>Ga0193716_1000021_pt1 | contig 120771 bp, 107 predicted proteins | sample U2c1metaG_FD_145901 | JGI IMG/M metagenome (GOLD analysis project Ga0193716, IMG submission 145901) | Soil microbial communities from a riparian zone of the East river system, Colorado, United States - U2c1 | ecosystem: Environmental > Terrestrial > Soil > Riparian zone | place: USA: East...
CGCATACTGCGCGAGCGGAACGCCCAAGTGCATTTGCAGGCCTTTGTCGACGCCGCCCATGCGGGTGCCGCGGCCGCCGGCGAGGACCAATCCGGTGATGGCATTTTTGTGAATGATCATGTCCTCGCAGTTTCCTAAGAACATCGTAGCCTTTGCCGGCGGAGGCTGCCATCGACACCCATAAGATTGAAGCGTTCGAGGTACAGCCGCAGGCGCGCCTGCTGCAGCCGATCGCGAATGCCCCGCGCCTCACGGCGGCGTCAAGTGATCCGGTGCGCGAGATTGAAATTCTCGATGAGCTGGGCGTGCGCCGCTCGATTTATATCCCCGCCGAACGTGCGCTGACGGTGATTGTGGATGATCGCGAACTCGTCACGCTGATGACGCTGGGCGCCTCGCCGGAGCTCTTGGTGCTGGGGTTCCTGCGCAATCAGCGGCAGATCAAGGACGCTGCGGCTCTGGAATCCATCGCCGTCGACTGGCGAGCGGGTACCGCCATCGTCAAGACTCGCTCGGCGCCGCGCGACCCTAAAGCGGCACTGCCTCGAATCGTTGCCGGCAGCAGCGGACAGGGCTCGATTTACGCCGCAATGATGTCGCAGCTCGACACCATACGGTTGCCGGACGCGGCCGCGTCGCGCATCAGTGGGAGCACGCTGCGCTGCGTGCTCGACATCATGCGCCAGCATGACACCATCCATCGTCATGCGCGATCGGTGCATAGCTGCGCGTTGTTTCAACATGACCGCTTGCTGGTGTCGGTCGAGGACGTCAGCCGGCACAATGGGCTCGACACGGTGAGCGGCTGGATGGCCCTGCACGGCATCGACGGCGGCGATAAAATTCTGTTCACCACCGGCAGACTCACCGGCGAGATGGTGATCAAGGCGGCGCAAAGCGGCGTACCGATCGTGATATCGCGCAATGGTGTGTCCACCATGGGCTACGATCTGGCGAAGAAATTCGGCATGGCTTTGTTCGGCCGCGCGATCAATCGCCGCTTCCATTGCTACGTCGGTGCGGAGCGCTTCGACGCTGAGTGATTTGCAGCGGTGTGATTGACCTTTAGAGCGCGGAAAATCGAGCGCGTCAATTCGCGTGTTCCCGCAACATATGCTCTGCCGTGCATATTGTTGGCACTAGCCCCCCGTGCTACTTTTCTCGGGCTTTATAACACCTTGTCGAGCACAGCTCGCAAGTGGCCATCGCGCCGCGCTTTTAAATCCATTGCAACTGAGATCCTAATGAGCCGATCGATTCGTTCCGTATTTTTTGCTGTTATCCCAGCCATTGCCTGCGCTCAATTCGCCGATGCCGACGACGCTGCCCCCGTGTCAGAGGCGCAGCCGTCGGGGCTGGCGCGCGTGACGGTGGTGGGAAACAAAGAAAGCGATAATAGCTACCGGGTCGAGTCTGTGGATTCGCTTGGGCCCCTGGGTTCTCTGAAATTGCTGGATGCGCCTTACACGATCGGAATCCTTTCGGAAGACCTGATCAAAAATTCTCAGGCAACCAATTTCAAGGACGTGTCCAAATACCTGCCGCTGGTCGCATATCAAGAACAGCAGGGCGCGGACATTCTGCGGCCGCAAACCCGCGGCATGCAGGGCGGCAATTTCCAAAACTCGCGCATGGACGGCATGACCTTCTTCATCACGGTGGCGAACGCCATGGAGCAGTTTCAGCAGATTGAAGTCATCAACGGAGTGTCGGCGTCGCTGTACGGTCCCGCCAATCCTTCCGGCATGTTCAACTTCGTTTCCAAGCGTCCCACCGACTACGACCTGCGGGAAGTGACGGTGAGCTACGCCAGCGACAGCATCGGTACGGCGCACGTGGATTTGGGCGGCAAGCTCGACAGCAATGGCATCGTCAGCTACCGCTTCAACGGATTGTTCGGCGAGGGCGATGCCTGGGTGGATCACAGCCACGCCAAGCGCGTTCTCGGCAGCCTCGCTGTGGATGTGCGGCCGCTCGAGGACACGGTCATCGAAACCAACTACAGCTATTACCACTTGATCGAAAGCGGCTATCCGGGCTGGTTCAGCTATGGCGAGAAGACCATACTGCCGTCCGCGCCGGATCCGAAAAACGTGGGCTATGGGCAGAACTACGCGGGCGTCGACATGTTGACGCGCATGGGCAGCGTGCGGCTGAAACACGACTTCAATTCCGACTGGCACCTCGTCGTCGGTGCCCTCAATCAAGACGCCTCGCGCGACATCAACACGCCGGTCAACAACTTGACCAACAACAACGGCAACTACACCTCATCGCTGGCGAACGGATTCGCGCCGCGCTTCGTTATCAACAGCGATGCCGCCTATCTCAACGGCAATTTCACCACGTGGGGAGTGGCACATGACTTGACGATCGGCACCGCCGGTTACAAGTCGCAATCCTATTCGGTCATTACGCCCGCGACGGCGCCGAGCGTCCTGTTGGGCTCGGCCAACATCAATAGTCCGGTGATATTTCCTTTTCCCGCGGCCGGTCTGCCCAACACGGGGCTCAACTTCGATTCCTCGACGACCTATCAGCAGGGCGTCAACATCGGCGACACTATTCGCTTCACGGATCAATGGGCGACGCGCCTGGCGGTGAGTCAGGACTGGTTTCATGTCGACAACTACAACGCCAAGGCGGTTGCGTTGCCTGAATATGCGGATCATGGCGTAAGCCCGACCGCGAGCCTGATGTACAAGCCCGTGAGCAACATGACTGTCTACGCCACTTTCGCCAGCAGCCTGCAGGCGGGGGACTTGGCGCCGAGCGGTACCAACCCGCCGCTGGTCAACGCGGGGCAGAGCCTGCCGCCGTACAGAAGCAAGGAATACGAGGTCGGCTACAAGGCGTCGCTGGCCAAGATCGACTTCACCGCGGCCTTGTTCCGCATTCAACGCCCCTTTGCCAACGTCAATCCAGCGGATAACGCATTCGAAATATCCGGTTTGCAGGTGAACAGGGGTTTGGAGCTGTCGGCGGTTGGCGAGGTGATTCCAGGTCTCACGGTTTACAGCGGCGTGACTCTTCTCGACGCCAAGCTCGAGAACACGCCGCAGGCCATCACCAATGACCAGATTTATGTGGGCGCGCCCAAGGTCAAGGGCAACACCTTGTTCGAATATCATCTCCCCACGGTACCGGGACTGGTCGCCACCTTCGATTGGCAGTACTCGGGGCCGCGCGCCGCTAACGACACCAATTCTTTCTTCGTTGCGGGCTACAACCTGTTCGACGTCGGCGCGCGTTACACCTCGACCATCCTCACCAAAAGCGTGACGTGGCGTCTCGCGGTGGACAACGTGGCCGATAAGCACTACTGGTCGACGATCGCACCCAGCAACTTGACCGGCGCCAATACGGGCAGTCTGTTGGCGCACTTTGGTTCGCCGCGCACGGTGCTGGCATCCGCGAGCATTGATTTCTAGCATGCCCGACAATTTTTCTGCACTTCATCTGGTGCTGACGGCGGATCCGGCGCTGTTCGCCATCGTGAAGCTGTCGTTGACCGTCACCTTGAGCGCCGTGGTTTGTTCCGCGCCCATCGGCATCCCCGCAGGCGCCCTCATAGCCCTGACGCGGTTCCCGGGCAGAACGGGTCTCATCGTGGCGCTGAACGCAATGATGGGTCTGCCGCCAGTTATTGTCGGTCTCGCGGTGTTTCTCGCGCTATCGCGCTCGGGACCGCTCGGCTCTCTGGGGATTCTCTTTACTCCCCAAGCCATGATTGTGGCGCAAACCATTCTGGTCACGCCGATTATCGCGGCGCTGACACGCCAAACGATCGAGGATCTGTGGGCTGAGTATCGAGATGAACTCACCGCCATGAATATCGGGCCGATGGTGCGCGTCGCGACGCTGGTGTGGGAAGCACGCTTCAGTCTCGTGACGGCCATGCTCGCCGGATTTGGGCGGGCAGCAGCAGAGGTCGGCGCCGTCATCATCGTCGGCGGCAACATTGACGGTTTTACCCGTACCATGACGACGGCGATCGCGTTGGAGACGTCGAAGGGCAACCTCTCGCTCGCGGTCGGACTGGGCATTGTGCTCATGGCCATTATATTCGGCATCAACACAGCCGCGTGGATGGCACGGCGCGCCGGTGAGCGGCTGGTTGGATGATGCGTTTGGAGAAATTATGATTCGTGTTTTATCTACATTGATCGCCGCGTTGGTCGCGGTATCGTCAGCTGCTGCGGATACGAGCGTGGTGCGCCTGCACGCTGCTGGCAGCCTCCGGGCCGCCATGACGGACATCGCGAAGGCGTATTCCGACACCTACGGAACGCGCGTGGAAGCGGTATTTGGGGGGTCGGGCGGTCTAAAAGACCGTCTGTCCCAGGGAGAGGCCGGTGATGTCTTCGCGTCTGCCGATATGGGCAACCCGCAGGCGCTCACCGATGCCGGAAAGGCGGGCCCCACCGTGCTGTTCGCCCGTAATCACATGTGCGCGCTGCTTCGGCCCGGGCTGAAAGCGACGCCTGCGACGCTGCTGGCAACGATGCTCGACCCATCCATCAAGATTGGCACGTCCACGCCGATCAATGATCCCGCAGGCGACTATGCCTGGGCGATGTTTCAAAAGGCCGATTTACAGCGGCCGGGCAGCCGCGCCACGCTCGAAGCCAAGGCGGTCAAGATCGGCAATGTTCCGGGATCGCTTGCGGTTCCCCCGACTGCGACCAATGCCGTCGTCTGGCTGTTCCAAGAAAAGCGCGCGGACATTTTCCTCTCCTATTGCACGGGCGCTCCCGCCATGACGAAGGAGTCTCCGGGCATCACAATCATTCCCTTGCCGCCGACGTTGGCCGTCGAGGTCCGCTATGGCCTTACCGTCCTTGCAGGCGCGAATAAGGATCAAGCAGGACAGTTTGCGCTCTACATTCTGTCGCCCGCGGGTCAAAAAATTCTGGCGCAACACGGCTTCGACGCACCTTCGCTGCCTTAAACTGAAGCCCCAAGTAAAAATCCGGGTGTACAACCAGCGTGGACTCGCCGCCTGCTGATCTGCCGATCGCGTTCGAAGACGTTAGCTTCACAGCAAATGGCGTGACCATACTCGATCGCATCAACCTGGTGCTCACGGCAGGCAGCCCAACTGTCCTCATAGGGCCGAATGGCTCAGGGAAAACTACTTTCCTGAGAATGGCCATGGGCCTGCTCGCGCCTTCAAGCGGACGGATTACCTGGGCGGGACGGGAGTCGCATCCGCCGTCCCGGCGGGGCTTCATGTTTCAGCGTCCAACCATGCTGCGGCGCAGTGCCGCCGGCAATATTCGCTATGCGCTCAAAGCGGCCTCGGTCCCCCGCAATTTTCTCGACGGGCGGGTTGAGGAGTTGCTTCGTACAGTGGGGCTCGATGGGCTCGGCGGGCGTCCGGCCCGACGCATGTCGGGTGGGGAACAGCAGCACCTTGCCTTGGCGCGCGCGCTTGCGCGTGATCCGGCCGTATTGTTTCTCGATGAGCCGACGGCGAGTCTTGACCCGACGGCGACCAAGGCTTTTGAGGATGTGGTCCAATCCATCGTCGCCCAAAACATCAAAGTCGTGATGTCGACCCATGATTTGGGTGAAGCTCGGCGATTGGCCGGAGAAATCGTCATGCTGCACGAGGGACGCGTCATCGAGACTGCCACAGCAGTGTCCTTTTTCAACGCGCCACAATCCGCCGAGGCCAGAAAATTTCTTTCAGGAGATTTGCTCGTATGACGCTCCGCGATTCTAGGATACGCATCCGCAGCCGTCGCTTCTTTACCGCCGCGATTGCCGCCATAGCCGGCATGGCATTGCTCGGCCCGGCCGCCGCCGCGGAAAAGTCGATCGTTGTCGCCTCGACAACTTCAACGCAGGATTCCGGGCTGTTCGACTATCTGCTGCCGTTGTTCAAAGCCAAGACGGGCATCGACGTCAAAGTGGTTGCGCAGGGCACAGGACAAGCGCTCGACACCGCCCGCCGTGGGGATGCGGATGTCGTCTTGGTGCACGCAAGATCGGCTGAAGAGAAATTCTTGGCCGAAGGCTATGGCGTGAAGCGCTACCCGGTGATGTACAACGACTTTGTTCTCCTTGGACCACGCAGCGACCCCGCCGTAGTGAAAGGATCCCACGATATCCTTGCCGCTCTCGCGGCTATCAAGCGCAAAGGCGCGACATTCATTTCGCGCGGAGATCGATCGGGCACAAACATCGCCGAACTCGATTTGTGGCGCCTCGCCGGCATCGACATCGCCGCGAGCAGGGGCCCTTGGTATAAGGAGATTGGGCAGGGCATGGGGGCCGCCCTCAACACGGCTTCGGCCGACAATGCGTACGTGCTCTCGGATCGCGGCACGTGGCTCGCATTCAAGAACAAAGGCGATCTTGTCATTGCCGTGGAGCGGGATAAGCACCTGTTCAACCAATACGGCGTCATGCTGGTCAATCCACAGAAGTACCCGAACGTCAAAAGGGAGTTAGGCCAGCAATTCATTGATTGGTTGGTTTCACCGGAGGGCCAGCGCGACATAGCCAATTACAAGATCAATGGCGAACAGCTGTTCTACCCAAATGCCACAGAGCTGTACAATTAGCCCCCTAGGAACCCTTAAAATTCCGGGGCGCGCGTGCGGTACAACAAAACGTCGAAGAACGCCGAGTCTGCGCTTGGTCTGCACTTGCGCTATGGCTTCGAACCCGGCGAGCAGCGCGGCGCGACGCTCGGCAACCCGTTGTTTGACCTGCTGACCGCGGTACTGGAAGTCGGGTCGATCCGCCAGGCGGCGCAAGAATTGGGATGCTCCTACCGCTATCTTTGGGGGACGCTCCGAAAGTGGGAACAGATGCTGGGCGAGCCGCTCCTCATTTGGTCGCAGGGCCAAAGAGCGCGGCCCACGCAGTTCGCCGAGCGATTGCTGTGGGCGGAACGGCGGGCGCGCACCCGCATGCAGCCGCATATCGAAGCGCTGCGCTCGGATCTCTCCCGGGTGGTTGCCGAAGCCCGCGATCAGCGCCACCAGCTGCTCACCGTGCAGGCCAGCCACGATATGGCGCTGTCGGTGCTGCAGCAGCACGTCGCGGACACCGCGGACCTGCACTTGGACATTCGCTTTCAGGGCAGCGCCGATGCGCTGCGGGGATTAAACGATCGGCAATGTCTGGTGGCAGGCTTTCACGTGCCGGCACTGCGCGGCGCGGCGCCGGTATTTGCGAAAGCCTTGAAGCCGCTGCTCAAGCCGGGCCGGCATAAGCTGATCGGTTGTTCGCGCCGCATGCAGGGACTCATGGTGCGCCGTGAGCATGCAGCGCTGATCCGCACCTTTCCCGATGTGATCCGTCACCGCCTGCGATTCGTCAATCGCCAGCTCGGGTCAGGCACCCGCATGCTCATCGATCATCTCATGCACGAGCATTCCATCGAGGCCGGGGATTTACCGGGTTATGGCGGACTCACTGAGGAAACGCACGTTGCGGTGGCGCTGTGCGTGGCCAGCGGATTGGCGGACGTCGGCGTCGGTGTCGAGGCCGCCGCGCTCGAATTCGGTCTGCATTTTGAGCCGCTGGTCGAGGAGAATTATTTCCTCGCCTGCCTGAAGGCTAACTTGGCGCATACGGCCGTGCAGCGTTTGTGCGCAGCGCTCGCCGGAGCCGATTGGCGCGACATTCTGGCGAATCTGCCGGGTTACCGGCCGGCCGTGGCGCCCGGAAAAGTGTTGGTCATGACCGAGGCGCTGCCGTGGTGGCCCAAGATCAAATCCAAGCCGAAGTCATCCAAAGGCGCGCCGCGGAAAGTCGTGCCGCCGGGCGGCGCGGTGCGCGAACAACTGGCGTAACGCCCCGGCGGGAGGCCTATTTCTTGCGGGACCACTCCGCGTTCGCCGTGAAACGCTGCGGACTCGAGTAAACATTGCAATGCTTTTCTCGCAAAAACCCCACCAGGGTCAAACCTGAAGCGAGGGCAAGATTGACCGCAAGGCTCGACGGGGCGCCGATGGCTGCGAGTATGGCGACGCCGGTACGCAGCGCTTTTTGAGTGAGCTCAAAACTCGCGCGCCCGCTCAACAAAATGATGTGTTCCTTGAGCGGCAGGCGGCCGGCCATCAATAATTCACCGACCAGTTTATCGATGGCGTTATGCCGCCCGACGTCTTCCGCCACGGTGATGAGGTTTCCGGAAAAATCGAATAGCGCGGCTGCGTGTATGCCGCCGGTGTCGCCGAACTTGGATTGAGCCCCGCGCATGCGCTCAGGCAAACTGAACAGCAGACTTAAGTCGATTGCGCCGGTGTCAGCGATGCGGGTTGCCGCGGCACGGGCGATGGCGGCGTCCAGGCCCGTCGTGCCGCAGACACCGCAGCTCGAGCCGGCCGAAAAGCGCCGCGTCGCAGTTTGTATTTCCATTTGCACGTCGGGACGCAGGCGCACATTCACGACGTTGGGCCGGCGCGTGCTCGACTCGACCGTGTCGATGTCGCTTAGGCGGTTGACGATGCCCTCGCCATACAACAAGCCCACCGCCAAGTTTTCGTCGTCGCCGGGCGTTCTCATGGTGGTGCCGAAAGACACCGGCTCCAGCCCCAGTGCGGGATGATGCAGCATGTACTCCAGCGGTGCTTCGACGGCGACGCGATCCTCTTTCTCGAGATGAGAGTCGAGACCGGCGCGCACGATGCGCACTTTCATGGTGCCGCCGGCCACCGGCGGCTCTTGGCCAGGCGCGATAAATTCTGCTGTGCTCACGCTCGCCATGATACCGCGGTTCGCTTTTGCAGGCTGCGAAACCGTTCAGAAACAGTATGTTAGAATATGGTTACGACGCCGTCCGCGAGTAGCCATGATCAAACTCTTGTCACGCCTGCCTTGGGCCGCGCTCTACGCATTTTCCGCGTTTTTGTACTTTTTGGCTTACTACGTCGTTCGCCATCGCGACCATGTGATTCGCGAGCAGCTTGAAAAAGTGTTCCCCAGCTTGAGCGCGGATGAGCGCAAGGACATCCACAAGCAGTTCTTGAGGAGTTTCTGCGACGTACTGATCGAGCTTCTGAAATCGGTGTCGATGTCGGAAGCCGACATGCGCCGCCGCATGCGCGTCACCAACCCGGAGCTCCCGCGCCAGTATCTGGATGCCGGACGGAGCGTGATGCTGATGACCTCGCATCTCGGCAACTGGGAGTGGCTGCTGCATGGCGTGGCGCTGCAGCTGGGTTATCCCGTGGATGCGGCGTACAAGCCCCTGCATGATCAATGGGCGGAGCGTTTGATGCTGAAGCTACGCTCGCGATTCGGGGCGCGGCTGGTGCCGGCCAAGGAGTTGCTGGCGGATTTTTTTAAGCGCCGCGGCGTGGTGCGCGCGATCGGAATGAATGCCGACCAGGCGCCGATGTCGACGGATCAACGCTATTGGACCGAGTTCCTGGGGCAGGATACGGCGTTCTATATCGGGGCGGAGCAAATCGCGCGCGCCACGCGCCTTCCCATCCTGTACGCCAGTGTGCACCGCGTGCGGCGCAGCTACTACGAAGTGGTATTTCTGCCGCTGTGGGACGGGCGAGAGCCCATCGAGCCCAATCAAGTGACCGAGCGCTACGCGCGCGCGTGCGAAGCGGATGTGCTCAAGAGCCCTGCCGACTGGCTGTGGTCCTACCGCCGTTGGCGGTTGAAAAAGCCGTTATACGGCGGTACCTGACGGGACTATGATGCGTCGATCCACGCATCGAACTTCGAACGCGACGCCGGAGACTTTATGAAACTGGACGAAAGCCCCCGCAGCGATAACGTCGAGGATGCCCGCGGTTCAGGATTTGGACGGCGCGGCGCCGGCATCGGTATCGGCACCATTGTGATCGTGGTGATCGGCTACTTCATGGGCATCAATCCGGCGACGTTATTGAGTTTGCTGAACGGTGATCCGCAGGCGGTGACCGCCCCAGCGCCCGCCGACACCGCGGCGGACGCCAACGACAGCCAAGTGGACTTCGTGCGCGCGATCTTGGGGGAGACCGAGGCTGTCTGGGGCGCGTATTTCAAGGGATTGGGCAAGGTGTACACCCGGCCCAAGCTGGTGCTGTTCAGCGGGCAAGTGGGGTCGGCGTGCGGCCTGGCGAGTACGGCCGCAGGGCCTTTCTATTGTCCGGGAGATCAAAAGGTATACATCGATCTGTCGTTTTATCGGCAGCTGGCCCGCGAATTCGGTGCGCCGGGAGATTTCGCGCGCGCCTATGTCATCGCGCACGAGGTCGGGCACCACGTGCAAAACCTGTTGGGCATTACCGATAGTGCGGCGCAAGCCGAACGTCGCGCGGGCCGGGTGGGCGCCAACCAGGTGTCGGTGCACATTGAATTGCAGGCGGATTGTTTCGCCGGCGTGTGGGCCGAGCAGGCCAATCAGGCGCGAAAAATTCTCGAGCCCGGCGACTTGGAGCAGGGGCTCAAGGCCGCGTCCTCCGTGGGCGATGACACCTTGCAAAGGCGCAGCCAAGGGACCGTGGTGCCCGACAGCTTTACGCACGGCACTTCCGCGCAACGCGTGCGCTGGTTCCGGCGCGGCTTCGATTCCGGGAAAATCGACAGCTGCGATACCTTCAGCGCGGGGGAGTCGCTTTGAGCTTCGCTTCCAAGTGCTTGGCCAGCTGCGCGATGGTGGGATAGTCGAACAGCTCGGTCAGATCGACCAGACCCGGGAAATCGCGGTCGATGCTTTCGTGAATCTCGATCAATTTGAGCGAGCTCGCGCCGATCTCAAACAGATTGTCGTTCACATCGATTCTCTTTCCCGGCAGGGCGGCTTCACACAGCGATTGCAGACGCGCTTCCAGGCCGGCTCCGGCCTCGCGGTCCGTGCCGCCGCGCATCTCCCGCAGGGCCTTGAGTTCCGCAAGCTCCGCGTCGAACTCGCCCTCCACATAGGCCTGCTCCAACAGATGCCGCTGAACCTTGCCGCTGGTCGTTTTCGGAATGCGTTTGGTCGGAATGACTTGCGCGACCTCCAGGCCCGTGTGTTCGTTGATGAGCCGGCCGACCGCATTGGCGGTGGGCAGGAACTCCGCGATGTCGCCGCGGTACAGTACGAACACCACCAATTCCTCGGTTTGCGAACCGGGTTTTGCAACGCCCGCAACGACCACTTTATTGAAGTCCAGACCCGGCGCGCGCTGCGCAATATTCTCTAGGTCGTACGGGTAGTAGTTCTGTCCGTTGACGAAAATGATTTCCTTCGCCCGGCCCACGATATAAAGCCCCGTCTCGTGAATCACGCCGAGATCGCCCGTGTCGAGCCAGCCATTGGCGTCGATCGCTGCGGCGGTCGCCTCGGGATCGCCGTAGTAGCCGCGTGTCACGCTGGCGCCGCGAATCAAAATGTGTCCTACCTTTTCATCAGGTAATCCCACGTGTGATTCATCGGCAATCAGCAGTTCAGTATTGGGCACCACGTGCCCGACGCACATCACTTCGAGCGTCTCGCGCGGCTCTGCGGGATTCAATTGGATGGGCGTGCCCACGCTGAGGCGGTGCCTGTTGATGCGTATCCAGCGGTAATCTGTGCTGGGAGTCGGGAAGGTCACCCCGAGGCACGCTTCGGCCAGTCCGTACACGGGAAACATGGCGTCGCGCCTCAGACCGGTGTAGGCCAGTGCATTCATGAATTCGTTGCACAGGCTGACTGAAATGGGCTCGGCGCCGTTGTAAATCGAACGAATCGATGACAGATCGGTGTCCTCGAGCCGCCGATCACCCAACACTTTGAGAAAGTGCCGGTAGCCGAAGTTCGGCGAACTGGTGATGGTGATGCGCTTTTTGGCGGCAGTCTGCAGCCACAACAAGGGGCGGCGCACGAACAGCTCGGTGGGCATGAGATTGATGTGCACGCGGCTGGCGAATTGCATCAAGTAGAAGCCGATCAGGCCCATGTCGTGGGTCAAAGGCATCCAGCTCAATGAAATGTCCCCATCGGTGAATTTGCCGACCAAGGTCGCACCCTGGGTATTGGCGATCAAATTCCCGTGGCTGAGCATCACGCCCTTCGGTTCGCTGGTCGATCCGGATGAGAATTGGATGAAGGCGAGATCCTCCGGCGCCGGGCGGACCAGTTTTCCGGCTTTCGAAATGTCGGTGATCGATTCGACCAAGAAGGTGCGCGACTTCAGCTGCGCGAACAATTCGGACTCGCCCACCTCGCGGGCGAGGGCTTCCAAACGCTCCAGAGTCTTGGCATCCGTGTACAGCAGGGGATTGCCCAGTTTGCGCGCGACCCGCAGCAGCTTGTGGCGGTGTTCATCGCTGATGCCGACGGCAAGGGGCACGGGAGCGATGCCGCCGCAAATGGCAGCCCAAAATCCGTCGAGAAACTGCTCGTTGTTGTTCAAGAAAATGATCATCTTGTCGCCTGCCTTGGCGCCTGCCGTTTGCAGGTGATGCAGGATGCCGAGCGCGCGCGTGTAAACATCCTCGTATTGAATGCGCCTCTCGGCGTTTTCACCCCCGATGTAGGTGATGCTGCGGTCGACTCGGCGATTGCGCTCGAGCATGTCGACCAGCGTGGTATAGGTCATGAAACTACTGACATCATTCATCGTGTATTTACCGTCATCATGAGGTTGGATCGAGGGCGCAGATTGATTTGCGCCTCGAATTCAATGGGGTCATCGCTCGCGCGTGTAACGCGAAAGCGCCGGATCATGGTGCGCATGTGCACCAGCATTTCGAACATCGCTATATTCTCGCCGATGCAGTGGCGCGGGCCCACCGCAAACGGAATATAAGCGAACTTGTGGCGTTCATTGGCATCGGCGTCGGCAAAACGTTCGGGTTTGAACGCTTCCGCCTCAGGCCAAAACTGAGGATGCCTGTGCAGCATGTAAGGACTGATGAAAACATCGGTGCGCGGCGCGATGGCAAATCCACCCAGCTCGTCGGCCTCGATGGCACGGCGTGTAAGCAGCCAACCGGGCGGATAAAGCCGTAAGGACTCTTGCAGCACCTGGTGGGTGAAGGACAGGGCTTCGGCGGCACCGAGGCCCATGATGGAGTCGGCGACAGCGCGGTCGGCCTCGGCCTGCAGTTGCTCGGCGACTTGCGGGTGCTGACTGACCAGGTACCAGGTCCACGTGAGCGCCGCGGCGGTGGTTTCATGACCGGCGACGATCAGCGTGAGTACCTCGTCGATCAACTCCTTGTCGGACATCGGCTCGTCGGTTTCCCGATCGCGCGTCAGCATGAACATGCTCAAGAAATCGAAATGCTCCTCCGGTGCGTCGCGGCGCCGGTGGATCAACTCGCCGACCAACTTCCCCAACGACCTGAATTGAAAGGCGAATTTCAAATCGCGATTTGACTGCTTGGCCACCACTTCGAAGGGGTTGGCCCCCATTTTCTGTTCCAGCCGCGCCAAGTCGTTGCCGAAGATCGATCTGAGCACGATTTCAAGGGTCAACTCACTGGTGTCGCTCGAGATATTGACCGGTTCGCCGCGCGCGGATTGAGCCTCCCAGCGCTGCGCAAATTTCTCGTTGACCTCGCTGATGAGTGCGCTGAATTGGTCGATCACGCGCCGATGGAAAGAAGGCTGCATCATGCGCCGCTGGCGGCGCCACAACGCCCCTTCGCTGGTCATGATGCCGTTGCCCAGCAGGATCTTGACGCGATCCATGCCTTCACCCTTGGTGTAATTGCGGTGATTGGTCAGCAATACGCGCTTGATGTCCTCGGGATGATTGATGACATAGTTGTACACGCCGCGAGCGGGCGCAAATATCCGGTAAACGTCGCCGAATCGGGCGAAGTAGTCCTGCAAGCGTGTCAATGATTCATCGCTGCCGCCCAGATCGAAGCCTTCCGTAGGCCCGGGCGGAATTGCCGTGGTTTGCATGCCGTCATTGTAACTTAGGCATTGCGCACCACGGAGCGCTTCCCGACAATGGCAGCCGTGCGCAAAAAACGGGAAGAGAGCGGCCTTCGCAACACCATCTATGAACAGCAGACCCGTTCCGGTCGTCGCCTGACATTCTGGAGACTGTGGTCGTACAAGTTAGCGGCGCCCATTGCGGTGGCGCTGATGCGGACGGTGATTGGCTGGTGCAGGGTCGAGCGGATCACGGGCGCCGAGCACATTACCGCATCCCTAGCGCGCTTCCCTTCGTTTATTCCGGTGTATTGGCACCAGCACCAACTGTTCTGCGCGAAATATTTATTCGACCAGCGCGGCGCAGGCGTCAAATTGGGCGTCCTCGTCAGTCCCTCCGTCGATGGCGAATTCGGCGCCATCATCGTGCGCAGTTTGGGCGGCGAGGTGATTCGCGGATCCTCGACGCATACCGGGGCGCGCGCGTTGCGCGACTTCTACCAGGCGTTGGTTCATGAGGGCATATCGCCCGTCATCGCACCGGACGGACCGCGCGGCCCGCCTTGGAAATTCAAACCCGGGGCCTTGCTGCTCGCGCAACTTTCTCAAAGGCCGATCATTCCCTTGTGTTATGTCGCATCCCGCGCTTGGAAAGTCGGTTGGGATCGGTTCGTCATCCCGAAGATCGGTGCGCGCGTCGTGATCGCCATCGGCGAGCCGGTCTTCGTGGCCAAAGGCCTGGACGCGGCTGCTCTCGCAAGTCTACAAGCCGATATGGAACAGAGGCTTACATTGCTGTTTGAAACCGCCAAGGCAGCTCTGGCCTGACAATTTCGCCCAGGTTCCAAGCGAAACTAACGATCCTTTTGCTGAAGCCCTATTAATACAATCGCTTAGCTTGTATTCCTTACAACTTATGCGAGAATCCTGATGTATGTACCGATCAGGCTCGCGAGGAACTGAGCGACGCATTCGAGTTTTGCGCCGTATTGAGTGGCAAACTATTGATCTACAAACGTAACTATCTTCGTGGGACCAGTGAAGGCGCATGGCAATAGCTCCAAACGATCCCCGTCACCCAGATCTTACCGCCTCGGACATACTGTCCCCGCAAACTTGGCCGAGGCGAGGTGCGCGACCCACGGTTGGCCTTGACGTCATTTGCACCAAAATCGCGGTTGATTTTCAAACGATGACCGCGGCGACAGCGCTCGACATCATCATCGTCAATTTAGAGTTACTCAGGGAAGCGACCCGCGTCGATGCCGCCTTTCATATCGCGCTGGATCCCGAGTTGGGCCAGATCGGCGACGTGCAGGTCGCGCGCGGCATGTTGGCCACCGGCAATCCGGAACAGTTGCGCGGTCAATCCATGGATGAGTTGCCCTGGCTGCAAGCGCGTCTGGCGCCGCTGCGGGTCTCTGAGATGCGCGATACCGCCGCGCCTCGGGACGACCAGGCGGTCGACGCGGCGCTATGGAGTCATTTGGGCATCGGCTCGGTGCTGCTCATCGGCTATTCGATCAAGGGGCGAGCCGCCGGTTTGCTGGGTATAGCCAACGCGCGGCCGCGCGATAATTGGGACGTGCAACTGCACCTGCTGATGAAGCTGGTGGGCAGCAGTCTCGCCACCGGGCTCGAGCGCATCGAGATCCAGCGTCACCTGGAGGACTTGGAAGAGCGTAACGAACTCGCCATACACAGCGCGAACGACGGATTGTGGGATTTCGACACATTGAATAATCGGGTGTACCTCTCGCCGCGCTGGAAAGCCATGCTGGGCTACGATGAAAGCGATGTGGGGCAGGCGCCCGACTGGCGCACCTTGGTGCACTCCGATGACATGTCGCGTGTACAGGCCGCCATTCGCGATCACGTGGCCGGCAAGACGCCGATTTTCGAAAGCCTGCATCGCATGCGTCATGCGACGGGCGAATGGCGCTGGGTCATCAGCCGCGCCAAAGCCAAGGTCGATGACAAAGGCCGCCTGCTGCGGCTGGTCGGCGTCGAACTGGACATCACCGAGCGCAAACTCTACGAGGAGGCGCTGTTCCGCGAAAAAGAGAGCGCGCAAATCACCTTGCAGAGCATCGGTGACGGTGTCATTACCACCGACGAGAAAGGGGTCATCGACTATGTGAATCCGGTGGCCGAGGCGCTGACCGGCTGGCGTCTCGAGGACAGCCAGGGCCGCGCCATCGAGGAGATTTTCCGGGCCTTCCACGAGGAAACCTGCGAGCCGCTGGAAAATCCGCTGGCGGTGGCCATCCGCCGCACCCGTTCGATCAAGTCGGTGCGCCCGATGCTGCTGATCCGCCGCGACGGCAATGAAATTTACGTGGAAAGCACGGCATCTCCGATACGCGACGGCAGCGGCGCCGTATCCGGCGGCGTGCTCGTGTTCCACGATGTCAGCGAGGCGCGTGAGCTGAACCGCCGCTTGAGCTATCACGCCAGCCACGACGTGCTGACCGGCCTGGTGAATCGCCGCGAATTCGAAAATCGCATGGAACGTGCTCTCAAGAGCGCCAAGGCGCGGGAGACTTCCTACGCGCTGTGCGTCCTTGATTTGGATCAATTCAAAATCGTCAACGACACCTGCGGTCACAGCGCAGGCGACGCGCTGCTCGGCCAGGTGGGCGCGCTGCTCAAGTCAAAAGTCCGCTGGCGCGACACGCTGGCGCGCTTGGGCGGCGATGAATTCGGCATCCTGTTGGAGAGCTGCTCGCTCGATGAAGCCATGCGCACCGCCGAGGCGCTGCGCGAGGCGGTCCGCAATTTCAAGTTCACCTGGGAAGAGCGCACCTTCCGCCTGGGCGCCAGCATCGGCGTCGTACCCATTTCGGCGGACAATGCCGACGTCGCGGCCGTCTTGAGTGCCGCCGACAGCGCCTGTCAGGCAGCCAAGGAAGCGGGCCGCAACCGCGTCCATAGCTTCGAGGAAAACGACATCGACCTCATGCGCCGCCGCCGCGAGATGCAGTGGGCGGCGCGCATCAACAATGCGCTGGAAGAGGGCCGTTTCGAGCTGTTCAGGCAGACCATCATGCCGCTGCAGAAAACCGAAGCGGGCGCGCACTACGAGTTGCTGCTGCGCATGCGCGACGAGGCCGGCAAGATCGTGGGGCCGGATAACTTCATGACGGCCGCCGAGCGCTACGGCATCACGCCGAGCATCGATCGCTGGGTCATCGAGAACGCTTTCCGCTGGCTGGTGTCGGAGGCCGATGAGCGCGAAAAGCTCACCATGTGCTCGATCAACCTGTCCGGGCAGAGCCTCGGCGATGATAAATTCCTGCCCTACGTCATCGATCAATTTCACCGCAGCGGCTTGGATGCCACCAAGATTTGTTTCGAGATCACGGAAACCGCGGCGATCGCCAGCTTCTCGCAGGCCAATCGCTTCATCCAGGCTTTGAAGGAATTGGGCTGCAAATTCGCGCTCGATGATTTCGGCACCGGTTTGTCATCGTTCGGATACTTGAAGCACTTCCCGGTCGATTATTTGAAGATCGACGGCAGCTTCGTCAAAGAGATCCTGCACGATCCCATCGATCGTGAGATGGTGCGTTCGATCAATGAGATCGGCCACCTGACCGGCAAGCAGACCATCGCCGAGTTCGCAGAGAACCAAGAAATCATCAACATGCTGCAAAGCCTGGGTGTCGACTACGCTCAAGGCTACGGCGTGTCGCAACCACAGCGGGTCTTGAAGGCCGCCAACGGCGTCTGATCTTAAGCGCCGCCGCGCCATTCGAAGCGCATTGACAGATCCACGGCGCGCACGTGCTTGGTGATGCTGCCGACCGAAATAAAATCCACACCCGTCAGGGCAATTTCGCGAATCGTGTCGGTGGTGATTCCGCCCGAGGCTTCAATTTTCAAGCGCCGTTTCGCGCCCGCGTTCATCGCCACGCCTTCGCGCATGGCCGGCAGCGAAAAATTATCCAACATCGCGATGTCGGCTCCGGCGTCAATGGTCTGTTCCAACTGCGCCAAATTCTCGACCTCGACCTCGACGGGGATGGATGCGGCGCTGTGTTTGGCGGCCGCAACCGCCAGTGCGATCGAGCCTGCCGCGGCGATGTGATTTTCCTTGATCAAGATACCGTCGAACAGTCCCACGCGATGATTCTCGCCGCCGCCGACGCGCACGGCGTATTTTTGTGCGGTTCGCAGTCCCGGAATGGTCTTGCGCGTATCGAGAAGCCGGCAATGCGTGCCGGCCAGCAGCGCCACGTAAGCATGGGCGGCGGTCGCCGTGCCGCTGAGCAGCTGCAGAAAATTCAGCGCGCACCTCTCCCCGGTCAGAAGCGCACGAGCCGGGCCATCCACCGTGAATAAAACCTGATCGGCAACGACGGCATCGCCTTCGGCCGCGCGCCACTTGAAGGTCACGCGCGCATCGATCTGGCGGAAACACTCCTCGACATACGGGATGCCGCAGAGGATCGCCGCCTCCCTGGTGATCACGGTGGCGCGGGCGTTTCTTTCCGGAGGAATGAGTGCGGCGGTCAGATCGCCGCTGCCGATATCTTCGGCAAGCGCCGCGGCAACTTTGAGCGCGAGATCTTTAGGAATCGGCACCGCGGACCTGGGAGGCAGGCTCCTCTGGCCGGTCAGCGGTGCCGAACTCGCCATTTAGAAGGGCAGGCCGTGCGTCGGTCCGACCATGCACATCAGCATCGGAACGGATAGCAGAAAGTTGATTCGGGAGGCGTACAAGGCGGCCTTGCGGGCCTTCGCCTTCTCATCATCGGTCGCCGGCACAATGCCCAATATCTTCTTCTGGTTGGGCCAAATGATCCCCCAGACATTGAGCAGCATGATGGTGCCCAGCCACGCGCCGATTCCCATGATGAGATTGGGCCGGGAAACCGGCGTGTCGAGCAGCCCCAGCGTAAACGCACCGACGAAGCGGCCATGGGTTTGCGACAGCAGGTAGGCGCCCAACAACCAAGTGCCCAGCGCCGACCAGCGAAACCACAGCAGCGCACGCGGCGCGACGTATTTATTGATGCCGGCACCGCCCGGACCGCCCTTGTCGGCCGCCGCCACCGCCATGGCAGGGGTCTGTACGGCGTTGAAGTAGTACAACAGGCCGATCCAGAAGACGCCGAATATGATGTGCAGCCAGCGGGTTAGGGCCGCCAGTGTCAGGGTATTGAAGCTCAGGCCGCCGTCAATCAGGGCCGCGATCACGACCGCGAGCACGAACCCTATAATGAGAGGCCATTTGACGGTAGTTAACGGGTTCATGCAATTCCCCTTCTTAAAGTTGTGCTTCGGACCCCGCCACGGCGCGGATCCTGCGTTGCGGCAGACTGGAAGAATAGGGGACTGACCCCAATAATTCAACGATGCCCGAGATGACCGCCCCGCCCGTATCGCCCTGCGTCAATACCTGCACTCTGGACGCCAACGGATACTGCATGGGCTGTTATCGTACAATTGAGGAAATCGCCGGCTGGCAGGGGATGAGTCATCCCGAACAGCGGGCACTGCTGCGCGTGTTGGGCGAACGCGCGCGAGCGCGAACGGTCTTAAGTGAATAACTTGGAGAGTGTTGATTATGGATGCAATTGAACGAATCAAAGGCCAGCTGTCGGCCGCACCCGTGGTGCTTTACATGAAGGGCACGCCCGATTTCCCGCAGTGCGGCTTTTCCGCACAGACGGTCGGCGCTTTGCGGGCCTGCAAGGCGCAGTTCGCGCATATCAATATTTTCGAGGACCCGGAAGTGCGCGAAGCGCTGAAGACCTACTCGAAGTGGCCCACCTTTCCGCAGCTCTACGTCAACGGCGAGCTGGTCGGCGGCTGCGACATCACCCTGGAGATGTACAAGAGCGGTGAATTGAAGCAATTGCTGGCGGAGGCCGGCGCCGTAGCCGCCTAGGAGCGAGGCGGAGTACTTAGACAGGTTCGCGAGGTTCCTGCGGGTCAACCTCAACTTCGAGCGGCCCCATGGCGGCCAGGCGTCTGCGGCCGGCATCGAAGACGCTCTGAAATTGATTGCACACGATGCAGAACAGGTCTGCCGTGCGTTCGGCGTCATAGGCGGCCGAATGTGCCGATGCGGTGTCCCATTCCAGACCCGCGGCCAGGGTTGCGCGCATCAGCACGGTTTGGCCAAAGGCGACGCCGCCGAGCGTGGCCGTGTCGAAACTGGAGAAGGGATGAAACGGGTTGCGCTTGACCTGCGCGCGCGCCACCGCCGCATTTAAAAAATTCAGGTCAAAAGAGGCGTTGTGGCCGACCAGCACCGCGCGCGTGCAGTCCGCGGTTCGAACGGCGGTTCGTACTTCTTTGAAAATACGCTGCAGCGCGTCCTCTTCGGGTATGCCGGGCCGCAGGGGATGATGGGGGTCGATGCCCGTCACCGCCATCGATGCGGGTTCCATGTTGGCGCCGGGGAAGGGAATGACGTGGTAACGATGGGTCTCGCCGCGCGCGAGCGTGCCGTCGCTGCGCATCTCGAGGAGCACGGCAGCAATTTCCAGCAGCGCATCGGTTTGCGAATTGAATCCGCCGGTTTCGACATCGACCACCACGGGCAGAAAACCGCGGAAGCGCGTGGCGAATGTAATGGGTGGAATCTGTGACATGGGTTAGGAGCCAGGCGCGTGGAGTGGAGCGAGCTGCCAGCCCACCCGCTCGCCGGCGCGGTAGGGGATGAGCGCACCTGCGCCGAACGCATAGTGCTCCGGCGCCACCCAGGGTTGCTTCAGCAGCGTGACGCTGTCGGCATGGCGGGGCAGCTCGTAGAAATCGGCACCAAAATGACTGGCAAACGCCTCCAGCCGGTCGAGGCGACCGACCGATTCGAAGGCTTCGGCGTACAACTCGATGGCGGCATGCGCCGTGAACATGCCGGCACATCCACAAGCGTTTTCCTTGGTTGCCTGTTCATGGGGTGCGCTATCGGTACCGAGGAAGAAGCGTGAGTTGCCGCTGGTCGCGGCCTCGAGCAACGCTTGGCGATCTTGCTCGCGCTTCAGTATCGGCAAGCAATAATAGTGCGGCCTGACGCCGCCCAAGAAAATTGCATTTCGATTGTGCAGCAGATGCTGCGGAGTAATCGTGGCGGCAACACCGGTTCTCGCCGCCTCGACGAACTGCACGGCGCGCGCCGTCGTAATGTGCTCGAAGACAACTTTGAGTTTCGGGAAGCGGTCGAGCAGGGGCTGAAGCACCGTATCGATGAAATGCGTTTCGCGATCAAACACATCGACGTCGGCCTGCGGTGATTCGCCGTGAACCAGCAACCTCATGCCGACCTTTTCCATATGCGCGAGAACCCCGTAGACCCGCTGGATGTCGGTGACGCCGGCATCCGAATGCGTGGTCGCGCCGGCCGGATAGAGTTTCACGCCGTGAATGAAGCCTGCGGCGCGGGCGCGATCGATTTCCGCCGCCGTCGTCGTATTCGTGAGGTACAGCGTGAGCAGCGGCTCGAATCGGCTGCCCACGGGCAACGCCGACAGGATGCGCTGCCGATAGGCGTGGGCCAAGTCGGTCGTGGTAATGGCGGGTTTGAGATTTGGCATCACAATGGCTCGCCCGAAGCGCTGCGCCGTGAAACCGACGACAGCTTGCAGCGCCGCGCCGTCGCGCAGGTGAACGTGCCAGTCGTCCGGCCGTTGAATGCGCAATTGATTCATTCGCGTGCCCGCGGCGCCCGGGATGGCGCGGGCCAGCCGCTGCGCAGCAGCTCCAGCGTGTAGCGCACGCCGAAGCCCGTGATCTCCGTTGCGATGTGCGCGAGGCCGCCGTGCCTGGTGCCGGCCGCAAGATCCAGGTGCAGCCAGGCGATGTCATTCGGCACAAATCGATTCAAGAAACGCGCCGCCAAGATGTGATCGCCCTTGCCGTCCGCGGCGCATTGCATGATATCGGCCACGCTGCTTTCCAAATCCGTATCGTAGTCGACGTCCATGGGGAAGCACCAGACGCGTTCGCCGCTGTTGGCGCCTGCGGATTCGATCAAGGTGCGCGCCTCAGGGCGATTGGTGAACGCGCCGCTGTAGCGCTCGGTGAGCGCGTACACACAGGTACCGGTGAGCGTCGCATAGTCGATGATGGCGCGCGGCTTCTTCGCCGAGGCGAGACTGAGCGCATCCGCCAGCACCATGCGGCCCTCGGCATCGGTGTGAATGACTTGAATGGTGGTGCCGTTCGCCGCGCGAACGATGTCCTGCGGTTTGTAGGCGAGCGGGCCGATGCGGTTTTCGGTGATCGCGAGCCAACAATCCACGGCCAACGGCGAGCGCAGCGTATGCAGTGCATAGAGACTTCCCAAGGCGACGGCGCTGCCTTCCATGTCCGTGTGCATGTCCAACATGCTCTTGTGCGCCTTTAAATTCGTGCCGCCGGTGTCGAAACAAATGCCCTTGCCCACCAAGCTGACGGCCGCTGCTGCTGCGCCGCGCGGCCGGTAGGACAGATAGGCAATGCCGGCGTCGCGCCGGCCATTGCCGCGGGCCACCGCGAGAAACGCACCCGCGCCCAAGCGCTTGAGCTGCGTTTCGCCATAGAATTTGAAACTCAACTGCAATCGCTCTGCGAACTGTTTGAGCAGCCGACGATACATGCCCGCATCCAAGGTGCTGGGCGGCAGGGCGGTCAGCCATCGGGCCAGATTGTTGCCGGCCGCCGTCGCCAGCGTCAGGTCCAAATCGGGCAACTTTTCGCGCCGCGCGAGGGCAATACGCAGGAGCCGCGCGCGGGTTTTAGGCTTGCTCTTGAAGGTCGCGAAACGAAATGCGGCGGCCTCGAGCGCCGCGATGATGGTATTGAAGGTCGCCTCAGCGGCAGCAGGCGTGCATCCCTGTTGCCAAACCAGCAGAGATTGCGGATCGCCGTCGAGCGCGCTGCGTGCGAGCTTGCCGGCGGCTTGCAGGCGCTCAAAGGTGCTGGCCTCGCGGGCCACGCACGCGACGACCAAAAGAGTCTGCGCACGAGGTCCCACGCGCAGGTGAAAGGTGTCGCCGGCTTTTCGGACTTTGCGCTCGTGCAGCGCGCGCAGCACTGCGCCATGCGGCAGCGCATTCCAGTCGGCTTGCGAGGGCGCGAGCGGCAAGAACAGCAATGCACTTGCGTAGCGTGCGAGTATTGATTCGGTTATGCGCGAACCGATCTGGCGCACCGGCACGAGAAGTTGGTCAAAAGGCAAGCGAGTCGGCATATCTTAAAACCGCCAAGGTATCGCGACTTCATCCCTTGCTTGACCGTGAAAAACCAAACCCCGAAGATAGTGCGGGTAAACTTAGTGGCAGTTAGCGCAGGGGCGCTGTAACGTGCGTGCCATCTTAACAGGACACGTGGGTGTGTGCATTCTATGACGCAACAATCGCCGTTCGAAGACATTGATCCCACTGAAACTCAGGAGTGGCTGGAATCGATCGATTCGGTCATGCGGGCGCAAGGCCCGGAGCGGGCGCATTTTTTGCTCGAAAAACTGGTGGACTTTACACGCCGGTCGGGCGCGTATCTGCCTTTCAAGCCGAACACTGCCTACCTGAATACGATCTCCAAAGCGCAGGAGCCGGAATATCCCGGCGATCGTTCGTTGGAGCGGCGCAACGAAGCCTATATACGTTGGAACGCGCTGGCCATGGTGGTGCAGGCGAACCGCACGAATTCCGAGTATGGCGGCCACATCGCCTCCTACGCGTCCGCGGCGACGCTGTACGAGGTCGGGTTCAATCATTTCTGGCGCGCGCGCAGCGCGGCCCATCCCGGCGACATGATCTTCATGCAGGGGCACTCGAGTCCGGGTATCTATGCCCGCGCCTACCTCGAGGGCCGTTTGGATGAGAGTCAGCTGCAGCGTTTTCGTCAAGAGGTGCGCGGCGGCGGATTGTCATCCTATCCGCATCCCTGGTTGATGCCGGACTTTTGGCAATTTCCGACGGTGTCGATGGGATTAGGTCCGATGATGGCGATATTTCAGGCCCGATTTGTGCGCTACTTGGAGCATCGCGGCATCGTCGCCCCCTCCGACCGCAAGGTGTGGGCATTCTTGGGCGACGGTGAAATGGATGAGCCCGAGTCGATGGGCGCGCTCACCATGCCGGTGCGCGAGAAGCTCGACAATCTCATCTTCGTCATCAATTGCAACTTGCAGCGGCTCGACGGACCGGTGCGCGGCAACGGCAAAATCATTCAAGAGCTCGAAGCGGCCTTCTTGGGGGCGGGTTGGAACGTCATCAAGGTTCTTTGGGGCGGACGCTGGGATCCGCTGCTGGAGCGCGATCAAAAGGGGTTCCTCAAGCGCGTGATGGAAGAATGCGTGGACGGCGAGTACCAGAATTTCAAATCCAAGGGCGGCGCGTATACGCGCGAGCATTTCTTCGGCAAGTATCCTGAGCTCAAGGAAATGGTCGCCAATATGTCCGACGAGGAGATTTGGCACTTGAATCGCGGCGGCCACGATCCGCAAAAAGTCTTCGCCGCGTATTCTTCGGCCGTCGCCAATGTGGGGGCGCCCACGGTGATATTGGCGAAGACCGTCAAGGGATTCGGCATGGGAAAGGCGGGCGAAGGCCTCAATTCCACCCATCAACAGAAAAAACTCACTGACGAGAATCTCAAGGAAGTCCGCGATCGCTTCAATATCCAGATCACCGACGAGGAAATTGCCGGCCTGTCATTCAGAAAGCCCGCCGAGGACAGTGAAGAACTGCAATATTTGCAGGAGCGCCGTGCCGCCCTGGGCGGCTATTTGCCCGCGCGCAATTCATCTGCGCCGCCGCTCATCGTGCCGCCGCTCGAAGCTTTCAGCACGCTGCTCGAAGGCACCGGCGATCGCGAAATATCGACCACCATGGCGCTGGTGCGAATGATGACCACCCTGGTAAAGGACAAGAACATCGGCAAACACATCGTGCCCATCGTTCCGGACGAGGCGCGAACCTTCGGCATGGAGGGCATGTTTCGCCAGGTCGGCATTTATTCGTCGGTGGGACAGCTGTACACGCCGCAGGATGCGGATCAGCTCATGTTTTACCGTGAGGATAAGCAGGGACAGATCCTCGAAGAAGGCATCAATGAGGCGGGCAGCATGTGTTCGTGGATCGCCGCGGCCACCGCGTACTCGAATCACGGTGTGAGCATGGTGCCTTTCTTCATTTACTACTCGATGTTCGGGTTTCAGCGCGTCGGGGATTTCATCTGGGCGGCAGGCGACAGCCAGGCGCGCGGATTCCTGGTGGGCGGCACCGCCGGCCGCACCACGCTTGCCGGTGAGGGACTGCAGCATCAGGACGGACACAGCCAATTGGTCGCGACGACCGTGCCGAATTGTGTGGCCTATGATCCCACCTACGCCTACGAACTGGCGGTGATCGTGCAGGACGGTCTGCGCCGCATGTACCAGGATCAAGAAAGCGTCTTCTACTACATCACCTGCATGAACGAGAACTACGCGCATCCGGCGATGCCGGCCGGTGCGGCACAGGGCATTTTGAGCGGCATGTACTTACTGCAAATCGGCGGCCGAGGCAAAGTGCGGGTGACGTTGTTTGGTTCGGGCACGATTTTGCGGGAAGTGCTGGCGGCGGCGGAATTGCTGGAGAAAGACTTCGGAGTGCCGGCCGATGTCTACTCGGTGACCAGCTTCAGCGAGCTGCGCAAGAATGCGCTCGCGATCGAGCGCTGGAACATGCTGCATCCCGGCGAGCCGCGCAAGCAGACTTACATTCAACAAGCGCTCGCGGATCGCGAGGGTCCCTTCATTGCCGCCACCGACTACATGAAGACGGTTGCCGATCAAATTCGGCAATGGGTGCCGGGCCGGTACACGGTGCTGGGAACGGACGGCTTCGGCCGCAGCGATTCGCGCGCGGAGTTGCGGCGTTTCTTTGAAGTCGATCGGCACTACGTGGTGGTGGCGGCGCTCAAGGCGCTTTCGGATGAGGGCAAGATCGACAAACATACGGTGAATAAGGCCATGCAGGCCTTCGGCATCGATCCGGAAAAATCCAACCCTGTGTCGGTCTAAGCGCTCATGGCAAGTCCAATCGAAGTCACAGTTCCGGACATCGGCGGTTTCAAGGACGTCAACGTCATCGACGTGCTGGTCAAAGATGGTCAGCAGGTCGAAAAAGAAACGCCGTTGGTCACCATTGAAACCGAAAAAGCGGCGATGGATGTGCCGTCCCCGGTTGCGGGCAAGATCGCGCAGGTCAAACTCAAGACCGGCGACAAGGTGTCCGAGGGCTCCGTGATCCTATTGGTCGAGCCCGCGACAGCCGCGCCGCCCGCCGACAAGGCCGCGCCGCCCGCCGACAAAGGCGCGCCGGCGGCATCGGCACCCGGCAAAGCGGCCGAGCCCGCCGCTGCTCCGCCCGCCGACCAAGCGCCTGCGCCGAGCGCTGCGCCAAAGGCTGACACAGGCACTCCGGCGACGGCAGCGCAGAGCGCCGCGCCGCCTCCCGCGCAGGTTGCCGAGGGCCGGCCCGCGGTCGATGAACGGGCCTTCTCCAAAGCCCACGCCAGCCCGTCGATACGCAAGTTCGCGCGCGAGTTGGGTGCCGACTTGGGCAAGATCAAGGGAACCGGCGTCAAGGGACGCATCACGCAGGATGACGTCAAGGCTCACGTCAAGAGCCTGCTGCTGGCAGCCGGCTCGGCAGCGCCTGTTTCGCCCCTGCCTCGGGTGCCGGTCGTGGATTTCGCGCACTTTGGTGCTGTCGAGGTCAAACCGCTCTCGCGTATTCAAAAGATTTCCGGAGCGCGGCTGCAGGCAAGCTGGCTGAATCTACCGCATGTGACTCAGCACGAGGATGCGGATATTACCGACCTCGAGGCTGCGCGCGGTGCTCTTAAAAGTAAGGCTGCTCAAGAGGAAGTGCGACTCACGCCGCTGGTGTTCATCATCAAGGCCTGCATCATCGCCTTGAAAGAATTTCCGCGATTCAATGCCTCGCTCGATGAAGCCGGGGAAAACCTGGTTTTCAAAAAGTATTTCAATATCGGCTTCGCGGCCGACACGCCGAATGGGCTGGTGGTTCCGGTCATCGCCAATGCCGACCAGCTCGATATCTACGCGACTGCGCGCACCTTGGCGTCGATGTCCGAGAAAGCACGGGCCGGAAAATTGAAAGCCGCCGAAATGCAGGGCGGCAGCTTCACCATTTCGAGCCTGGGCGGAATCGGCGGTACCTATTTTACGCCCATCATCAATGCCCCGGAGGTCGCTGTCCTGGGGGTGTCGAAAGCGGCTCAGAAACCCGTGTACGAGCGCGGCGCATTCGTGCCGCGCCTGATGCTGCCGCTGTCCCTGTCCTATGATCATCGCGTCATCGACGGCGCCGAAGCGGCCCGGTTCGTGGTGTTTCTCGCCAAGACGCTGGGTGATGTGAAGGCGCTGCTATGAGCGCGGTCGAAGTACGCGTTCCGGATTTCGGCGACGCCAAAGGCGTCTCGGTTCTCGAGGTACTCGTGAAGCCGGGCGACAAGGTTGCGGTGGAGGATCCGCTCATCTCGCTCGAATCCGATAAGGCCGCGATGGATGTACCCTCGCCGGTGAGCGGCGTGATCAAATCGATCGAGATTAAGAAGGGCGCCGAAGTATCCGCGGGAACGTTGATTGCGATCGTGGAGTCTGAGACGCCGGCATCGGCACAGCCGGCCGCACCGGCCGGCGCGGCGCCGGCAACCGCGGCGCCTGCGGCCGCCAAAACCCCAGCCCCTGCCGCCGACAAAACGCCTGCGCCCGCGCCGAAACCCGCGCCGGCCGAAACGACACCGGCACCCTCGCCGGCAAAAGCCACAAAGACTGCCGGCCCTGTGAGCGCAGCGCCAGAAGGAGCCGTCGATTTAGTCGTGCTCGGCGCGGGAGTGGGCGGCTACACGGCGGCATTCCGCGCGGCGGATTTGGGTCTCAAAGTAACGCTGATCGAGCGCTGGCCGGTGCTGGGCGGCGTGTGCTTGAACGATGGTTGCATCCCGTCGAAAGCCCTGCTGCATGCTGCGAAAGTAATCGAAGACGCGGCCGACATGTCCGCCAACGGCATCGTCTTCGGCCCTCCGCAAATCGACCGCGATCGCCTGCGCCTCTGGAAGAATAGCGTGATCACGCGATTGACCAACGGTCTGATGCTGCTGGCGAAGCAGCGCAAAGTGACGCTGATTCAGGGTGAAGCAAAATTTGTCGGCCCGTATTCATTCGATGTCAAAGGCGCAGATGGATCGCGCCGCGTGGACTTCAAGCAATGCGTCATCGCGGCCGGATCCGAATCTGCCCGCTTGCCGGGGCTGCCCGATGATCCGCGCGTCATCGATTCGAGCGCAGCGTTGCAGTTGCCTCTCGATTGCAAGCGGTTGCTGGTGATTGGCGGCGGCATCATTGGCTTGGAAATGGCCTGCGTTTACGACGCTCTCGGCGTAAAGGTCAGCGTGGTGGAGTTGAGCGATGGCCTGATGCCGGGCACGGATCGCGATCTCGTGCGCCCGTTGCAGAAGCGAATCGAAAAGCGCTACGAGAAAATTCTCGTGAAGACCAAAGTGGCCAAACTCGAGGCGCTTCCGGAAGGGTTGCGCGCGAGCTATGAAGGTCCCGATTCGCCGCAACCTCAGTTGTTCGACTATGTGTTGGTTGCAGTCGGGCGGGCCGCCAATGGCAACTCCATCAACGCGGCAGTGGCGGGTGTTGAGGTCAGCGCGCGCGGCATCATCGACGTTGACAAGCAAATGCGCAGCAACGTGCCGCACATCTTTGCCATCGGCGATATCGTCGGTGCGCCGATGCTGGCGCACAAGGCCAGTCATCAAGCCAAAGTCGCCGCGGAGGTCGCTGCCGGACACAAGGCATCGTTCGATGCGCGCTGCATTCCTGCCGTCGCGTACACCGATCCTGAAATCGCGTGGGCGGGCATGACTGAGACGGATGCGAAAGCGCAGGGCATCCAATACGGCAAGGGCATTTTCCCCTGGGCCGCGAGCGGGCGGTCCCTGGCGCTCAATCGCGACGATGGATTCACGAAGTTACTGTTCGACAAACAGACCAACCGCATCATCGGCGCAGGCATCGTCGGCACCAACGCCGGCGACTTGATCGCCGAGGTGGCATTGGCGATCGAAATGGGCGCCGATGCCACCGATGTCGGTTTGACCATCCACCCCCATCCGACTCTGTCGGAAACGGTCGCGTTTGCCGCGGAAGCCTTCGACGGTACGTTGACGGATCTGTACATTCCCAAGCGTTGATCCCGGGCCAAAGGAAATGATTCGCAACGCCGTCATCTCGATCTTTCTGGCCGCTGCCTTTGGTGCATCCGGTGCGGCATTTGCGGATGACGCTTGCGTCGATTTCAAATGGGATGTGACCCAGGAGCGAGGGCTATTCGCGGGAACCGCTACCCCGTTGACGGCCGGGGCGGATTCGAAGAGCGCGCCCGTCATGCAGTTGAATCATCTGTATGCGCTCAAGCTGATGCCGCAAGATCAGGTGACCTTTGCGGCCACGCCGGGTAAGAAAACGCCGAGCGCCGGATCCAACGCGGGAGTCTTGACGTTCAGACTCCCGGCGAGCGGCAGCTATCGCGTAGCCATCGACATGCCGTTTTGGATCGATGTGGTGTCGAACGGTGCGTTGGTCGCCGCGAAAGATTTTCAGGGCCAGCACGGTTGCAGCTCGCCGCATAAGATCGTTGAGTTCGAGCTCGTCGGCACGCGACCGTTCTTTCTGCAGTTGAGCAATGCTGCGGCGAGCAGCGTCCGGCTGACGCTGACCGCCACGCCCGCGCGGAAGCTATAGTCGCGGAATCAGGGCCGATCCGGCGGCGAAATCCGGCTCGCTGCAATTGCCTCCGGCGGCGCGCCGATGCAATCCTTCAAGAATGCCGTTTTCTCGGCGCCCAGCAACTTCCTGGCTTTGGCCTCTTTGAGGCAAGCCGTGCGTTGCGCGTGCTTCGCCGCGGCATCACCGGCCGAAGCTGTCGAGGCGGGCGTGGTTGTGGAGGCCGGCTCGGCGGTTGAGGGCGCGGGTGTCTGGGAGGTGGCCTGCTGAGCGGCGGACACCAAAATGCTGAGGCACAGAGCGCTTGCCGTGAATGCCAGACGCATGTTCTTTAAACCTCGAACTTAGACTGAGCTGTGAGCAGAACAGGATAGCGTTCCAAGTCAGCCGCACCGATGAAGCGAGCATGAAGCTTCGTTAACCTTGGATCGAGACCTTACGGCCGGGCGGCCAGGCGATCCCGCACGCGCGCCAAATACTGCTGTTCGTCCGGAGCTCGGCCATTGCGCTGCGCCAAGTATAGCTCCTCGCCCAGCGCTTCCATGAGCGCATGCTCCGCGAGGTGGGATTCTCCGTATCGCAGCTGTAATTGCCGATGCAAATCGCGAATCCCGGGCGGCCGGTCGATGGACAGCTGTTCGCGAACCGCCAGATGCAGCCCCATATGTAGAAACGGGTTCTCTGCGGCGCCGGCAGCGTCCGGTTCGAAGGCGAGCGCGGTGTCGGCATCAGCGACGATGCTTTGGTATTCCGAGTGCGCGCCGATCACATCCGCGATCAAGGCCTCGAGCGGCGTGAGGGGCGAACCTGCCAAGTGCTTGGCCCAGCTTTCTGCATAGGCGCGCCGCAATTGCTCGCGGGTGTAGTTGTCGAATACGGTCATGCCGGGGTCTTGTGCGAGTACTCGCAAAGGTCCGCGATGATACAGGCGGGGCAGGCAGGGCGGCGCGCCTTGCAGGTGTAGCGGCCATGCAAAATCAGCCAGTGGTGCGCATCGAGCCGAAATTCCGCCGGCACGAACTTCATCAGTTTCTCCTCGACCTCGCGCACGGTCTTGCCGGGCGCAATACGGGTGCGGTTGGAGACACGAAAGATGTGAGTGTCCACTGCAATCGTCGCATGACCGAACGCAGTATTTAATATCACGTTGGCGGTCTTGCGTCCGACCCCCGGCAGCTCCTCGAGCGCCTCCCGGGTCGTCGGTACTTCGCCGCCATGCCGCTCGAGCAGCAATCGGCACATGGCCATGATGTTCTTCGCCTTGGCGTTGTAGAGTCCGATGGACTGGATGTACTTCGACAGTCCCCTGACCCCCAGCGCCAGAATCGAGGCGGGTGTGTTCGCCGCGCGGAACAACTCGGCGGTTGCCTTGTTCACGCTTTTGTCCGTGGCTTGCGCCGAGAGAATGACGGCGACCAGAAGTTCGAACGCCGATGCGTAAATCAATTCGGTGCGCGGTTGCGCATTCGCCGCCCGCAAGCGGGCAAAGATGGCCTGCCGTTTTTGTGGATTCACGGCTCGCCCAAGCGCCGCGTTGCGATGGCCTTTTTTGCCGCGAGCTGCTGCTGTCGTTCCGCTGCCTGATGCAGCAATCTTAAGGTATGGGTGGCGTAGCGTTCGCGATTCACAGTCGGGACATTCTCGGCATCGGGAGCCGCCCGCATTTCGATGCAATCGACCGGGCAGGGCGGCAGGCAGAGTTCACAACCGGTGCAGTGATCGATGAGCACGGTGTGCATATATTTCTGCGCACCGACAATCGCATCGACCGGACAGGGCGTCAAGCAGCGGGCGCAGCCGATGCACCGCGCTTCATCGATCCAAGCAACGCGCTGCGGCGTCTCGACGCCGTTGATCGGATTCAAGGCGAGCACCGGCCGCTCGAGCAGTTGCGCCAACGCCTCAATGGTTGCCCTGCCGCCCGGCGGGCACTGATTGATTTCTGCCTCGCCGCCGGCAATTGCCGCCGCATAGGGTTTGCAGCCGTTGTAGCCGCAACGCGTGCACTGGGTCTGGGGAAGCAATGCATCGATGCGCGCCGCCATGTCCGGCGCGGTCTCGTTGCTCATGTCATTTGACGCGCATACCGGGCGCCGCTCCAGAATCTGCCGACAGCGCGAAAATGTCCTTGCCCCCCGGTCCTGCGGCCAACATCATGCCCTCGGAGATCCCGAAACGCATTTTTCGCGGCTCCAAGTTCGCCACCACGACGATGAGCCTGCCCACCAGGGCCGCCGGCTCGTAGGCTGCGCGAATGCCGGCGAAAATCTCGCGCTCTCCCAGTTCACCCACATCGACTCGCAGCTTCAAAAGCTTGTCGGCGCCGGCAATCAAGTCGGCACTGAGGATTTTGGCAACCCGCAGATCGACACGTAAGAAATCATCGATCGAAATCAGATTGCCTTCGACCGAGGTGGCCGCCGCCAGCGTTGCCGTGTCCGATGCGCCGCCATTTGCAACGGCGGGTGCGGAGGGCGCGGTCTCCGGCTCCACCAGTCTCGCCACCGCTTTCGGATCGAGCCGCACGGCCAGCGGCTCATAGGCATTGATGTCTGTGGACAGCAGCGGCCTGGCCGCAGCCGCCCAAGTCCAAACTGCCTCTTGAAAGAACGTACTGGCCCGCGCCGCCATCTGGGGCAATACCGGTTGCAGATAGATCATCAAGACGCGGAACAGATTCAAGGCCTGAGTACAGACCAGTTGCACCTCGGCAACATTCTTCGGGTCTTTGGCGAGCATCCAGGGCTTGCGCGAGTCGACGTACTGATTGGCGCGGTCGGCCAGTGCCATGATTTCGCGCACGGCCCCGGCCGTGTCGCGCCCCTCGTAGCTTTGCGCAATGGCTTCGCCGGCCGCAACGAATTCGGCATACAGCTTCTCATCCGCCAAACGGCCCGCCAACTTGCCGGCGGAATTCTTGGTAATAAATCCGGCACAGCGGCTGGCGATGTTCACCAGCTTGCCGACGATTTCTGAATTCAGGCGCGTCGTGAATTCATCCAAGTTCATGTCCATGTCGTCGATGCCGGAGTTCAACTTGGCGGCAAAGTAGTAGCGCAGGTACTCGGCCGGGAAGCTCTGCAGGTAGCGGCGCGCCGTGATGAAAGTGCCGCGGGACTTCGACATCTTCTGGCCATTGACGGTGAGAAAGCCGTGGGCATGTACGGCAGTGGGACGCCGCATTTCCGACGCCTGCAGCACGGCGGGCCAAAACAGCGTATGAAAGTACAAAATGTCCTTGCCGATGAAGTGATGCAGTTCCGCGGTCGAATCCATGCTCAGGAAATCATCGAACTTCAGGCCGGTACGTGCGCACAACTGAGTCAGGCTCGCGAGATAGCCGATCGGCGCATCGAACCAAACGTAAAAATACTTGAGCGGCGCATCCGGGATTTCGAAACCGAAGTAGGGCGCATCGCGCGAGATGTCCCAGTCCCTCAGGCCCTGCGAGAACCACTCATCGAGCTTGCGCGCGACGCTCTCCTGAACAGCGCCGCTCGCAACCCATGCGCTCAAGGACTTCTCAAAGGCGCTCAGGCGAAAGAAGTAGTGTTCCGACTCGCGCCAAATGGGGGGCGTGCCGCTGACCACGGATATCGGATCCTTGAGATCGGCCGGTGTATAGGTGGATCCGCAATTTTCGCAGGAATCTCCATATTGATCGGGCGTCGCACACACCGGGCAGACGCCCTTCACATAGCGGTCCGGCAGAAACATCTTGGCCGACTCGTCGTAGGCCTGGCGAACGCTGCGTTTGTCGATGTATCCCGCATCCCGGTGCATCAAGTACATCCGATCGCACAGGACCTTGTTCTCCGCCGAGTGCGTCGAACCGAAATTATCCATGCCGATCAGCATGTCGGCCAGATCGCGCTGATGTTCGATATTGACTTGAGCGATCAGGCGCTCCGGCGTGATCCCCTCGGATTGCGCCTTGAGCATGATAGGCGTGCCGTGCGTGTCGTCTGCACAGACGTAATAGCACTCATGGCCGCGCAGTTTCTGAAAGCGAACCCAAATATCGGTTTGAATGGTCTCGAGGATGTGCCCCAGATGCAAAGGCCCATTGGCGTAGGGCAGGGCACTGGTCACCAGAATTCGACGTCGTTGGCTCATGGCGCGAAATTATGCCATGAGGACGGCGGGCGGTCGCGGCGGCGGCGATCGCCGTGCGGTGAAAATCGCCAGGATCGCGCCTAGGAGGCTTCGCGAAACTGTTCGAATTTGGCTTTGTTGATGGACTTATTGAAGGCTTCCTTGCCGGTAATTTGCTTCGAATCGAGCAGCGTTTGGATGGCCACGTCCATGAGCTTCATGCCGGTGGCCGCGCCGCTTTGCATGGCATTTTCCAATTGATCCATTTTGCCCTGACGAATCAGATTCGCCACAGCCGGCGTGTTGATGAGGATCTCGAGGGCCGCGACACGGCCTTGCTTGTCGGGTTTGGGAATGAGCTGCTGCGAGACGACCCCGCGCAGGCTGGTCGACAACATGGTGCGCACATGCGGCTGCTTGTCGGCCGGGAACGCGTTCACCAAGCGATCGACCGTGGCGGCGGCGCCATTGGTGTGCAGCGTCGCCATGACCAAGATGCCCATTTCCGCTGCGGTTACCGCGATGCTCATGGTTTCCAGGTCGCGCAGCTCGCCCACCAGAATCACGTCCGGATCCTCTCGCAAGGCGGAATTCAGTGCCGACGCGAATGATGCCGCATGCACGCCGATCTCGCGCTGGCTGATCAGGCAGTTCTTGCGCGCGTGGACAAATTCGATGGGATCCTCGATGGTCAGGATGTGGCCTTTCTCGCGCGTATTGATGTCATCGATCATCGCAGCCAGCGTGGTGGATTTTCCGGATCCGGTCTTGCCCGTCACCAGAATCAAACCGCTGTTGATCTTGCACAGTTCCATCACCGCCGCCGGCAGCTTCAGTTCCTCGGCGGTCTTGGCGCTGGAAGGTATCGCTCTGAACACCGCGCCCATGCCATTGAGCTGGCGCATCACGTTGACGCGAAAGCGCGCGACGTTGGGGATGGCGTAGGCGAAATCGGTGCCGTCTTTGGCTTCGAACCGCTCCACGGCCAGCTTCGGCATGATTTCGTACAGCGTGGTTTTGACGGTCTCCGCCGCCAGAGGCTGATCGCTCAAGGCCTTCAGCTCGCCGTATTGGCGGACGCGCGCCGGATCCCCCGCCAAAAAATGCAGATCCGAGCCGTTACGCTGGAGCACCTGGGTCAAGTATTGGTCGATGGCCGGCATGCTACGGAGGGGTTACGGTTTCTGCGGCGGGTGCGCCCGACATGTCGGTCACGAAGCGCTGGAACTGGCGCTTGTCGGATGCGTACGTGTAGGCATGCTCGGGATCGACTTCCTTGGCATTGATGGCCGCGAGCAAAGCTTGATCCATGAGCTGCATCCCATATTCCCTGCCCATTTGCAGCTGGCTGGGAATCTGGTGCGTCTGGTCGGTCATGATGAGTTTGCCGATGGCCTTGGTGAGGACCATCACTTCGCACACCGCCCGCCGTGCACGCTGATCCGGCGTCTTCAGCAAAATCTGCGTAATGACGGCAATGAGGCTGTTGGACAGAAAGCTCTTGGTCTGCTCGCGCTCATCCGTGGGCAAGGCATCGATGATGCGATCGATGGTTTTGGTGGCGCTGGTGGTGTGCAGCGTGCCGAGCACCAGGTGCCCGGTTTCGGCGGCCGTCATCGCCATGGAAATGGTTTCGGCATCGCGCAACTCGCCGACCAAAATCACGTCCGGATCTTCGCGCATCGCCGCGCGCACCCCTTCGGCAAACGACGGCAAGTGCGTGCCCAATTCGCGCTGGATGACCTGGCTGACCTTGCTGCGGTGGACGAATTCTATCGGGTCCTCGAGGCTGATGATGTTGAGCGAGCGAGTCGAGTTCAGGTAGTCGATCATCGCGGCCAAAGTGGTGGTCTTGCCCGTGCCCGTGGAGCCGGTCACCAGAATCATGCCCTGGTGGTAATCGCACAGCTTCTTCGCGATCGGCGGCAAGCCGAGCTGGTCCATCGAGGGCATTGTCGTGGGGATTGAGCGAAACGCGGCACCGATGCCGGTCTCTTTGCGAAACACATTGACGCGAAAGCGGCCGCCTTCGGTGGAGACATAGGAGAAGTCCAGATCGTGACCCTCACGCAGCACTTTGAGCTGCGATTGGGTCAGCACTTCCGTGATATAGGCTTCGAGTTCCGCATCGCCCAAGTTGCGGAACTTGATCGGCATCAAGTCGCCATGCATGCGCAGCATGGGTGGAATGCCGACTGCAAGATGCAGATCCGAGCAGCCCTGCGCCACGCCTAACTTAAGGAACGCGTCGATTCTTGCCATAATGTACAAGGCTACCCGTAAGCGATTGGTTTTTCGAGTCTTTTGCGCCTCATTGACCCATAAACGTGAGGTACGTCAAGAAGTCGGAGCTGATAACCGCCAACGCTCGCGGCCCTAGTCTCTGGCGGTGCTAGAGGAATTTCTCGAGGGACAGGCGTAGTTCATCCATGCTTTGCGCGCGCTTGGCCTTGTCCAACGACATGCATTTCATGACTATGTTATTCAACTCCAAAGGCAACGCTTTGTTGATTTCGATCGGTTGCCGCGCCTTGCCTTGGACATGCTGGTACATGACGGACATGTGATCGCCGCGGGAGTAGGGCGGGACGCCGGCAAACATCTCGTACATGATGACGCCCAAGCTGTAGATGTCCGCCCGCTCGTCGACCTTCTTGCCCAAGATCTGTTCCGGCGCCATGTATTTCGGCGAGCCGATGACATAGCCGGTTTTGGTCAATTGCGTATCGCCCTGGCTCTGCGCTGCGGCCACGCCGAAGTCGACTATCTTGAGCAACAGGTCGTTGTCGATCAACACGTTTGCCGGCTTCAGGTCGCGGTGCACGATGCCGGCTTGATGCGCGACCGCCATGCCGGTCGCGATGTCGATGCCGAACTTGACCGCGCGTTTGAGATCCACGGGCTTCTCGTTGATGATTTCACCGCCCAAGGTGTGAGACGGGAAATACTCCATGGAGATCGCGTAGTTGCCCTGGATATACAAGAAATCGTAGATACGGATGACGTTTTTGTGCGTGATTTTGCGGCTGTAGCGCAGCTCATGCACGAAGCGCTTCATCATCTCTTCGTCGGAGGAGACATTCGGGTTCAAGAATTTGAGGATCAAGCGCTCTTCGACAACGGTGTCTTCCATGAGCAGTACCGTGCCGAATGCGCCCTTGCCGATCTTTTCGATGAACTTGTAGCGTCCCTCGATGATATCTCCCGTCTTCAAGGTCGCAATATCCAGCCTCGCGGCCGCTGCGGCGGTTTCCTCGCTCTGCTTGACGGCCTTCTCCAGCGCCGCGTTGTCGATGAGCAGCGTCTTGGCCGGCTCCTGCATCTTCTCCGCGCGCTGATTCGCCGCGAGTTGCTGCGTCGAAAAACGATTGTCCAGCTCCTGGATCGCGCGCGCGACCGCCTGGCTCAAGGTTCCATCGGAGTTGGTCGATACGGCCTGTAAACGCACGCGGATGGTGTCGGCGCGCCGCTCGTCCGCGAGCTTGGCCAGCGCCGAGATCGCCTCGACTTTGATTTCATTTTCCGGCCGCGACAGCATGGGCATCAGGGCCTCGAGGCTTTTCTGATCGCCGATCTTGCCGATGGCGCGAATGACCGTGGGAAGGGACTTTGCCTCGCCCTGCAACATATCAATGAAGCGCGGCAGCGCCTTGCTGCTGCCGATTTCCGCGAGCGCATCGACCGCGCGTTCACTCACCCACCAGTCGGGGTCCCGGGTCGCTTCGATGAGTTGCGCCACCGCGCGCTCATCCTTGGTCTGATTGAGGATTTCGATGGCCGCGCGGCGGATGTCTTGGTTCTCATCTTTGATCAGCGCGAGCACGGCGTCGACCACGCGGGGGCCGCCGATCTTGCCCAGTGCATCGGCTGCGCGGGTACGTACCCACCAATCGCTGTCGGCAATCACTTCCAATAAATACTTCACGGACTTCGAAGTACCGACGACGTTCAACACCTCTACCGCGGCGCGGCGCGCGTATTCGTTTTCATCCTTGAGCACGTCCACCAGAAACTTGACGGTTTCAGGATGGTTCGCCTTCACCACCACGTCGACCGCCTTGTTCTGAACCTCGATTTCAGGATCGCGCAGCATCCCCACGATCAGCGGCATGTCAAAGGGGCCATCCATCTTCGAGAGCGCCGACAGCGCCGCGGAGCGAATGAACTTGCTGGTGTCCTTGAGCTGCTTCTGTACCGCCTGCTGCACCTTGGGCACGTTGAAGCGGGCCAAGACATTGATGATGTGCAGCCGCGCAACCGGATCCTTGCCCTCGATCCTCGCGATCAGGTCATCGATCGAGGACTCGTCGGCGACTTCGCCGATGATCTTGAACAGCCCGTTCCTTTCGCTCGGCTCTTGGGTATAAGCGGCATTCAACAACTCGCGTACCGTATAGCGGGTCTTCTGCGCGGCAATCACGTCCAGCAGGGCCTGCTTGGGCATCCCCGGCTTGCTCAACGCGTCGAGCAGCGCGTGCGCGGGATAATTTTTGCTCGACGACAACGCCCACGCGATGCCCGACATGGCCCGGCCATTGGCCTCGGACATGGTCTTCAAAAGGATCGGCAGGGTCTTTGTATCAATGAGGCGGGAGAGTGCCTCGACATACGCGGTGGTTTCGCGTTTTTCCGAGGTGGCCAGCGCATCGACAATCGGATCGATGGCATCGGAACCCAGCGCGATCAATTTTTCCAATGCCTTTTGCGCCAGCGGGCTGCCTGGATTGCCGCTGGACTTGACTTCGGCAATGAGCCGATCGGCACGGTAATTGGCGAATAAACTCATTCGGCGCCTAAGTTGAACATTCCCTGAGCATTACCCATTGTTACCTTAATTCAGGCGCCTTCCGTGGTCTTGATTCTCAATCTTGAATTATGCCATACGTCACGGTTTTCGCCGCCTGCGGTACAATCGTCATCCCTTATGAATCAAACCCCTGCCGCGGAAAGCGCGATCCGCGATAAACTCAGCGCCTATACGGATCCCTACCTTGGCCAGACTTTGGGCGAAGCGAAGGCTGTGACGTCCGTCGCATTCCCTGCCGGCCGGATAGCCGTGGAAGTCGCTTTGGGCTTCCCATGCGCCGACTACGCGCCCGAATTGCTGGCAGCCCTGGAGAAGCATCTGGGGCCCCTGCTGGGCAGCGCCCGTTTGGAGCTGAAACTGCAAGCGCAGATCACGGCGCACGCGGTCCAACGCACGCTTAAGCCGTTGGCAAACGTCAAGAATGTGGTGGCGGTCGCTTCCGGCAAGGGAGGCGTCGGAAAATCCACGACTGCCGCGAATTTGGCCCTTGCTTGGGCCGCGCAGGGCGCCAAGGTGGGTCTGCTGGATGCGGACATCTATGGCCCCAGTCAACCGCTGATGATGGGACTGAGCGGCGCCAAGCCGGTCAGCCCGGACGGCAAGCACATGACGCCGCTGCGGGCGCATGGCGTCGAAGTGATGTCGATTGGTTTCATGATCGACCAAGAGCAACCCATGGCGTGGCGCGGGCCGATGGTGACTCAGGCGCTGACTCAGCTGCTTGGCGACACCCTGTGGGGTGATTTGGACTATCTGGTGGTCGACATGCCGCCGGGAACGGGCGACATCCAGCTCACGCTGGCGCAGCGGGTTCCGGTCAGCGGCGCCGTGATCGTGACCACACCGCAGGATATCGCTCTCTTGGACGCTCGCAAGGGCCTCAAGATGTTTGAGAAGGTCGAGGTCCGCGTACTCGGCGTGGTGGAGAACATGAGCATGCACGTGTGCGCCCAATGCGGCCATGTGGAGCACGTTTTCGGCAGCGGTGGCGGTGCGCGCATGGCGGCCCAATACGGCGTGCAGCTGCTGGCGAATTGCCGCTGGACATCCGCATTCGCGAGGATGCCGACGGCGGCGCGCCGACCGTGGTGGCCGAACCCAATAGTGAACGCGCCCGCGCCTATTTCCTGATGGCGCGCCGCACGGCGGCGCGCTTGGCGACTTTGAATAAAGATTACAGCCGGGCATTCCCAAAAATAACAGTCGAAGCAACCTAATGAGCATAAAAAGCGATCGTTGGATCAGGCGCATGGCCGCCGAGCACGGCATGATTGAACCTTTCTCGGCGCAGCAAGTGCGCGTCTCCGACGGTCACAAGATCGTTTCCTATGGCACTTCGAGCTACGGCTACGACGTGCGTTGCGCCGAAGACTTCAAAATATTCACCAACATCAACTCGACCATCGTCGATCCGAAGAAATTCGACGAAAAGTCATTCGTCGACTTCAGGGGACCGGTGTGCATCATTCCGCCGAACTCCTTCGCGCTCGCCAGCACGGTGGAGTACTTCCGCATTCCGCGCAGCGTTTTGACGGTATGTCTTGGAAAAAGCACGTATGCACGCTGCTTTGCAGGTGACACCCGCGTTGCATTGGTCGATGGAACTTCGCCGACTCTCGAGGAAATGGCCAAGCGGCACGAGGCCGGCGAGATTTTTTGGGGTTACAGCATCGGCGAGAACGGTCGCCTCATCGTAAGCCTCCTGGATGCGCCTCGATTTATCGGCCGAGATTCACTGCTCGAAATCGAACTGGATAACGGCGAACGGATCCGTGCGACACCCGATCATTTGTTCATGAAACGAGACGGGCAGATGGCGGCGGCGCACACGCTTCGTCCAAATGATGCACTCATGCCGCTATATCGCGAACTATTTCGCGGTTATGAGCAGGTTTACCAGCCCATCGATGGATATCTTGACGCCACCCACGCCCTCGCCGATGAGTGGAATCACAGGCACAAGATCTATGGTGTCCCACGGGCGCATCGCCACCATTTTGATTTTGATCGACTGAACAATCGGAAGTTGAAGGGAACGCCCGCCTATCGCAATCACAAAGTCGCGGCAGTGCGCGAGATTGCCGGCGATCACGATGTCTATTGTCTAACGGTTCCAGAAGCAGGTAATTTTGCGTTGGAAGCAGGCGTGTTCGTGAAAAATTGCGGAATCATAGTCAACGTAACGCCTTTAGAGCCCGAGTGGGAAGGTCACGTGACACTGGAATTTTCCAACACCACCCCGCTGCCCGCGAAGATCTACGCCAACGAGGGCGTGGCGCAAATGCTGTTCTTCGAATCCGATGAAGTTTGCGAGACTTCGTACAAGGATCGCGGCGGCAAGTATCAAGGCCAGCGCGGAGTTACTCTGCCGAAGACTTAGGAGGGGGGCGGGGCTCGATCGCAACCAGGTGATCGACGCTCTTGATGCGCATGGCGATCTCGACTTTGCCGTCGCGGCTGCGCTCCGCCTGCACCGGCACGAATCCCAGCGACGGGGCAAACCACATGCGCAGAATGCGATTGTTGCCGGTGCGCTGACTGGTGACGATCACGGTGTCCAGTTCGCCAATCGCCGTGCGGATCTTCGCGTTGCCTTCCTGCGTGTAGTTGAATTCCTTCAGTTGATCCTTGTCGATGATTTGGAAGGTCTTGGGCAAATTGCCGTGCTTGAGGTTGAGCATCACCTCGACTTGAATGGACATGACGTCTTGAGTCCCTTCCTTGAGCTTCAAGTCGACTGGTTTCGTTTCCGACAGTCCTGTGGCGCGCATGTTTTGCCAGTCAAAATTGAGCTCCACCGTCGATGAACCTTCCTTGCCATGGTATTTGTCCGGGCGGACATGATCGCCGGTCATGGTCAACCAGCTCTTTTGAACGAGATCGTCGCGGTACGCAACGCGAAAAATCCCGCGCGCCGTGATGGTCCAGGTGTACATGTATTGGCCGGGCTCGGCGCCCCGCGTCAGTTGTATATCGCTGGTGCCGACACTGATACCCTTCCAGTCGGCTTGATAATGCGCGATGAAGGGCGCAATTCCCGCCTCATCGGCCGCCTGGGCCGCGCCGGCGGCCGTGGTGGCGGATGCGGCGATGATGAGCAGCAGCACGGTAATCGTTGCCTTCATGACTTTTTCTCCCGCTCGATGTCGGCAAGTTGCACGGGCTCGCTCAATATTCGCCCATCCAAGAGCGCTTTGCCTGCCTCGAAGCGCAATCGACCCTCGCAGAACCAATCGACGGCCAGCGGATAGATAACATGCTCCAGAGTCAGGACACGCCGGCTCAACGTGTCCTCCGTGTCACTCGTGTCGACCGCAACGCGAGCCTGAATTACGGGCGGGCCGCCGTCGAGTTGCTCCGTGACGAAATGTACCGTGACGCCGTGCTCCGCCTCGCGCGCCTCGATAGCGCGCCGATGCGTATGCAGCCCTGGATATTTGGGCAGCAATGAGGGATGAATGTTCAAAATCTTTCCCGTATATCGCTCGACGAATGGCGCGGACAGGATCCGCATGAATCCGGCGAGCGCGATCAGCGATGGGGAGCACGCGTCGATGGCAGCAGCCAGAGCCTGGTCGTACTCGATGCGCTCCATGCCCTTCGCGGGCGTCAAAGCGCGCGCTGCAATGCCGAAGCTGCGGGCCACCTCGAGGCCCCCGGCATCGGCTCGATCGCTGATCACCGAGCAAATCGAATAGGCCGCAGTTTCCGACCGGCTGTGCTCGATGAGCGCGCGCATGTTGCTGCCGCGTCCCGAAATGAGGATGACGATCGGCTGCCGCGGCGGCGTGCTGCTCAAGCGATGACGACGCCTCGGGTACCGCTGCGGATTTCGCCGATCACCACAGCCTCCTGGCCCGCGTCGCGCAGCACGCCGATGGCCCGCTGCGCATCGTTCGCCGATACGTGCACCGTCATGCCGATTCCGCAATTGAACACGCGATACATTTCCGGGTCCGCGATCTTTCCTTGCTGCTGCAGCCAATCGAATACCGGTTCGCGGCGCCAGGAACGGCGCTCGAGAATCGCTTCCAATCCATCGGGCAATACACGCGGTATGTTGTCAACCAGGCCGCCGCCGGTGATGTGCGACAGGCCATGCAATGAAACTTCGCCCATCAGCTTGAGCAGGGGCTTGACGTAAATCCGCGTCGGCGCCATGAGCCGATCGATCAGACTGACGCCTTGAAGATCGGCCTGAAGGTCGGCAGCGGACACCTGCAGAATTTTGCGAATCAAGGAGAAACCGTTGGAATGGGGCCCGGAAGAGGGCAGCCCCAAGACCACGTCGCCGGGCCGTGTTTTCGAGCCGTCGATGATGGCTTCCTTCTCGACGACGCCGACGCAGAAACCCGCCAGATCGTAGTCGGCGCCGTGATACATGCCCGGCATCTCGGCGGTTTCTCCGCCAACCAAGGCGCATCCGGCCTGGACACAGCCCTCGACGATGCCGGCAATGACGCGCTCGGCGACGTCGACGTCGAGTTTGCCGCTGGCAAAATAATCCAGAAAGTACAGCGGCTCGGCCCCTTGGACGAGCACGTCATTGGCGCACATGGCAACCAGATCGATACCCACCCCATCGTGCCGGCCAGTGTCGATCGCCAGGCGCAATTTGGTGCCGACTCCGTCGGTTCCCGATACCAGCACCGGTTTGCGATACCGGTCCAATGGCACTTCGACCAGAGCGCCAAAGCCGCCGATGCCGCCCAGCACTTCCGGACGCATCGAGCGCTTCACCCGCGGCTTGATTCGCTCGACAAGTTCGTCGCCGGCGTCAATATCGACCCCGGCGTCGCGATAGGTTACCGGCGCTCGCTCAATCATCTAAAGGATCCTTCATGTAGGACTTGGCCAACGCGGTTGGCCGTCGAAGCTGTGGTATTTTACAACACCATGGCACAGTACTTACGGCGCTTTTCGGAGCGATATTTGCGGGCCGCCACCATTTTGTGGGTGTGCATTGCTGGACTTTGCTTCGGCGAAGCCGCTTTTTCGCTGACGCGTACCGAGATGTATCAGGCCACTGCGGCCGTTTCCGACCGATCCGAAGCGGCCCAAACCGCGGCCTTCCAGAACGCGATGCGCACAGTATTGATTCGCGTCACCGGCCGGCGCGCGGCGGATGAGGATCCCGCCTTGGCTCCTCTGATCAGCAATGCGCGGCGCTACGTGCAGCAGTACCGCGCCGCTCCCGACAGCCAGTTGTGGGTGGCTTTTGACGGGCCGGCCATCGAGCGTTGGCTCACGCAAAACGGCCAGCCCCTGTGGGGCCACGAACGCCCGACGACCTTGGTGCTCCTGGCGGTGCAAACGGGAGCGCAAGGCGGCAGCGTCGTGGCAACGGAGGACAGCTCCGACCTGAAGGCGGCCATTGATGCCGCGGCGCTCGCGCGCGGGCTGCCGCTGGTTTGGCCGAGCGGCGCGGAGCTGCAGAAGTACCATATCGATTTCGCCACGGTGAGCAACGGCTCGCCTGCAACTTTCACGGACATCGGCCGGCGCATGGGCAGCGACGGAATCCTGGTTGGGCGAGCCGCCGGCGCCGCGGCGAATGCCAATATTCGTTGGACCCATCTGTTTCAGGATCGCAGCAGCGAATACTCCGGTACGTTGGAGGGTGTGAACCGCGCCGCCGATCTATATGCGGGCCTGTTCGCCGCCAGCGGCAGTCTCGCGCCGGTGGATATCGAGGTCATCGGCGTCAACGATCTTCGCGACTATGCGGGCCTCGAGAATTATCTCGAATCGCTGACCTTTATCTCGCATGTGAGCGTGGAATCCTTGACGGGAGATACGGTCAGATTCCGCTTGGCGACCCGCGGCGGGGGCGACTCGCTGCAGCGTGCGCTATCGTTGAATGGGCGTTTGCAGCCGGTTGCCGCCGGCGAGACTGGGATTCAGCGCTTCCAACTACGCCACTAGCCAGGGAGCCTGTCTGACTATTCCGCGTGGCCGCGAGCGTGACGGATTTGCCTTCAGTCGAGGCGGAGCCGACGCAGTTGGGTTTGATCCCAATGAGGAGGCGACAACGACGAATGAAGGCAAATCCGTCCGCTCCCAAAGGGTTGGCTCTGCAAGGGGCGTCTGCGGTGTTGCGCGGCTTGCCCGTGGAATTAACCACGGCCTGCGCCGCGCGCCTTGCATCCGCTCCCTTGCAGAGCCAACGCGGCTCACGCGGAATACTCAGACAGGCTCCTAAGTTCGGTCCGTGCGTCATATACCGAACATCATCAGCGTGATCAGAATTCTATTGGTCGCGCCGATTGCCATCGCCCTTAGCGAAGGACTGCTGGCGCTGGGGATACTGCTGTTCGGCATCGCCGCCGTGTCGGACGCCGCCGATGGCTATCTTGCCAAGCGCTTCGGTTGGCAGAGCGAACTCGGGGCCATATTGGACCCCATCGCGGACAAACTGCTGCTGGCAACGGCCTTTGTCACGTTGAGCCTTCTCAATCTCGTGCCGCTGTGGCTCATGGCGGCGGCGGTGGCGCGCGATGTGATCATCGTGTGCGGAGCCGCTGCATACCGCATCTTCATCGGCCGCTTGACGGCGCATCCTTCGCTCATCAGCAAGCTCAATACGCTGGTTCAAGGCGCATTCATCGTGGCGGTCTTGAGCCGGGCGAAATTTTCGCTGCCGCCTGATTGGCTGGTGACCTGGCTCGGCGCGCTGGTGTTCGCCACGGTGATCGTGAGCGGCATTGATTACGTCCTGGTTTACGGCAAGCGGGCGGCAGCAGCATGAAGCAACTCGCGCTGGGCGTGCGGCTTCGCGCCGATGCGGTGTTCGAGAGTTTCGCGCCGGGCCAGAACTCGGAAATCCTGACGGCGCTGCGCTCGGCTGCCGGCAGTCCCATGTGGCTTTGGGGCGCGCACGGCTCCGGCAAAACTCACCTGCTGCAGGCGGTGTGCGCGGAGGCGGGCGACAGCGCGGCATATTTTCCGTTGGACCGATCGCTTGCTTTGCCGCCCGATGCGCTGACGGGTTTCGAGCGCAGCCGCGTGCTGTGCATCGATGACGTCGATGTCATCGCGGGTGACCCGGTGTGGGAGCAGGCGCTGTTTCGGCTCTTCAATGAAGCCGCCGAGTTGCGCACACGCTTGATATTCGCCGCCGCGGTGGCGCCGCGCCAGGCGGCCTGGGTGTTGGAAGACTGGCGCTCCAGAGCCGCCTCCTGCGTCGTGTACCAGCTTCGGGACCTGGATGATGAAGGACGCATCGAGGCACTGCGGCTGCGCGCGGCACAGCGCGGCTTGCAACTCCCCTATGAAACGTCCGAGTACCTGCTGAAGCGCATGCCGCGCGACCTGCCTTCGCTATTTCAGATCCTCGATGCGCTCGACGAGGCCTCGCTGGTCGAACAGCGCCGGCTCACCATTCCGTTCATTCGCGATGAACTCGAGAAGCACGCAAGAACAAAATCATAGCGCAGAACCAGGCGAACACCAGCAGCAGGCTCATGGCCGCCACCCAGCGCGCCTGCGGATTGGCCAAGAGTTCGGTGAGGGCAAAGGCCAGGTAGGGGATGGCAAACAGGGTTGCCCAAGCGTAGGTGTAGCGGCTGCCGCGCAGCAGGCCTCGCAGCGGCGCCAACAAGGGCAAAACGGCGACGACGCAGATCGGCCAGGGATAGCCGACGAGAATCCACGCGAGCAGGCTCAAGGCGAGCGCGAGCCACAGCCAAATGGTCAGCGAACGTGAAGCGGATTCAGCGCTCATGCGCGCGTTGCGAGGCGAGCGGCGAGCGCAGCGACCCGCGTTCCCAACGCGCGCGCCAGGGCACTCTCGTGCTCGGAGAGTTCGCCGTGTTGAGTAAGAACGGCCACATGACTGGCGCCGTAGGGCGTCCCGCCGCTGCGCGTGTCCGTCAGGCCCGCCTCCGTGTATGGCAGGCCCACCAAGTACATGCCGTGGTGAAGCAATGGCACCATCATGGACAACAGCGTCGACTCCTGGCCGCCATGCAGCGTTTGCGTCGAGGTGAAAACGCCGGCAGGCTTACCCACCAGTGCGCCGGAGACCCACAGCGCACTGGTGCCGTCCAAGAAGAATTTCACCGGCGCCGCCATATTTCCAAAGCGAGTGGGACTGCCGAGAATCAGACCGCAGCATTCGATGAGATCGTCATGCGTGGCGTACGGCGGCCCCTCGTCCGGCACCGGCGGGTCAAGCCTCTGCGTGGTGGCAGCGACGGGAGCAACGGTGCGCAATCGTGCTTGCATCCCGTGAACCGCTTCGACACCGCGGCAAATTTGTCGCGCCAGAGCGGCGGTGCTCCCTTGGCGTGAATAATACAGAACCAGTACTTCGTTCATCGATGCTCTTCCGTGGAATCACGCAGGATTGCGTGCGCGTGCTGCGCCGGCGCAACGCATTAAGTCATGCCGAACGGACATTGTATAACGGCAGCTTGTTTGACGGCTTTGGCGGCTATTGTTAGTGTCGCTGCATCCTATGTCGCGGTTCATTCTTGTCCTGCTCGGTGTCGCCTGTCTGCTCGGGTGCAGAACCGCGCCGCCCGTGCAGGAAATGAGCGACGCTCGGCAGGCGATTGTCGCCGCCGCGGCGGCCGGTGCTACCCGAGGCAGTTCCCCCGAATTCGATTGGGCGCAGGCGGCCATTGCGAGAGCCGAGGCGCACCTGCAGGCGCAGGAGTACACCCGGGCGCGGCTGGCGGCGCAGCAAGCCAAGCGCCATGCCGCGATAGCGCTCGCCAACGCCCAGCACGCAGAAGCGCCTGCCGCCGTTCCCCACTAGCGGCGGCAATTTCGATGGATGAGGTGATCCGGCGCTTTCTGGTGATGGGAAAGGTTCAGGGCGTCTATTTTCGTCACAGCGCGCGCCTCGAAGCCAAACGGCTCGGGGTGCGTGGGTTGGCTCGAAATCTACCAGATGGATCGGTCGAAGTGCTGGCGCAAGGCAGTCAGTCTTCGGTGGACGCATTGCGTCAGTGGCTGCATCGCGGGCCCGCCCACGCGCGCGTCGAGACGGTGCGCGAATACGATGCAGCCGAGAACCACCGCAAGGAAATACCTGCAGAATTCGAGGTTTTCTAAAAGCGCCAGGCGCGCTGCCACCGCTGCATGACGAGCGCGGGATACTTGTTTTGGCCGACGCTGCCGTTATAGCGGGCAAGCGCCCGCGACCAATTGCGATTCTCCATACGCAGGTAGTAGCGCAGGATCTCGCAGCCCATGCGTATGTTCGGCGCGGCTTTGACCAGCTGATTCTGGACGCCCAACTGCCGCGGCCAAAACGGCATCACTTGCATCAAACCCACGGCGCCGGCCGGCGAGACTGCCCAGCGGTCAAAACGGCTCTCCACGTCCATCAGCGCCAACACCAGGTCCGGAGGGATTTGCAGCGTGGGATCTCGCTTCGCCTCGCAGTACACGTGATCCAGTATCTCAACCCGCGCTTCATGGGTCGGCACGAACCGCGCGAGGCGCGGTTCCATGGACTTGTGCCAAACTTCGGATTCGTACTTATCGGTGAAGCAATCCGAGGTGCCGATGATTTTCTGCAGCAGCTCCTTCAATTCCGGATCGCGCTGCTGATCCGCCCGCGCAGCCCCCGGCAGGGCAAAAGAGACGATCAGCGCGACCAGCACCGCCAGAGCATGCCGCATAGGGCAACCTCAGCCATTTAACTTATGTCGGATATAGCCTACCGGATCGGCGGCCGGGATTTCCGTCGATTCGGTCTCGCGCCGGTGACGGTACTCGAGATTTCCGGCGGCTAACGTGCGTTCGCCGATCACGATGCGGTGAGGAATTCCCAAAAGCTCCGAATCGGCGAATTTGACGCCGGGCCGCGCGTCGCGATCATCGAGCAAAACATCGATGCCTGCGGCATTGAAATCCCGGTACAGCGCGTCCGCCGTCTCCTGCACCCGCGCCGACTTTTGATAGTTGATGGGCACCAATATCACTTGGAAGGGCGCAATCGCCGCCGGCCATATGATCCCGTTGGCATCGTGATTCTGTTCGATGGCCGCAGCGACCACCCGCGTTACGCCGATGCCATAGCAGCCCATGAACATCGTCAGGGCCTTGCCCTGTTCGTCCAGCACGCTGGCGTTCATGGCTGCGCTGTAGAGCTGCCCGAGCTGGAATATGTGGCCCACCTCGATGCCGCGGGCGATCTGGAGAGTTCCGCGTCCGCTCGGGCTGGGATCGCCGGCTCGAGCATTGCGGATGTCGACAGACTGCGGATCGGCGAGGTCGCGGCCCCAATTCACACCGCGATAGTGCATGTCCTTTTCGTTGGCGCCGCAGACGAAATCGGCCAAGTGAGCCGCGGCATGGTCCACATAGACCTTGCCTGCAAAGCCAATGGGCCCGATGAAACCTGGTTCCGCGCCGCTCGCCGCCCGGATGCGTTCGGCGCCGGCCATTCTCAACGGGCGCGCAACGCCGTCCAGTTTCTGAGATTTTACGGCGTTGAGTTCGTGATCGCCGCGAATGACCAGAGCGACCACATCGCCGGCGCTGCCTTCCACCAGCAGAGTCTTCACGCATTGCGCCGGATTCACGCCGAGCAGCGCGCTGACTTCAGCAATGGTGCGGGCGTTCGGCGTGGGTACTTTAGTCAGCGGCTGCGCTGCCGGCGCGCGGGGCGCGGCCGCGCCTAAGGTGGCTGCGGTTTCCAGGTTGGACGCGTAGCCGTCGCCGTCGGAGATGGCGATGGCGTCCTCTCCGGAGTCGGCCAAGACGTGAAATTCCTGCGAGGTGTCGCCGCCGATGCTGCCGCCATCGGCCTGCACGGCCCTGAATTTGAGCCCCATTCTGGTAAAGATGCGCGTGTACGCGTCGTACATCAGCCGATAGCCTTCGGCCAGGCTCGCTTCGTCCGTGTGAAATGAATACGCGTCCTTCATGATGAACTCACGCGCGCGCATGACGCCGAACCGCGGACGAATCTCATCGCGGAATTTGAATTGAATTTGATAAAAATTGACCGGCAGCTGCTTGTAGCTGCGCAGTTCGCGCCGCGCGATGTCGGTGATGACTTCCTCGTGAGTCGGTCCATAGACGAAATCACGCTCGTGGCGATCCTTGAAGCGCAGCAGCTCCGGACCGTACTTGGTCCAGCGGCCCGACTCCACCCATAGTTCGGCAGGCTGGATGGTGGGCATGCACAACTCCAAAGCACCGGCGCGATTCATTTCTTCGCGCACGATTTGCTCGACCTTTTTCAGGGCCCGAAGCCCCATGGGCAACCAAACGTATAAGCCCGCCGCCAGGCGCCGAATGAGCCCGGCACGCAGCATCAGTTGATGGCTGACGACCTCCGCGTCGCCAGGCACCTCTTTGAGGGTCGAAATTGGGTATTGGGATAAGCGCATAGCCGCATATCTTACATCAGCCCCCCTGGTATTATGGACACCAATGAGCGACGACGACGACTCACCAGCACGGCCGCGCGGAGTTTATTGGCTCCCCAACCTCCTCACGACCGGCGCACTTTTCGCTGGTTTTTACGCCATCGTGGCCGCCATCGACTTGCGGTTCGAATACGCGGGCATCGCCGTGTTCGTCGCCGGTGTGTTCGACATGTTGGACGGGCGCGTGGCCCGTTGGACCAACACCGCCAGCCCGTTCGGCAAAGAGTACGACAGCCTCTCGGACATGGTGTCCTTCGGCGTGGCCCCGGCCATCGTCACGTATCAATGGGGCGTCGCGCGCATCGCCGAATACGGCCCTTTGTGGCGTCGGGTCGGCTGGCTGGTGTGTTTTTTTTATGCGGCCGCGGCGGCATTGCGTTTGGCACGATTCAACTCGCGCGGAGCCACGCAGGACAAGCACTACTTCGAGGGCCTGCCCAGTCCTTCCGCTGCCGCCATCGTTGCGGCCTTGGTGTGGCTTGCCAGCGATCAAATCAACATCGGCTTGCCGGGTTTGATTTTGGCGTTCCTGGTGACAGCAACCGCCGGCGCGCTCATGATCAGCCGCTTTGCCTTCAACAGTTTCAAGTACGTAAACCCGGGCGGACGAGTGCGATTCACGTACATCGTGTTCGTGCCGTTGGCCTTCGTGCTCATCTTCCTGCATCCGGCCATCACCTTGCTCACCATTTTTTGCCTGTACGCGCTGTCTGCCCCCTCGGTTTGGGCGTACCGCAAACTGCGGCGGCGAAGCCGTCCCGTTGCTCCGACACCATGAATAGCGAGCTGCGCCAGGAATACCTTGCCGCGCTGGGACTGAAGTCCTGGACGCTGCGCGCCAAGACAGCGCCCGAATCGCCCGCGACGGAAGCCATTGCCGCCGCGCCGGCAGCTGTCGCCGCGCCATCGCAACGTATTGCCGCGACCCCTACCGCCGCGCCGGTTATCGCGAAGCCGCCAATCGCGAAGCCGCCAATCGCTGCGGCGCCCAGCGCCGCGCCGGCAGCCCGCGAGGCCGGCGTGGATTGGCCCGAGCTGCGAGCGCGCGTGGCCGCGTGCACACGCTGCGGCTTGAGCGCGACTCGCACGCAGACGGTATTTGGCGTGGGCAACCTGCATGCTGAGTGGCTCATCGTCGGCGAGGCGCCCGGAGCCGATGAGGATCGCCAGGGCGAACCCTTCGTAGGACGGGCAGGGCAGCTCCTCAACTCCATGCTGCGTGCAGTGGGATTGGCGCGCGAACAGGTATACATTGCAAATGTTTTGAAATGTCGGCCTCCCGGCAATCGCGACCCGAATCCGACCGAGGCCGCCGAGTGTTTGCCCTATCTGGAACGTCAGATCGCGCTATTGAAACCCAAGATCATGTTAGCCGTAGGGCGAATCGCCGCGCAAAACTTGCTTCGCACCGACAAGACGCTCGGCAGTCTGCGTCAGCAGGTGCATCGATTCGGCGCATCTTCGGTGCCCCTGATCGTCACTTATCACCCGGGATATTTATTGCGCACGCCGACGGATAAGCGCAAGACCTGGGAGGATTTGAAATTCGCGCGCGACGTGTGCTCCCGTGTCTAGCGTCAAGCTGGACGTCGAGTTCGCACGGGTCGACATCAGACCCATGAACGAACTCGACATTCCGGTCATTGCAGCCATCGAAAAATCGGCGTATCAGTTCCCATGGAGCGAAGGGATTTTCCGCGACTGTCTGCGAGTCGGTTATGTATGCCGCGTCATCGATGTGGCCGGTGACTTGGGCGGCTACGGCATCATGTCGCTGGGAGCGGGCGAGGCCCACATTTTGAATGTGTGCATTCGCGATGAATATCGCTCGCGAGGTTTTGCCCGCAAAGTAATGTCGTACCTGCTCGAGCGCGCGCGAACGGCCGGCATGAGCGAGGCGTTTCTGGAGGTTCGGCCCTCCAACGTGGCGGCGGCTCGCCTCTATCATTCCTTGGGCTTTGAGCAAGTGGGCATCCGGCGCGGATACTACCAAGCGACGGCCGGTCGCGAAGATGCCGCGGTGCTGCGCCGTCTGTTGACGCCGCACACGAAATAATATCAATCCATAAATCTTAGTAAAATCAGATACTAACATAGCTTAATTAAACTAATTAAACATATCGGAGTTTCCTCTACAATGCCGTCGCGCCGATGACGGCACACCTCCAGAGGAAATTTCTCAAATCATGCCGAGTGGCGCACTAGCCGAGGAAATCAGCAGAAGAAGAACTTTTGCCATCATCTCCCACCCCGACGCGGGCAAGACCACGCTCACCGAAAAGCTGCTGCTGTTCGGCGGCGCCATTCAAATGGCAGGCACCGTCAAGGGCCGCAAGGCCACGCGTCACGCCACGTCCGACTGGATGCGGCTGGAACAGCAACGCGGCATCTCCGTCACGTCCTCGGTGATGCAATTCCCGTTCGATGACTGCATCGTCAATTTGTTGGATACGCCCGGTCACGAGGATTTCTCCGAGGACACGTATCGAACGCTGACCGCCGTGGACTCGGCGTTGATGGTCATCGACTGCGCCAAGGGTGTCGAGGAGCGCACCATCAAGCTCATGGACGTATGCCGCCTGCGCGACACACCCATCATGACGTTCGTGAACAAGTTGGACCGCGACGGCCGGGCGCCGATCGAATTGCTGGATGAAATCGAAAGCGTCTTGAAGATCCAATGCGCGCCCATCACCTGGCCGATCGGCATGGGGCGCGATCTGCTCGGCGTCTACCATTTGATCGAAGATACGATCTACGTGTACGTGCCTGTCGAGAAAGGGCGCGTCGGAACCCACGAAACCATCGTCGGGATCGCTAGCGATGAAGCGCGGGAGTTTCTCGGCGATCGATACGATAAGTTTCTCGAGGAGGTCGAACTGGTGAAGGGCGCGAGCCCGCAATTCGATTTGCAGCGCTACCTGGCGGCGAAGCAGACCCCGGTGTTCTTCGGCTCGGCGGTCAATAATTTCGGCGTGCGGGAACTGCTGTCGTCGTTTGTCGCGCACTCGCCGGCGCCGCAGCCACGCCCGACCCTGCAGCGCCCCGTCAATGCGGATGAACCCAAGCTCACGGGCTTTGTGTTCAAGATCCAGGCCAATATGGACCCTGGGCACCGCGATAGAATCGCCTTCATGCGGCTGTGCTCCGGACGCTATGCGCGCGGCATGCGCTTGCATCATGTGCGGCTCGACAAGGACGTGCGCATCGCGGATGCGCTGACTTTTCTGGCTGCCGATCGCAGCCAGGCCGAGGAGGCGTACGCGGGCGACATCATCGGCCTGCACAATCACGGCACGATTAATATCGGCGATACCTTCAGCGAGGGTGAAAACCTCACCTTTACCGGCGTTCCGAACTTTGCGCCGGAAATATTCAGGCGCGCGGTGCTCAAGGATCCGCTGCGCATGAAGGCCTTGCAGAAGGGCCTGTCGCAGCTGTGCGAGGAGGGCGCGACTCAGTTGTTCAAGCCGCTGCGCAACAATGACTTGATTCTCGGCGCCATCGGCCAGCTGCAATTCGAGGTCGTGGCTTTTCGCCTGCAGGACGAATACAGCGTGCAATGCGTGTTCGAACCGATCAACGTGGCCGTGGCGCGCTGGGTGAGCATTCAGGATGAGAAACGATTGGCGGAATTCCGGACCAAGGCCTACGACAACCTCGCCATCGATCACGCCGGAGAACTGGTGTATCTCGCGCCGACCCGCGTGAATCTCGGGCTGACCGAAGAGCGCTGGCCGGAAATAAAATTCTTGAAGACGCGTGAAAACCTTGCCGCCTAGCAGTTAGCCGCCTGGCAGTCAGCGCCCTAGCAGCCTAGGGCGCCAATCTCGGGCGCGGCTTGGGCCGAAAGGCGCGCACCCCGGCCTGGAACTGACCCAACGTAAGGCGCGCCGACGGCGGTGCGTAGCGCAGCGACGAATAGTGACGGCACAGCGCCGTGACCGTGGCCGCGAGATCCGGGCGCTGGCTCGCGACTCGCAGCGCGTAGTCTTCGGCGCCTTCGTGCGTTCTTCGCGGCAATCCAGCGGCGGCGAGTTTTGAGCAGAGGCGTGCGTAGGTCCGAGCGGCGATATCCTTCGACTGCGGCGCCAGTTCGCGGCGAACCTGCCAGGTCAGCCAGCCTAGTACCAGCGCCATGCCTACAGCCAACAGCAGAACGAGTTTCTGGCCGTCCGGCTCCGGGATGTGCAGCATCTCGAGCAATCTGCGCTGTGAGTCCTGATCGAAATCCAAGATGCGCTCGCGCCAGATTTCGCGCAGCAAGTCGAGCCGCAGCCGCGCACCGGCGAACCAGGCGGTTCTACTTTGCCAACGGCTGACCGACGGCTCGCCGGCATTCGCCGTATCAGCGAGGCCGCGCTCCACGCGTTCAGGAGCGATCGATGCGGTGGGGTCGATGCGCACCCAGCCCCGTCCATCGATCCAAATTTCAGTCCAGGCGTGAGCGTCGCTCTGCCTCAGGATCCAATAATCGCCGTACGGATTGAGGGTTCCGCCTTGGTATCCTGTGACCACGCGGGCCGGAATGCCGGCGGCGCGCATCAGCGCGGCGAAGGCCGAGGCATAGTGGCCGCAGAATCCGCGCTTGGTATCGAACAGGAAGTCGTCCACGGAGTTGTCGGACAGCTTCGGCGGCGTCAGGGTGTAGAAAAACGCCTGCTGCCGAAACATGGCGAGCACCGCGCCGACCAAGTCCATGTCGTCGGCGTGCGCGCTGCGCAGCTCCTGCGCCAGCTGCTGTGTGCGTGGGTTTCGGTCCCGCGGCTGCTGCAAATCGCGCCAGCGCACATTCTTGCTCAAGGGCTGCGAAGCTTGAATGCGCGTGTAAGACGTGCCGGTCACATCGACCGCCCGGGATAGGGGGTCGGGCTGCGTCAAGGTGTAGTCGCTGGTGAGTCCCGCGCGCGGCAGGTCCCAGGTGGCCGGCCAATCGAGCATGAAAATCCAACGATGCTGATGCGGCTCCATCATTACCGTGTAGTGATACGCGGCCCCAAGCGGCTGCAATGCCGGCGCGCCGGCGAAACCGGAGCCTGAGCGCTTCCAGGTGTGCCCGTCGAAGCTGTCCAGTACCGGACCTCGCCAATAGCGTTCCGCGGCGGGCGGCGCAGCGGAAGCAAAACGCACGCGGAATGCGACCTCATCCGACAATGCCAATTGGGTAATGTCTCCGGGACTCATCGTGTCGCTCAAGCCTGAGGCGGCGGTTTGCGAGTCGTTGGGGACCTGCCACAGCGGCGCCGCGAATCGCGGGAACAGCAGCCAGAAAACCAGGCATAGAGGCAGCGCTTGCGCCAGGACGCGTCCGCCGTAGCGCAGGGAGCGGCGCCAATCGGGCGCCGGACCGCTGCTGGTGAGTCGCAGCAGGGTCGCGGTGGTGAGCCAACAGACGCCGATCAGATAGGCCAGCAGCCAGAAGGAGTCGCCTTCCAAGAGCGCGGCGAGGCTCACAAAGTAAATGATCAGCGTGATGATGTAGATATCGCGCCGCGTCTTCGTCTCCAATAATTTCAACCCGGCGGCAACGCTGAGCAGGGCCGTGCCGGCAACCAGACCGTTGAAGGTGTGGAAGCGCAGAAACAACAGTGGGACGGCGAGCGCCGCAACGACGAAGAGCAGCTTGCGCGGCGGCGCGCCGCCGCTGCGCGCCAATACTAAGCGAATCACGCCGCAGGCAACGACAATCGCGGGCACCCAGAACGGCAGCGTGGTGACATGCGCCAGCAACGCCAACGCCAGACAACCCGAAATGCCCAGAAGCTGTTCGTAGGAGACGCGCTCAGTGATCATTGGGAGCCTGCCTCCTTAGGATTCGCCGACGCCGAAGGCCGCGAGCGCTCTTAAGCACGCGAATCGATGCGCCGCGCCGCCGGAAGGGGCGATCTCCTTGCCGGGAAGGCGCAGTCCATAGGGCCTTTGCGCCGTGTCGCTTTCCAGCACCCAGAGGCAGAGCTGCGACAAGCGAGCCTCCAAGTCCATGCCGTCGAGTGCGGACCATTCCAGCCACTCGGGCTGTGCCGCCAAACTCGAATAACTGCGCACCGCGGCATCGCCGCCGCGTGCCAGCACCTTCCAAGCCATGTGTTTCAGCGGAACGCCCGGCTCGTAGGCGCGCAAGCCGGAGAAGTCCTCATCGCCCCGCGCCTCCGAGTGAGTGCCCGCTCCCTTGGCGCCTGCCGAGGGTAGAGCTCGAGTGCCGGCGGGCGCCGGCGCCACGTAGACGGTGATGGGCCCCTGCACGTAGGTCCAGGAGTAGAACCAACCAAAGGGATAGCGCGTGCGCAGCTCGAATTGATCGACGCGTGCCACGCCGCGCTGCGCCATGGTGGCGATCACTTCAACGGATTCGCTTTCGCCTGCCGCCACGCTGCCCATGCCGGCAGCCGCGAGGCAGCGTACTTCGACGTCGCGGCGATCCACATTGGACGGATTGCGCAGCTCGAATTCGAACATGGCTTCGCGGCCGGCAAACGCATCGACCTCCGTGGTCACGTCCACGGACAGGCGCAGCAAATTGCGATTGCAGTGATGCATGGTCACGAGCGCCATGCTGGCCATCAAGAACGCGAACGCCAGCGCGAGGTTGCTGTTGTAGTTGAGGCCAGCGATCAGCATCGCGGCGAGAATCACCGCCAGCATGATGCCGAAGCGCGTCGGCAGAATATAAATGCGCCGCCGATTGATGCTGATCGGCAAGCTGTCGCGGCCGTGGCGGCGGATGACCCGAGCCCGCAATTGTTTGATCGCTGCCTGGCGCAGGGTGCTCAATGGAGTCCTAGCAGGGTGCTCAATGGAGTCCTAGGGAACCGGTACGGCCTCGAGCAGCCGGGTCGCCGCAACGGCGTCGCTGCTGCGCTGGCGAACGCGATGTTCGACGACGGCCGGAAATATCGCTTGCACATGCTCAGGAATAACCGCGCTGCGGCCGCAAATCAAGGCCCAGGCGCGCGCGGCACGCAATAAGCCGATGGCCGCTCGCGGCGACAGACCGGCGTTCAATCCCGGCGCGCGCCGCGTATGCGCCACCAACGCCTGAACGTAGTCGAGCAAAGCGGGCGCGACATGAATCTCGAGAACGCTCTCTTGCAGCTCGCGCAGGCTGTCCGCCGTGGTGATGGTCTGCAGCGTTTTCACCAGATCGCGCCGGTCGACGCCGCTCAACAATTCGCGCTCGGCGGCGGCGGCGGGATACCCCAAGTGCACGCGCATCAAAAATCGATCCAATTGCGATTCAGGAAGGGGAAAGGTGCCCACTTGATCCTGAGGGTTTTGGGTGGCGATGACGAAGAACGGCTCAGGCAACGCCATCGACTGGCCGTCGAGCGTCACTTGATGCTCTTCCATCGCTTCCAGCAACGCGCTCTGCGCTTTCGGCGAGGCGCGATTGATTTCATCGGCGAGCACGAGTTGGGCAAAGATCGGTCCGCGCTGAAAGCGGAACTTGCCGGTTTCGCGGTCGAAGATCGAGACTCCGAGCACGTCGGCGGGCAGAAGATCGCTGGTGAACTGCACCCGCTGAAAAGACAATCCCAAGGTCTTGGCAATGCCATGCGCCAGGGTGGTTTTGCCCACGCCCGGGATATCCTCGATCAACAGATGTCCGCGGGCCAACAGGCAGGCCAGGCACAAACGGATCTGCGCATCCTTGCCGAGGATCACCCGGTTGAGTTGGGCAAGAATTGCCGCGATCTGCGAGTGCAGCGGGTTCATTGGGTTTTGAGCTTGGTCACCCGCGCAGTTTGGGCCGTTAACTGACCGATTTCCGTGCGCAATTCCTCAAGCCGCTGCTGGTCCTTGGCCACGATGTCGGGCGGGGCGTTTTGGGCGAATTGACTGTTGCCCAACTTAGCCTCCAATTTGCTCAAGTCGATTTCCGCTTTGCGCAAGCGTTTTGCCAGGCGCTCGAGTTCCGCGGTCGGATCGATCAGACCTTTCATCGGCACCAAGATTTCCAAATTCCCCAGCAATGCGACCGCGGCGATCGGCGCAGCTTCTCCCGCCGCCAGCACGCGCGGCGTCTCGACGCCGGCGAGGCGCATCAAGTAATGCAGATTGCGCTCCAGATACTCCGCATCCCGCGCGCTCACATTTTGCAGCAGCACTTCCAGCTTGCGGCTCAGTGCAATATCCATTTCGCCTTTGATCTGGCGCACGCCGAGAATGAAGTCCATCACCCAACGCATTTCCGGCTCTGCCTGCGTATCGGTGGGCACGGCTGCCGCGGTCGGGAAATCGGTGCGCATGATGGTCTCGCCCGTGGCACCGGCGCTCATCCGTACACGTTGCCATATCTCCTCGGAGATAAAAGGGGCGAGCGGATGCAGGGCGCGCAACAATGTTTCGAGCGTCTGCACCAATGTAAAGCGCGTACCGCGCTTCGCCGCCGGCGAGGCCGACTCGGATTGCAACACCGCTTTTGATAATTCCACATACCAATCGCAGAATTCATGCCAGGTAAACTCGTACAGTGCATTCGCGACATTGTCGAGCCGATAGTCGGCGAACCCGGCTTCGATGCGCGTCAGCATCCCCGCGAGCCGCGAGCGGATCCAGCGGTCGGCCAGACTGTATTCGGCGCCCTGCGGATTGAGATCCTGATCCTCGACGTTCATCAGCACGTAGCGAGCTGCATTCCACAGTTTGTTGCAGAAATTTCGATACTCCTCGACTCTCGCCATGTCGAAGCGCAGATCGCGGCTTTGCGTGGCGAGCCGCGCCAGGGACAGGCGCAGCGCATCGGTGCCGTAAGCCGCGATGCCTTGGGGAAATTGCTTGCGCGTCGCCTTTTCGATGCCCGATTTCATTTGCGGCTGCATGAGACCGGTGGTGCGCTTGGCGAGCAACGCATCCAGCGAAATGCCGTCGACAATGTCGAGAGGGTCGATGACATTGCCCTTGGACTTGGACATCTTCTGGCCGTCTTGATCGAGAATCAGCCCAGTGATGTACACGGAGCGAAACGGCACGTCGCCGGTGAACTTGAGGCCCATCATGATCATGCGGGCCACCCAGAAGAAGATGATGTCGAAGCCCGTCACCAACGCGGCGGTCGGATAGTAGGTTTGCAATGCCTGGGTCTTCTGCGGCCATCCTTGCGTCGAGAACGGCCAGAGCGCGGAGGAGAACCAGGTATCGAGCACATCGTCGTCCTGGCGCAGCGGCGTGGCGGCATCAATCCCGTGCGCGCTGCGCGCCTCCGCCTCGGTACGTGCGACATACCAGCGGCCATCGGGGTCGTACCAGGCCGGAATTCGGTGACCCCACCACAGTTGCCGGCTGATGCACCAATCTCTGATTTTGTGCATCCATTCGTAGTACACGCCGGTCCAGGTTTCGGGCACGAAGCGCACCTCGCCCGATTCAACCGCGCGAATGGCAGGCGCCGCCAACGGCTTGATGTCGACGAACCACTGATCCGTCAGCAGCGGTTCCAGGATGGCGTTGCTGCGATCGCCGCGCGGCACGGTGAGCTTGTGCGGCTCGATGCGCTCAACCAGTCCCATCGCGTCCAGATCGGCGATGATTTTTTCCCGGGCGACAAACCGATCGAGGCCGCGGTAAGCACGCGGGACGCTGTCATTGAGCGTGGCGTCGAGCGTCATGATGTTGATCAAGGGCAACTCATGCCGCTGGCCGACATCGTAATCATTGAAGTCGTGGGCCGGGGTGATCTTGACGCAGCCGCTGCCGAAGGCCGGGTCCACATAGGCATCAGCAATGATGGGTAATTCCCGATCCGCAAGCGGCAATCGGACCTTGCGGCCGATCAAATGCCGATAGCGTTCATCGTCGGGATGCACGGCGACCGCCGCATCGCCCAGCATTGTTTCGGGGCGTGTCGTGGCGACAACGAGGTATCCCGGGCCTTGGCAAAGCGGATAGCGCAAATGCCAGAGGTAGCCCGATTCCTCTTCGGCGACCACTTCCAAATCCGAGAGGGCGGTCTTGAGCACCGGATCCCAATTCACCAGGCGCTTGCCGCGATAGATCAAGCCTTCCTCGTAGAGGCGCACGAACACTTCAGTCACCGCCTGCGACAGCGCGGGATCCAAGGTGAACATGTCGCGCTGCCAATCGACCGATGCGCCGAGGCGGCGCATTTGCTTCGCGATCATGCCGCCGGAAGTCTCCTTCCACTGCCAAACACGCTCCACGAAGGCCTCGCGGCCCAAGTCCATGCGGCTTTGGCCCGCCGCATTCAGCTGGCGCTCGACTACCATCTGGGTCGCGATGCCCGCGTGATCGGTGCCCGGCTGCCACAGCGTGTCGAACCCGCGCATGCGATGAAAGCGGATGAGCGCATCCATGATGGTGTCTTGGAACGCATGCCCCATGTGCAGGGTGCCGGTGACATTCGGCGGCGGTATCACGATCGAATAGGCCGGCCCCTTTCCGCTCGGCGCGAAATATCCGCCGGCCTCCCAGCGCGCGTAGATGCGCGATTCGATATCGGCGGGTGAGTAGGCCTTATCCATGATGCGAGATCTCAAACATCCGCAGATTCGTCGATCTGGTGCGTTTCCAACGTGAACTTCAGATCGCGATAGGCCTTGAATCGTTCGCGGCCCAAACGTCGGCGTTCCTCGTCGGCATCGATGATCTCAGCGATGCGAGCGTAGCGCTGAAGTTGCGCAGGCAACCGATGCGCCAAATTGACCAGCAAGTCCGCCGCGGGCAGGGCCGTCGATTCGACAGTCAGATGAACCGGCGTCGCGGGGTCCACCGACTGTTCATCCAGGCAGATCTGATGCGGTATGAAGGAGCGCTCGTTGAAGGTCCAAAGCAATTCGTCCAGCGCCTTCGCATCGGCCAGCGTGTCGTTGACGATGACAATTTTCAAATCCTTCAGATAGGCTTTTTCGGTCAGGCGGCAGGCAAAGGCCCAACGCTGTTTGGCGGCGGCGCTTTTCAGGACATAGAAATCGACGCGCTCCGTCATGACGCCTTGATGCGATGAACCAGAAAATCGACCAGCAGGGGAACAGGCCGGCCGGTGCTGCCCTTTTGCGCGCCGCTGAGCCACGCCGTCCCGGCCACGTCCAGGTGAGCCCAGGCCAGATCTTTGGCGAATTTGCCGAGGAAGGACGCGGCGGTGCAGGCGCCGCCCTCGCGTCCGCCGACATTGGCGATATCCGCGAAGTTGCTCTTGAGCTGATCGACGTATTCCTCGCCGATCGGCAAGCGCCACGCACGATCGTCCGCGCGAATGCCGGCGGACTCCAAGGCCTGCGCCAACTCGGGCGTATTGCTCATCAAGCCGCTGACATGATTACCCAGAGCGACAATGCAGGCACCCGTCAAGGTGGCGACATCGATCACCGCAGCCGGCTTGTAGCGGCGGCTGTAGGTGATGGCATCGCACAAGACCAATCTGCCTTCGGCGTCGGTGTTGAGAATTTCGACGGTCTGGCCTGACATGGTGGTGACGATGTCGGCCGGCTTCACGGCGCTGCCGCTCGGCATGTTTTCGCAAGCCGCGACGATCGCCACGACATTCATGGGCAGCTTCAGCTCAGCGATGGCGCGCAAGGTGCCTAAGACGGTGGCGCCGCCGCTCATGTCGAACTTCATTTCGTCCATGGCGGGAGGATCCTTGAGCGAGATTCCGCCCGAATCAAAGGTAATGCCCTTGCCCACGAGACACACGGGCGCCATGTCCTTTCGGCCGCCCCGATATTCACACACGATGAGCCGCGGCGGCTCCTCAGAGCCTTTCGTGACCGCGAGGAAAGCACCCATCTTGAGCGCCTTGATGCCGCTTTCATCCAGCACCTTGGTTTTGATGCTCGAAAACTCTTTGGCCAACTGCAGGGCGCGGTTTCCCATGTACGTTGGCGTGCACACGTTGGGCGGCAGGTTGGCGAGGTCGCGCGCGAAGGCGAGACCGCTGCCGATGGCAACGCCGACGCGCAATCCCTGAGTCGCCGCTTTCGCCGTGCGGGCATCAGCCGCCGCGACGTTGATGGCGGTGAGGCGCCGCGCCTTTGGCTTCGGCGAAGTTTTGAGATCCGGGACTTTGTACGCCTGCGATGTGAATACTTCGGAAACCATGCGCGCGCGGTACAGCATGTCGAGCTCGGCAACCGGCTCCATGGCAAGGTACACGGCCGCGTCGCCCGCGCCTGTCTTGGCCAGCGCCTGCGCCGTGGACTGCAAGGCCTTGCGGTACTGTTTGCGGCCGAAACCTGCGCGAGACCCCAAACCGATCAGCAACAGACGCGAGGCGGCGGAACCTGAGGGCAGCGGCAGCATTAATGTGTCACCGAGCTTGGCGGCGAAGTCGCCGCTGCCCTGCAAATTGGTGATCATTCCTTGCAACTGCTTGTCGACTTGCCGCGCTGCGACGCCAAGATCCCCATTCTCATAGATGCCGACCACCGCGCAGCCCGACGGGGCGCGCGCTTTTGCATCGATAATCGCCATGAATTCCATATCTTAAACTCCGTTTTATCCAAAATCGTGGTGGGTGCTCATTAGCACAAATAGTTTACTAGATTATTGGGAAGGCTCTAAGCTGACGCCATGAAATGGACAGTGCAAAGATATGTGTTGCGCGAAGTCGTGCAAACATGGTTGGCCGTGACCGGTGTCCTGGTCGCCATCCTGGTGTCGAACCAGCTGTCCAGGGTGCTCGGGCAAGCTGCCGACAACCAATACGGCAGGGGTGTGGTGTTCGATTTGATCGCGCTTGGAGCGATCATGAACCTGTCGGTGATCGTGCCGGTGGGTCTATTGCTGGCGGTGGTGTTGACCTTGGGCCGCATGTACCACGACAGCGAGATGGCTGCGCTGCAGGCATGCGGCTTTGGGCCCGCCCGCCTGCTGGCGCCGCTGTTCTGCTTCGCAGCCGTCATTGCCGTAGGCTTAGGCTGGCTCGCGTTCGTACAGGTCCCGCGGGCCGACGGTCAGGTGCAGTTGCTGCGCCAATCAGCGCTCAAAGAGGCCCAATTCGGCCAATTGGATGCCGGCAGATTCCGAGGATTCAGCGGTGGCGACGCCGTTTTTTATGCGGAACGCGTCGACCAAGAGGGCGTGCTGCACAATGTGTTCGTGCAACGCGAGACGGCGGGACGAATCGAAGTTGCGCTGGCCGAAACTGCGACCTACTCAAAAGCGAGCTCGGACAGCATGCACTTGGTGACCCTGTTCAATGGCCGGCGTTACGAAGGCGTGCCGGGTCAGGACGATTTTCGCGTCATTGAATTCCGCGAGCACGGCATCCCAATTGCCACGCCGCAGGACATTCGCAGCTCCTTGGATCCGGATACCAAGCCGACGCGCCTGCTGTGGGGGTCGAGCGATCCTTCCGATATCGCGCAACTGCAATTCCGGGCATCTACACCACTTATGGCGCTTGTGCTCACCCTGGTCGCCGTGCCCTTGAGCAAACTGCGCCCGCGCCAGGGCCGCTATGCCCAAGTGGGCTTCGCCATCGTGGTGTACTTCGTCTACTCGAACTTGTTGTCGGCGTCGAAGATTTGGGTGGAGAAAAGCGACCTGCCGCCGGTGATCGGCGTGTGGTGGGTGCATGCTGCGGCACTGGCCCTGGGGCTGTATCTGGTGATGCGCGATGCGAGGAAGGCATGAACATTCTCGATCGATATCTGTATCGCACCGTGTTGATCTACACCTCGATGGCCATGGCCGTGCTGCTGGTGTTGGGCGCACTGGTGACATTCATCAGCCAGCAAGGCGACATCGGCGTCGGCAGCTATAGCGCGGCCGATGCTTTTTTATTCACGCTGCTCAACATGCCGCAACAGGCATTCGAGCTTCTGCCGATCGGGGCACTGATCGGTGCGCTGATGGGGCTCGGTCATCTGGCCTCGGGCAGCGAATTGGTGGTGACCAGGGCATCGGGCGTATCGGTTTGGCGCATTGCTTGGCCGGTGGGTCTTGCCGGTCTCACCCTCGCCCTGATCATGTTCGGCATCGGCGAGTACGCGGCGCCATCGATGGGGCAGTTTGCGAAGCGCGAAAAGACCATCAGCAAATTGGCCGATGTCAGTTTCGCCGGTACCAGCAGCGCATGGGTCAAGGACGGCAACCGAATCCTGCGCGTGCAAACGGGCGAAGTGGACCGAGCATTCGGCGGGGTGTCGGTGTTCGAACTGGATGGGCCGACGCGTTTGCGCTCGATCCAGCGCGCCGCCCGGATATCGGTGGCTGATCCCGGCCGCTGGAGCTTGCACAACGTGGCGACGTCGCGGTTCGAGAAGGACAAGATCGCCGGCGACATGGTCGGCGAACTGACCATTCAAACGGGCGTGCATCCGGAGTTTTTAGGGTTGGCGGCGACCGATCCGCAAATGTTGACGCTGCACGGACTTGCCTCCTATATCGATCATCTGCGGCGTAACAATTTGGAGACGGCGTCGTACGAAATTGGCTACTGGTCGCGGATCGCCAGGCTTTTTGCAGTGATCGTGGTGACCTTGCTGGCGCTGCCCTTTGTGTTCGGTCCTTTACGCACGACCGGTGCGGGGACCCGCACGGTGATCGGCGTGCTCTTGGGCGTGGTGTTCTTCCTCATCACGCGCACGGTTGAGAATGGCGGCCAGCTTTACAATCTCAACCCGGCGCTGGTCGGCTGGTTGCCGACGGCGGTCATCGGATTTTGCACGCTGGTCGCAATATCAAGAACGCGCTAGCCTCACGGCACCATGAATTTGATCGGTGGTTCGGATGGCCTGGGGTATAGGCAGCTTCAAGGCAACGAAGACCCAGTTGCCTTGAAGCTGCCTATACCCTAGTCCTTTCGCACTGGACCGCTCGACATCACGGTGCAAGAGGACAGCCCAACACCCGGTTAGCGTCGGTATCGTGATGCTGATCGGTTCGAGCATTCGTCAGGCTCCCTGGCGAGCGCTACACAACCGCTCAGCATCACCGCGCCGACAAACGCACGACTCGCGTCTTGGAAAACCGGTCATGCAGCGCCAGGTGATCGGGATCGACGTACAGCCACAGCACGCCCAGGGCCGCCGGCAGCCAAGCCAGCGCACCGAGGACCGCCCTCAAGACCGCGGCTTTCCATGTCAAGGGCCGGCCGGAATCACTCACCACGCGCAGGCGCCACGCGCGCATGCCTAAGGTTTGGCCGCTGCGCAGCCAATTGAGCAGGTAGTAGCCGGCAATCAGCAGCAGCAGGCCTGCGCGGTAAAGATAGACCCACGCACCGGCCGTGGCCGGCACCACTGCCTCGCCGTGGGTGAAGAAAAGCGCACCGCCGGTGTATATCATCAGCAGCGCTGCCAAGAGCAGAGCGTCGTACACAAGTGCCGCCAGCCGACGCCCGAATCCGGCGGGCGTGCCGCTGATCACGGCTTCGGCGCGGCTGCGGGCTTCTTGGCGCTGGGCGGCGGCGGCGGCGGTGGTTTCGGCACCAGCAACAGATCCAGTGGTCTAAAAATACCATCGTAGCGATAGCTCGCCATTTCGAAGGCGCGGCCGTTGGCCTTCGCGCTCAAAGCTGCATCTTTCGGTGCGGCCACCTTGATCCATCGTTTGTCGCCAATGACGGCGCCGGTAAAGGTGATCACGCTGCCATCGGCAAGCGTGACGGTCACGGTGGAGGGCTTGCTGAAATCAATGTCGCCGGCGGGGACCACATCCTCGACCGTGAGGTTGCTGAAGTGGGCGGGCGAGGGCGCCAGGGTTTGCGAATCCGCTGCCTGGCGTCCACTCGGCACGCCATCCAGCACGAATTTGTCCGCGGCCGGCGCGGGCGGTGGGTTCGCGGCCGACGCGGCGGTGTCTGGGCTGCCGGATTTGCTATCGGTCGGCTTGGGCTGGCTCGCGGCTACGCGATGCACGGAATATGCGGCACCCGAAGCCGGTTTGCTCTCGACGCTTTGGATCTTGTCGGTCTGAATGTCGAGCAGCCGGGTATCGATCCAATAACGCGGTTCGGCTTCGACAGAAATCGACGGCTCGACAATGTAGCTGGTTTTCTCGCCCGCGCGCCTGACAAAGGTTCCCTCGCCGACGGCTTTGCCGGCGATCACCGCGAGTTTCCCGTTCTGCGCCGTCACCTCGATCTGCGTACCGGTGGCGCCCGGCTGCGATGGGTCTTCGACACCAATGATGGCGTAGCTCTCAGGATTCGAAGTCTTCTCCTCGCGGATCTTGGCATCGCTCAACGCCAGCAGTAATTTTTTTAGCTTGGGCACGTCCGCCGCATAGTCGGCGCGCTCGGCCACCGTCCATTGCTCGCCTTGCTTGTGAACCGTGACGGGAGCTGCAGCGCCTTTGCGCACCGTCAATGCGGACACCGAGTTCAGTTCGCCCGCCAGAGTGGGCAAAAGCGCCATGCCGTGCGGATCGCGCGGTAGGTTGCGTTGGGTGCTCAAGTACAGGGCCACGGATATCGCCAACAGCGCCGCAACCAGCAAGGCGATGAATCGTTGCCGGTTCATGTCGGACCTGCTGCGGCGCTCTGCGAGACCGATCGGCGACGGCGGCGCAGCGACAAAATGACCACGCCGGCCACTGCGACCAGCAGCGGCGCAATCGCGATGTTGATCACCTTGAGGCGCGAGCCCAGGCGATTGATGTCAACGTCCAGGCCGCGCTCGGTCTCGCGCAATTCCTTGCGGACGCGGGCCTTCTCGGCGGTAAAGCGCTTCAGCTCCGCCTCCTGTTCCGGCGACAGCATCAAGGAGCTCTGATCGTTTCGCTTCCCCTGCAGCTCCGTCAATTTGCTTTCGGTCTGCTGCAATTCGGATTGCAACTCCAGGGCTTTGGCCCGCAGGCGATCATCCGCCTGGCGCTTGAGTGCTTCGATCCGCTCGAAGGGGCGCGAAAAAGAGGCGCGTCCGCGCACGCTGATCAATGCGCTGCTGCCGCTCAAGTTATCCAGAATGTTGGCGATCAGGTCGCCGTTGTTGGCGAAAGCCTGCGCGATCCGCTGCCCGAGCAATTCGCGTGTTTGCACCCACAAATAATCCATCAATAGGTCCGTGTCCGCGATCACAACGATGTTGGCGGGCGTTGTTGACTTGGCCAGATGCGCGACCGGCGGACCGGGCGGCGGCTTCTGATCCCCGGGCGGGCCATTGGGATACGCCGAATCCACAGGCCCCGTAATGCGCGCGGCGACGGTGTAGCGCTCGCCCGTCGATTTAAACCCGTCCCGCAAGACCGCAGGATCGATCAAGGCGTTGAAGCGCTGCGCAGGCAGGGGCTCTGCATCGGCGGAACTTAGGAGCAAGGGCTCGAACGTGGTCTTGGCGCCGGGGTGCGCGGCGAGTGATCCGACGGTGGCCAGATTGATGGACTCGAGGGATGCCGTCACGACGTCCTTCGCATCCATGTCGCCATGACGCAATCCCAAGATACCGATATGGCGAACGGGAGCCGCGGAGCTGTTGGAGCGAACCTCCAGTCCGCGGCCCAGGTCGCCGATGACTTTGGTGGCGTCATAGTCGATGCCCCAGGTCGCCAGCAAAGGCTGCAGGTCCGAGGAGTGATCGGCCATCGCGCCGGCGAGGGGGTTGCGCGGGTCCTGGCCGGTCAGGTCGGCGCCGGCATTCGGATCGACCAGCAGCAGCATTCTTCCGCCGCGCATGACAAATTGATCAATGGCGTACAGTGTCTTGGGCGGCAGCTGTTTCGGATGAATCAACATCAGCACGTCGACATCTTTATCGATATGGTCGAGGTCCGCCGTGAGGTTGCGTACGGCGAACAGCTGCTGCAGCTGCGTGTAGATGGGCCATGGCTCGCCCATCTGTCCGGTCTGCGGATTGAATTGTCCCTGCACGCCGATTGAGCTCAACAAGCCGATCACCGGCTTCTTCGGCGTGCCCAATTCCTGGACGAGTTTCGCCACGTCGTATTCCAAGAATTCTTCGCGGTCCGCCGTGAACGTCGGGATCGCGGAGCGGCCGTCGGTCGAGTTGGTGCCGGCCAGGCCGAAATACAGCGCATCACCGCCGGGGTGCAGAGACTGCAGGCCGAATTCCGCTGCGCGATCTTCATCGTCGGAGAAGGGCTGCGGATCGATCACCTGCAGATGAATCTTGCCGCCTGCGCGCGCGCTGACTTCTTCCAGGAACTCACGCACGCGAGCCGCATAGGGCATCAAGAGCGGCGATTGCTTCGCGGCGGCGTCCCGCGAAAAATAGAAATACAAATTGACCGGTTCCTTCAAGTCCCGAAGCACCTGCTGCGTGCCCTTGCTCAAGGTGTAGAGCTTGTTCTGCGTGAGATCGAGCCGCACGCCCCGCAGACCCACGTTCGACAGCATCACGACCGCCAAAAACAGCACCGCCAGTGCAATCAGGCCGCCGACCCCAAAGCCCACTCTTCGCCAACGATTATTCACCTATTCCGCCTTCTTCATGTCGAGTACCAAGGCCGTGGCGGCCAACCAGAAGCCGATGAGGGCGGCGAAATAACACAGATCGCGCAAATCGATCACGCCCTTGGAGATGGCATCGAAGTGAGTGAAGAAACTCAAGGATGCGATGGCATCGACAATCGACTGCGGCAGCACGCCGCGCACGAAATCCAACACCAAGGGAAAGCCCGCCAGCAGGAATACGAATCCGACCAAGGCGGCGGTGATGAACGCCACGACTTGATTGCGCGTTGCCGCCGAGAGGCACATGCCGATGGATAAAAATCCGCCGGCCATCAAAAAGCTGCCCACGTAGGCCGCCACGATGGCGCCGTTGTCCGGGGATCCTAGATAGTTGACCGTGATCCATACCGGAAAGGTGAGGGCGAGTGCAATTCCCGCGAAGCACCAGGCGGCGAGAAATTTGCCCACCACCGCCTGCCACAGGGTGATCGGAAACGTCATGAGCAATTCGATGCTGCCGCTGTTGCGCTCCTCAGCCCACAGCCGCATCGAGATGGCCGGGATCAGCACCAAGTACAGCCAGGGGTGCCACCGAAAAAATGACTGCAGGTCCGCCTGGTTGCGCTCCAAGAAGCCGCCGACCTGAAACGTAAACACGGCGGCGAGCACCAAGAAAATGACGATGAAGACGTACGCCAGGGGAGTCGCAAAATAGCTGCGCAATTCACGCCGGAACACCACGAGCACCTTGTTCATGCGCTGAGCTCCGTTGCGGGCGATGCGTCGATGCCGGTGGGAGGCTTGGGCTCCGTCAACGAGCGGAACACTTCGTCGAGACGCCCGGACTCCAAGTGCAATTCCGGCACATCCCAGTTGTACTTGACGATGATCGCGCCGACCGCGGCCAGGACGTTGGCGCCGGGCTTCGGTATCGCGGTGAGTCTCAGTTCGCGCACGTTCGATTCAATGGCGGCGACTTCCGGCAGCAACGTGATTTCACGGCGCGCCGCCGCCAGATCGTCCGCTTTCTCGAAGCGCAAGCTCACCGCGTGGTGGTAGCGCGAGCGAGACTCCAGTGCCGTCGGGGTTTCATCGGCCACGATGCGGCCGTGCGCGATAATGATGGCGCGCGTGCAAACCTCGTGTACCTCTTCCAATATATGGGTGGAGACGATCACCAACTTGTCCTTGCTCAGCTCGTTGATGAGCCGCCGCACCTCGTGCTTTTGATTCGGATCGAGTCCGTCCGTGGGTTCATCCAGGATCAACACCTGGGGATCGTGGATCAATGCCTGGGCCAATCCCACGCGCCGGCGAAACCCCTTGGACAGCGTCTCGATCACTTGATCGATCACGGGCGCCAACCCCAACCGGTCGATCACCACGGCGCGCCTTTGCCGGCGCCGCTCGCCGGTCAATGCGCGCACGTCGGAGACGAAGTCCAAGAATTCGGCAACCGTCATTTCGCCGTAACTGGGCGCGCCCTCGGGCAAATACCCCATGCAGGATTTAGCGGCCACGGGCGCTTTTTCGATATCGTAGCCGCAAACCGAGACCTGGCCCGCCGAGGGCGAAATGAAACCCGCAATCATGCGCATGGTGGTGGACTTGCCCGCACCATTGGCGCCCAAGAAGCCCAGGACCTCGCCCGGCGCCACCGAAAATGTCAGGTCATTGACGGCCAGCTTGTCGCCATACCGCTTGGATAAATTTTTCGTCGTAATCATGGGCGCCTTTGAGCGTAGATCATCGAAGGAGGTTCCGTAAATTTTATTGTTGGGCCGCGGAGCGATTTACGCTCGGACAGCCAGGGCAGGCTAGGTGTTCCCGACTTTCTTTTCAATCGCCGCTTTATTTTCCTTCAGTATACGTCTTACATCGGGCAGGGCGGGACGGTCCGCCATGCGGGCAATGAGTTCGGGCAGCTCGAACCATTTTCTGCCCCATTGTACCAAGCGAGCCGCGTCGGCGATCACCTGCTCCCGGGCGGCGTCAGACGGACCCGTGCGCTCGGGCTGAGCGGCCGGCTTTTTCGGCGGCTGCCTGACGGGCGTCTTTGGCGCCGGCTTGAGCACGGCCGCAGGCTTGCGTTCGTTGCGCGCGACTTGGGCGGTGCCGGCGGGCGGCGGCGCACGCTTGGTGCCCGAGAACTTCGGCATTTCTCGGGTGGCGGTGACGGCCGGATGTTGGGAGGTATCGTCCGAAGCATTCTGCGGCGCCTTGCCGGACAGGTCGCGCTCGTTGCGCGCTTCGGCCACGGGGATGAAGCGCTCGATGTGTTCGGATCCCACCAGGTTGGCCAGGAACGCCATCAGCTCCAGCGAGTCGGAAAACTGCGTATCACCCGACTTGGCGCGCTGCTCGACTTGAGCCCGCAGGGCAAGCGTCTTCTGCCTGGCCAAGTCGATAATCCAACGCGTCGGCCGTTGATGCTCCGACCAGGGCTGAATCTTCCAATAGCTGTCGTCGTCCAGCGACGAATACTTGGTATGCAACTCGAGGCTCTCGAGCCATCTTCCCAGTAATTCCAGCAATCGTTGATCGGCGGGTGTTGCCATGTAGTCAGCTCCGACGTGCACCCTAAACGAACCGTTGCCCGATGGCTAGCGGTACATCGCGACGGCGCCGCGTTAGACTGCCGCCATGTGTGGCATAGCCGGAATTGTCGGCCCGAGGGCGAGTGAGGAGATTGCGCAAAGCATGGCGCAACGACTGCTGCATCGAGGCCCCGACGGCGACGGCGTCTGGAGTCAGCCGGGTGTTGCCCTGTCTCACCGTCGGTTGGCTATTCAGGATTTAACCGACGCCGGACGCCAGCCGATGCTGTTCGGCTCGCAGGTGCTGACTTACAACGGTGAGCTGTACAACCATGAACGGCTGCGCGCCGCATTGCCGGGTCCTTGGGCCTCGAGCGGCGACACCGAAGTACTCTTGAGACTTCTCGCGACCGAGGGCAGCGCCTGTCTGACCCGTTTGGTCGGCATGTTCGCCTTCGCGAGCTGGGATACGCAGGCCAAGCGCCTGTTGCTGGCCCGCGATCGGCTGGGAATCAAGCCGCTGTATTACCGCCTGTTGCCGGACGGCATCGCCTTCGCATCGGAACTGAAAGCCCTGATGCTGCTGGGCACGCCCGAGATCGACCCAAGCGCGGTGCGCGACTTTTTATTTCACGGCTACGTGCCGGCGCCGAAGACCATTTACCGCGGCATTTGCAAATTGCCGGCGGCGCATACGCTCACCTGGCAGGCGGGCCGCGTGACCATCGAGCGCTATTGGAATCCCTCGAGCGCGATTGTCGAGCGCAGCGCCGATGAAACCGTGCGGCAGCTCGATGCGTTGCTGGGAGAGGTGGTCCCACAACACACGGTGTCCGACGTGCCGGTCGGCGTTTTTTTGAGCGGCGGCATCGACTCGGCGCTCACGGCCTACTACCTGGACGCCCCGCGTACGTACACCTTGGCGTTTGAGGCGGGCGCCCGCTCCGAAGCGGATGCGGCGCGGCAGGTTGCCGCACACCTGAGCACCGAGCATTTGGAATTGATGGCGCCGCAATCGAATTTCGCGGGCGCGCTGGATCAGATGCCCGCGCTCTTCGATGAGCCGTTCGGCGACAGCGCCGCGTGGTCCAACTATTTGATTGCGCAATTTGCCCGCCGCGAAGTGACTGTCGCGTTGAGCGGGGAGGGAGGCGATGAAATCTTTTGCGGCTACCCGCGCTATTGGTCAAGAATCGGCGCGCGATCAAACCTGCTGAACCGATCGTTGGCCAGGTACCTGCCGCCGCTGTCGCGTCTCGCCTCGTCCATGCAGCGCCATGGCTATGTTGGACTGGCCGCCTATGCCGCTGCTTTGGGCGGAATGACGGCTCAACAGATCGACGCTGTACTCGCGCCGTCCTGGAGAGAGCCTGAGTATGATTATCTCTGGTTCTACCGGCAGTTTTGGCGCGAAGATTTGCAGCCGCTGGCGCAACTGCGGTGGCTGGATTTAAACACCGATCTGGCGGAAGGCCTGCTGACCAAGGTGGATCGAACCAGCATGGCGCATTCTCTGGAGGTGCGGCCGCCGTTGTTGGATCATCGCTTGGTCGAGTTCATGTTGAGCGTGGACCCTAAGCTGCTGGTTGATGAACGTCGGCGGCGGGGAAAACTACTGGTGCGCCGCTTGATGGAGCCGCGATTGCCGCCCAATCATTTGAATCGGCCCAAGTCCGGCTTTGGGCTTCCCGTGCACCGCTGGCTGAAGCAGCACCCGGCATTGCTTCACGATGCCGTGCGGCGTCTGATGGATCGCGGTGTACTGCAACAAGCGGTGGGTGTCGAATTCAGACGCGCCTGGTACTTGTTGGTGCTGGACCGCTGGTTCACAGCCTTTGCCTGAGGCCCCGCGAATTCTCTTTATTCCCGTTTCCGGTGCGTTCGGCATGGGCGAATACGCGCGCAGCTTGGCGATTGCGCATGCCGTGCGGCGGCAATGGCCGGAAGCTGAGATCCAATTTATCTTGAGCCGCCAAGCCCCTTACGCTGCCGCGGCGCCGTTTCCGGCAATCTTGCTGGATTCTTCGCCCACGTTTCACACGGCAGCGGTCACCGAGTCGATCCAAAAGTTCAAGCCCCACATCGTGATCTTCGACAACGCAGGCCGCACCGCACAGTTGCACGCAGCGGCTCGGGCGGGAGCGCGCATCATTTTTATCAGTTCGCGCTCCCGCCAAAGGCGCAAGGCGTTTCGATGGCGCTGGATGCGGCTGATCGATGAACACTGGATTGCCTATCCGCAATTCATCGCGGGCGCCCTCAATGTTTTCGAGCGACTGAAGCTCGACTGGCTGCGCAGACCCGCCCTAAGGTATCTCGATGTGATTTTATCGCAACCCGGCTCAGAGAATTCGATCATGGCACGCGCGGGCTTGAACCTTGAGGCCTATGTACTGGTCGTGCCGGGCGGGGGGACCGGGCATCCGGGCGCCGCCGATGCGGCGGCAACATTTCTCGCAGCAGCAAATACCCTTGCCGATGCCGGCACGCCGACGGTGTTCGTCGGTCCAACAGGTACGGCGCCCAATTCGCGGCTGCGCTGTTTCCATGCACTGCCGCAATCTGATCTTGCGGAATTGATGAGCGGCGCGCGGCTCATTGTCACCAATGGCGGTTCAACGCTGCTGCAAGGGATTGCCTGCGGCCGCGCCTGCATCGCCATCCCGATTGCCCGGGATCAGCATCAACGCATACAACGCTGCCTTGACGCCGATGTGGCGATCGGCGCCAAACTCGACGCGGCCGGGATCGTGCAAGCCGCAGGCGCACTCTTGAGCAATGAGTCCGCGCGCCTCGCCCTGGCGCAACGCGCATCCGCGCTGCAGTTGGCCGACGGCATTGAAGTCGCGCTGGCCGCGCTGACGCGACTGATGAAAACGGTGTAAGGCGTATGTCCAATATCGTATTGCTGGGATATGGTCTGGATCAGCCCTCGTTTCGGCACCGCATGCGCAGCCTGGTTGCGCCCCTGCAAGAGGCCGGTTGGCAGGTACACGCCGAGCAATTCCCGAGCGGGCGCTATGGCCTGCGAACCTGGGAGCGGCGCGAACTGTTTCGGTGGGCGAACGTCACCGTGCTGCATCAGATCAAGCTCAGTTCGATCGAAGCGCGCCTGTTTGCCGCATACAGCCGGCGGCGCATATTCGATGTGGATGACGCCATCTATGTGCGCAAACCGCGGCGACTCGGGGATGTTCCGGATGAATCCCCCTGGCGCAAGCAAAAATTTGCTGCGACCTGCCGCTGGGTCGATGCGGTCGCCGCGGGAAACGACGTCCTGGCCGGCGTCGCGCGCGCTTCGGCCAAGCAAGTCGCCGTGCTGCCCACATCGATCGACACCGCCGGCTACATCCCCACGACAGCGGGACCTGCAGATCCTCCCACGATCGCGTGGATCGGCAGCCCTGAGAATCTCATTTACCTGGAAATGATCAGGCCCGCCTTGGCGCGTTTGACCCGGCGGCACCCGACTTTGAGGCTGCGCGTGATCTGTTCGGCATTTCCCGATTGGAGCGACGTGACGGTGGAGCGGGTGCCCTGGAGTTCCGCCACTGAGGCGCAATCATTGGCGGGTGCACACATCGGCGTGATGCCGCTCACCGATGATGCCTGGTCGCGCGGCAAGTGCGCCTTCAAGTTGTTGCAGTACATGGCCGCCGCGCTTCCCTGCGTTGCCTCACCCGTGGGTGCCAACACGGAAGCCGTGGTGGACGGGATCAACGGTTTTCACGCGACCGACGTCGATGCCTGGGAACGCAGCTTGGAACGCTTGATCGTCTCGCCTGAGTTGCGCGCAAGCTTCGGCGCCAAAGGACGCTTGCACGTCGAGGAGCGCTATTCGCTTCGCAGCTATGGTGCGAACTATCTGCGGCTGCTTGCCCGGATCGCCGCCTGATGACCTCGCCGCCGCCGCGTGAAGCCGGTATGCTTCGGCCATGCATTCCGTGCATACATACCAAATCCTCAACCACTACACATCACGTCAAGAATTAGATCCTGGCTTCGATGTTTTGGACAACTCGGGGAACGAGCGGCCCGATTGGTACGAATATTGGCCGATCCGAAAGTTCCTGCGCAACGAAAAGTTGGACGAGAGCGCTTTCTACGGCTTTTTGTCGCCGAAATTCAAGCTGAAAACCAATTTGAGCGCGGCCCAGGTTCGTGATTTCATTCAAGCCTCCGGGCCGGCCACGGAGGTTGCACTGTTCAGCCCGAGCATCCACAACAGCGCTTTTTTTCTCAATGTGTTCGAGCACGGCAACGCGGAGCATCCCGGCCTGCTGAAGGTGGCAAAGGAATTCTTTGCGCGCATCAATCATCCGCAGCCGCTCGAGGAACTCATCTCCGATTCCAGAAACACGGTGCATTCCAATTACTTCATAGCCAAGCCGAGGTTTTGGAGAGCGTGGCTGGCGATCACGGAGCAGTTATTTGCCATCGCGGAAGTCCCTGATGACCCGCTGGGAATCCAATTGCGCACGCCGACGCAGTATCGCGGCCGCCGCGACGTGCAGATGAAAATATTCCTCATGGAGCGCGTGGCCACGTGGATCCTGATCACCGACCCAAGTTACGCGACCTGCGTGCACGATCCCTTTGCATCGCGTTCGCGCATCTACAAATTGCCGGTGGCCATCATCTGCGATGCGCTCAAGATCGCCTATGCAACGCAAGGCCGCGGCCAGTACAAAGACGTTTTTCTGATGCTGCGCCGCTTCGCCAAATTTTGGACCGTACAGATACGTCTGAGCGGCGCGCTTAAGGCAGGCGGCGCGCGGCCTACCTTGGAAATTTTGAAATCTTATTGGAACAAGAAGGCGGGATAACTCATTACCCAATCAACAAGCGAGTTCTGGCGGGACCGCCGGGTGTTTCTCACCGGCCACACCGGCTTCAAGGGCGCATGGCTGAGTCTCTGGCTGCGCCGGATGGGCGCCCAGGTGACCGGCTATTCACTCGCGCCGCACACCGACCCGAGTCTCTACGATCTGGTGGGCGACAAATCCCGCTCGCACATCGCCGATATTCGCGATGAGGAAAAAATTCGCGCGGCGCTCCTGGGATCGGATGCGCAGGTCGTCATTCACATGGCGGCACAGGCGCTCGTCAGGGAGTCGTATCGCGATCCGCTCGCGACCTACGCGACCAACGTCTTGGGTACCGGAATCGTGTTGCAGGCGTGCCGGGCGCTCAAACACCTGCAGTGCGTGCTCGTCGTGACCAGCGATAAGGTGTATGAAAATCACGATGAGGGCCGCCCCTTTGTTGAGAGCGATCGCCTAGGGGGTCATGATCCTTACAGCAACAGCAAGGCTTGCGCGGAGTTGTTGACGGGCAGTTTCCGCGATAGCTTCTTTGGCGGAGGTCCGCCGATCGCCTCGGTGCGTGCCGGCAATGTCATCGGCGGCGGCGATTGGTCGCAAGATCGTCTCATTCCCGATTGCATTCGCGCGCTCGAGGCCAACAAGCCGGTGAGTTTGAGATTTCCCGATGCCGTCAGACCTTGGCAGCATGTCCTCGAGCCGCTGTCAGGGTACCTGACCCTGGCGCAGGCACTGGTGCAGACACCGGCGGTTGCGCCGCGCGCTGTCAATTTCGGTCCAAACCGGTCATCCTTTTGCACGGTGCGCGAGGTCGTGGACACCTTCAGCGCGCGGTTTTCGGGTCGCCCGGGTTGGCAGCGCGATGCCGGCGTCAACCCCAAGGAAGCCGGCGCGCTGACCCTGTCATCGGCTCTGGCGCAAAGTTCATTGCAATGGCATCCGCGGCTTGACGTCGGTGAGTCGCTGGCTTGGACTGCGGATTGGTACCGGGCCCACACGGCAGGAGAAGATATGCTGAAGTTTTCCGAAGCACAGATTGTGCAGTATCAATCGCTGCCGGCATTGCGCGCATGAAGTGCGTCATTCTGGCCGGCGGCAAAGGTACGCGCATCGCCGAGGAATCGAACACGCGTCCGAAGCCCATGGTGGAGGTCGGCACGCGACCCATCTTGTGGCACATTATGAAACTGTATGCGTCCTTCGGCGTGAACGAGTTCATCGTTTGCGTCGGCTACAAGGGCTACATGATCAAGGAATATTTTGCGAATTATTTCCTGCATCAAGCCGACGTCACTTTTGATATGGCGGAAAACCGTGTTGAGTATCACGACTGCCGCGTCGAGCCTTGGAAGGTGACCTTGGTCGATACCGGCGAGGACAGTATGACCGGCGGCCGGCTGTTGCAGATCGGCAAATTCTTGAGCGCCGGTGAGCCGTTCTGCATGACGTACGGAGACGGCCTGTCGAACATCGATATCGGCGCGCAATTAGCCTTCCATGCCGGCCATGGCCGCAAAGCCACGGTTGCCTGCGTCAGGCCGCCCGCGCGTTTCGGCCGCATCGTTACGCAGGATGCCAAGGTGGTGTCATTCGAGGAGAAGCCCTCCGCCGAAGGCGGCCTGATCAACGGAGGATTCTTCATCCTCGAACCCAGCGTGCTGGAACTCATCGACGGCCTGGATACGGTTTGGGAAAAAGAACCCATGGAAAGCCTGGCGGCGGACGGTCAGCTGGCCGCTTGGGTGCACCGCGGTTTCTGGCAACCCATGGACACGCTGCGCGACAAGCAGCACTTGAATTCGCTTTGGGAGAGCGGCGCAGCGCCGTGGAAACTGTGGGAAGGTTAGCCAGGCGATGGTAGGGCTTGTCGCCGGCTGCCGCTCATGCGGCGGCCGTCTCACCGTGACCATGGCGGATTTGGGGCTGCAACCTACCTCCAATGCGTTCATCGAGTCGCCTACCGCGATTCAGCAAGAGCAACGCTATCCGCTGCGCGCCAAAGTCTGCGACATCTGCAAGCTGGTGCAGTTGGATTACGACGTTGCGCCGGAAGAATTGTTCAGTAACTACGTTTACTTTTCATCGTATTCGGACCAGTGGCTGGCGCACGCCAAGGCCTACTGCGACATGGCGCAAAGGCGTTTCGGCCTAAGTGCTTCAAGCCTCGTGGTCGAATTGGCCAGCAACGATGGCTACCTGCTGAAGAATTTCTTGAAAATGGGCATTCCGGTTTTGGGCATCGATCCGTCCGACACCGTCGCGGCGGCCGCGGAGAAGATCGGCGTACCGACGCTGGTACGGTTCTTCGGCGAGAAGCTGGCCCAGGAACTGGTGCGCGAGGGGCGTCAAGCCGACTTGATCATCGCCAACAACGTGCTGGCGCATGTGCCGCAGCTCAATGATTTTGTCGCAGGCCTCGCCCTGCTGCTGCGCCCGAACGGCAGCGTAACCATCGAATTTCCGCATTTGCTGGAACTCATTCAGCAGGTCGAGTTCGACACGATTTATCACGAGCACTACTCGTATTTTTCTCTGTACGCCATTGAACAGGTAATTAGCCGCCATCGCTTGCGGATCTACGATCTCGAGCGGTTGCCTACGCATGGCGGCTCTTTGAGGATATTTGCCGCGCATGCGCATCGATCGGACCTTGACGACAGTGCCTCGCTGCGCGAGGTACGCGCCCAAGAAAAGGCTGCGGGAATCGCGGACCTTGGCACGTACATGCATTTTGCAAAACGCGTCGATGAGTGCCGGGATTCGCTGCGTGATTTTCTCGCCGGCGCAAAGCGTGACGGCAAACGCGTCGCGGCATACGGCGCCGCGGCCAAGGGCAACACGCTGCTCAATTTTTGCGGGGTCACGCCGCAGGATATTTCCTTCGTGGCGGACCGAAGTCCGCACAAGCAGAAAAAATGGCTGCCGGGCACGCACATTCCCGTGGTGTCGCCGGAGGAACTGATGCAGGCAAAGCCGGATTACGTGCTGATCCTGCCGTGGAATTTACAGCAGGAAATCCGGCAGCAGCTCGCCGGCATCAAGGCATGGGGCGGCCGATTCGTGACGCCGGTGCCGCTGGTTCGTGTCCATGCTGCACCATGATCTTCACTGAATCACCCCTTCCCGGCGCATTTCTGGTTGACGTGGCGCCCATTGCGGACGAGCGTGGGTTCTTCGCGCGCGCGTACTGTGATGAGGAATTTGCCGCCAAGGGTATAGGTGTCGAGTTGCGCCAATGCAGCCTGTCTTACAACACCCGCAAGGGGACGCTGCGAGGCCTGCACTATCAACGGCCGCCGCATGAGGAGCACAAGCTGGTGCGCTGTACCGCGGGAGCGATCTTCGACGTCATCGTGGATGTCCGGCCGCAGTCGTCCCACTACCGGCGCTGGTACGGCACGCAATTGACGGCGCAAAATCGCCGCTCCTTATTTATCCCGCCGGGATTCGCCCATGGCTTCATCACGCTGAGCGATGAGGCGGAGGTGTACTACATGATTTCCGTGCCGCATGCTCCGGAGTATGCGCAGGGATTTCGCTGGAACGATCCGGCATTCGCCATCCAATGGCCGTTGGCGCCGAGCGTGATCTCGCCCCGCGATGCAGCTTATCCATTGCTGGACGCATCGGCGCCGAAGTGACTTCCTCGAAGCGCGTGCTGGTCACCGGCGCCGGCGGCTTCATTGGCCGCTGGAGCGTAGCGCCGCTGCTCGCCAAGGGGTACGAGGTGCACGCGGTACTGTCGGGCGGCGCTGCGAATATTCCGATTGAGCTTCACGGCGCGACGGTGCACGTTGCCGATTTGCTCGACGAGTCGCGTGCCGACGCCTTGCTCGAGCGGGTCAGGCCGACGCACTTGCTGCATTTCGCGTGGATCGCGACCCCGGGGGTGTACTGGCAGAGCCCGGACAATTCTCGCTGGCTGGCCGCGAGCGAGCATCTGCTGCGCCGGTTTCGCGCGCTCGGCGGAATTCGCGCCGTGATGGCGGGCAGCTGCGTCGAATATGATTGGTCCAAAGCTGGGGTGTGCGAGGAGCGATCGAGTCCCTTGGCCGACGCCGCGCGCTCGAGTCCCTATGCTGCTGCCAAGATGACACTTCAAAAGAGGTTGGCGGAATTTGCCGAGGAGGAGAAGCTGTCGGCGGCTTGGGGGCGCATTTTTTTCCAGTACGGGCCGTACGAGCATCCGGACCGCTTGGTGCCGTCGGTTATCCGGCACTTGCTCATGAATCAAGAAGCCCTGTGCACGCACGGGCGGCAAATCCGCAGCTTCCTGCATGCCGCCGATGTCGGCGCCGCCTTTGCCGGCGTGCTCGATAGCGAGATTCAAGGGCCCGTCAACATCGGCTCCGACGACAGAATTGCCCTCGCGGATCTGATCGAGCGCATTGCGCGCGAGATTGGACGACCCGATCTGATTCGACTCGGCGCCCGGATTCCGCCCACCGATGAACCGCCGCTGTTGGTGCCCGATATTCATCGCCTGCGCGACGAAGTGCCCTGGCGGCCGCGGTTTACGTTGGCCGCAGGACTCAGCGACACCATCGCCTGGTGGCGCGGCCGCTTATCCGCGAGCCGAACGTGAGTCCTGTGCCGGGATGGCATCCCGTGGTGGTGCATTTCCCCCTCGCGCTCATCTTAGTCGCGACACTGCTGTTGCTCGCGGCACGGCTGCTGCGAGGCGATGCGCTGGCCTCGACCGCCGCTACCGTGGGGACATGGAATCTGTGTCTCGGCGCGTTCGCCGCGCTGTTCGCACTGGCAACCGGCTTGGGCGCGGTGCTCGACTTGGACGTCAGCGCCGCCGCTCGCCAAGCGATTTCGCTGCACATGAAGTGGGCGATGTTTTCGACGTTGGCGCTGGTGCTGTTGGCCGTCTGGCGCGGCGCCGGCGCGGCTCCGGGATCACGGCCGTCCTGGGTCTTTATCCTCGTGCTGCTGGCGGCGACCGCGGCGCTGGCGGTGACGGGCTATCGGGGTGGTCAGAACGTGTACGAATTCGGCGTGGGCGTAAAACGAATCGCCGGAATATGACAAAACTCCCTCGAGCATCCCTCATCGCGTGATGACAGTCACATTTGCGAGCCTCGAATCGTGCCGAACATCACGATCGTGCGGGTGAGTGCCGCGCTATCGTGCGCGGTGACGATCCAAGGAGCTCCTATGAAATACCGCAAAACGCAGTGGATGATCGGAATCATGGCATCCGCGCTGGCCGGTTGCGCAACGGCTCCTGGCGGTGTGGTTCCTGCGGGACAGGATGCCTACCATGTGAGCGTGTTCGGCGCGCGCTACGAAACTCAGACCGATACGAATCTCAAAGCGCTTCGAGTCGCCAACGAATACTGCAACCAGACGGCGAAGGATGTGATGTTTCGCCAATCCACTGAAACGCGCGAACACGCGTGGTCGCCGAAGCAAGAAGACTTGACGTTTGTCTGCATGGATGCCAAGGACCCTGCCTATATGCGCGCTGCGGTTGAGCGCGCTCCGCCGGTCGTTGCACAGCAGTAGTTAGCGTTCGCGTTGCTTCACGGCAGCTTCTGCACGTCTCCGTCTGAGTCTTCGACCCAGTACAGAATCATAGCCGTGTTGGGAAAATGCAGTTCCCAGCGGCCGTTGTCGAGCATGCCTGCTGAGCCGCCCGTATCGCGCGCCTTCTTGATGTTGGCCTCCAGATGCCCCATCGCAATTTCTCGTGAATCGCAATCGGTTTTACGGGGTGGGCGTGAGCTGCAGACGCTGAAATGGAGAGCTTCGGTGGCCATGATGAGTCCCTCGGTGGATTGACGCGGCGACGCCGATCGACGGTCTCGAGTATAGGCCTGAGTGACCATAGCCGCTTGTGCAGATCGAGGGTGACGTATCGCAGCGCACTACACCGGCGCGCTACCCCGGCGCACAGTCCGTTGCTGGTGCGTCCGTTGCTGGTGCCCGACGGATCAATACGGCGTCAGCGGGGCCACCCGGGGGCGGCCCTGCAGACGATTCAACGGGACTTGATCAACGTCCGGCAGTAGTCCGATACCGCCCAAACCACTCCAGGATCGCCGTGCTCTGCGCGGCCAGGTGCGACGGCCGCTGAAGCACGTGCGGCTCACCCGGAATGTAATACATCGCAGTGGGTACGTGCTTGAACTGCAGCGCGTGGTAGTACTCCTCCGCTTCCCCCACGGTCGTCCGCAGATCGTTCAAACCCACGAGCACCATGGTCGGGGTCGTGACATTTCCCACCAAGGAAAGCGGCGAGAGCTTCCAGTACGTCTCCTGATCTTCCCAAGGCATTTTCTTGAACCAGTAGCGCGCGCCGAAGGCCGACATGTCGGTGGTGAGCAACCAGCTGGTCCAGTTGATCACAGGCCGCTGGGTCACTGCTGCTTTAAATCGATGCGTCTTGCCCACGATCCACGAGGTCAGGACACCACCGCCCGAGGATCCGGTGACGAATAAATTGTCCGCATCCACGTTGCCCTTCTGAATGGCGGTATCGACGATGCTCATGAGGTCATCGTAGTCTTGGCTGGGGTAGTTGTTGTAAATCGTATTGGCAAACTCCTCGCCATAGGAGGTCGAGCCGCGCGGATTGCCGTACACCACGATGTAGCCGGCGGCGGCGTACAACTGATTGTCCGCCGAGAATGTGGGGCCATAGCTTGCGTACGGGCCGCCATGAATTTCAAGAATCAAGGGATATTTCTTCGACGGATCGAAGTTGGGCGGCAACAGTTCCCACGCATCGATGGCACGTCCGTCTGCCGATGACTTCACCGGCAGTACCGAGAGTTTGCCGATGCTTACCTCTGTCAGAAGTTCGGAGTTCAAGTTGGTGAGCCGTGAGGTCTTGCCATCGCGCGTCAAATACACCTCCGGCAAGTTATCGGCCCCGCCGCCGGTATAGGCCACCGCGCCTTTATTGGACACTGAAAACGTGCCGCCGGAATACGGCAACTGCGTTGCCGCCCCGATGCCGGCCATATCCGAGGCCACGGGCTCCACGCGGCCGGTGAGCCCCATCCGCGCCACCTTGGTGATGCCATGATCGACATACTGGACGTACAGGCTGCGGCCATCCGCCGCCCAAATAGCGTCCGTCAACGAGCGATCCAGCGATTCTCCGATCACGCGCTGATTCTTGCCGTCCGCGTCCATCACATTGAGCCGCACGTTCTGGTTGCCGACATGCTTGTCGTTGTAACCGAGATACGCCACGAGCTTTCCGTCCGGCGATACCACCGGCGCATGATACGGGCCGACTTCGTGCGACAGCTGCGTCAAGGTGCCGTCGGCCACGTTCAATCGATAAATGCTCAGGGTCATGGCCGTATGCCGCGCCCAATCCTGCGGCTCGCGCTTCCACTCCTCACTGTGATTTCCGGCAAAGAAAATCGACTTACCATCCGATGACCAGGCGAGCGGTCCTGCATCGCTGAACGGACCCGATGTGAGTTGCCGCGGGGCGCCGCCGCCATCCACGGAAATCACAAAGACATGCCTGAACCCAGGTTTGTCCATCCCTTGTCCGTCTGCCCGGAAATTCATCGAATCGACCACCACCGGATCTCCGCCCCATTTCGCGCCCGGCGGCTTCGTCAACGGCTTGCCGATCGCCGGGCCCGCGACGGGCGTGAGCATCACGAATGCAATCTGCTTGCCGTCCGGCGACCAGGTGATGTCGCTCGGCGCCTCGGTGAGATTGGTGATGTTTGCTGTCTCACCGCGCGTCCAACGAATTGCAATCTGCGTGCGCCCGTCCGCGTTCTTCGACAGATAGGCGATCCGCGACCCATCGGGCGACCAATGCGGCGATGAGTGGGAGCCGGGTCCGGTAGCCAGCGGCGTCTGTGCCCCCGTCGCGGTATCGATGAGCCACAACGACTCGACCAGTTGATCGGTCATGATGTCGTTCCTGATTCGCGCATAGACGATTTGCGTCCCGTCGCTGCGAATCTGCGGGTCTGTGGCCCACTGCATGCGGAACAGGTCCTGGGGTTCCAGGACATGCGGCGCAGCCTGCGCGGCCGCAGAGATCAAAGTAGCGGACAGGGCGATGCTCATCAAACGGCGCATGAATGTAACCTCGGGATAAAATAGTTTTTGTTGGGTCTACCGTGCCAATGATGCGTTACTTGTAGTGGTAGTCCACCTGAACACCCGAGGTGCGCGGCTGCTGGCTGATGCTGGCGAAGGGCGTCTGCGAGGCCAGTGGCACGCCGCGATTGTTGCCCACGTTGTCGGAATAGAGCATGACGCGCCAGTGCGTCGGCGCCACCAGCGTAAAGCTCGTGCGGGCGGTAGTGATGGTGTCGCTCTCCGTGACCACGGGCGGTAACCCCGAACCGCTCGACACGGAAGTCGTGGTCTGCAGCGATGTGTAGCGCGCGGAGGCAGCCACCTGTCCGGCCCAGCCGGTGCCGCCAAACGGGAAGTCGTACGAGGCGAACGCGCCGGCGGTGATGGCCGGGGAGTCGTCGATGCGCGATCCGTTCGGGAACAGCAGCTGTCCGCTCGAGAACACAGCGGAGTCCTCGCCCAGACCATTCCAGCTGAAGTTGATGCCAACCGCCAGCCCTTGGACGGGCCGCGCGGTGACCGCGAAGTCCACGCCTACGCCGCTCGCCGACTGGCCGTTCACGCTGGCGACGATGAAGGCGGTGCTGCCCGGTACCGGTATGCCTAAAGTCTGCTGGATGTCCTTCCACTTCATGTAGTACACGGCCGCATCGAAGCTCAGGCGATTGTCGAACAAGTTGCCCTTGCCGCCGATCTCATAGTTGGTCAGCTTGTCGGGCTTCACTGGGATGAAGTCCGGCGCCACCAACTGCACGAGTTCGCTTTGCGGGAAGCCGCTGCGGAAGCCCTGCGAGTAGCTGGCGTACATGGTGTAGTCGTGGCTCGGGAACCAGGTCAATACCACGCGCGGCGTCAAGGCATGGAATGTCGAGTCCGTGCGCAGCAGTGGTGTGCCGGGCGGCTGGCCGAAGAGGATCAACTGATCCAGGCCCACGTCATCGTGGAAGTAGCGGGCGCCGGCCGTCAGCTCGAACTGGTTGTCCAAGAAGCGGCGTCCGATTTCGCCGAAAACCGCCGTCGATTTCGAGCGATCGGCCTGGAAAACCGGAGACGGGATCAGGTCGCCCAAGGTCTGATAAGTGGAGTCGCGCGCGTTGCGAAAGAACCCGCCGGCTGACCAGCGCCACGGGCCGTCGAGTTTGGAGTTGAGGTTGAGCTCTTCGCTGAACACCCTGGAGGTCTGCCGCGTGGTGAGCGGCGGCGTGTCGACGCCCGGCGCCACGTCCAGGGAACCGTCGTTGAGGAAAGTGAAATAGCTGCTCGCGCTCGACACCGAGAACCATGGCAACTGGTATTCCACTTTCATGTCGTAGGCGCTGAAGCGGGACGCGATGGGCTGATCCTTCGTGGAAGCTGTGAAGTCGTTAGTGCCCTCGGGCGGTGCGCCGAAGTTCGCCTCCTCGTGCGTCGCGCCCAGCTTGATGCTCAAGTCGTCGGTGGGCTGCGCGTTCACCTTGAGGCGCACATTTTTCAGATCGCTGTCGTTGATGTTGTTACCGGTCGGGCCGTTGATCCAGCCGCTGTCGTGCTCCTGGCCGACGACGAGACGCGCCGCGAGCTTGCCATCGACGATAGGCAGGTTGATCGCCGCGTCTTCGCGCCAGTTTCCACCGCCGCTCTGCGTGGAAGACACGGTGCCGCGCGCCTTGAAATCGAACTCATTGAGGTCAGCATCGTTGGTCAACACACGCACTACGCCGTTCAGGGCGCTGGCGCCGTACAGCGTGCCCTGCGGTCCGCGCAGCACTTCGATGCGGTTGAGGTCATAGGAGTTGGCATCCGGCTGTACCGCCGATCGCACCAGACCAAAGGGTACGGAATCCAAGTAGTAGCCGATCGGGCTGGGGCCTGCGAACAAGGATCCGGCAGCGGTGACGCCGCGAATGGTCAATTTTGTTTCGCCGCCTTGGCCGGTGACGTTGACGGCGACGCCGGGGATCATGCCTAACGCGTCCGACACACTCTGGATGCTCGACTTGTCGAGATCCGCGCCGCCCATTACCGACAGGGAGATCGGCACGTCTTGGATGCGCTGCTCGCGCTTCTGCGCGGTGACGACGATCTCATCGAGCGCCGGTGCTTCGGGTGTCGCGTCGGCCGCGGACGCAGCCGCGGCGAGCGCGGAAAAAGACGAGAACAGAAGTGCGGTGGCAGGCAGCAACGCGGCGCCGGAGCGAAACAACGTTGATTTCATTATTTATCCCTTTCAAGTGCAAGCCGAGAGAGGAGGCATGAGGACGATCTGAAAGTACATCTGCGTCGAGCGCAGAGTCAATTTCGCAAAACCCGTTTCAAAGGACGGTGTTTGCCGGAAATGCGGCGCTCCGGCCGTGCTGCACAAAAAATGAACACAGCCGCAAAAGACTGTAATAGAAGCCATTTTATGGCCGATGGGCGGATGAAGGGATCGCCCGCCATTGATCTCAGGGCAACCCGCCTTGCATGTTTGCTACTCGCACATGCAGAAATCGTGTTTACCCAAAAAAGCCGCTGCATTAGTGTCGAGGGCTAAGAAGATCGTCCCTGCGTCCCGTGCGCGCGACGTTTCCACTGCATTAAACATCGCGTGGCAGAATGATGAACACAAGTGTCTCGATCTTGCGGCAGTTGGTTTCGTTTGACACTACCTCCCGCAATTCCAATCTGCCGCTGATCGAATGGGTGGCGGACTATCTGAGCACCCGCGGTGCGCGCGTCGAACTCGTGTTTAACGTCAGCAGAAACAAGGCCAATCTGCTGGCGAGCATCGGGCCGGAGCAGGAAGGGGGCGTGGTGTTGTCGGGCCATACCGATGTGGTGCCGGTCGACGGCCAGGAATGGAGCAGCGATCCCTTCGCGCTCGTGGAACGCAGCGGTCGGCTGTACGGGCGCGGCAGCTCGGATATGAAAGGTTTCATTGCCAGCAGCCTGGCCGCCCTTGAGAATTGGAAGGGCATGAAGCTGCTGCGGCCTCTACACTTTGCCTTTTCCTACGACGAGGAGATCGGTTGCTTCGGCGCGCACTCGTTGGTGGAGCGCATCGTTGGCAGCATCCCCAAGCCTGCCTTTGCCATTATCGGTGAACCCACCGATATGAGAATCGGCGTGGCTCACAATGGCGTGACCGGCTCGCACACGAGTTTCCGCGGAGTTGCAGCGCATGCGAGCGATCCGTCGCTCGGCGTAAACGCCATCGACGCGGCCGCAGCGTTTGTGCAGCTGCTGCGCGACGTCGCCAAGGTTCCGCAGATCGCCGACAACGGCTGTACGCTGAACGTCGGGCGAATCTCAGGCGGTGCGGCGACCAACATAGTTGCGGAGCGCTGCAGCGTGCGCTGGGAGTACCGCACGGCCCACGCGCAGGACGCGGCCGTCATACAAAAGACGATTGCCGATCACCTCGAGGGCGACGCCTTTGCAGCCCTCGACATCACGACGGAGATCGAACTCGACGTGCCGCAGTTCTCGAGCCGTCTCGACGAGGAAGCGATGCGAATGCTTACCGCATGCGGCGCGAAGCTACCGGCGATCACGGTCCCCTTCGGCAGCGAAGCGGGAATATTCGAACGCAGCCGAATTCCCTCCGTGGTGTGCGGACCAGGCTCGATTGATCAGGCGCACAGGCCGGATGAATGGATCGCCCGCGGCGCGCTGGAGGAGGCGGATCGATTCCTGGCAAAAGTGGGCGAGTGGGCGTCGCAGACCGAGCCCGATTGAGCTCGATCAATTCATCCCATCGCGAGCGCCACGCACGGCCGCGGCACGTGCTGTTGGCGGTCACCGTCGGCAACATGCTGGAATGGTACGACTTCGCGGTCTACGGCTTTCTGACCCCAGTCATTGCTAAAGTAATTTTTCCCGCCGCCGATCCCGCGGCCTCGTTGCTGCTGTCGGTCGGCGCATTCGGAGTCGGATTTCTGACAAGACCGGTCGGCGCCCTGGTATTCGGCGTGCTGGCCGACCGCAAGGGCCGAAAACTCGCATTGCTGCTGACTTTCGGCCTGATGGGCATCGCGACGTTTGCGATCGGTCTGATTCCGCCATTCGCCAGCATCGGCGTAGCTGCGCCGCTGCTCGTGGTGTTTGCACGGCTGCTGCAGGGGCTCGCGACCGGCGGTGCGGTCGGCGGCGCGATCGCGATGCTGACCGAGCATGCGCCACCCGGCCGGTCCGGCTTTTTTGCAAGCTGGCAAGCGGCCAGCCAGGCAGGCGCGCTCCTGCTGGGAGCGTTGGCGACCGCGACCATCTCGGCGATCGTCTCGCCCGAGCAGTTGAACGCGTGGGGCTGGCGCGTGCCTTTTTTCGCCAGTGCGGTGATCGTGCCTCTGGGGCTGTACATTCGCAGGCGTGTCGATGACCCGGAGACATTCGTACGCCAAACACCCGCCTCGTCACCCTTGAAGCTCCTGTTGCGGACACACAGCGCCGCGGTCGCGCGGGGCTTCGGCATCACCATCATCTGGACAGTGTCGACGTACTTCTTTTTTGTCTACGTGCCCCTGTATGCGCACACGGTGCTCAACCTTTCCATGAGCACCACGCTGTTCACCAACAGCCTGGCGCTCGCGCTGATGCTCGGCGTCTCGCCGCTGGCGGGGCATCTGTCGGACCGCTTCGGGCGTTACAGACTGATGATTGCGGCGGCTGTGGCCATCGTGCTCCTGATCCGGCCGGGCTTCGGCTTCCTGTTGAATCATCCGCACGCCGCGGCTCTCGCAACGTTCCAGGCGGTATCAGCTGTTCTCGCTGCGCTGTTCATCGGTCCGGCGCCGGCCGCGATTGCCGAACTGTTTCCGAGCGGCGTTCGTTCCTCCGGTGTAGGCATTGCCTATAATTTTTCGGTCACGCTGTTCGGCGGGTTCGCGCCGCTCATTGCCACCGGCTTGATCGCCCGCACGGGAAATCCGCTATCGCCGACCTGGTACGTGATGTTTTCCTGCGGCTTGAGCTTGTTGGCGCTTCTACTCACGCTCCGAACCAATTCGCGCGGTCCTTACTGAATCGTTCGCGCAGAAACTTGTGCAGTATTTTGATCCGGTGCGATTTGTTGGCTATCGGACGCGAGACCAGCCAGAGATTCAAGTAACAGCCCGTCGGCAGGGGCAGCGCAATGAGGTCAGGTGCCGCACGTTTGTAGAAATTCGGCAGAAGGCCGATGCCCATGCCGCTACGAATGGCCGCCAGGTAAACGGATGCCGAGTCCACTCGCAATTGGATCCGGTGCACAGGCAGTACGCTCTTGGCCCACCAGGCGAGGTCGGCGCAAACGCGGTAAGGCACGTAGTCCACGAAGAGGTGCTGGCCCAGGTCCTTCAGGTCTCGGGGACGGCCGAATTTCTCGTCATAGGACTTGGAGATGAATAGCGAGTGTTCGACCTTCACGATTTTCGAGGCGACCAGGCGGGGATTCTTAGGCCGCTCGATGAACACGGCAAGGTCGGCTTCGAGAGAAAACAGATCGAGTCCTTCGCGATCGGTCACGAGGTCGATAGTCACGCCGGGGTGCATGCGGCAAAAGTCCGCGAGGACCGGTACCAGCCACAGGTAGCCCACGCCCTCGGTGACGAAGACGCGCACGGTCCCCGACAGACGCGAATCGAAGGCGAGCAGCGTGGATTCGATGTCGTTGGCCGCCTCTTCCATAAGGACCGCCTTGTCGTAGAGAATCTTTCCGGCGGCCGTCAGTCGCATGCCGGTCGGGTGACGCTCGAAGATTTTCGTGCCCAGATAGCCCTCGAAGCGTGCGACGCGCCGCCCGACCGTCGACTGGTTGGTCTCTAATGCCGTCGCGGCAGCGTGAAAGCTGCCGAGCTTTGCCGTGGCGATGACGTATTGGATGTCGCTCCAGTTGTTGAGGCGGGATTTCGCTCGCACGTAGCTCTCAGCGGGTTGTCGGCGCCAGTGTCATGTGTGTTCATCTATATCACAATCATTGCCTGTTAAGATCCCGCGAGTGTAGGGCCCAAGGATAGGAAGACTGAGATGAATAAGGTCATTGGCACTTTGGCGGCGGTGCTTGTACTGACTTTTGGCGGAGACATCGCGTCGGCGCAGAACAGTTATGCCTGGGACGGCTTTTACGCAGGGCTTGGTGTGGGTGGTGCGAGCACCAATGCCTGCAATAGTTCGACGCTGAAAGGTGCCGCGATCGATCCAAGCAGTACGACGTTCGCCAGTTGCCCCAGCGGCGGTATCGTCGGCGGTTTACAGGTCGGCGAGAATTTTCAAACGAAGCGGCTGGTTTGGGGCGTTGTGGCCGACTTGGCTTTCATGAGCTCCAAGGACAACAACCAGACCGTGAATTTTACAGGTGCAGCACCGCCCGCGGGCAGCTATGGGTCTGCGGGCAGAAAAAGCCCGAAGGACTTGGCGATTGTTGGTGCGCGGATCGGCTACGCAGGCGATCTGATGATGCCTTTCGTGCGAGCGGGTGGGGTATATGCCTTAGGCTCACAAAGCAGCTCGCTCAATTACACCCCAGTCGGGGCGGCCATGCCCATCGCGTCGTTCAGCGAGGGGAAGAACTTCGCCTCGACCGGGTGGGCCGCCGGCGGCGGCGTTGAAATCGGACTCAATGGCGCGTGGTCAATTACCGCGGAGTACCTGCATCTGAGTCTGGGCAAGGGTACCAATTCCACGACGACCTGCGCAGGCACTGCCGTCGCATGCGCGCCATTCGCGGGCATATCGCTCGATGACACTCACGACGCATTCACGTCGAATATATTCCGCATCGGGATCAACTACTGGTTCAACTATTGGGACAAGCCGTGAACCGGGTGATCCGGGCTAACCTCCCGGTGCATCGCGCGATCCGACCTTCGGAATTTCCGGCTGTTTCTCATCGGGTGGATTGGGCATCTTAATGGGAAGAGGATCGGCGGTCCTCGGGACGAAGGTCTCACTTGGCGAGGTAGGTTCATTGGGTTTCATTTGGCCTCCGCTATGAAGCAGTGCGTGACGGCAGAACGACGCTATACCTTTCGTATTTAGGAAACCAGGCTGGAAAGCCCGTTTACCCCCAAGTATCGACTTCCGCCTACAGCATGATGCGACATTCTTGCAGAGGTCGCTTGCGGGTTCGCAACCCGCGCATTTCATTCGTAATGGAAACGATTCACCAGGTAATGCCCGCGCGAAATGCCCGGCGCAGTTTAGAGTCGTTCAATCACAGGAGACTTAAACTATGAACGTCCGAGGATCAGAGAATCGAAGACCGGCGCCGGCACTTGGAACGGCGGGCATCGAACCTTATGCCGTCGTTAAAATTTCCGCCGGCTTGACGGTCATTTTGGCAGACTTATTCGCCTTATACGTAAAGACAAAGAATTTTCATTGGCATGTATCGGGTCCGCATTTTCGCGACTATCACCTGCTGCTGGACGAGCAGGGTGAGCAGATACTCGCGACGACCGACGCGATTGCGGAGCGTGTCAGAAAAATCGGCGGGGCGACCTTGCATTCGATCGGCCACATCGCCCGGTTACAGCGCATTGTCGATAACGACGGTGAGTCCGTCGCCGCCGAGGACATGCTCGCAGAACTCTGCGAGGATAACCGGCGATTGACGGTATACCTCAGAAGCGCGCACGAGTTATGCGCCAAGCATGGCGATGTCGCTTCTACGAGCCTCATCGAAGTTTGGATCGACGAGGCGGAGCGCCGCACATGGTTTCTGTACGAAGCCACTCGAAGCAGTACATGAATACTTGTCTTGCGCTCGAGCCTAGTGCTCGAGCGCTTTGCTTACCCGCGCCGCGCTCTCGGAATCCTCCCAGCCGCCGCCGAGCGCCCGGATCAGGTCTACGCTGGCGGTCAGCTGTGTGGTATCGAGATTGAGTGCCTCCAGCTGAGTCTGCAAGAGTGCGGTCTGCGCGGTGACCACGGTCAGGTAGTCGGTTGCACCCTGCTTGTAGAGCGCCATGGAGAAGTCCAGGGTGCGCTGCGCAGCGTCGACCGCAGCCTTCTCGGCAATGGAAGCATCGCGGAAATGATTGAGCGTAGAGAGGCTGTCTTCAACCTGCTGAAACGCGCTGACGACGGTGCCGCGGTAATTCGCCGCCGAGGCATCGAATTCGGCGCGCGCTTGGGCGACCTGCGCGCGGCGCAGGCCTCCGTCAAACAGGCTGAGCAGGGCGTTCGGTCCAATCGCCCAGAACGAGCTCGGCGCACTCAGCCAGTTCGAGACGGCGGTGCTCTGGAAGCCGCCCTGAGCGCCGAGCGTGAGCGAGGGAAAATACGCCGCGCGCGCAACCCCGATGTTGGCATTGGCCGCAATCATGCGGCGTTGTGCTCCGGCGATATCCGGACGGCGCTCGAGCAAGGTGCTGGGGACGCCGCTGGGAGTTTGCGGCAGTTCGATGGCGACGATCTCCGGCTTGAGCGAAAAGGTCGAGGCCGATACCCCGAGCAGCGCCGCAATGGCGTGTTCCATCAATGCGCGCTGGGCGAGGGTCTGCGCCGCCTGCGAGCGCGCGGCATTGAGCTGAGTCTGCGCCTGCGCGACGTCGAGGCCCGGTGCGATGCCGGCATCGTGGCGCTGCACGGTGAGCTCGAGCGCGCGCGTAAAGTTCTGCACCGTATCGTCAAAGATCGCGCTGTCGCGATCGAGGCTGCGCAGCTGAATGTAATCGTCGACCAGCTGTGCGATCAGCGACAGGCGAGCGTTCTCGAGATCGGCGGCCGATGCCGCGGCGTTGGCCTCGCCTGCGGCGACCTCGTTGCGAATCTGCCCCCACAAGTCGAGTTCGTAGCTGACGCTGCCGCCCAGCGTGTTGGTATTGAAGTAGGTCGGCGTCGTGGGTCCCCTGAGCGGCGCGTTGATCGATTCACGATTGCGCGCGGCGCTGCCATTGAGACCCAGCGTCGGAAAGAGTCCCGCGCGCGCCTGATCGGCGAGCGCCCGGGCCTGCGCGTAGTTCGCCAGCGCGGCGGCGAGGGTCGGGTTCCCGTCGATTAATCTTGTCTCGAGCCCGTCGAGTTCCGCGTTGCCATAGAGTGCCCACCAGCTGTCGCGCGGCAGGCGGTCTGCCGGCTGGGCCTGAGTCCACGGACCGATTTCCTTGTAAGCATCTCCAGCTGGAACGACCGGGATCTTCAGCGGCGGTGCGAGCGAGCAGGCGCTGAGCAGCAGAAGCAGCGCCGCGCCGGAGCAAAGGATGCCCTTAGCCGCTTTCATTTTTACTCTTCGCTTTACCGCTGATCTTGTCGCCTGGCGCCGCGGCGGCGAGGCGCACTTGGGCTCCATTGCCGATTCCATCGGGCGGGATTTCGATCACGCGGTCGCTCGGTGAGAGGCCGGAGGCGAGCTCGATGATCGAACCTAAGTCGCGTTCGATCGATACCGGCTTGAGCAGCACGCGGTTGTCGGCGCCCACGGTGGCGACGGAAAGACCCTTGGCATCAAAAATCAGCGCGCTCGAGGGCAGGCTGAGCACATGGGCGACACCAGTCATTTGCAGATGGATGCTGGCGTAGTCGCCCGGCATCATTTCACCGGCGCCATTGTCGACGATGAGCTGCATCAAGGTCGTGCCGCTGCTCGGATTGACGGCCTGGGACGAATACTCGACCGTTCCGCTATAGGTCCTTCCGGGATGTTCCGGTACGCTGATTGTTGCCTTGGTGCCCGGCGGCACGCTAGGAACATAGTTCTGCGGCACGTTGACATAGACGCGCAGTTTCCCTGTTTCCGAGACCACGAACAGCTGCGCGCCACCGGCGGCTCCCACATTGATCAGCGCACCGATGTCGGTTTCGCGCGCCGTGACGATGCCGTCAAACGGCGCGACCAGGCTTTTGAAGCCTTCCTCGGCGACCAGGCGGTCGACGTTCGCCTGCGCCGCCTTGACCTGGGCGATGTTGGCGTTCCAGGTGAACGTGCGTTGGTCGACATCTTGTTTGGCGACAGCGTCGGTGCTGGCCAGCGACTGCCAGCGCTCTGCGCCGATCTGAGCAAGCTTGGCATTGGCCTGGGCGACGCTCAAGTCAGCGCGCGCCTGCATCAGCTGCTGGTCGAGATCGGGCGTCGCGATCTCGGCGAGCAAGTCACCGGCTTTCACCTTGGCGCCGATGTCGTGCTTCCAGCTTTTCAAATAGCCCGGGACGCGAGCATAGATGGGCGCTTGGATGAAGGCTTCCAGGCGCCCGGGCAAGTCCAGCACCGCATTGTTGCTTACGCTTGCGGGCGTAACGAGGGCCACCACCGGCACGGCTTGCGCCTCGGTTACATCGCGCAGGCTCGCGTTTTGCGCCTGACGGGTGCCGAGGCCGTAAGCGACGACGGCGATGGCGAGGAGCGCGAATGCGCTGCCGACCACGGTAAGCCGGCGCGGGACGGCGCCGCTGGGATTTCGATCAGGCTGGGACATGGGCTGCTCCAAGGTTGGGTTTCGGCGCCGGCTGTGGGCCGCGGCGGCGGTGAACAATGCTGAACATCACAGGGACGAAGAACAGCGTTGAGACTGTGGCGAAAATCAGGCCGCCGATCACGGCACGGCCGAGCGGCGCATTCTGCTCGCCACCCTCGCCCAAGCCGAGCGCCATGGGCAGCATGCCGATCACCATCGCCAGTGCCGTCATCAAGACCGGGCGCAGGCGCACGAATCCGGCCTCGAGCGCGGCCTGCGTCGCATCGCCGATCTCGTTGAGCTTTTCGCGTGCGAAACTGATCACCAGCACGCTGTTCGCGGTCGCGACGCCCATGCACATGATTGCGCCGGTGAGCGCCGGCACCGAGAGCGTGGTATGCGTTGCAAACAGCGTCCAGACAATACCGGCGAGCGCCGCCGGCAGTGCGGTGATGATGACGAAGGGGTCGGTCCACGACTGGAAGTTGATGACGACCACGAAATAGACCAGCACGATGGCGCCGAGCAGGCCGAACAGCAAGCCGGCGTAGGCGCTGTTCATGGTCGCGTTCTGGCCGACCAGGGCGATGATCGAGCCCTTCGGCTTGTCCTTGTCATTCTGGGCGATGATCTTCTGGATATCGGCGGAGACCGCGCCGAGATCTCGCCCTTGAGTGGTCGCATAGATCTGGACCATCGAGGAAATGTCGTATTGGGAGACCACCGCGGAGCTCCGTGTGCGGCGGATGTCGGCGATGCCGCCGAGCACCGTGGTTGGAGCGCCCTTGGCGTTGATCGGCAGATTCTGCAGCGCCGGGAGCGAATCGATCTGGTATTGCGGCGTCTGTAGCGCGATCGGATACGTAACGCCGTTCTTCTCATTGAGCCAGTAGGTGGGCGCCACCTGGCTGGAACTGGCCAGATTGACGACCAGACTGTTGGTCACGTCGGCCGCGGTCACGCCGGTGTATTGGGCTCGCGTGCGGTCCATATTGACTTCAATCGTCGGCACACTGGGCGACTGCTGGATGCGAACATCGGCGATGCCGGGGACATGACGGATCTGCGCGAGGAGCTTGTTGGCGTAGGCATAGTCCGCGCCGAGATCGTTGCCGCGGATCTGCAGATCAATCGGGGCCGGCGCGCCAAAATTAAGGATCTGGCTGACGATATCGGCGGGCAGGAACGAAAAGCTCATGCCGGGAAAGCGGCGCGGCAGCACCTGGCGCAGGCGACTGACGTAATCGGCGGTCGGCGCATGCCCCGGGTTGAGCGAGACCTGGATGTCTCCGTCCGATTCGCCGATCGTGCCGGTGTTGTTGTAGATCGTGTTGATCGCCGAAAGATAAGTGCCGATATTGTCCGTGATCGCCGTCACTTCGGCCGGCGGGACCACCTCGCGGATCGCTTTCTCCACTTCGGCGAAACGCGCCGCGGTTTCCTCGATTCGCATGCCGACCGGCGCTCGGACATGCAACAGTATTTGGCCGCCGTCGACCTGTGGGAAGAAATTGCGGCCGAGAAATGGCGCAAGCAGGAACGAGACCGCGATGAAGCCGACAAACCCGCCGACGAACAGCCTCCGATGCTGGATGGCGAGGGCCAGTAGATCGTGATACCCGGCTCGCATCCGCTCAAAGCGCGCCTCGAAGCCGTGTTGCAAGCGCACCAGCGGATTCTTAGGTTGCGACGGCTCGACATCCGCGCCGCCGACGCGCGCCACGTGCATTCGCAGCAGATACTTCGCCATCGTCGGCACCAGAGTGCGCGACAGCAAGAACGAAAAGACCATCGCAAATATCACGCTCTCCGCCATCGGCACGAACAGGAAGCGCGCCACGCCGCTCAAGAAAAACATCGGAATGAACACGATGCAGATGCACAGCAATGACACAAAAGCCGGGATGACGATCTGCGAGGCGCCGTCGAGAATCGCGTGCTCGACCTCCTTGCCCTGCTCGAGGTGATAATTGATGCTCTCGATCGTCACGGTCGCCTCGTCGACGAGTATGCCCACGGCGAGCGCGAGCCCGCCCAAGGTCATGATGTTGAGCGTTTCGCCGATCGCCGACAGCGCCCCGATTGCGCCCAAAACCGACAGCGGAATCGACGTCGTGACGATCAGCGTCGAACGCCAGCTGCCGAGGAACAGCAGGATCATCAAGCTCGTGAGTGCTGCGGCGATCACGCCCTCGCGAATCACGCCCTGGATCGAGGCTCGCACGAATACCGACTGATCACCGATCGGCTTGATGGCAAGCTCGCCCGGCAACGAAGGCTGGATGACCTGCAGCATCTTCTTGATGCCGCTGACGATGTCGAGCGTCGAGGTCGCGCCATTCTTGAACACGCTGAGCAGCACGGAGCGATTGCCGTCCACGTGCACGACGTTGGTCTGCACCGCATTGCCGTTGTGCACGTGGGCGACGTCGTGCATGTAGACGATCGCGCCCCCGACGTTCTTGATCGGCAGATCGCCGAGATCCGAAATTTTGGATGGCGCGCTGTTGAGATTGACGGTGTATTCATAGTCGCCAATCTTCTCCGAGCCTATCGGGGTGAGGAGGTTCTGTGCGGCGAGCGAATTGGCGACATCGAGGCCCGTAAGGCCGCGCGACTGCAACGCTGCGGTGTCGAGATCGAACATCACCTGCGGCGACTTGCCGCCGAACGGATAGGGGATGCCCGCGCCCTGCACCGTGACCAGGCGGGTACGCACGAAGTTGATGCCCAGATCGGCGAGATTCTGCTCGCTCAAGCCCTTGCCCGACAGCGCCAGCTGAATGATCGGCACCGACGAGGCGCTGTAATTGAGGATCAGCGGCGGGGTCGTGCCCGGCGGCAGTTGTTTGAGCAAGGTCTGTGCAATCGCGGTGACCTGCGCGTTGGCGGTGGCAATATTGGCCGATGGGTGGAAGTAGATCTTGACGATGCCGAAGGTGGTATAGGAATTCGCTTCGATGTGCTCGATGTCATTGACGGTCGTCGTCAGCGCCCGCTCGAACGGGGTGATGACGCGCCCTGCCATCTGGTCGGGCGGCAAGCCCTGATATTGAAAGGCCACCCCGATGATCGGAATGTTGATGCTCGGAAAAATATCGACCGGCGTGCGCAGCGCGGCGAGCGCGCCGATGAGGAAAATGAGCAAGCCCGCCACGATAAACGTATAGGGCCGGTGAAGCGCAATGCGGACTAGAGCGAGCATCTGGGTACCTGAAGCAGGAGCAAGCGGCTTAGACGGCAGACGGCATCAACGATGCCGTGGCCGGTTGATGATCGCCGGCGTCCTGGGTTGCCAAACCACCGATGGCAGACCAATCAAGCTTCTCGCCGCCCTGGGCGAAGAGCTGCAAGAATCGATCTTGCAGCAGGCTGGCAAGCGGCATCGGCACGCGCAGACTTTCGGCTGCCGCCAACGCCAGACGAATGTCTTTGTATCCGAGCGGTGCGGCGAAGGCTGCCGGCTCGTACTGGCTTTGCGCGATGAGGTTGCCGTAGATCTTGTACGGCGGTGCGTTGAACACCGTGGAGGTGAGAAAATCGACGTACGCACGCCGGTCGATGCCGGCTTTGCCGACGAGCGCAATGGCCTCGCCCAGCGCCTCAATGGCGGCAGCAATCAGAAAATTGCCGCTCAGTTTGACGAGATTCGCAGCCGCCGGCTCCGTACCTATGGGAATTGTTTTCTGTCCGATCGCGCTGAACAGCGGCTGACACGCTTCAATGGCCGCGGCGTCTCCCGCGGCGACAATGAAGAGCTTGGCGGCCGCCGCCATGTCCGGGCGCCCAAACACCGGTGCGGCCACATAGCGCTGCTCGGCTTGCGCGTGCGCCTGGGTCAAGCGCTTGGAGAGAGCAACACTGATCGTGCTCATGGAAAGATGGATCGCGCCTTTGGGCAGATGCGCGATGAGGCCGGCAACACTGAACGCGACGTTGGATGCCGCGTCATCATCCGCCAGCATCGTGATCACCACGTCACCGCCGCACACGCCCGCAAGATTAATAGCCTCGTGCGCACCGAGCTTCACCAGTGCGTCGCTTTTCCCGGGACTGCGATTGAACACGCTGACGTCGTGCCCGGCCTTCACCAGGTTGGCTGCCATCGCCGCACCCATCTGCCCAAGTCCGATAAATCCTATTTTCATATCGTCATCTCCTGGATCGGCGCCTAAGAGCGCTGCGGCGGCGCCATGAACTCGGGACCGACCGGATCAGTGACAGCTGCGTTCACGATGCGTTCAATGAGTTCGCGATTGACCCGGTTGAGCGACCAGCCCGCAACACCGAGCGCGGCTTCCACTTGATAGGGCTGACGGCCGCCCCAGAGCGCAACGCTGATGCCCCGGTCGAGCATCCAACGCACCGCCAGATGAATCACGCGCCGCTTGAAGCGGCGCTGTGCGAGTTCATCGAGCTGCCGGACGGCGTCGAGATACTGGGCAAAGCGGGGCGGCTGAAATTTCGGGTCGAGCCGCCGCAGATCATCACCATCGAAAACAGTGTCCGGGCGCATGCGCCCGCTCAGCAATCCGCGGCACAGCGCGCCATAGCCGAGCGTGACGATCCGATTGTCGCGACAGTAAGGCAGAATGTCCGCCTCAATGGCACGTTCGAACAGGTTGTAGGGCGGCTGCATCACGTGCAGCGGGGACACTGCGCGAAAGCGCTCCATCTGGTCAACCGAGAAGTTGCTCACGCCGATGGCGCGTATTTTCCCCTGCTCGTACAGTGAGCGCATAGCCTCCGCGGTCTCCTCGATGGGCACCAGCGGGTCAGGCCAATGCACCTGGTAGATGTCGATGTAATCGGTGCGCAGCCGCCACAGCGAATCATCGACCTCTTTCATGATTCGAGCGCGGCTCGCATTTCGAAAGACCTTGCCATCGCGCCACTCCAATCCCACTTTGGTGGCTATGACAACTTCGTTGCGCATGCCCTCGAGAGCGGTGCCGACGATCTCCTCGGACACGCCGAAGCCATACGCCGGTGCGGTATCGATGAGATTGATGCCCTGCCTCACGGCAGCCCGAATGGTGGCAATCGATTCGCGTTGATCGGTGCCTCCCCACATCCAGCCGCCCATGGCCCACGTCCCGAGCGCCACTCGGGAAACTCTCAGGTGCGTCTCGGGAATATCCACGTACTCACTGTCGACGGCAGGGATCTGAAGCTGTGTTGATGACATTGAACGTCTCTCCTGTGGGACGAAATTCACTCGGCGGTTTGAGGCGACGCGGCGGTGCGGTGGCTCAAGCCCCAGATGTAAGCGGCGACGGCCGAGACCTGATCAGGGGTTAGCTCAGCACCGCCCTTGGGTGGCATGGGGGAGCGATATTGTTTCGGTTGCGGCACGCCGGCGGCGATGGTTTTTGCGATGGCTGCGTAACTGCCGTCGCCCCACAGCCATTCCGTGTCGGTGAGATTGGGACCCAATGTGGTGCCTGCCGCGTTCGCGCCATGGCAACCCGTGCAAGGCGCCCCGCCCACTTCGCCGCGGAAGACACGATCGCCCAGTGCAAGCATTTCCTGGGTCGCACCGGCCGGAACCGGCAGACTCGCGGTCTCGGCGGCGGCACCGGCATCGGGATGAGTGCCCTCCGGAGGTTTGGCGTCATCGGCGCTAAGGTTACCGGCGGGAGCTGATGGGGTCGGACAGGACGTGTATTGGGTAGCGCCGCTCTGAGCCGCGGATCCGCCCCGATAGACGATTCGGTAAATCCGGCCGCGCACATCGTCGGAGACGAAGAGCGAGCCGTCGGGTCCTACGGCGACGCCGGACGGGCGATGTTCGGCTTGACCGGGCGATTTCGCTGCCCCTGCAAATCCGTCGGCAAATATTTCGCACTGACCCGACGCGTGATCGCCTTCCAAGGCCTGGAACACGACGTTATAGCCACCTTGGGGGTAGGGCGAGCGATCCCACGATCCGTGAAAGGCGATGAACGCGCCATGACGGTAATGAACCGGGAATTGTCGCTTGTCGTACAGCGCCATCCCGTTCGGTGCCCAATGCGCCGGAAATGCGGCGATCGGCGCGCGCTTGTCTGCGCAGGGACCTACTTTCTTGCCGTCGCCGCCGTACTCGGGGGCAAGGACCAATTTGGCTTGCAAGCCATCGTAATAGCACTCCGGCCACCCATAGTCGCCACCCTGTCTCAAGACCAGCAACTCCTCGGCGGGGAGCGTGGCCTCCTCCTCGGGTTTGTACAGGCTCGGCCAATTTGCATGCAGCTGGTCGCGGCCGTGTTGTGTCACAAACATGTTGCCGGCGCCATCGATCGCGAATCCCTCGGCATTGCGGATTCCGGTGGCGAAGCGTTCGGCGGGCGAGAATGCCTGGTTCGTCTTATTCGCGTCATAGCGCCAGATGCCGCCACGCGTCTTGAGTTCCATGCATGGATCGATGCCCGGCGACTGCAGCATGCGATTTTGCAGCTGGCAGGCATTGGTCGCGGTGGCGACGTCGATGTACAGGGAACCGTCGTCGTCTATCGTAAAGGGATGCATGGGATGATCGCCGCCCAGCGGCAGTCCGCTCACAACGGTCACCGCTGGACTCTGCGGGACGAGCGAGCCGGTCGGCAGCGTGTAGCGCACGATTTTGTCGTTGAGTTCGGCGAACAGTCTGCCCTTGAACAGGCCAATGCCGGTGCCACCCGCACCGCCGCTCTGGACGGTGCCGCCGAAACGCTGGTTCACGTCGGCTTTCCCGGTGCTCATGGTGTCCTTGAGCGCGACCAGAAAACCGCCCGCGTGCGGCGTGTCGTTGCCGTAGTAGCGGCCGGACCAGGTATTGACGTAGACGGTTCCGTTCGCAGCGACCACCAGATGGCGCGCATGACCGATACGATCGGCAAAAATGGTCGCGCAAAAGCCGGGCGGCAACTTAAGGCCGCTGTCATTCTTGGGGCACGCGGTTTCGGATTGCGCCGCGGCCTTAGGGCCTTGCGGGGTTGCTGCGGAGGAGCTCGCGCTCCAGGCGCCGAGGGCAATGACAAACCAGAGATGTTGGTAACGTCGGAAAAAAGCCATAAGTGAGCCGCCGAAGTATTTCGCTGCGCGAAAATTGCGCCAAGAAAATCTGAGCCAGCAAGGTAACAACCGCGGCCGGCGATTGAATTTCACGACGGTTACCGTTGAAACACAGATCACAAGGTGTGCAGTGCCGGGATCGTCGGTTTCATAGGCCGATCTTGGGGCGAGAGCATTGCCCTTCTGTTTCGCGGCCCTAGGCGCAGATTTCAAATGAAAGACTTGCGGCCGCATCTCGACATCGACGCGCGTTCTTTTGCTGAGACACTCAATTCGATGTCCACGATCGTCATATACGAGGCCGATGATCTAATTCGCGGTCTGCTCCAGGAATGGCTGACGGGTGCCGGCTATTGCGTGGGTGCCTCCACACTGTGCGGCCCGCGGCCTCTTCAAGCAGAGCTTGTGATTGTCAATATTGGTATGCCCAAACAGGCGGGCCCGCGAGTGGCCGAGGAAATTCGCGCTGCGCACCCGGGAACGCCTATCATTGCGATATCCGCCCAATTTCGCGCCGATCTCTCGAGCGCCGGCACGACTGCTCAGAGCCTCGGCGTCGCCCAGGTCATCGCCAAACCGCTAAGCCGCGATACGCTGCTCGCGGCCGTACGCGCTATCATCGATCCTGCGGTACCTTGAAGTAGGCACGCGAGGAATGTCCGAGAACACCGGCCCCATCGACCAGCGCTCCGCGCCCCTACGATTCAAGCGTTTTCGGCTGCGGATCGTGATACTGGGCGTGCTGATTGTATTGGCATTCGCAGGTTCATCGGTTTACGACGCATGGCGTGCGTATCACAATACCGTCGCGGCCACCAACCGCGAAATCACGAATGTGGCGACGGCGCTTGCGGAGCAAAGCGCCTGGACGTTCCAAGGCATCGATTTATTGCTGCGCGATACGGCGCGTTGGTATCAAACTGACAGCAAAAGAATAGCGCCCGAGCGTCTCGATGAAATCCTCGCCAATCGCACGATGGGGGCCAGGCAAATACATTTGATCACAATCACCGACGCGCAAGGAATTCAGCGGCACCGCTCTGTCGGATCCTCACCCCCCGACCTCGACGTGTCTGACCGTTCTTATTTCAATGCGCAGCGAGTCCGTTCCGCGGGACTGTTCATGAGCGAACCGCTGATCACCCGCACCGAAAGACGCGCTGGAATCGTTCTGTCGCGGCGGTTGGAGGACGAGACCGGCGCGTTCGCCGGCGTGGTGGCGGCGATCGTCAACCTCGAGGATCTCGAGAAATTCTACGCCGCGGTCAACCTCGGTAACGGCAGCGCCGTGCATCTGCTGCGCGACAACGGCCAATTGCTGGTGCGCGATCCGCCGCAGCCCGGTTCCATCGGCAAGACACTTCCGAGCCTCGCCTTCGCACTCAAAGCACCGTCAAAGGGATTTACGGATCCTATCGACGGCAAGCAGGAGTTCATTGCCGTGGCGGGCGTCAGAGATACGCCTCTCGTCGTCGCGGTCAGCCGTGAGAAGTCAGTCGCGCTGCAGCCATGGCGCGATGAAGCGATGCGGCTGGCGGTGCGCAGCGCGGTGGTCGCGCTCTTAGGATTGATCGGGATTGGGATGTTATGGCGCCAACTACGCCGTATCGAAGCGGGTGAGCGCGCTTTGGGGGACAGTGAGGAGCGCTATGCGCTGGCGATGGAAGGAGCGAACGAAGGACATTGGGACTGGGATCTGGCGACCGATCGCATCTATCTATCGTCAACCATGGCGATGCTCGAAGGGCAGGGTAAGGACCATGTGACGACGACCCGCACCGCGTGGCTGACGCGAATCGAAATCCATCCCGATGACGCAACGCGCTTCGAGGCGGCTCTCCGAGATCACTTCCAAGGCCGCACGCCGAGTTTTGAATGTGAATATCGGGTCCGCGACGGCAACTGGCGCTGGCTGCTTGCAAGGGGCCGGTGTCTACGGGATGCCGAGGGCAAGCCGTATCGCTTCGTTGGATCGGCCATCGACGTGACTGCCGAAAAGCAGGCGCAGTCGGACAGAGATCACTTGGAGGCCCAGCTACGGCAGTCGCAGAAGATGGAGGCGATGGGTACGTTGGCGGGCGGGATCGCTCACGATTTCAACAATATACTCGGCGCCATCTTGGGTTACGGTGAACTTGCGCAGCAAGAGTCCAAGCCGGGCAGCCCCCTGCGACGTTACGTTGACAATGTGATGCACGCGGCTGAGCGCGCCAAGGCGCTGGTCGATCGCATACTCGGGTTCAGCCGCAGCGGCCTCGGTGAACGCGCTTACGTACATATCCAGTCAGTTGTTGAAGAAACTCTGGAACTCATTGCGGCCTCCCTGCCCGCCAACATCCGTCTGGAGAAAAGTCTTCGCGCCGGTGATGCCGCGCTCATCGGCGATTCGACCCAATTGCATCAGGTCGCCATGAATCTTTGTACCAACGCCGTGCATGCGATGGAACAGGGCGGGATCCTCAACGTGTGCTTAGAACGCGTGGACTTGACCGAGGCCCAATTGGTGTCGCGCGGCAGTCTCTCTCCTGGGCCTTACATCCGCCTCGTGATCAAAGACACCGGCGTCGGAATAGAACCCGATGTGGTCGAGCGCATATTCGACCCGTTCTTCACCACCCGGGGTGTCGGCAAAGGTACGGGCCTCGGTTTGTCGCTGGTGCATGGAATCGTCACCGATCTCGGGGGCGCGATCGATGTCAACTCCGCAATTGGAGAGGGCACGATTTTTGAGATCTGGCTACCCATCACGAATGATGTCGGAAAGCCCGCCGTCCAGGCAGCTCGCGCGCTGCCCCGCGGCAGCGGTGAAACGGTGATGATCGTCGATGATGAACCGACGCTGGTTGCGCTGGCGGAAGAAATGCTTGCCGGGCTCGGATACGAGCCGGTTGGCTTTGAGTCAAGCGTCATAGCGCGGCAGGCATTTCGGGCCAAACCCGAACGCTTCGATTTGGTGCTTACCGATGAGGCAATGCCCGATCTCGTTGGCACGGAACTCGCCGGCGAGATCCGACTCCTCAGGTCCGATGTTCCGATTATCCTGATGAGCGGCCACGGGGGCGCATCCCTTGCGCTCCGCGCACAAGCCATCGGCGTGAAAGAGGTGTTGCACAAACCGCTGCAGCGCGCCGATCTTGCCGAGTCGCTGGCGCGCGCGCTGGGTCATGCTGCAATTACGAGTTAATTTCTCGGAGAATCACATGCCTGAGACTATCCAGCCACACATCTTGGTCGTCGATGACGACCCGCAGATTCGCGACTTGCTGAATGAGTATCTCGGCCAGAACGAGCTGCGTGTCACCGTGACATCGACCGGCAAGGAAATGTCTTCGATCCTCTCCGAGCAGGCTATCGATCTGGTGGTTCTGGACTTGCGTTTGGCCGGTGAGGACGGGATGACGCTGGCCCGCAAACTGCGTGAGGAGTCGGCAATACCCGTCATCATTCTCACCGGCGTGCGCGATGAGGCCGATCGCATCATGGGTCTGGAACTTGGCGCCGACGACTACCTGACCAAGCCGTTCAGCCCGCGGGAGTTGTTGGCGCGGATTCGGACGGTGCTGCGGCGAACCAAAGGGGCGGCGTTGACGGAGGCGAGACAGGGGGAGGTTCGCGCCTACCGCTTTGCCGAATTCGAATTGAACCTGCGCACGCGGCGCCTTACCAAACACCCCGGAAAGCGGCTCGATCTGACCAACGGCGAATTCAATTTACTCGCCGCGTTACTGGCCGCGCCGCAACGCATCCTCACTCGGGATCAGCTGCTGGAAGCCAGCCGCGTGTACGACAACGAGGTTTACGACCGCTCCATCGACGTTCAGGTGCTGCGGCTGCGTCGTAAGATCGAGACCGACCCCTCACAACCGCAATTCATCCTCACGGAACGCGGCGTCGGCTATTCGTTCAGCGCACCGGTTGAAATTCTTCACTGACCTTTTGCAACCTCAAGGTTGCCGGCGTGAACTTGGCTTACCGAATCTGCGACCGGCGATCGCTCCGGCCGATAATTAGACATCAACGCTCTCACCATTGCGTTGGTGGCGGCTTTCATTTCGCAACCTTCGACAACAATACGCGCGCGTCGCGGGCATCGTAACGAGCCTCGAGTGGGGCGCTGTTCGCTTTGCTTAACACGGTCTCGATTGATTGCTCGAGACCGTGAAGGTTCACCTCGACTTGCGCCATGTCCGCAACCAGTGTGACGATGTTGATGCAGGATGCGACTAGCCGGCGAGCGGCGCGCAGTTCGTCATCCGATAATGGTTGCCCGTCGTCGGTGACTCCGTTGAAGAGTTCGTCGATCGCGTCTTCACAGTCGCTCAAATCGGTCACGATGTGGCGATACCGGCAATCAGACAAATTGCTCATGAACGTCTCCTTTCCGTCGCCATTGCTGGAACAAACATGTTCGGTGCAGCAATTGGCGCTAGCCTCAAGAAGTCATCGATTCGAGCAATCTTGCTTTTTCCCACCCTCCTGGGGAGTGATGCAATACGCACGACGGCGAGAGCGTCGTGGAATGGATGACCCAGGAATGGATATGGAGACGGAAGCCGGCGGGTAATCTTCGTAGAGGCTCAAGAGGGTAGGGCAAATCGGGTGGAAACCCGTCGAAAACTGCAAATCGGCGCCTTTAATGAGCCGTCGACAGCCGTCCCCGCGACGGAAGATCCAGTGATGTGTCGCTTTCGAGTGCTCGGAAAGCCTTTCTGCGAACCTGACGGTCACGCTTTGCAAATCTTTGCTCGCGCAAATGGCGGCGGGCGGTGACTTTGGAGCCGGTAAATATTATGGTGGGATGAGCGCGCATGGACGCGAGGTGCCTCATGAAGCTTATTCATTGCTGGTCCACGACTGCCGCAATTGCTGCGGCATTGTTATTAACTTCCTCTCGCCCGCTGGTGGCGGCCGAACTCACGGCCTCCGCAGGCGACGTCGAAAACCCGGATCTGTCCGATACCACCTTGCGCGATTTTCGTGTGAGTTTGCTTGGACTGTTCAACTCCGGCCGCTACGCTGACCTGGACTCGCTCGCCCAGCAGCTGCAACAACAGCGCAGTCGCTTCGAAGGCGGTGCCTGGCGCCTACATATTTTCTTCGGCACGTTGAGCTCGCCGGGTTCACCGACAGCGACAGATGCCGCCTGGAAGGCGCACATTGCCAGACTCGAACAATGGGCAGCGAGCAGCCCCGCCTCCCCGACTCCGCGGATAGCGCTGGCGCAAACCTACCTGCGTTTTGCCTGGAAGGCGCGCGGCCACGGATATGCAAACACCGTTACACCGGAGGCCTGGGAGCTGTTTCGGAGCCGCGTAGGTTCGGCCCGCTCGACGCTCGAGCAATCCGCTGCGCTCGCGGAAAGCTCTCCTCACTGGTATTTGGAAATGCAAGGCGTCGCCCTCGACCAGCAATGGGGCCGCGCGGCATTCGACGCGCTCGCCGAGCGCGCGCTTGCGCACGAGCCCGGCTATCACTATTTTGCGGTGGCGGAAGCGAATTATTTATTGCCGAAGTGGTACGGCAGGCCCGGCGATACCGAACGATACGCCGCTCAAGTCGCCGATCGAATCGGCGGCGACGAAGGCGACGCGGTGTATTTTCAGATCGCCGCCGTCATTAACTGCTGCAACAAGACCCAGGCTCCAGCCCTATCATGGCCGCGAGTGCAGCGCGGCTTCGCGGCGATCGAATCGCTATACAAATCGACAAATCACGAACGCAATGTCATGGCTTACCTGGCCCTGCGCAGTGACGACGCAGCCACAGCGCAGCAACTGTTTGCACGCATAGGAAACGACTGGAGTGAAGCGGTGTGGAAAACCAAGGCCGCCTTCGACGCCGGTCGCACGGGCAATACGGTCCGAAACAGCAGTCAAGGGAGCGGGAATGTCGTGACGATCATCCAAACGGTCGCCGGCGCCCCGCCTCACGAATGACAAACACTGGTGCGCGCCGGCACGGTTCGCCTACAACGCGAGACGTAAAGGCGAGGGTCGGTAGCTGACCCAAGACATGGGCCCAGGGGACCGCGCCGGTCCTGGGTGATGTGTGGCGGTCGTTGTGGCGGACTCTTTATGCGGACGGATCCAACCACCCGTCCTCTTGGATCGGCTTCCTGGGGACGCTCCTTCCGTTGCCGAGACTTGGGTAAAACTCTGGCAAACCCCGCCAAATTGACCAATTATGGCGCTCCCTATGGGATTACTCGGCCTTCGGCCTCGCCCCTTCGGGGCCGCCGTCGGCAAAGCCTCCGGCGTTCAAATCGCCCGGACGGTCGATTTGTCGAACACCCGCGCGTTGCGCGGGCGTTCTCATCCCATAGGGCGGATCAAAAGAAAAGGCTGATGATGCACCAGCCTTTTCCTTTGATATGGCGCTCCCTATGGGATTCGAACCCATGTACCGGCCTTGAGAGGGCCGTGTCCTAGGCCTCTAGACGAAGGGAGCGGACTGGCGGATCTTTGGGCCTTGGGACCCAAGAGGGCTGGTAGTATACGGGCCAATTTTTTGGACTCAAGCGGAACCCCCCTTTTTGAACTCATCGTCGACTCCATCCCCGCCGTTAGTGATTCCCCGATCGGAGCATTCCATATCGCGTGCGGCGATCTCGCCGAACGCCTTGAAGGTGCTGTATCGCCTCAAAGAAGCCGGCTATCAGGGCTTTTTGGTGGGCGGCGCGGTGCGCGATTTGCTGCTGGGGCTGCGCCCGAAAGACTTCGACGTGGCGACCAATGCGCTGCCCGAAGAGGTGCGACGCCTGTTCCGCAATTGCCGCCTGATCGGCCGGCGTTTTCGCCTGGCGCATGTGTTTTTCGGCAACGAGATTATCGAGGTGGCCACGTTCCGAGCGGCCGCCGCTCCAGAGCGAGAGGATGCGGAGGAGTCGGATGGTGACGCGGAGGCCGGCGGCGGGGCCGGCGCGGAGGGCGATGCTGAGGCCGCCTCGGACGGCGGCTCGGATTCGGCTGCAGACCAATCCGCCGCCGAATTCTCGCCGCCCAGCGATTCCGAGCATCGCGCATTCGACCTTCGAGGCCGAATTCTTCGCGACAATATCTACGGCACCATCGAAGAAGACGTTTGGCGGCGCGACTTCGCAGCGAATGGCCTGTACTACAACATCGAAGATTTCTCGATTTGGGATTTCGTCGACGGCGTGAGCGACATCAAGGCGCGCCGCCTGAAGCTGATCGGCGATCCGGAAACGCGTTATCGCGAAGATCCGGTGCGCATGCTGCGCGCCGTGAGGTTTGCGGCGAAGCTTGATTTCTCGATCGAGCCCAACACCGAGCAGCCGATCAAACGTCTGGCGTACATGCTGGACGGCGTGCCTGCGGCGCGGCTGTTCGATGAGGTCTTGAAACTATTTTTGTCGGGGTTCGGCCTGAAGGCGTATCGATTGCTGCAGCAATACGCTCTCTTCGAGCATCTGTTTCCCCAATCCGCTGCCGCCTTTGCGCTGCCGCCCTATGCCTATGCGGCTGAGATGCTCGAGCGCGGCCTTGCCAACACCGATGAGCGAATCGCAGCGGACAAGCCGGTGACGCCGACCTTCCTATTCGCGGTGTTGCTGTGGAGTGCGGTGCTGCGTGAACTCAACGAGCGGCAGGCCGGACCGACGCCGGATCTTGCGCAGCTGCTACAGGCCTGCGACACGGTGCTGCGCACGCAGCAGTCGCGCGTGGCGATTCCGCGGCGCTTTGCCATTCCCATGCGCGAATTGCTGATGCTGCAGCCGAGATTCAATCGGCGCAGCGGCGTGAAAGCCTTGAGCATCTTGCAGCATCCGCGTTTTCGCGCAGCCTATGACTTTCTGTTGTTGCGCGCGCAAGTGGGAGTCGCAGATCCCGAACTTGCCAAGTGGTGGACCGACATTCAAGTGCTGCCGCAAGAGGAGCGGGTGGCGCTGGTGCAGGCACGTCCCGCCGAGCCTGCGGCGGCTGAAGGGACTGCTGCACCCGGCCGTCGACGCCGCCGCCGGCGACGCGGCGGAGCGGCGCGCAGTTAGTAATGACACTGCTCTGGCGCCCTGCGTATGTGGGGATCGGCAGCAATCTTCAATCTCCGCGCGACCGGGTCCTCGAAGCCATCGAACGCATGAGCACACTGGAGACGACGCGCGTCGTGCTGCGTTCGCAGCTGTATCTGACGCGGCCCATGGGGCCTAAGGAGCAGCCCGATTTCGTCAACGCCGCGGTCGGGTTAATCACCCAATTGGCAGCGCGGGAATTGCTTACTGAGTTGCTCGGGATAGAACGCAGCATGGGCCGCGATCGACAGGAGCGCTGGGGACCTCGCGTCATCGATCTGGATTTGTTGTGGATGGTTGATTCAGCCATCGACGAGCCGGGTTTAACAGTGCCGCACCCCGGAGTGTCGACACGCAACTTCGTCCTGTATCCTCTGGCGGACATTGCCCCGACGATCAAGATCCCAGGGAACGGCAAAGTGCTCGATCTCAAACGGGACGTGGGCGGCGACGGAATTTCTGTCTTAGGGTAAAAGAGTTTCAAATGCCAGCTGCAGCAGCGCATCGATTCATTGTCGTGGAGGGACCGATTGGCGTCGGCAAAACCAGTTTGGCGCGCCGCTTGAGCCAGTCCTTGGGCGGCCAGCTGGTGCTGGAGCAAGCCGACCAGAATCCCTTTCTCGAGCGCTTCTACAAGAATCCGCGCGCGGCCGCATTTCAGACGCAATTGTTCTTCCTGTTCCAGCGGGCGCGTCAATTGGAAGACGTTCGCCAAGAGGATTTGTTCGGCGCTGTGCGCGTGGCGGATTATCTTTTGGAGAAGGATCGGCTGTTTGCGCGGGTCACTCTGGACGACGCGGAATATGCGCTCTATGAACGCGTCTACGAGCGCGTGGTGGTGGATGCGCCCAAGCCGGACCTGGTCGTTTATTTGCAAGCACCGGTCGACGTTCTGGTGGATCGCATCCACAAGCGCGGCATCCGCTATGAGCAGCACATCGAACGGGCTTATTTAGAGAAGCTGACCCAGGCTTATGCGCGCTTTTTTCATAGCTATGATGCGTCGCCGCTGCTGATCGTGAACTCCGCGGCCATCGATCCGGTCAATAGCGAGAAGGACTACGCGCAACTGTTTACTGAAATCACCAAAGCTCGGCGTGGCCGGCATTTCTTCAATCCCGGGAGCAGCTTGCTGCCGGCGAGCTAGGCCGTTTGAGGGGCCGATCGGTCCTGCGCCAGTGGATCCTACGCCGGCGGGTGCTGCGCAGAGCGGTGCTGCTCGAGCGCCCAGTGCACATGCTCACGCACCACGCTGGACGGGTGCTCGGCTCGGGCTGTCAGCGCGGCGAGCACGGCGGGAGAGGTGGGCGCGTTGCCCAACGCAATGGCGATATTGCGCAGCCAACGCTCGTGGCCGATCCGCCGAATGGCGCTGCCTTCGGTTTTGTCCGAGAAATCCTGCGCGCTCCAGGCAAAAAGATCGACGAGCTGCGCCTGATCCAATCCATGCCGAACGGCGAAGTCGTTCTCTACCGTGGGGCGTGCGAATTTGTTCCAAGGGCAGACCAGCTGGCAGTCATCGCAGCCGTAGATGCGATTGCCGATGGCCTTACGAAATTCCACCGGGATGCTGCCGGCCAGCTCAATCGTGAGGTAGGAAATGCAGCGCCTTGCATCGAGACGATGGGGCGCGACAATGGCGCCGGTGGGACAGGCCGGCATGCAGGCGCTGCACGAGCCGCAGTGCGCGGTGCTCGGTTCGTCGGCTGGCAACTGCAGATCGAGATAAATTTCACCCAAGAAGAAATACGAGCCGGCGTTGCGATCGATCAAATTGGTGTGCTTTCCGATCCAACCCAGGCCGGCATTGCGCGCCAGCGCCTTCTCCAACACCGGCGCGCTGTCGGTGAAAACGCGATGACCGAAGGGGCCCACCGCGTCGTGAATCCGGTCGCAGAGCTTTTGCAGCCGCGAGCGCAGCACCTTGTGATAGTCGCGGCCAAGGGCATAGCGAGAAAGGTAAGCCAGGTTGCCGTCCGCCAACGTGGCGTCGGCATCGGCCGATGCTTCGGGCCAGTAATCCATGCGCACGCTGATGCAACTCACCGTTCCCGGTATCAGTTCCGCCGGCCGGCTGCGCTTTAAGCCATGGCGCGACATGTAGCCCATTTCGCCGTTGAATCCGGCGCGCAGCCAGTCGAGAAAAAAGGCTTCGTCGGCGGGCAGATCAATGGAGGCCACGCCAATTCCCGTAAATCCTAAGTCCGCGGCCCATGCCCTTAAAGAAGCCGACAGCGCGGCGGGGTCGAGGCGTGCGGCCGGGTCGAGGTGTGCGGCGGGTAGAGCGGGGGCAGTCATAAGCATCCGTATAATAAACCCCATGCCAACGGCTTCCTTAGGATTGAACCTGCCCGACAGTGCCGTCACTGAATCTCTCGGCGCGGCGCTCGCCCGTGCCTTCACGGGCGCGAGTGTGGGAGCGAGGGGCGCGGTCCTTTACCTGCGCGGCGAATTGGGCAGCGGCAAGACCACCTGCGCGCGCAGCCTGCTGCACGCACTGGGTGTGACCGCGACCGTGCGCAGCCCGACCTACACCCTGGTCGACACCTACAGCGCCGGTGACTTAAATTGTGTGCATGTGGATTTGTATCGGATTCGCTCCACGGCCGAAGTGGAGGAGCTGGGACTGCGCGATCTGACGGGCCCTGGCTATCTCATGCTGGTCGAGTGGCCGGAGAAGGGCGGGGACGCCGTTCCCCATGCCGATGTCGATTTGCAGCTTCAGTACGCCGGTGAATCGCGGGTGGCGTCCTTAAGCGCGGCGAGCGCGGTAGGCGATGCGTGGCTGGCGAAGCTAGTACTCGACACTAGCTTAGTGCCCTATGTCTCTAATTTAACTTGAAAAAGAATCCATTTCAGCGTTAACTTCACGGTATGAAGGGTCTGCTGCCGCACTGTTGCTTAGGGTTGTTGCTTGCCACCGTGCTCTTGCAGCCTGCCTTTGCCGTCGATGTGCGCGATGTGCGGGTGTGGGCAGGACCTGACAACACACGGGTGGTGGTGGACCTGTCCGGCAGCACGCAACACAGTTTGAGTGTGCTCCACAATCCGGAGCGGGTGGTTTTGGACGTGCCGGGCGCTCGACTGCGCAAGGGCGTGCGCAGCTCGCCGGCCGGCGCCGGCGCGGTCAAGCAGGTGCGTATGTCGCGCAGTTCGTCGGGGAATCTTCGGGTCGTGCTCGATCTGGCGCGCCCAACCCAAGCCAAAAGCTTTCTGACCAGGCCCAATGCGCACTACGGATACCGTTTGGTTATCGATTTGGGTGGCGTTGCTCCTGCCCGCGCCGACAAGCCGATCAAGGCGAAGCACGCGCCGGCGGATGCACGCGATCTCATCATTGCCATCGATGCCGGTCACGGCGGCGAGGATCCGGGCGCGATCGGCAAGAACGGCACGCGCGAGAAGGACGTCGTCCTAGGCGTTGCGCGCGAGCTTGCGGGCAGGATCAATGCGGAGCCTGGTATGAGGGCCATGCTCACGCGCAACGGCGACTACTTCGTGCCGCTGCGCGATCGGATGCGCCGCGCGCGGGCGCAGCAAGCGGATCTGTTCGTCTCCATTCATGCGGATTCGATTCGCGACCGCAGCATCGACGGCTCCTCGGTGTACATCCTGTCGCAGCGGGGCGCGACCGACGAGGCATCACGATGGCTGGCTGAGCGGGAAAATGCCTCGGACCTGATCGGCGGTGTCTCCTTGGATGACAAGGACGATGTGCTTGCCTCGGTGCTGCTCGACCTGTCGCAATCGGCTTCACTGAATGCCAGCCAAACGGCGGCTGAGCGGGTACTGCTTTCACTGACTCGGGCCGGCGAGGTTCGCAAGCACGAGGTGCAGCAAGCGCGATTCATGGTATTGAAATCGCCCGACATTCCCTCGATGCTGGTTGAAACGGCCTACATTTCGAACCCGCAGGAAGAGATGCGGCTGCGCACGGCGGCGCAGCAGGCGAGGCTCGCCGCCGCGATTCATCACGGCGTGCACGATTATTTTTATGCCAATCCGCCGATGGGCACGCGCATCGCGCAACTCGCTGCCGGAAGTTCTGCACGACCTGTGCTCGCCACTGCAGCCGGCGCGGGCGGCACGGGAGAATAACCGAGGGCTTCGCTGCGCGATGGATCGCGCGCCCTCAAATCCTTCGCTTGTGCGAAAATGTGCGGCTCGAGGTCGCCATTGCCCATCCAACTCCTGTCCGACTCCCTCATCAGTCAAATCGCTGCCGGCGAGGTCATCGAGCGCCCGGCATCCGTGGTCAAAGAGCTGGTGGAGAATGCGCTCGACGCGGGCGCCAAGCGAATTGAGGTCGAACTAGAGCGCGGCGGCTGCGGATCGATTCGCGTGCGAGACGACGGCAGCGGCATCGATGCGGGCGAAATCGCCTTGGCGTTGGCCCGGCACGCCACCAGCAAGATTGCCTCGCTTGACGACCTGGAGCATGTGTCGACCTTGGGATTTCGCGGCGAGGCCTTGCCCAGCATCGCCTCGGTCTCCCGCTTGTCGCTGGTATCGCGCTCAGGCCAGGGATCTCACGCCTGGGGCATCGAAGCGCGCGACGGCGAGGTCAGCGCGCCGGCGCCTGCCTCACACAGCTTGGGGACCACGGTCGAGGTGCGGGATCTGTTTTTCAATGTGCCGGCGCGGCGCAAATTCCTGCGCACCGAGAACACCGAGTATCAGCATATCGTGCGCATGCTGGAGCGCTTGGCGCTGTCGCGCTTCGACGTGGCCTTTACGCTCGTGCACAACGGCAAGAACATCTGGACGCTGCCGGCGGCGACGAGCGATCCGCAGCGGCTGGGGCGCGTCGCCCAAGTTTGCGGCGACGAGTTCGCCGCCCACGTCATTGAGCTGCGTCATGAGACGGAATCTTTGGTGCTGTCAGGATGGCTGGCCCTGCCGACCTTTTCGCGCAGCCAGCCGGACCTGCAATTCACCTTTTTGAACGGGCGCTTTGTGCGCGACAAGGTGTTGATCGGCGCAGTGCGCCTGGCCTACCGCGACGTGTTGTTTCATGGCCGGTTCTGCGCGTACTTGCTGTACGTGAACCTGGATCCGAGCCTGGTCGACGTCAATGCGCATCCGCAAAAACTCGAGGTGCGATTTCGCGATTCGCGCCGCGTCCATGACTTTGTGTTCAAGACCTTGGAGAAGGTGCTCGCCGGTACGAGGCCCTCGTCGGAATCTGCCGGCAGCGCTCCGGCGGATTGGCTCACCGGCGCGTCGCGCTTCGCCGGCGCGGGAAGTCCCGCGCAAGCGCGCTTCACCCTGCCGGAAGCGCCGCAACGCGCATCTGCGGATGCGTATCGCAGTTACTTAAGCCCCGCGACCGCGGAGGTGCGTGAGGCGTCGCCGCGGCCGGGCGCCGTCAACGGCAGCGCGCCGGACGGCAGCGCGTCGGACGCGGCAGCCGCGCCTTTGGGCTACGCCATTGCGCAGCTGCACGGCGTCTACATCTTGGCGCAGTCCGCCGAGGGCATGGTGCTGGTGGACATGCACGCGGCGCACGAGCGAGTCATGTACGAGGGCATGAAGAAATTATTGGCGGGGGAGACCGCGCAACAGCAACTCCTGATGCCGGAGATACTCAACGTGACGCCGGCGCAGGCGGATGCGGCGGAAGGCCACGTGCAGGAATTCGCGGCGCTGGGATTCGGCGTGACGCGTTTAGGGCCGGATCAATTGGCCTTGCGCGCGATCCCGACGCTGCTGGCCGGACGGGATCCTGCGGGCATCGTGCGCGACGTGCTGTCGGATTTGCTGGAGGCGGGTCACTCGCGGCGCGTCGAGGAGTCGATCAACCACCTGCTCGCCACCATGGCCTGTCACGCGGCCGTACGCGCGCAACGAACGCTGAGTTTGCCGGAAATGAATGCGCTGCTGCGCGAGATGGAAGGCACCGAGCGCGCCGATCAATGCAATCACGGGCGCCCCACCTGGGTGCGTTTATCCATGAGCGAGCTGGATCGACTGTTTCTGCGCGGGCGCTGATGAAGGCGCCGATACGCCGCTCGGCGGTGTTGCTGATGGGTCCCACCGGTTCCGGCAAATCGGATCTGGCAGTTCAACTGGCTGAAAAATTGCCCTTGGAAATCATCAGCGTCGATTCGGCGCTGGTGTATCGCGGCATGGACATCGGCACAGCCAAGCCGACGTTGGCGACCCGCGCTCGCATCCCGCATCACCTCATTGATACTCGCGATCCCAAGATGGGTTACTCGGTGGGTGAGTTCCTGCTGGACGCGCAGCGGGCGATGCAGGACATCTGGTCGCGGGGACGCCAGCCGCTGCTGGTGGGCGGAACCATGATGTACTTCCATGCGTTGACGACCGGGATCGCAGATCTGCCCGAGGCAGATTCCGCGGTGCGCGCGCACATTGACGCCAGCGCGGCAGAATCGGGCTGGGCCGCTGTACATCAACAACTTGCCGAGGTTGACCCGCAGGCCGCGGCGCGCATCCACGTCAACGATCCGCAGCGCATCCAACGGGCGCTGGAGGTTCACCGCCTCACCGGCCAGACCATCAGCGAACTGCAACAGCACCGCGTGTCGGCGTTTGCCGACGTCAAAGTCATAGAATTTGCTCTTGCGCCCCTTGAACGCGGCGAGTTACACACCAAGATCGAAAAGCGATTTAAAGCAATGCTCGAAGCCGGTTTCGTCGAGGAAGTCAGGAGCCTGTACGAAAGAGGCGATTTGAGCGCGGAACATCCTTCCATGCGTGCGGTCGGATATCGGCAACTATGGCGATATTTGGCCGGACTCAGCGCGTTGAATGAGGCCACAGAACAAGCGATTGCGGCGACGCGACAACTCGCGAAGCGGCAACTCACTTGGCTTCGTCGGCGCGCCGATGCGCAGTGGATGGATTCCATGCGTTCGGACGTTGCACGTACGATTTTTGATGCACTGTCCGAAGGCGGATTTGCATAGCGGCCTTCCGTACAACGTGGGCCATTGCGCTGTGCTAGCATTAATCGGGTATGTGCCTCGTGCCGCATGGAAGTGATACGGCAGTACAATTGACTAAAAACAAGGAGCTTTACCCATGGCCCGTGGCCAGTCTCTGCAGGATCCATTTTTGAATGCCCTGCGCAAAGAAAGAGTGCCGGTTTCCATCTATCTTGTGAACGGCATCAAACTACAAGGACAGATCGACTCATTCGACCAGTTCGTCGTGTTGCTGAGAAATAGCGTAAGCCAGATGGTGTACAAACATGCCATCTCCACTGTCGTGCCCGCACGCAATGTGCGATTGCCGACGGGCGAGGACGGCGAAGTGACGGAACCGGCTATCGTCGAATGAGTGGGTGGCGCTCTGCAATTATTTGAACGCCCGGGGGGCGGTGAGCGCGCCGTTCTGGTCGGCGTCGGGATCGGGCATCCTGTCGATCCGAACGACATGGCGGAATTCTCCGCACTGGCCGCCTCCGCGGGTACGACCGTGGTGGGCACGGTGCTCAGCACGCGCGCGCGCCCCGACCCCAAGTACTTCGTGGGATCGGGAAAGGCTGAGGAGATTCATGCCTTCGCCGAAGCGAACAAAGCCGACTTGGTGCTGGTCGATCAGACCCTGACGCCCAGCCAAGAGCGCAATCTCGAAAAGCTCACCGGTCGTCGAGTATTGGATCGTAATGGATTGATTTTAGATATTTTTGCCCAGCGTGCCCGGAGCTTTGAGGGCAAGCTGCAGGTCGAGCTCGCCCAGCTATCGCACCTGGCGACGCGCTTGGTGCGGGGCTGGACCCACCTTGAGAGACAGAAGGGCGGCATCGGACTGAGAGGCCCGGGCGAGACGCAGTTGGAGACCGATCGACGCCTGATCGCGAAGCGCATCCGCACCTTGCGATCGCGATTGGAAAAGCTCGATCGGCAACGCGACACCGGCCGCCATGTGCGGCGCGAAGTGCCGGTGCCGACGGTGGCGTTGGTCGGATACACGAATGCCGGCAAGTCGACGCTGTTCAATGCATTGACCGGATCGGACACCTATGTGGCCGACAAGCTGTTCGCAACGCTCGACCCGACGGTGCGGCGGGTGAAGCTGGAGGGTGTGGGCGAAGTCGTTCTCGCGGACACGGTGGGATTCGTGCGCGCCCTGCCTCACGAATTGGTCGCCGCGTTTCGCTCGACGCTGCAGGAAGCGCGCGACGCCGACTTGTTGCTTCACGTCGTGGATGCGAGCGATCCGAAGCGCAATGAGCGCATCGAGCAAGTGCGCGAGGTGTTGCGCGGCATCGGCGCAGGCGAGATCCGCGAATTGCTGGTGTTCAACAAGATCGACCTGAGCAACGATCTGCCGCACACCATCGACGGCCCCGACGCTGTCGCCACGCAGGCCTGGGTCTCCGCCGCCGGCGGTGACGGCCTAGGACTCTTGCGCGAAGCGATGGCCCATGCCGTTCGTCCCAATCAGGTGCGCCGCACATTCCATCTGCAGTTGCAGGCCGCCGCCGTCAGATCCGAGCTGTACAAACGCAATGCGGTGCGCGGCGAGCGGCAGTGCGAGGACGGCAGTTGGGATATGGAAGTCGAACTTGATCTCACCGAGGTTGACAAACTCGCGGGCGCCAAGGGCGTCAACTTGGTGCAACCGCCCCGGACCCGTGTCCAGCGCGTCGCTTAAGCTCTCTAGGTAAGGCGGTGGCCCGCCTGTTAGAATGCCTGGTTGTTCATGACTCGATACCTCGCAACTCATCATTAGGCATAACGCATGGCTTGGAACGAACCTGGCGGGGAGAAACGCAATCCCTGGAATCGGCCGCAGCAAGCGCAGAACGATCTGGACGATGTGCTGCGAAATTTTCAGCGCCGCCTAAGTGCGCTGTTTGGCCGCGGCGGCGGCGGCGGCTTGGGCGGTGGACAGAATTCCCCGGGCTTTGGCCGGGGCGTCGGCAGTATTTTGGTGCTGATCGTCGCGGTGTGGATCGGCAGCGGCGTGTACCGGGTCGACGCGCAGGAGCGCGCGGTGATCTTGCGCTTCGGCAAGTACATGCAGACCACAGGTCCGGGATATAACTGGCATCTGCCCTGGCCGATCGAAAGTAAGCGCGTCGTCAACGTCTCGCAGCAATTCAGCGTGACCGACGATGCCAGAATGCTGACCGCCGACACCAATCTGGTCGAAGTCAAATCAGCGGTGCAGTACACCAAGCCTGACCCGCGCAAATACTTGTTCCAGGTCAACAATGTCGAAGAGACCTTGGTGCAGGTGAGTGAGAGCGCCATGCGCGAGGCGGTGGGGCAGGCCCCTTTGGATAAGGCGCTGGCTTTCGATCCATCGATCACGGACCGCGCAAAGGTGCTCCTGCAGCGCACCCTCGATAACTACGACATGGGCGTCTATATCATCAGCGTGAAATTGGGCGACGTCATCGTTCCCGAGCCGGTGCAGGATGCGCAACGCGACGCCATCAAGGCTGACAAGGACCGGCAGCGTTATCAACAGGACGCGGAAACCTATCGCAACGACGTGGTGCCGCGGGCGCGTGGCCAGGCGGCCAAGAATCTGTTGGACGCCGAAGCGTACCGCCTGCAAGTGCTGGCCTTGGCGCAGGGCGAAACTTCCCGATTCGATCAGGTCTTGAACCAGTACGAACACGCGCCCGCCGTCACGCGCGAGCGCATGTATCTGGAGACCATGGAGAATGTGTACCGGAACTCACGCAAGGTGATTGTCGACGCCAAGGGCGGCAACAGCATGTTTTACCTGCCGCTGGAGAAGCTGATCTCGGGGGGGCCGCAGTCGGTGAACAATCCCAACGACACGATGACGGTGGCGCCGGCGCGATTGCCGGAGATTCAGGTGACGCCGGTCGAAGACCCCGCGCGGGCGCGAGGGGTGCGCTGATGCAAAACCGACTTCTCTATATCTTGCTGGCTGTGGTGGCCGTGATTTTGATCGTGCGCGCGAGCGTATTCACGGTCGCCGAGGGCCAGCTTGCCATCAAATCGATCGGCGGCGAGATCGTCGATTCCAACTACAAGCCCGGCCTGCACTTTCGCATTCCCTTGGTCAACGAAGTCAGCCGCTACGATGCGAAAATTTTGACGCAAATGTATCCGGCGGAACACTTCCTGACCCGCGAGCAGGAACAGCTCAATGTGGACTTTTACGTCAAGTGGCGCATCCTCAATTTACGGCGCTTCTACGAGGCCACCGGCGGCACCGAAGAGGTTGCCAATGCCCGCTTGGGCGAGACGGTCAAGGACAGCATCAAGAGCGTCGTCACGCAGCGCACCTTGCAGCAGGTGATCACCGCGGAGCGCGCTGAATTTACCGGTGCGATGATGAAGACGGCGCGGCCGCTGGCGGAGCAGCTGGGCGTCGAGCTGGTGGATGTGCGCATCACCAAGATCGATCTGCCGCAGCAGGTACAGGATTCGGTATTCGATCGCATGCGGTCGAACTTCAAGGCGCAGGCTGCCAAGCTGCGCGCCGAGGGCGTGGAGGCGGCGGAACGCATCCGTGCCGAGGCGAACAAAGCGCAAACCGAAATTCTGGCCGACGCGGCGCGCAAGGCGGGGCAGACCCGCGGCGAGGGCGATGCGTCGGCGAGCGAGGTGTATGCCCGCTCGTACTCGAAGAACGCGGAGTTCTACAGCTTTTATCGCAGCATGGAATCCTACCGGGCGGCCGTGGGCACGCAGGGCGACATGTTGGTGATCGCGCCGGACAACGCCTACTTCAAGTATTTCAACAAATCGCAAACGCAACCCCCACAGCGCTAAACCCTTAAAGTCACAATGAGTATTGGTTGGATTGAACTTGCGCGCTACTTGGGCGGCGCCTTCGCCTTGTACTTGGTGCTCGAAGGAATTTTACCCTTCGTCAATCCGGCCGCTGCGCAGCGGCTGATGGCCAAGCTGTCGAAGACCGATCCGTCGCAGCTTCGCTGGGGCGGCTTGATCAGCATGGTCGCGGGACTCGCACTGCTCTGGATGGCGCGCAATGGGTAAGAATTTGGTGGTGATCGGCCTGCAATGGGGCGATGAGGGCAAGGGCAAAGTCGTCGATCTGCTGACCGATCAAGCGCAGGCGGTGGTGCGCTTTCAGGGCGGTCACAATGCCGGACACACCCTGGTCATCGGCGGCAAGAAAACCGTTCTGTCATTGATTCCGTCCGGAATCCTGCACGCGCATGTGCAATGCCTGATCGGCAACGGCGTGGTGTTGGCGCTCGATGCTTTTTTCAAAGAGGCCGAAATGTTGATCGGGCAGGGCGTGCCGGTGTTCGACCGCCTGCGCGTCAGTCCTGCCTGCCCCCTGATCCTCTCCTCGCACGTCGCGCTCGATAAGGCGCGGGAGAAGGCGCAGGGTGCCAACGCCATCGGCACCACCGGGCGGGGCATCGGTCCGGCCTACGAAGACAAAGTGGCGCGCCGCGCGCTGCGCGTCGCTGACTTGTTTCATCGCGAGCGCTTCGCCGCGAAACTAGGCGAAGTCCTGGATTATCACAATTTCATTTTGCAGCGTTATTTCCAAACCACGCCCGTCGATTTCCAGCAGGTGCTGGAATCGAATCTGGCGCTGGGGGAACGCTTGAAGCCCCTGGTGGCAGATGTCACCGGCATTCTCGAAGAACTCAGTGTGAGCGGCCGCAATGTGCTGTTCGAAGGCGCGCAAGGCGCGATGCTGGACGTGGACCTGGGCACCTACCCTTATGTGACGTCGTCCACGACGACGGCCGGCGGCGCGGCAGCGGGTACTGGGTTGGGCCCCCGGCGCCTGCACGAGGTGCTCGGCATCGTCAAGGCCTACGCCACGCGCGTGGGCGCGGGCCCCTT
>Ga0193716_1000022_pt1 | contig 109645 bp, 88 predicted proteins | sample U2c1metaG_FD_145901 | JGI IMG/M metagenome (GOLD analysis project Ga0193716, IMG submission 145901) | Soil microbial communities from a riparian zone of the East river system, Colorado, United States - U2c1 | ecosystem: Environmental > Terrestrial > Soil > Riparian zone | place: USA: East...
CGCGCATGATCAGCGTGAGGAAGAAGGCGATCACCACCAGACCCATCTTGGTCCAGAAGATCCAATTCTCCAGTTCGCGCGCCGGCTCGCCGATGATCATCACCAGGCCGGTGAGCAAGAGGATCGCGAGCCCCGCCCACAGCCAGGGCATGTAACGCCGGAAAACGATTGCAGCGCTTTCGGTCCTCGCGATGAAGCCGGCCAGCTTCAGATCAAGCACGATCGCCGAACCCATCAGCATCGAGATCGCAATAATGTGGATGCTCTGGACGGTCGGAATGATCCAGGTATTGCTTTGAATACCCTGACTGATGTGCGTATTGTAAAGCCATTCCGAAAAGGCGGCGATAGACATGCGTATTCCTGCTCCACGTTTTATCTGTTCGGCTAATCGCGTGAACGAGCACAGCACAGGCGACAAGAAGATAACCGTTTCATTGCACGTTACCGTACGGTTATGCTGACACTGTTACGGCCGAATAAGTAGGAAGGTTTGTCCGAACGTCGCGCCGGGCCTTGGTCAATTTATTTTTGTCCAGGCTCCCCCGCCGGTATGTGACCGGATAGCGGCTGCGATAAATTCGATGCCGCGCAGCCCGTCTTCGACGGTCGGCAAAAGGCTTTCGCCTGGCGCTCGATCTTCAACATTGTCGTGCTGACGGATGAGCGCGACGAAATCCGAATAAAGCTGCGCGAAAGCCTCGATGTAACCCTCGGGATGGCCCGCCGGGAGTGTGGTGAATCCAGAGCCCACGCCATCCGCGCCACGAACCAACATCTGCGTGGGCTGGCCCCGCGTGCTAAGTACAAGCTCGTTGGGATGCTCGTGCCCCCATTCGATTGAGCCCGTCTCGCCAAATACCCGCAAGCGCAGGGCATTGGCGCAGCCGACGGCAACCTGGCTCGCCCATAACATGCCCGCTGCCCCGCCCTTGAACCGCAGAAGCATGCGTGCGTCGTCATCCAACGTGCGGCCCGGTACAAAGGACGACAGGTCAGCGGCGAGCTCTTCACACCGCAGGCCGGACACGAATTCGGCGAGATGAAAAGCGTGGGTGCCGATATCCCCCAGTGCGCCGCCGGAGCCATTTCGCGCGGGATCGGTCCGCCAAGCAGCTTGCTTGTTTCCATCATGCTCGACGTCGGTGCTGAGCCAGGATTGCGGATACTCGACCTGCACCATGCGGACGGCGCCGATCGACCCGGCCGAGACGGTTTCTCGTGCCCGACGGACCATGGCGTACCCTACATAAGTGTGCGCAACGCCGAAGACCCTGTTCGAGCGGCGGACCCGATCGACCAGATCGGCCGCCTGAGCGCAGTTCAGCGCGAGCGGCTTTTCGCACAATATGTGGAAGCCATGATCCAGGAAGGCCCTCGCGGCATCATAATGCACGTCGTTCGGCGCCACGATTGCAACCGCTCGAGCCCCGTCGGGCCGCGCGCTCTCCGCCGCGGCCATGAGGCTGTAATCGGCATAGCTGCGATCAGGCGCCACCCCGATCGAGGCGGCACTCCTCGCCCCTCGCTCGCCATCTGACGAAAATGCGCCGGCGACGAGATCGAACTCGTCGGTGAGCCGCACCGCCATGCGATGTATTGCGCCGATAAACGCGCCCTCGCCCCCGCCGACCATTGCAAGCGGGATTAGCCTTTTGGATTGGGCCGATTTCACGCACGGAGCCCCATTGCCGCCCGAATCTGAGCCCGGTCGATCGGGGAACCGGCGAAGTCGTCGAAGGCCGTGTCCGTCACCTTGATGATATGTTCGGCGATGAATTTTGCGCCCTCGGCGGCGCCTACCTGCGCGTCCTTGAGCGCACATTCCCACTCCAGCACGGCCCAGCCTGGAAAGTCGTACTGCGCCATGCGCGAAAATATCCCGACGAAATCGATCTGACCGTCACCCAGAGATCGGAAGCGGCCAGGTCGATCGACCCACGCTTGATACCCGCCGTACACACCAACCCGGGGTGACTGCCTGAACTCAGCATCCTTCACGTGGAACGCGCGGATGCGCTCGTGATAAGCATCGATAAAACCTAGATAATCCATATGCTGCAGGAGCAGGTGGCTCGGATCGTACAGGATGTTACATCGCGCATGCGAACCAACGCGCTCCAGGAACATCTCGAAAGTGATCCCGTCGTGCAGATCCTCGCCCGGATGGATTTCGTAACAAACGTCGACGCCGACCTCGTCGAACGCGTTGAGGATCGGACGCCACCGTCGTGCGAGTTCGTCGAACGCCTCCTCCACCAAGCCCGCGGGCCGTGCAGGCCAAGGATAGAAATAGGGCCAGGCGAGAGCGCCGGAGAAGGTCACATGGGCCGCGAGGCCCAGGTTCTGAGACGCCTTGGCGGCGAGCACCAGCTGATTGCTTGCCCAAGCGGTTCTCGCCTGCGTGTTTGAGCGAACAGAGGCGGGGGCGAATCCATCGAACATGAGGTCATAGGCCGGGTGTACCGCAACCAGCTGGCCCTGGAGATGCGTGGAGAGCTCGGTGATCGCGATCCCGACCTCGGCAAGACGGCCTGAAAGATCCTGACAATAAGTCAGGCTTTGGGCTGCCGTTTCCAGGTCGAACAGGCGCGGTTCCCATGTGGGTATCTGGATGCCGATAAACCCGAGGTCCGCTGCCCAGTGCGCAATGCCGTCAAGCGAATTGAAGGGAGGCTGATCCCTGACGTACTGGGCCAGAAACAGCGCCGGCCCTTTGATATCCTTCACCTACAATCCACTTCCACGTCATGATACGAGCAAATGTAATAGATTACATATGGGGTTGAGCGAGTCGACCCAAATCCAGCTTCATCCAGATTCAAAGCCGATCATCCGGACGTGAACGCGTAAAGCTGGGTGGGGTGGCGCAGGCTTAATCGGCACGGGGCTGATGAAGGGTGGTGCGCGTTGGCGCTCTTGGGCGAGGGGCAGGCGGCTCCGTCGCCGACGAAGCCTTATGATACAGCGCGCGTTACGAGCGCTGTGGAGCTCTTGCGGTGCTCTGCCGCTCGATAAGCTGGTGCGGCAAGGTGACGGTCGAGCGGATCTCCTCCCCGTCGATGATGCGCAGCAGGATGCCGACGGCCTCCTCGCCGATCTGCCTGGTCGGCTGGGCCACGGTTGTCAGGGTCGGCGTGAGGAAGCGCGCCAGCTGGATATTGTCGAACCCGATCACCGACACATCCTGGGGGCAGGAAAGGCCTGCCTGGGTAATCGCGTGCAGTACGCCCATCGCCATTTCGTCGCTGAAGCTGAAGATGGCGGTAACACCCTCAGCGATGAGCGCGCGGCCATGCTCCACGCCACACTCGACCGAGAAATCGCCGTGTTGAATCCTGAGCCCCCGGCTGATCAAGTGGCGGGCCGCCGCACGTTCGACCCCATAAAGCCGATCGCGGCTGAGCGGACTAACCAGCGGCCCGGTGATGATTCCTATGTCCCGATGACCAAGGCCTGCGAGGTGGTCGATCGCGTCGGCCGCGGCCAAGGCATTGTCGATATGAACCGAAGGCACATCAAGCCCAGGACTATATTCACAGCCGTTCACGATAGGGGCTTGTCGGCCGGGTTGCTCCAGCAAAGCCTTTAGTTTTTCGGGGAGGCGGTGGCCGAGAAAGACGAATCCATCCACGTCGCGATGGAGCAGCATGGCCGCATACTGGTTCTCCAGCACTGCGTCATGTTGCGTGTCGCCCAGGATCACCGCGTATCCGGCAAGACGCGCCCGTTCCTCGGCGCCCTGAATGAGCGCGGCGAAAAATGGGTTCGCGATGTCCGGGACAGTCACGAGGATCTTCGATGCCCGAAAGGTTCGAAGCATGCGCGCGGCATGATTGGGTTCGTATTTAAGCTCGGCGATCGCCTTCTGGACGCGCTCCCGCGTTTGCTCGGAAACCTTCTCCGGCCGGCTGATAACCCGCGACACGGTGGCAGTGGAAACAGCGGCGCGCTTCGCGACGTCAATGATATTTGTCATCGCCTCATTCTTCGTTCGCCGGAGCCTCATTCATCCAGTCGTCTGCAGCACCACCATTACCTAGTGTTGCAGTGCAACGTTGCTTCACGGAGCTGGATTGCCGGATGCATCAACGGCACCTTAGCGAGTGTAACGGTGAAAGCGAACGGTTACATCGCTCGGTCGGCGGGCCGGGCTATTACCCGCTGCGTCACACGCGGCTCGCGGTACTTGCATTGACCCGACAGCCTCACCCTCGCCTCCAACAGAAACCAAATCGTCGGACAGATTTACGTCGATTCCGGTGCGTGTAACGGCCAAATCGAACAGTTACACCTCTTCCGCCAGCAGGCAATATTGGAGCCTGCCGCAGTTGACATTCAAGAGCAATGTAATCGATTGTTTGCGGGAACACTGTTGCTCCAGAACTCGTCAGCCATGCCGGCGAACTCTTCATCAGAAGGTCTGCATGACCAACGCCGCACAGCCGATCGATCGGTCCATCTTCATCACCAGTTTCGCCGCGATCACGGCAACCTCGTTCTGCTTTGTACTCCGCGCGTTGGTGATTGACGCCTGGGGCGTCGAATTCGCGCTGACGGAGACCCAGAAGGGTGAATTGCTGGGGGTTGGCCTGTGGCCGTTCGCCATCAGCATCGTGCTGCTCAGCCTGGTGATAGATCGTATCGGCTTCAAGCGAACACTGTGGTTCGCCGTTGCCTGCCACAGCTGCGGATTGGCGATCCTCCTCATGGCCGGGGGCTATTGGTCGCTCTATTGCGGCACTTTCATCATGGCGCTCGGCAACGGCGCGGTGGAGGCATCGGTCAACCCGCTGATCGCCACGGTGTATGCCCATGACAAGCCGCGCTGGCTCAACCGGCTTCACGCCGCATGGCCCGGCGGGATGGTCCTCGGCGGTCTGCTCGCGATCTGGCTCGGCGATGGCGTGAGCTGGCGCGCGAAGGTGGCGCTCATGGCCGCGCCGATACTCATCTATGCCCTGCTGCTGGTTCGCCGGCGCCTGCCGGCCAGCGAGCGCGCGGCCGCCGGTGTGCCCTATCGCACGATGCTGAGTGAGGCCGGCTATCTGAGCGCGCTGATCATAGTCGCGATGATGATGCTGGAAATTGGCCGCGTATTCAGTCTGTCCGGTACGCTGACGCTGGTGCTGATAGCGGCGCTGACGATTGTGTGCGCTTACTATGCGCGTTCGGCCGGCCGGCCGCTCTACGTCATCCTCTTGCTGCTGATGATCCCGCTCGCCATCACGGAGTTGTCGACCGACAGCTGGATTTCCTCGCTCATGCAGCCGGAAATGGGCAGGATCGGCCTGCAGGCAGGGTGGGTGCTGGTCTACACCTCGGCCATCGTATTCGTCGTACGACTGTTCGCGGGTTCGATTATCAGTCGACTGACGCCGTTCGGCACCCTGGCTATCGCCTCGGGCCTTGCCGCGGTCGGCCTGCTTTGGCTGGCGGGCGCCAGCGGGTCGGCTCTGCTTGCCGCCGCCACTCTCTATGGCATCGGGAAGAGCTTCTTCTGGGGGACCAGCCTCGCCGTCGCATCGGAGCAATTCCCGCGGGGCGGTGCGGTCACGCTGAATGTCATGGCCGGTTCGGGGATGCTCGCCGCCGGTATCATGGGATCGGTTCTGCTGGGAACCCTGCAGGATGGCGCGGTCGCTCGTAAGGTTGCAACGGGCAATTCGCATCTTGCTGCGACCTATCTGACCGAACAGCGCACGAGTGTGTTCGGAAGCTATGTCGCGCTCGACGCGAAGAAAGTGGCGACAGCCCCGCCCGCCGACAAGGCTGCGCTCGCTACGGTAGAATTGGCGGGCAAGAAGAGCGCACTCACCGCCGTCGCCAGGCTGCCTATCCTGATGCTGTGCGTCTATTGCGCGCTCATACTGATTTTCCGTCGCCGCGGTGGCTATCGCCGCGTCACGCTTCCCCAAAACGCAGGATGACGTGCAAATTTACCCCCTTGATCGCGCGCAATGTATTCGATTACATGGCGACGAGAAGCTGGTCAGCGTCCCAATGCGAAGGGCGCAGACGCCAAGCTTCTGGGAGGCATTGGGGGAGAACTCCTGTCAGCCTCTATATTAATGGGACAAATTTGCGGCTCTTCGTCGATCACTAGTGAAGCATCACAGAGAATACGGCGAAATGTTGCAACTATAATAAGAATTTAAGAGAGGGGATATTTATGCGTTTCACTAAGGTTTGCTGGGAATCATCCGCTTTTGCCTTGGCGATGGCGTCCATGACCATATTTGGCGGCGCCGCGAGCGCGCAGACTGCGCCGGCCGCGGAGCCTCAGGCCGCCTCGGCTGCGCAGCCTTCCGTTCAGCCGGCCGCCAGCAGCGCGGCCACTGATGCTGGCGCCAATGGCGAGGTTATAGTCACCGGCAACCGCCGTGAATCTCGCCTGCGGGATGTCCCGATCTCGATCGCGGTCGTGTCGGGCGAAAAGCTTGCCTCGTCCGGCTACACCACGGCGTCCGATCTTCAATATCTCGTGCCGGCCGTGAACTACAATCCGCAGATCGGGGCGGGTTTCCTCGTCCGCGGCTTCGGCAGCCAGGGCTTCGATTACAATATCGAAAAGGCGGTCGCTGTCGTTGTTGACGACGTGGTTCAGGGGCTGCCCCGGAGCATCGGCTTCAATACGCTGGCCGACATCGAACGGATCGAAGTCCTTGAGGGGCCTCAGGGTACGCTGTTCGGCAAGAACGCCTCTGCGGGCGTCATCTTCGTGGTCACGCGCAAGCCTCAACTCGGCGTCTTCAGTGCTTCCGGTAGCGCGCGGTATGGGACCGACAATGAATCCCAGATCGAGAGCACCGTTAACCTGCCGGTTACGGCGAACGTAGCCGCGCGCATCACGGGCACCTACCAACGTCGGGATGGATATCTCACCAACGAATTCAATGGGTTCAAGGGCGGTGGATACCGGGATTATTCGCTGCGCGCAAAACTGCTCTGGGAGCCCTCTTCCGACTTCAACATCTACCTGCTTGCGGAGGTGCAAGACCATAGGGACGACGGCACCAATACGATCGAGACGATCCGCAGTTTCCCGACGCCGGTACCCCCCGTTTTGCCCACGTCCCAGACGGCGCTCGATTTTGCAGCCTTGTCTGCGCCCTACGGCATCGTCTTTGGCCCGCATAATCGCGAATATGTCAATAATGACCCGGTGCAGGCGTTCGTTCGACAGAAAGGTGTCCAGGGGACATTAACCTATCGTCTCGGCGGCTATACCCTGACCGCCATCTCTGCCTACAAGACCCAGTCGAGCGGAAATCAAACCGATGGCGATTACTCGGCAACGGACTTCAATAAATACAATGTTGGCACGCTGAGCGCGCACCAGCTTTCGCAAGAGGTGCGAATTAACTCACCGGTGGGCGGATTTGTGGACTTCGTCGTCGGCGGATACTTCTTCGATCAAAACGTTTCTGCCGCCGAAAATCAAGGCGGCACGCGCAATCGGGTTCTTCCTGCTAACACATATGTGGGTACGAATGGAGACACCGCGAACTATACCGCAAGATCCAACAGCCTTGCGGCATTCGGCGAGGCCAACTTCCATCTGACCCAGAAGATTACGGCTGTTTTTGGCGGGCGCTTCACGCACGATAGGGTTGGCGCTTCTTATTTTTCGTCGGTCGATCCGCACTTCAATTTCATAGGCACGCCGCCGCCCAACGTTTCGGATACCGCCGGCAAGGATGACCTCTCGGTCAAGGGTACGCTGCAATATAAGCCGACCTCCAATCTCATGCTCTACGCGACCTATGCGCAGGGCTATAAGGCGCCGGCCATCGGAACGACGCGCGGTACGCTCGCCAAAGTACGGCCGGAAACGGTCAATAACTACGAGGTTGGCTTCAAGACCCAGCTTTTCGATCGCCTGCTTTCGCTGAACGGCTCGTTCTTCATCGAAGACTTCAAGGATTTGCAGACCAGCACGATCGTTTTCCGACCCGATGGCACTTTCACTGTTGTTTTGGCGAATGCGCCTGGTGTCCGTTCCAAGGGCGTCGAACTCGACGCTGCTGTGCATCCGGCCCGGGATTTCAGTCTGACCGGCAGCCTTTCCTACAATCCCACCAAATACACGACGTTCCTAACGTCCTGCTATCCGGGGCAGGCCGTCAATCCTGCGCCGGGTCCTGGTTGTTATGCAACCGGCGGATCCAAGCTTTTCGATGCTTCGGGTTTGCCTTCGATCAATGCGCCGAAGACGACTTTCAATGTGGGCTTCGACTATAGTCCGCAGATCAGCGCGAAGCTGCGCCTGATCGCGAACGCCAATTATAGCCACCGGTCGAGCGCCTACACTACTGCAGGCGATCCGAACACGATCATCCCCGGTTATGGGCTGTTGAACGCCAACCTCGGTGTCGGCGCGCTCGACGGATCGATCAAGGTTTCGCTCTACGCCCGCAATCTTCTGAACAAGTTCTTCCTGGTGCGCGTCCGCGCACTGCAGTTCGCGGGCCCCGGCAGTTACCAGAATACCGTTGCGCTGGAGGCCCAGAGAACCGTGGGGATCAAGTTGGATTACTCTTTCTGAGCATCCGACCGCTTGAACGCGGCGGGGTTGGGTTTCGCCCAACCCCGCATCGCCGGCCAATCCGGACGAGGTTATCTCTTGGGAAGCAAAGACATGCGTAGGGACGAGAGTTGCTTTATCGACCGCCGGGCGTTTTGTGGCGCGGGCCTTGCGATAGTGGCCTGTACGGCGGCGGGCGCACAGGCGCCCGCGCCGCTGCCCCCCGAGCAGTTTCCCCTGGATACCGAAGAACAGCGGATCGCCGATCTCGTTACCGCCAACCACATCCTGGCGGATCAGGGCGTGCTGGACAGCTATGGGCACGTCACGGCCCGGTCCCTGAAAAACCCGAAGCATTTCCTCATGTCGCGGAACCGGGCGCCAGGCCTGGTGACCGCCGAAGACATCATGGAGTTCGACGAGAACAGTCTCCCGGTCGATCAGAAGGGGCGGCAGATCTACAACGAACGCTTCATTCACGGCGAAATCTTCCGGGCGCGGCCGGATGTGATGGCGGTCGTGCACAGCCATGCGCCGGATGTGCTGCCGTTCAGTGTCACGGATGCGCCTTTGAAGGCGATGATCCACATGGCCCACTTCATAGGATCAGACCCCGTCCCCGTGTTCGATCTCGAGACGGTCGAGGGCCCCAGAAACGGGATGCTGGTGCTGAACTCCCGAGCTGGTGCGGCTCTGGCCCAGAAGCTTGGCAACCGTAATCTCGTGCTGATGCGCGGGCACGGCATGACCGTGGTCGGTCCCAACGTTCGGCGCGCAACTTACAATGCCGTGTACACGCAGATCAACGCCCGTGCGGAAATGGAAGCCCTTAAGTTGGGCAAGCCAAAATTCATGAACGAGTTTGAAGTTCAGCGTGTCGGTCAAATCAACAGAGCGTGGGAGGCCTGGGCCGATCATGCGAAAGGTGCAAGATCATCATAACTCGCGCGATATATAAGTCATAAGAGAAATTTGTACGCAGGGTATCTAATAAAGTTCGCGATAAACTTTCCATTATTTGAACGGATATCGCGACATACTTGAAAAACCTGCTTCCTAAAGCGTCATATAGGATCAAGCCGTGAAACTGGTGAGCTACAACGGAAAGCGCCTTGGCGTCATTCGGGACGACAAGGTCGTGGACGTTTCGGACCTGGTGGCAACCTCTGTGGGGGAGTGGCCGCCGGTTGGGATGAACCGGCTGATCGCCCACTATCACGGCAAGCTTCCAGCGCTTGAGGCCGCCGTCGCCGGGCGGCCAGGGCAACCGCTGGATTCGGTAAGGCTGGACACCCCGGTGCCGTGGCCGAGCAAGATAATCGCCTACCCCGCGAACTATCACGCGCACGCGGAGGAAATGGGGCGCGACTATCGTGCCAACACCCAGGGCTTTTTCCTGAAGCCGCCATCGTCGCTCAGCGGCCCCAATGATCCGATTGTTCTCCCGGTCAATGCCGGCCGGCGCATCGACCACGAGTGCGAGCTCGGAATCATCATCGGCAGGGCTTGCCGCGACGTGCATCGCGACGACTGGCGTGACTGCGTTTTTGGCTACACCCTGCTCATCGACGCGGTGATCCGCGGCAAAGAGGAGCGGGTCGCGCGCAAGGCGTTCGACACCTTCTGCCCCGTCGGCCCCTGGATCGTGACGGCCGACGAGGTTGGCGAGCCAAACGATCTGCGCGGCCGTCTCTGGGTGAATGACGAGTTGCGTCAGGACGCGAATACGCGGGATCTGGTGCTCGACGTGCCGGGGATGGTCGAAATGGCTTCCTCGATCATGACGCTCTACCCGGGCGACATCATCGCCGCAGGCACGCCCGAGGGCGTCGGTCCGATCCGGGACGGCGAAACGGTGACCATCGAGTTCGATCGCATCGGCGCGATGAAGCTGAACGTGATCCAGGGCGATACCGGCAAATATTCATTGTTCGCGCAGCCAGCCCAAGCCTGACGCCCTGGGCGCGGCGAGTCCCGAAATGGAGTGATGGGATGTCCGGAGTAGAGGATTCGAACGCGGCGCTCGCGCAGTTTTCGAGCGAGATCAGCAGCATGGATATGTCTCCGCTGTGGGAGCGGGAGCCCGGCGCGATGGCGCCGGGAACGCGGTGCGTGCCGCATATCTGGCATTACGCCGACGTGCGTCCGGCGCTGATGCAGTCCATCGGTCTCATCAGCAAGCGTCAGGCGGAGCGGCGCGTGCTGGTGCTCGAGAATCCCAGCCTTCGCGGCAGCACCTTTATCGCCAACTCGCTCTACGCCGGCCTGCAGGCGATTGCGCCGGGCGAGGTCGCGCCGTCCCATCGTCACACGCCGAACGCGCTCCGCTTTCTGGTGGAGGGGGAGGGGGGCTATACCGCCGTCGGCGGCGAGCGATCGACGATGCGTCCCGGAGACTTCGTCGTCACGCCGAACTGGGCCTGGCACGATCATGGAAACTTAGGGACCGGGCCGGTGGTGTGGCTGGACGGTCTGGACACGGCAATCCCGAAGTTTTTCGGCGCGACCTTCCGTGAGGATCACGGCGAAGAAGCACATCCAATCGTGCGGTCGGAAGGTGAGTCCCTGGCCGCCTATGGCGCCAACATGCAGCCGCTTACCGCGCCTGCCGACAACCTCCATTCGCCGATCCTCCTCTACCCCTACGTCCGCTCCCGCGAAGCGCTGGAACGACTCAAGCAAGCCGGCTCCATTCACTCGGCGCATGGCGCCAAGCTCCGTTACAGCAATCCGGTAACGGGGGGACATCCGTTCCCGACGATGGCGGCATTCATGCAGCTGCTTCCCGACGGCTTCCAAGGGCGTCGTTATCGGAGCACCGAGAACGCCGTCTTCGTGGTGGTCGAAGGCCACGGGGTGGCCGAAGTCGAGGGCCGCCAATTGGCGTTCGGACCGCGCGACGTATTCGTCGTGCCTGCCTGGTCTTATTTGCGTTTCGCCGTCGAAGAACAGGCGGTGCTTTTCAGCTATTCCGATCGCGCGGCACAGGAGAAACTGGGCTTCTGGCGGGAAGAGCTGCAAGGCGAGAACGGACCGCCAGATGCTTAAGGTCGCGGTGCTGGACGACTATCAGCGTGTCGCCAAACGCTTTGCGGACTGGAGCAAGCTGGAATCGCGCTGTTCGGTCGAGATATTCGACCGGCACCTGGGGGATATCGACGAGGCCATCGCTGCCCTGATCGACTTCGACATCATCTGCCTGCTGCGCGAACGCATGGCCATGCCCGCAGCACTGATCGAGCGCCTGCCCAAGTTGAAGCTCATCTGTGCAACGGGTGCGCACAATCGCACGCTCGATCTGCAGGCGGCGCAAGCGCAGGGCATTGTGGTTTCCCACACGCGCAACGCTTCAACCGAGAACCCGACCGCCGAGCTGACCTGGGGGCTAATCCTCAGCGCCGCGCGCCGCATCGACCTGGAGAATCGCAACGTTCGGACCGGCGGCTGGCAGACGACCGTCGGCCTGACACTGCACGGCCGGACGCTCGGCGTGCTTGGACTTGGCCGTCTGGGCAAAGTCGTGGCCCGCATCGGCGCCGCCTTTGGCATGGAGATTATCGCCTGGAGCCCCAACCTGACGGAGGAACGGGCCGCTGAGGCGGGCGTGCGCCTGGTCTCCAAGTCCGAATTGTTCGCCGAAAGCGACGTCGTCACGATTCACATGGTGTTGAGCGAAGCCACGCGCGGCCTCGTCGGTGCTGAAGAGCTGGCGCTCCTCGGCGAGGATGGCATCCTGGTCAACACCTCGCGCGGGCCGATCGTCCACGAGGACGCACTGATTGCGGCCCTGCGTGAGCGGCGCCTGGGCCTCGCGGCGCTCGATACGTTTGATGTCGAGCCTCTGCCGGAGGGGCATCCCTTCCGCGCAATGGAGAACGTGCTGGCTACGCCGCACCTCGGTTACGTCACGGCAGAGACCTACCAGGTCTTCTATCCGGATGTTGTTGAAAACATTGAAGCATTCTTGTCCGGACGGCCAATCCGGCTGCTTCAGCACTGACAGTCACAACCCTAGTCGCGTTGCCCATCGGAGAGATCATGGACGAAACCGTTGCCGTTACCCGCACCCTTGCCCGCTATGTCGTGGATGCGCAGTATTCCGACATACCGAGCGCCGTCCGCAAGGAGGCGGTGCGTTCGCTGCTGAACTGGGCCGGCTGCGCCATCGGCGGCAGCGGTCACGAGGCAGTCGATCGGGCCCTGCTGGCGGTGAAGCCATTTGCGGGCGCGCCCGAGGCCGGCATCCTCGGTCGTCGCGAGCGGACAGACGTGCTCAACGCGGCCTTGCTCAACGGTATCTCCAGTCACGTGTTCGATTTTGACGACACGCATTTGAAGACGATCATTCATCCCGCAGGCCCGGTCGCCTCGGCGCTCCTGGCGCTTTCGGAGCGACGGCCGATGACGGGCGAAGAGCTTCTGCACAGCTTCATTCTCGGGGTCGAAGTAGAATGCCGTATCGGCAATGCGGTCTATCCCGCGCACTACGACATCGGCTGGCACATCACCGGAACCGCAGGCGTGTTCGGCGCGGCGGCGGCCGTAGGCAAGGTGCTTGGTCTTGATGTGCAGCAAATGACCTGGGCACTGGGGATCGCGGGAACCCAATCGTCCGGATTCCGCGAAATGTTCGGCACCATGTGCAAGAGTTTGCATCCCGGCCGGGCCGCGCAAAACGGCCTGCTTTCAGCCCATCTCGCACAGCAGAACTTCACCAGTTCCGACAGGGTGCTCGAAGCGCCGCGCGGCTTTGGGTTCGTGATGTCGGCGGACCGTGATTTCAACGAGGTGACGAAAGAGTTTGGGGAGCATTTCGAGATCTCCCTCAATACCTACAAACCTTTCGCCTGTGGCATCGTCATCCATCCGTCCATCGACGGTGCGGTGCAGTTGCGCGACGAGCACGGCCTGACCGCCGACATGATTGACCGGATCGATCTGCGGGTGGCGCCATTGGTGCTCGAGCTGACTGGCAAGCGCACCCCGAGAGTGGGCCTTGAAGGCAAATTCAGCGTCTTCCATTCGGTCGCGGTCGCGATCATTCGCGGGGCGGCCGGCGAACCCGAATATTCAGACGAAATCGTCGTGGATCCGGTCGTTACCGGGCTGCGCGATCGCGTCGACGCCACGGTGCATTCGGATATTCGCGACGACGAGGCGCATATCACGATCAGGCTCAAGGACGGTCGGGTCCTCGAGAAGCATGTGAAGCACGCTCTGGGCAGTCTTGAGCGGCCGATGAGCGACTTCGACCTGGAGCGGAAGTTTCTTCGGTTGTGCGAAGGCGTGCTGCAGCGCGAGCAAGCCGAGCGAGCCCTCGACCGTTTCTGGTCCACAGAATCGATGAAGGACGCAGCCGAGTTGACCATGGTCACGGTCCCGGCCTGAGGGCGGCCGCGTCGAACCAGCGGTCAGCCACCCCATGCGATTGGAAGCACGATGAGGCCGGAAACGTTGAACATATCGGAAGCGATAGACAGCCGGCCTCTCGGCGGTTTCCAGAAGCTTGTTATTGGCCTCTGCGCGCTTATCGCCTTCGTCGAAGGGTTCGACGCCCAAAGCGCAGGCTATGTCGCGCCGATGCTGGCGCGGGCGTGGTCTTTGTCTCACGAGACGATGGGGCTGTTCTTCTCGCTGGGTCTTTTTGGTCTGATGCTTGGGGCCATGCTGATCGCGCCGCTGGCGGATAAATTCGGACGGCGGCCAACCCTGATCGCGTGTCTGGTGGCTTTTGGGTTGAGCAGCATAGGCATGGCGCTGAGCTCCTCGATCGAGATTCTCTTCGTCTTTCGTTTCCTGACGGGTCTGGGGCTCGGCGGTGCGATGCCGAACGTGATCGCGCTTACCTCGGAATATGTCCCACACCGCATTCGATCGTTGATGGTCGTCTTGATGTTCAACGGCTTCATTCTCGGTTCGATCATCGCCGGAGTGACCGCGTCGCGGCTGGCTGCGAGCTTTGGCTATCCGCCCGTCTTCCTGATCGGCGGAATTCTGCCGCTTGTCCTCGTGGCCGGCGTGATTGCTCTTCTGCCGGAGTCGGTCCGGTTTTTGGCATCAAAGAGCGGGCAGCAGCACCGTGTCGCGGGTTTGATGCGAAAGATCGATCCGTCGCTGCCGGCGAATGCCGTCTATGTACTCGATGACCATTCCGCGTCGCGGATGTCCGTGCGGGCGCTGTTTCAAAATGGCCGTGCCATGCGCACCATCCTGCTTTGGATCCTGGTGTTCTGCAGCCTGCTCGACCTGTTCCTGTTGACCAACTGGCTGCCCACCCAAATCGAGCGCCTCGGCGTGCCGCTGGGGGTCGCGATCCTTCTCGGGACGCTGCTGCAGGTCGGCGGAATGGTCGGCATCGTCCAGGGCTGGATGGTGGACAAGTGGGGGCCGGCGCGGACCCTGACGCTGGCTTATCTCATCGCCGCAATCGCCATCGCCGGCCTTGCGCATGCCGGCAGCAACGTGCCGCTGCTTGCAGTCGCGGTGTTTTGCGCTGGCTTCGGGATCGTTGGCGGTCAGACGGCGGCGAACCCGGTTGCGGTCGTGACATATCCAACGGAAATCCGCTCGACCGGCGTGGGCTGGTTCCTGGGTGTGGGGCGTCTCGGATCGATCGTCGGCCCGGTGCTGGCCGGCCACCTGCTCACCATCGGCTGGGGCAACAAGGACATCTTCATGCTCGCGACAATCCCGGCTCTGGTCGCCGCCGGTGCCGCCTTCGGTCTTTCCCATTTCAAGGGCGAAACGACCGCGGGCGCGCAATCGACAAGGCATTGAGGACCGCATCGCATCATGCCGCACGTGGGCTCTCGAACGCGTTCGATTTTGACCATCCGTCAGGCCAAATATGGCGGTTGGGCGCAAGAGACTGGAAACAAGACGCGACTGAGCGATTTTATCGATGTAATCGATATCATTCTTTCTTGACAGGCGGGTCGGCGGTGCTGCATCGCCATGGCTAAGAATGACAGCGCCACGATGCGTAATGGAGGGAAGTATGCGCTTTGAGACTGGACTGCTGGTGGGCCTTTCGGCCGCATTGTTCGCAGCCGGCTCGGCCAAGGCCCACCACTCCTTTTCGATGTTCGACCAAAACAAGATGGTCACGTGGGAAGGTACAGTGAGGGATTACCAGTGGCGTAACCCGCATACACACGTGATCGTTGAAGTGCCCGCCACGGCGAAAGACCCGAGTCTTGCCGGGACTTGGGATATTGAAGGCGCCAGTGTCGCCATTCTTGCGCGCCAGGGCTGGAATAAGAGCAGCTTTCATCCCGGTGACAAGATCACCATCGTGGGTCATCCGCTCAGGAGCGGAGACAAGGGCGGCTCCCTATTCTACGCTATCGATAAGAACGGCCGCAAGATGTACCATGATACGGATCGTACCGGACGACTAAGTGGCGCCGACGTAAAGTAATACTGCCGCGTTAAGCGGCCGCTTAATTATAAATCGGGCGAGGATAACTTCGGTGATAAACGTCTGGGTTCCAACACAGCGGAAGCTGCTGGCCGCCTTCACATCATTCATGACCGCTACGTTGCTGGTTACGGGCCCTGGCTCGACGTCCATGGCCGCTGTGCAGGCGAGCCCCGACAATCGATTGCCGGGATTGAGCGGTTATTGGCGCCTCACCGACAAAGGCACTGCCCAGCCGGTGCTTACGGCGCAGGCGAAGGCCGAAATGGGCAAGCCAGATCGCAAAGGCGACATCGACGTCGAGGGCGCTCGCTGGTGCGTTTTCCAGGGTATGCCCTACGTCATGGACAACGCCGGCCCAATTGAGATCCGCCAATCGCCCGCCGAGGCCATAATCATCGCAGAGCATCTCGCGGTACCTCGCCATATCTATTTCCATTTGAAGCGACCGACGGCGGATATCTTCGACTTCACACCCGTCGGCATGTCGACGGGTAAGCGTGTCGGCAATGGCCTGACCGTGAACACCGACATGTTCGCGAACGGTCTGGGTCCCAATGGCATCCCGCGCACCGAGAAATCCAAACTTGTCGAGCGATTCCAGCTTCTTCAAGGTGGCCGAAAACTGGCGGTGACGGCCACCTGGACCGATCCGGGGGTTTTCGTGAAGCCTTACGTATATACTTGGACCTACGAGAGAATTCCCGAGAATTACACGGTTCAGGAATATTATTGCGATCCTCGCGCGAACGGCGTCGGCAACTATCCGCCCGGTGAAGATCCCCGCGGCAACGCCACACCTCAGAAGTGATGGCGCCTTGCTGGCTGCCGCTCCAAACGGAAGGATAAACGACGTGTTTCGGCCTCTATCCCTGAGCTGCAAGCTTCGAACCGTCATTGCCGCAGTCTTCCTGGTGAGCGGGTGTGGGAACGTTGCGTTCGCGGCTGCGCGACCGTCGGCGCCCGCCGCAAAGGCGCATCCGGATCTTTCGGGAATCTGGGAACCCACGTCCGGCAGTATGAAGCCGCATGGCCACCCCGCTTTCACGCCTAAAGCGACCGCGGCCATGAGTCCGACTTTGACCCCCGGTGAGGCGGTCTGGGGGCAGAATGGCATCGACGCCTCCGATGCCAATTGCTTGCCGCGGAGGCAGCCCTGGATGCTCGTGCAGTCGGCGCCCATCACCATCGTGCATGACGGCAACAAGATGATCCTGCTTTATGAAAAGCGGTCGGCGCCGATGCACGTCTATATCGACGGCCGCGACCATCCTGACGAGAATGCCGCCGCGAAACCGACTCTAAACGGTCATGCTGTCGGACACTGGGAGGGCGATGAGCTGGTCGTCGAATCCGTGGGCTTCGCGGATCATCCCGGCCATGGTCCGCTGAACAGTCTGCCGTACCTGCCAACGCTTAAGATCACAGAGAGATTCCGCCTCGAGAAGAATGGGCAAGAGCTGCACGCCCAATTCACGATCGGCGATCCGCAGTTATTTGAAACGCCTTACATCTACGACTTTACCTGGCACCGACTTCCATACCGGACCAACTATGCTCTGGTTGAACTGTGCGATGCCCGCGACCCCGCGAGGCTCAAATATTAGCCTCGCCGTCTCTTAGAGCCCGCAAATACCAACAGGATGCGGGGCGAATACAGCGCCGGCATTGAGGTAGGTCCATGGCCCGATTGTTACTTTTGACCATCGCGGCCGGGTTGGTAGCGTCAACCGGCACCAGCCTCGCCGGTGCAGCACCCAGTTCGCCCTCCCCGCATGTTCGCGCGCTTCTCCAGGCCATGTCCCTGGATGAGAAGACGAACCTTATCACCGGCGCGAACGATCCGGACTATCGTGGCCAGGCGGGCTACGCGCCCGGGTTGCCCCGTCTGAAGATACCACCGCTGCGGTGGGCGAACGGGCCGCTCGGCATCGAGGTGGAGGCGGATGCAACCGCAATTCCCGGTGGCCTGACGCTAGCCGCGACCTTCGATCCGGATCTGGCGCGCCGCTCGGGCGCGCTTCTGGGCCGCGAGGCGCGCGCGCTGGGTATCGATGTCATCAATAGTCCCCAGCTCGACATCGCGAGAATTCCAACCTGGGGGCGCAATTCGGCGGCGCTTGGCGAGGATCCGCTCCTGTCGGGCAGGCTTGGCGCGGCAGAGATCGAGGGTATTCAGGCGCAGGGCGTGTTTGCAACCGCCAAGCATTATCTGGCCTATACGCAGGCTGAGCATGTCCGTAGCGGCACCCGTCAGGAGGCGGTTCCCTACGATTTCCTGATCGACTCCAGGACCCTGCACGAAATCTATTTGCCGAGTTTCGAGGCGGCGGCTGCCGCCGGAACGGCGTCGTTCATGGCCGCCCACATGATCGTCAACGGCCAGTACGGCTCGGAAAATAGAACCGACCTCACAGATATCCTGCGGAACGAGCTGGGCTGGGACGGCTACGTCGTCTCGGATTGGAACGCCACGCATAGCTCCTATGCGCTGATCGCGGGCGTGGACGTGGAAATGCCGGGATACGGCATCGAGGGCGCGGCCCCCCGTCCTTATTATTTTGGAGACAGAATGGCGGCCCAGGTGCGGGCCGGGCGGATGCCGGAGGCCGCGGTGGATCGCGCCGCCGGCCGGCTGCTGACGCAAATGGAGCGTTTTGGTTTCCTCGACGACAAGCGCGTTGTTCGCCCAGCCAGGATCGACGTGGAGGGTGGCGCCCAGCTTTCACGTGACATCGCCGCCGAAGGTGCGGTCCTGCTGAAGAATGATGGGATTTTGCCCCTCAGGGCGAGCAACCTGGCATCGACGCTTCTGATCGGCCCCACGGCGGGCCAACTCGCTGTCGGGGCCGGCAATGGGCGGGCTTACGGTTTCGAGGCGCGGGAAATCTCTCCTCTGGCGGCGCTGCGACGGATGGCTTCCCGGATCGCTTATTCGGTCGGTGACGACCTTACCGGCGTGGCTGTTCCGAGCATCGTGCTTACGCCCGCCGCGGGGCAGGGGCGCGGCCTGACGCGTTCCCTGGAAACGGGGAATGAAAAGGTCGACGCCACCGTGGATTTTGTCGGCACAAGATCCTTGCCTGCCGGAACCAGGACCAGTTGGACTGGCACGCTGTCGGCGCCGGAAACCGGGAACTACCTGCTCATGATCCAGACTTGGGGAGGGTCCGCCGTCCTCTGGATCGATGGAAAGGAGAAGGCCAATTCAGGCAAGGTGAATACGCATGGCTTCGCCCGCAAATGGACCAGCTTGCTGCCGACCACGGATGGCCTCGACAACGGTCAGGCTAATTTGCATCTCGAGGCGGGGCATTCCTACAAGGTCGCGATCGAGGCGGCGGGGGCGAAGGCCACGCCGGTTCAGGTGCGACTGGCATGGGTCACTCCCGAAATGCGCCGGTCCAACATTGCCAAAGCGGCGGACGCTGCCCGCAAGGCGAGCACCGCGGTCGTTTTCGCCTGGGCGCGAAGCGGGGAATTCGCGGACGCGGACGAGCAGCTGGCGCTGCCCGACGATCAGAACGATCTGATCGAGGCTGTCGCGGCCGCCAACCCGAACACGGTCGTGGTCCTGAATACGGGTGGCCCGGTTCGAATGCCTTGGCTCGATCGCGTCCGGGGCGTCCTGGAAATGTGGTATCCGGGTCAGGAAGGGGGCTGGGCAACCGCTGATCTTCTCGCGGGTAAGGCCAATCCCGGAGGGAAACTCCCCATCACCTTTCCCGCCGCCATGAAGGATACGCCTGCGGGAGAATCCGGGCATCCGGAGCGGTCGGTCGGCATCGACCAAAAGGTCATTCAATCCGAAGGCATCTTTGTCGGATATCGCTATTACGACCACAGGAATATCGCGCCGTTGTTCCCGTTCGGACATGGGCTGTCTTATACGAGCTTCGCCTATTCGGATCTGAAGATAAGCCGAACGGACATCGGATTCGACGTTGAGTTCACGCTGCGCAACGTCGGCTCGCGGCTCGGCTCGGAAGTGCCCCAAGTCTATCTGGGGCCTAGCGTCGCAGACATACCGATGCCTCCGAAGGCGCTGGCCGGTTTCGCGCGGATAGAACTTGAGCCGGGCGCGTCTCAAACGGTCCGCATCCATATTCCCGCACGGCAGCTGGCTTACTGGTCGGTTGAACAGCGCAATTGGGTGACGCCTGTCGGCCCACGGGCCGTCTATGTCGGCGGTTCGTCTCGCGACGCCCGCCTGACCGGCGAGCTGAATGGCAAATGATCCCGCAACAAACCTGCCGTGCGGGCTACGGATCGGTGGAAGGGCCCAACCATGAATCGGCGTGAATTTGTGGCGGGCGCGGCGACGATCGCAACCGCAATGTCGACCAGGGCTCTTGCCATCGAGTCCATCGCAAAGGGCGTGAAGATCGGGCTGATCACGAGTTCCCTGAATCCGTTACCGCTTGTTCCGGGCAAGACCGCTGCCGAGGTCGTCATAGATCAATGTTTGCGAATGGGGGTTGGCAACGTCGAATTGGGGTCCCGTTTTTTTGGGCCCGCGGTCAAAGACGTGGTTGCCGGTCGTGCTCCCAAAATCCCCACGCCGGATTATTTGAAGACCCGCGACGAGCAACGCCAATGGTGCCTGTCTCCGGATTCGCTGCGCGAATTTGCCGACGCGAGAGCCAGATTCGAACGGGCCGGAATCAACCTGTTCTCGACCTCAACCACCTTCTTCGACGATTGCACCGACGCCGAAATCGACGCCATGTTCCGTCAGATGCAGGCGCTGGGGATCAAGGTCTTCCAGACCAATCAGACGCGGGTGCCGATGGGGCCCCGGCTGGTTCCCGCGGCTGAGAAGTACGGGATCAGCCCGGCATTCCATCCCCATGCGGCGGTCGACGATCCGAATGAGGTGGCCTCGCCCGAAAGCCTCGCGAAGCTTCTGGCCATCTCTCCGATATTCCGCGTCTGTCTGGACATCGGCCATTTCGTTGCCGGCAATAACGACCCCGTGGCCTATCTGCGAGAACATCACGACAAGATCACCCACATCCATGTGAAGGATCGAAAGCGCGATGGCGGACCGAACGTGGCATGGGGGGAGGGGGACACGCCGATCAGGGAATGCCTTCATCTGATCCGGGATAACCGCTGGCCGATAATCGCACTGGTGGAACGCGAATATAAGGGCTCGGGCACGCCCTATGAGCAGACCAAGGCAGACTTCGATATGATGCGAGAAATGCTCAACGCATAAGCGCTCTTCGCCGGATTTATTCGGCCCGCGCGATCGCCTTCCGGTGCGATAAGCAAAAGGGCTGCCAGCGGGTGCGCAACCGGTTTTCAGGCCCCTCCAACGGAACCGTTCTCCTGGCCCTCCTTCGCCAACCTCGACGGATGTTGCAAAAGACGAGAAAACACCTTGCCCCACAAGTTGTAACATTCCAATAAGTCTTTGTAACGGATGGTGAATCCTATTTGAACCGTAATGTACTCCGCCGAGGCTGAGGGGCCTGTCATTCCTCCCGCAGAAAACTGGGAGGATAGACTTTGCTTACACAATCAACCCGGAGCAGCACCCGGCTGCCCAACGCTAAAATCTGGTCCACGCTGAAATGCGCTGAGAGCAAAAACAGGCGAAGGATCGATCCGATATCGCGGTCTGCACTGGCCGCCGTCCTTGTCTTCGGCGCTGCACCGGCCTTCGCGGAGGCCGATACCTCCGCAAACGAAGTTGTCGTGACCGGTCATAGCCTGGAGGAAACGCTGCCACAGGAGTTGTCGCGCTACGGCAGCGACATGGAGGTCGTGACCGACAAACAGGTCCGCGATGGCGGCTATGTCGATGTCGCCAGCGCGCTCGATCTGGTGCCCGGGCTCTACGTCAAACCGCAGAGCGGACCGTTCAGCTATGTCGATGTGTCGCTGCAGGGCTCCCGCACGCAGGACGTGCTGTGGACGGTCGATGGTATCCGGCTCAACAACCGGCTCTACGGTTCGACTTCGCCGAACGACACGTTGCCGGCGAGCATGATCGAGCGGGTCGAGGTTCTGAAAGGGGGCGAGAGCCTGTTCTACGGAACGCAGGCCAATGCCGGCGTGATCAATATCGTGACGCGCGGCTTCACCGACGATTTCAACGGTCAGGTCAATGGAAGTGTAGACAGCCGGGCCGGGACAAATCTGGACGGCTATGCGCGTGGCAGCATCGGCAACAGCAAGTTCGTGGTCTATGGTTCGCGCAACTATGCGGACGGCTATCGCGCCTATAGCGTCACGCAGCCGAGCGCGACGGATATCGATCGCGGCTATCGCCTCTGGTCCGTGGGCGGAAAATACCAGTATGATTTCTCGTCAGATCTGCGCCTCAACCTGCAATATCAGCACACGCAGGCGAAGCTCGATAACCTCAGCCCGACGCTGGTGAATGAGAGCCGCAACGATCGCAACGAGGAGATCGCAAGCGCGCGCCTGGACTATACCGGCAACGACACCATCCAGTTCTTCCTCAAGGGCTACTTCCACGATTGGAAGACCGCCTACGACCAGATCCTCAATCTGCCGGGGACGACCAGCCCGACCGTGATCTATCCGCCCGGCACCTTCTGGGGCTTCCAGGATTATGGCGGCACCGCGATCGTGAAGCTGCACCTCAACCGCGGGCTCGACTATCTGATCGGCTACGATTTCCAGGCGTTCAACGGCCGCGACGATGTGCTGCTGATCGGGAAGACCAATGAGAAGGTCAACGCGGGCTTCTTTCAGGTTCGCACCACCGACGACATCTCGACCAAGGGGCATCTCGCCGCGGGCGTTCGCTATAACGAGGATGCCGGAACCAAGAAGACCGTCTGGAACGTGACGGGCCGTTACGATTTCAGCGACGCCTTCTATGTCGAAAGCCTAGGGGGCACGTCATTCGTGCTTCCCGACGCCTCGTCCTTGTACGGCATCGATCCCTGCTGCGAGGTTGGCAATCCGAATTTGAAACCGGAGCAGAGCCTCAACATCAACGCGACCGCAGGTGGAAATCTGAAGCTTTCCGGCGCGAGGATCGGCTGGAAGGCGACTTACTTCGCCAGCCGCATCACCGATCTCATCGACGCGGATTACGACAATCCGGCCTATCCGAACGGCATCTACATCAACGTGCCGGAGAAGGTGCAGGTCCACGGTTTCGAGCTGTCGGTCGATGCGGCTTATGCCGACTGGCATGTTGGTGCGAGCTACACCAACACCCGTTCCCACAATCAGGGATCGTCCATCCAGCGCGACCGGACACCCAGGGCATTGGCGAAGGGCTTGATCGGCTACGCGCCCGAAAATCGCCCTTACGGCGCGAATGCATCGATCAGCTGGGTCGGCGATGCTTATTCCTCGCCGTTCGGCTTCGCGCGTCAGAACTACGGCAATTACGCGGTCGTCGATCTGGGCGCCTATCTGTACGTCGACGGCGCCGCGCGCCGTAACCGGTTCGGGATCAATCTCGAAAATGCGTTCGACAAGGACTATGCCACGCGCGGCTACACCTCGGCGCCCCTGGATGATGGCAGCGGCCGGTTCCTCACCTTCAATCGTGGCGTTCCGCGGACGCTTCGCGTGAGCTACGGCCTGGCCTTCTGACCATGCTTCGGTCGATCCTCTTCATCCATCGGTGGCTGGGCGTGGTCATCGGGTTCATCATGACGATCTGGTGCCTGTCCGGCTTCGTCATGATGTATTCCGATTATCCGCGCCTGATGCCGGCCGAGCAGTTGCATGGGCTTTCCCCGCTGACGATGCCGTCGGCGGACGCCCTGAAGAGGATCGACCTCCCGCCGGATACGGCGCTCTGGTCGGCCAAGCTGGAGATGCTCGACCAGCGTCCCGTTCTGCGGATCATACCCGCGATAGACCCCGACAAGCCGCTTTCCGGAATGCGGGCGCTGCCGCGCGTCTACGACCTTGCGACGGGCAAGCCGCTCGCACCGTTATCGGTCGAACAGGTCCGTCATGTCGGGGCTCTCTTTGCGAAGCGGCTCGGGATCGCGGGCGCCCCGGTCGCGGTTACCCCGATCAAAGTCGATCAATGGACAGTGCAGGTTTCCCGCAACCAGCCGCTTTATCGCATCGACTTCGACGACAGCGCGCGGTCGACCATCTACGTCGCCGGAAGCACCGGCGAGGTGGTTCAGCAGACCACCGGCCGCGAGCGTTTCTGGGGATGGCTGGGGTCGGTTCCCCACTGGCTGTATCCGACCATCCTCCGCGCCAACGGACCGCTCTGGGACCAGGTCGTCGTCTGGACCTCGCTGACCGGCTGCTTCCTGACCGTGACCGGCTTGTTCGTCGGCGTCATGCGCCTGCGCCGCGATCGCGCAGGCAAGCTCGGCTCGCCTTACGGTGGCATCTGGTGGTGGCACCACATGTTCGGGTTGTTCTTCGGCGTCCTGACGCTGACCTGGGTCGCGAGCGGACTCTTCTCGATGAACCCTTGGGGCTTCCTCGATAGCACGGCAGGTTTCGCCGAGCGCAATCGGTTGGCGGGTCATACGGATTGGGCCGATGTGCGCGCGGCGCTTTCCGCTTTGCCTTCAGCCCCGGCCGGAGCCGTGCGTCTGGAAACAGCCCCGCTCGGTGGCGCGATCTATATCGCGGCCACTACTGGCGACGGACGCGTGACTCGCCTTGATTATCAGGGGCGAGTGACACCGCTCGATGAGGCGACGTTGCGCAAGGCGCTGGCGAATGGACCGGCTATACGTTCGCTGACCCTGCTGCGGGATGAAGACAGCTATTACTATAGCCATCGCTATCTAGCGAAGCTGCCTGTCTGGCGTGGCATCCTCGCTGACGAGCAGCGGACGCGGCTTTATATCGATCCAAGCTCGGGAATCCCGATCCAGGTGATCGATCGCGGCGGTCGCAACTATCGCTGGCTGATGCAGGGCCTCCACGACCTCGACCTACCGGTGCTGCGCTCCCGTCCGCTGTGGGACATTATTGTGCTCCCGCTTTTGACTATGGTGACAGCGGTTTGTGCGACGGGGACCTGGATGGGGTTCCGCAAAGTGAAGCGCGATTTCCTGCGTGCGCGACGCAGATCTTTTCGCCTTTTTTCCAAGCTCAAAATCGGATCGTAACGCATCCTCCCATCCGCGCTGACGAGGCTACGCTCTCAAATCCTTCGACGACCCCAGGCATACGTGCGACGTGATGCTGCTGACCTGGGTCAGCGTGCCTAACGTTTCCGAGTGGAAGCTTTTGTAGGCCGTCAGATCGGGCACCTCGACCCGCAGCAGATATTCGATCGAGCCGGTGACGTTGTGGCACTCGCGCACTTCCGGCGCGGCGGCCATCGCCTGCTCGAAGGCCTGCGCGTCGCGCTGCAATTGACCCGACAGGCCGACCATCACGAACACGGTCAGGCCGGTGCCGAGTTGGCCCCGATCGAGGACGGCCCGGTAGCCTTTGATGATCCCCTCGGCCTCAAGGCCCTGAACGCGGCGGAGGCAGGCGGAGGGCGAAAGGCCGACGCGTTCGGCGAGCTGCAGATTGCTGATTCGTCCATCCGCCTCAAGCTGCTGCAATATCTTTGCGTCGATAGCGTCCATCATAGTCGATGATTGTGAAACGAGCCCACAGGCGCGTCAATACGCAAGCTCATTCGGCAAAGAATCGAATAAGATTGCGTCAGGACAATCGAGAGGACCGGATCATGAGCCTGGCGAACCTGGCCACCTACGGCATGAGCGCGGAGCGGGGATTCCTGTGCGAATTCGATGCCGATAAAGTGGAATTGCGGGGCGCGCTGGCGGAGGTGAGTGGTGTCGCGATGCGGCTTCCCGAGATCTTGCCGACCGGTGCGGTTCGCGCGGTGCTGGAGGCACTGCCTGTCCTCCATCCGGAGAGCATCGCGGCGCTGAACGAGGCGCAGGCCCGGGTAATGATGGTCCATTATTCCTTCCTCGTGCAATCCTACATCTGGGGTGCGCACGAGCCGGTGTCGTTCCTGCCGGCGTCGCTGGCGGTGCCGATCGTGGCGCTGGCGGATCGGCTGGGGCAGCAGCCCTTGCTGCAATATAGCGGCTACGTGCTCGACAATTGGGCGATGCTCGATCCGGCGAAGGGCGTTTCGCTCGACAATATCACCATGATCCAGAAGTTCGCGGGGGGGATGGACGAAGCCTGGTTCGTGCTGGTCCATGTCGCGATCGAAGCCGCGGCCGGCGAGGCGCTGGCGCTATTCGGCCCGCTGATCGCGGCGGCGGAAAGTGGTGATGCGGAGACCGCGCGGAGCCATCTGGAGCGGATCGTGACGACCTGGACCGGGATCCACGCGATCTTCGGCCGCATGCCGGAGCAATGCGATCCCTACGTCTATTTCCAGCGGGTCCGGCCCTATATCCACGGATGGAAGGACAATCCGGCGCTGGGCGACGGCGTCGTCTACCAGGGGATCGCGCGCTTTGGCGGCATGCCCCAGGCGTTCCGGGGACAGACCGGGTCGCAATCCTCGATCGTGCCGTCGATGGACGCGCTGCTGGGCGTCGGCCACGCGGCCGATCCGCTGCGGGCCTATCTCGACGAACTGCACATCTATCGCCCGCCCGCGCACCGCCGTTTCATCGACGACGTGCGCGCGCAGAGCAGGTTACGCGCGTTCGTGGCGCGGGAGGGCCATCGAGGGCTCACCGAAGCCTATAACGGCGCGGTCCAAGCGGTCGCCGACTTCCGGACGCTGCATCTGGAATATGCGGCCAGCTATATCCACAAGCAGGGACGGGGTTCGGCCGGAAACGACACTGACATCGGGACGGGCGGCACGCCGTTCATGCGCTATCTGAAAAAGCATCGCGACGAGACGAGCGCCAACCTGCTGCATGTTTAAGGCACCGAGCGTTCCCGCATGAAATCCACGACCGGCAGCGCTTCCCAGGCGTGGTCGCGGTCGAACCAGGTGGCGTTTTCCCAGTTCACCGGCCCGCCCGCCGATTTGGTGCAGGAGGACGGGATCCAGTCGGGCGCCCAATAGACGACGCCGCGTCCGCCGGCCTTCAGCACGACGCGGGTGACGTCCTTCATATAGGCGGCCTGGCCTTGTGGCGTTGCCGGGTAAGCGGGATCGATCGAATCCTCGCCGAGCAGGTTGTTGGCGCCGGGCGTGGCCTTGACGGTGTAGGGGTAGGCGGTCTCGACCAGGACGACGTCCTTGCCATAGGCCTTGCTGAGCCGCGCGATCGTATCGCCGAGGCCGGACATCGGCTCCTTCGACCATTTCTTGTAATAGCTGAGCCCGATCACGTCGTAATCGGTGACGCCCGCTTTGGCCGCGGCGGCGAACCAGGGCTCGGCATTTTCGGGCTGCGCGATGTGCAGCATGATGCGGATCGGCTTGTGCGCGGCGGCGGCGGATTCACGCACGGCGCGTAAGCCCGCGTTGATCAGGGCGGCGTTGCGCGTCCAGTCGATCTCGACGCGGGTGCCGCTGAATAGCTCGTGGTTGATCTCGTTGCCGACCTGGACGAGCTCGGGCGTCAGACCCGCCGCCGCCAGCGTGTCGAGCACGTACCGCGTATAATCGTGAAGCGCCTTGGCCTGCGCGGCGGTGTCGAGCCCGGCCCAGGCGGCGGGCGGATATTGCTTGTCGCCGTCGGCCCAATCGTCCGAATAATGGAAGTCGAGCAGCACCTGCAGCCCGGCGGCCTTCGCGCGGCGGATGCTGCGCTCGACGTCGGCGAGATTGCTGTAGTGTGTGCGGGTCGGGTTGTTCCAGATGCGGATGCGGGCGAGGTTGCCGCCCTTGCGCTTGATCAGCGCGAACGGATCGACCGATTTCCCGCCGAGCCGAAATTGCGCGCCGCAATCCTGCATCTCGTTGGCGAAGGACAGGTCCGCGCCGAAATAGAGCGGGTGCTGCGCCGGCGCCGATGCGGCGAGCGACAGCAAGGCAAGCGTGGCGGTGATCCGTTTCATGAGGGCAGTCCCAGCAAAGTTACGGCGTCGCCGCGCAGACCGGACGCGGCCGCGCTGACGCGGAGCGGGCCGATCTGGCCGTCCGACTGGACGATCGCCTGCATCAGGCCGTGGAAGGCCGGGCGTGTCGGCACGTGATCGGGGATCGTGCAGGTCGGGTCGCCATTGCCGGTCCCGAGCAGGCGCAGGCCATTGCCCAACGCGATCGTCACGCTGTCGGCGGCGTCGGGCACGGTCCGGCCGGCTCGATCGACGATGCGCGCGGTCAGCATCGCGAGGTCGCGCCCGTCGGCGGCAATGCGCAGGCGGTCGGCCGAAAGCACGATCGCGGCGGCGGGGCCGGTGGTCTCGCGCCGGTCGCGTGCGACGCGGCGGCCTTTGCTGTAGGCGATCGCCTCGATCCGGCCCGGGGCATAGGGCACGCTCCACGCGATATGGCCGCTGCGCTCCATCGGCCGGCGGCCGGCGCTGCGGCCGTTCACCAGCAATTCGACCTCGTCGCAATTGGCATAGGCCCAGACCTCGATCGGCTGGCCTTCGCGGCCCGGCCAGGTCCAGTGCGGCAGCAGATGGACCTGCGGCTCGGCCGGCCGCCACCAGGCGCGGTAATAATAGAAATTGTCCTTGGGGAAGCCGCACAGATCGAGCACGCCGAACGCGCTCGAGACGCTCGGCCATTGCGGATAGGGTGTCGGCTCGCCGCGATAATCGAAGCCGGTCCAGATGAAGCCGCCCGCGATATAAGGGTGCGCGTCGGCGATCTTCCACCATTCCTCGGCAGTGGTCGCCCACCACGGATGTTCGGTATCGTAGGCGCGGATGACGTGGGTCGCGGGATCGTTGGCATAAGCGCCGCGCGTCGCGACCGTGCTCGCGGTCTCGGTGCCGATGATCGGCTGATCCGGGAATTTGGCGTGGTATGCCGGGATCTGATCGGTGCGGTAATTGAAGCCGATCACGTCGATCACGCGCGACGCGCCGGTGCCGAAGCCATTATCGATCGCCTGGGTGATCGGGCGCGTCGGATCCAGCGTCAGGATGTGGCGCCGCATCTCGGCCGAGATGCGCGCACCGCGCGGCGAGCCCTGATGCGGCTCCTCGTTGCCGACCGACCACAGGATGATGCACGGATGATTGCGGTCGCGCCGCACCAGGCGGGTGAGCTCGTCCATGCCCTCCGCGCTGGTGCTGTTGATGCGTGCCTCGTCGATCATCAGCATGCCCTTGGCATCGCAGATATCGAGCAGCGCCTGCGACGGCGGATTGTGCGCCGAGCGCCAGGCGTTCGAGCCCATCGCCTGCAATTGCTCGACCCGCCATGCGTTGAGCCGATCGGGGATGGCGGTGCCGACGCCGGCATGATCCTGATGGTTGCACGTGCCGAGCAGTTTGACCGGCTTGCCGTTGAGGAAGAAGCCGCGCTCGGCATCGAAGCGGATCGTGCGAATGCCGAATTTGGTCTCGACCCGGTCGACCACCGTCCCGCCGACGAGCACGTCCGTGACGCAGCGATAGAGGTTCGGGGTTTCGATCGACCAAAGCTGCGGCGCCGCAATGCGCGCCTCCGCGACCCCGGTTCCGGTCGCGTGGCCCGCGACCGTGACGAGCGGCGTCGCGGCTTCGGCGACCATCGTCCCGGATGGGCCGATCAGGCGGTGATAAAGCGTGACCGGCGCGCGTTCGTCCTGCGCCGATGTCGCCTCGGCCTCGATCCGGATCAAGGCGCCGCCGGCATCGACCTCGCTGTGCACGAATATGCCCCATTGGGGGACATGGACCGGCCCGGTCTTCACCAGCCAGACGTTGCGATAGATGCCCGCGCCTTCGTAGAACCAGCCTTCGCCCAATGAGGCATCGACCCGCAGCGCCAATTGGTTGGGCGCGTCAGGGTTGAGGAAATCGGTGATATCGACGCCGAACGGCGCATAGCCGCTGGCATTTTCGGCGACCTGATAGCCGTTCACGAAGATGCGCGCGTCGCGGAATACGCCGTCGAATTCGATCCGGACGCGGCGATCCTTGTCGGCGGCGTCGATCGGCAGCGTCAGCCGATACCAGCCGACGCTGTTTTGCGGGAAATCGCGGCCGATCGCCTTGAAACCGTGCGCGGCGGCGGCGTCGGCGCGATCCGCCGGCAGTGGGGTTGCGGGTTGCGCGTAGGGCAAATCGGTCGCCCAATCGTGCGGCACGCGCACCTCGGCCCAATCCTTGTCGTCATAGGCTGCGAGCGTCGCGGGGGAGGTCACGCCGGCCTTGGCGAAGGTGCGCTGATCGCGCCCGAACTGGAAATCGCGTTCCGGATCCCCCGCATGGCCGAGATGGAAGCGCCAGCCCCGGTCGAGCAGCAGGCGTTCGCGTGGGGACGGGGTATCGGGTGTTGCTGCAACCGCCTTGCCGGCCGCGAGCAAGGCGGCGCCGGCGGTGAGGGCAAAAGTCTCGCGGCGATTGAGCGTCGTCATATCCTGCCTTCGTGCCGTGCTTGCCTTGGAGGGGCCGACGAAGCGATCGCCGGCCCCCGTGGCCATATCCTCAGAAGCGGACCGAAATATCCGCGAGATAGGACCGCCCGTACAGCTGATAGCCGCCGTCATTGGCCAGATCCTGGACATTGTTGTCCGAGGTGAAGCGCGCGCGTTCGTTGGTCAGGTTGCGCGCCTGGAAGCGCAGCCCGATCGCCTTGGTGAGCTGGTAGGACACGCTCGCGTCGATCGTCTTTTCCGCCGCCAGCCGCTTGAGCACAGTGCCGACCCAGGTCGGCGCGACGGTGAAGGGCGAGTGATATTTGAACGCGACCCGCGCCTCGAACCCGCCCTGGTTGTAATAGGTATCGAACTCGGCGGTGTTCTTGGCGACGCCGACCATCGGATAAGGATCGCTGGCCGGGGCGAATTCGTGGACGTTCGATTCCACCCGCGCATAATTGGTATAGATGCCGAGGTTGCTGAGCGGCCCCGGCAGGAAGGACAGTCGCGACTGGAAGGTGATTTCGGCGCCGCCGAGATCGCCGCCCTTGCCGTTGTTGACGCCGCTGATGATGTAGCTGGTGCCGTTGATATTCTGGGTCGCGCTGCTCGCGCCGATGAACGTGTCGAGATGCTTGTAATAGAGCGCGACCGCGAACAGCGCCTCGGGCGCGAAGTAGTTTTCGTAGGACAGGTCGATCTGCTTGGCCTTGTAGGGCTTCAGGAACGGATTGCCGCCGCCGCCGGTGTTGGGCTGGCCCGCGACGATCGGGTTGAGCACGAAGCCCGTGACCAGGGCCTCAAGTGGCGGTCGTGAGATGCCGATGCTGGCGCCGACGCGCAGCTGCTGGTTTTCGGTCAGATGCGCGGTCAGGTTCAGCGACGGCAGATATTCGGTATAGCTGTTGGTGACCGAGATCGGCGAGATCACGCCGCTGCCGTCCTGCTGATAACCGCTGCTGTGGGTGCGGACATGTTCGACGCGGATGCCGATCGATCCGTTGATCGGTAGGCTGCCGCTGCTTTCGAAGGCGAGCTTGCCATAGCCCTCGGCGGTCTTCTCGCCGACCGACGTATGCTGCAGCAGCTGCTCCGAACCCGCCGGCACCGATGCGTCGGGATAGACCAGCGGGAAGATCTTGCTGAAATCGCCGTAGATTACGGGCGGGGCGGTGAAGCCCTTGGCGTCGAACAGTTCAAGCCCGGTATTGGCAAGGCTGACACTGTGCGCCGACGCATCGCAGATGCCGCTCGTGGTCGAGCCGGCGCACAGATTATACTGATAATCCTTGTGGCGCTTGAGGCGGTCGGACAGGCGCCCGCCGAACTCGACCGATTTGAAGAAGCCGCCGTTGAGATCGTGCTTCAGGCTGGCGGTGGCGGCCGAGATGCGGTCGTGCGTAGTTTCGGGCCCGGCGCTCTGGCCGTCGCGGCCGTTGAAGCTGGGATCGGTGCTCGGCGTCGCCGCCTGCGTGCTGAGATCGTCGAAACCGTTGCCGGTCAGGGTCGCCGACGGCGTCTGGCCGTCGCGGATGTCGTAGGTCAGGCTGGTGGCATATTTGGTCTCGAGATAGATGGCGCGCCAATTGTTGCGGCGCTTCGCCTGCGAGTGCGACAGGTCGACAATCGCGGTCCAGCCGTCCTTTTCCCACTTGGCGTTGAGGCCCGCCACGATCAGCTGGTGGGTTTCCTTGTAGCGCGCGATCTCGCTCTGATAATTGGGGAAGCTGTTGAGCAAAGTCGCGGCGACGACCGAGTTGTTGACGATGTCGTACGTGTTGCCGGGCGCGTTGTAGACGCCGGCGTTGCCGTTGCTCCAATTGCCGAGGATGTTGTTGCCGTACCAGCTCTGCAGGCCGTCCTCGGCGATCGTGTATTTCGAATAGAGCGAGTCGACGTTGAGCGTCAGCGCGTCGGTCGGTTTCCAGCCGAGATTGGCGACATAGGCTTGCCGATCCTGCTGGGTTTCCTTGACCTCGGTCACCAGGCCGTAATTGGTATTGTCGGGCTTGCCGTCGCCGTTGAGATCGCCGGGCTGGCCGGTGTCGGGCGTGTTCCACGAGAAGGTGCGGAAGTCGGTCGATCCGTTCTTCTCGCGCTGGACGCTGGCGCCGAGCGCGATCGCCAGCGTGTCGGTCAGGTGGTGGATATAGCCGATACTGCCGCGATAGCCCCACGGGCTGAAATGCGGGAGCGACTTGCCGCTTTCATTGTAGGTCGGGCCGCCGCGGATGCTGAGCGCGGGGCCGCTATAATCGAGCGGGGTGAGCGTGCGGATGTCGATCGTGGCGGCGATGCCGCCCGGGACGAGGGCCGCGTCCTGCGTCTTGTAGACCTGCGCGCCCGATAGCACTTCCGACGGATAGACTTCCCAGCGCACGTCCTGCGACGGCTCGGACGAGGCGACCTCGCGGCCGTTGACCAGCCCGAACACGAAGCGCGGGCCGAGGCCACGCACCGACGCCTGGCTGGCATTGCCGCGATCGCGCGTGGTGTTGATGCCGGGCAGGCGGTTCAGTTCCTCCGCGATCGTCACGTCGGGAAGCTGGCCGATATCCTTGGTCGAGATGACGTCGCTGATCAGATCGCTGCTGCGCTTGATCGCGAGCGCATTGCGCAGGCTGGCGCGGACGCCGGTGACGATCACGTCCTCTGCGCTCGTCGCGTCGGCGGATGCCGCGATCGAGGGCTGATCGGCGCTCTGCGCGGCGGCGGTGCCGCCGAGCATGGTGGTCAGGCTCAGCCCGCTGACGCCGGCCAGCAGGACGCAATTCACGATTCGCATTCAGATCTCCCCTCGTTTCCCGCGTTCTCTCTTTGGAGAATCGAAAACAATTTATCATACAAATAGACAAAGGTGTCAATCCGGCACAATCGCAACATAAATTATTATATATCAGATACTTATGTAGGACTGCCGACCTGCAAGGATCGGCAGCGGTTTTTTTGTCTGACATTTGCGAGATGTGTGTCGATGCGAGGGAACGCCGCTACCTCTGGCGCTCGCTTGGGCCTTCAGGCCCGGTTCAATGCGACGGCGGGCCGGCAACTTCATGTGGAAGGGCGGCGACAGGCTCAGATAGAAAGCATTGCCCTGCAGCCGGTTGGTGCAAGCGCGGCGTTCCGGGCATGGCTGTTCGAGGAGGTCGGCGCGGCCGGCTGACGGTGCGAAAGCAACAAGGGTGGATCGACAAACGCCCCGCCCGTCGGGGGGGGTGGCGGGCGGGGCGCTCGTACGAAATCGTCGGCCTGATGGCGCGATTTCAGGGTAATAACCCAATGCTATGTTGTTAGTTCCCAAGTTATTGATTTTAATTCCATTAAAACCATTATGGTTGTTTAATGAGATGGCCTGATCGCCGCGCCGATATCAAATATATCGGGCGATCATGGTCGCCGATTACCTGTTGGATATAGGCTTTCATCGTCGCGAGCGCGGCCGCCTGCTGGCGCTAGCCGCGGAATGGGCGACGCCCGGCGGTGGGGAACTGGCCTTACGCCGCCGGACGTCTGTTGGTTGCGATAGCGGAACGAACGTTAAGATTTCGTCGACGGCGAGGTCGGTCTGCCAGCCCGCTTATCGGCCCCAGGTTGCGAACAGCGCGATCGCCGCCGCGGCCATAACCAGGGTCGATATCCAACCGACCAGTTTCAGGCCGGCGTGCAGTTTGAAGTCGCCCATCACCGCCTTGTTGCTCGCCAACAGCATCATCAGCACCATCACCGGCGCCGCGACCACGCCGTTGACCACCGCGCTCCAGAACAGCGCCTTGATCGGATCGATGGTGCTGAAATTGAGCAGCACGCCGATCAACGTCGCCACCGCGATGCAGCCGTAAAAGGCCTTGGCGCGGTTGGGCTTGCGCGCGAGGCCGACGTGCCAGCCGAAGGTTTCGCCGAGCGCGTAGGCGGACGATCCGGCGAGCACCGGCAGCGCGAGCAGGCCGGTGCCGATGATGCCGAGCGCGAACACGAAGAAGGCGAAACGCCCGGCGATCGGGCGCAGCGCCTCCGCCGCCTGCGCGGACGTCTGGATATCGGTCACGCCATGTGCGTTGAGCGTCGCGGCGGTGGTCAGGATGATGAACAAGGCGACCGCGTTGGACAGCCCCATGCCGACATAGGTGTCGATGCGGATCCGCTCGAATTCGGCCGGCGCCTGCTCGGGCGCGCGCTCGAGCGGCCTGGCCCTGGGCCGTTCCTTGATCTCCTCGACCTCCTCCTCGGCCTGCCAGAAGAAGAGGTAGGGGCTGATCGTGGTGCCGAGGATCGCGACCACCGCGGTCAGATAGGCCGCCGACCAGGTGATGCGCGGCACGATCAGGCTATGGCCGACCAGCCTCCATGGGACGTGGACGACGAGCGCGACCGCGACATAGGCGAACAGCGACACGGTCAGCCATTTGAGCACCGAGACGTAGCGCGAATAACGCGAGAATGTCTCGAGCAGCACGGTGGCCAGGCCGAACCCGGCGACATAGAGCAAATCGGGCCCGCCGATCAGCAATTGCAGGCCCGCGCCCATCGCGCCGAGATCGGCGCCGAGATTGATGATGTTGGCGACCACCACCAGCAGCACGACCGCATAGCCGATGCCGCGTGGATAATGGTGCTTGAGGTTGCCGGCGATGCCGCGCCCGGTCACCCGGCCGATGCGCGCGCTGATCTCCTGGATCGCGCACATCAGCGGCCAGCTGAACAGCATCACCCAGCTCAGGCCGTAGCCGAATTGCGCGCCGACCTGGGAGTAAGTGGCGATGCCGCTGGGATCGTCGTCGGACGCGCCGGTGATCAGGCCGGGGCCGAGCACCTGCAGCAGCTTGGGCCGCTCCGGCTGTTTGACGGCTTCGGGCGGGTTCGGCGTCGCTGCGTCCATGGGCCATCCGTTGCGAACGCGCTGGTCCGCGCTGCGGGCGAGCCTACACGCTTTCCGGCTGATATCGATAGAGTCTGCGGCGTTGGCGCCCGATCAGCGTCCGCTCACCCGCCACACCGCATTGGCGAGATCGTCCGCCACCAGAATCGCGCCCTGATTGTCGGTAGCGAGCCCGACCGGCCGTCCATGCGCGGTATTGCCGCCGGTGAGGAAGCCGGTCAGCACGTCGATCGGCTTGCCCGCCGGGCGGCCGTTCGCGAACGGAACGTAGATTACCTTGTAGCCGTTCATCGGATCGCGATCCCAGCTGCCATGCTCGCCGACGAACGCGCCGCCCTGATATTGGGGCGGGAGGGCGGCACCGGTCGAGAAGGCCATGCCCAGGGGAGCGACGTGGCTGCTGAGCCCATAATCGGGTACGATCGCCTTGGCGACGAGGTCCGGCCGCTGCGGCCGCACACGCGCATCCACATGCTGGCCCCAATAGGAATAAGGCCAGCCATAGAAGCCGCCATCCTGCACCGAGGTCATGTAATCGGGGACGAGGTTGGGGCCGATCTCGTCGCGCTCGTTGACGGCGATCCACAATTTCCTGGTGACGGGCTCGATCGCCAGGCCATTGGGATTGCGCGTGCCGGTGGCGAACAGGCGGTGCGCGCCGGTCGCGCGATCCACTTCCCATACGCTGGCGCGATCGAGTTCGGCCGGGAAGCCATTCTCGGTGATGTTGCTGTTCGATCCGATGCCGACATACAATTTGGTGCCGTCGGGCCCGGCGACCAGGCTCTTGGTCCAGTGATGGTCGATCGGGCCGCCGGGCAGATCGGTCAGCTTGGTGCCGGGATCGGTCATCCTGGTCTGGCCGGTCGTGTACGGATAGCGGACGATCGCGTCGGTATTGGCGATATAGAGATCGCCGCCGATCAGCGTCATGCCGAACGGCGAATGCAGCTTCTCCAGGAAGACGAAGCGCTGGTCGGCGACGCCGTCGCCATTGGTGTCGCGCAGCAGGATGATGTCGTTGGGTGCCTTGGGCCCGGTCTTGGCCATGTTCTTGACCACGCCCATCACATAATCCTTGGGCCGGTTGACCGGCGGCTTGGGGCCGTCGCTCTCCGCCACCAGCACGTCGCCATTGGGCAGCACATAGACCGAGCGCGGATGCGCCAGGCCTGTGGCGAAGGGCTGCACCTTCAGGCCCGGCCCCGGCGTGGGCAGCTCGCCGGGCTTGAACGGCACCGGCGACGCGATCTTCATCGGCGGGAGCAGATATTGCGCCGGCTCCGGCAAAGGCGGATTAGCGCCATATTGGCTTTCCGGGCCGGCGATCTGCTTGTGGCATCCGGCGAGCGCGAGCGCGGGCAGGACAACGCCGAGAATCAGGAAAGGCCGTGTGCGCATCGTCGCTCTCCGTTCGACCCGGGTCATGCCGACACCCGTTGGCGCGCGGTCGCCAGGTTTAGCAGCCACGTTATCGCGAGCACGATCACGGTCGCGATCGACAGCGTCAGGCCGGTCGGCACGACCGAAGTGTAGGCATCGCGGCTGTGGACGAAGGCGTTGAACAGACCGAGGATCAGCGCGATCGCATAGCCCACGCGCAGCACCATCGTCGGCCAGCGGCCCTGCGCGAACGCCTGGACCAGCCCGATCAGCACGAACAGGCCCGCCGCGAGCAGCCCGATCGTCAGCAGCCAGATAGAGAAGCTTTCCCACATCATCTGCGCGGAACGGACATAGGCGATGTCCGTGATCAATGTGACGATGAAGCACGCCGCCGGGAAGGTCATCAGCCCGGGGAAGAGCGGACGGCGCCGGCCGTCGGTCGAGCGAATTGGCATAGTCAGGCCCCACTGCAGATCTGCGTACGCAGCCACGCGCGGGCGTATACGCGCGGGCGCGCTCAATGTTCCGCGGATTTTCGGGCGTGATCCCGGCGCGCCGGCTCAGGCCTCGGCGATCATCGCGATCGACACTTTCAGGCCGGGAATGCGGACCGGCAATTTGGCGCCCTGACGCGCGGGCGGATCGGTGGGAAACCACTTCACCCATTCCTCGCTGGCCAAGGGGAAGTCGTCATCCTCCGCTACGATCAGGGTGGCGCTGACGGCCTTTTGCAGGCTGCTGCCCGCCGCTTCGAGGATCGCGGAGATGTTGCGCAGGCATTGCGCGACCTGCGCCTGGACCGGCCCTTCGACGATCTTGCCCGTGATCGGATCTATGGGCGCGGTGCCCGAGACGAAGATCAGCCCGGCGGCCTTGACCGCCTGACTATAAGCGGGCGGCGCGGCGGGCGCGTTGGGCGTGGCGATGATCGTGCGGGACATGGCGGGTTCCTGATCGAAGGCGCGGATAAGCAGATTGAGCCTAGGCGGTGTGCAGCGTGCGGCCGAACAAGGCCAGCATCCAGCCGACCGCCTGCAGGAACAGCGCCGGATCGTAACGCGGGCCTTCGTCGCGCAGGAAGGCATGCTGCGCGTTGACCTCATGCCATTCGTAATGCGCGCCGACGTCTTCCAGCCGCGCGCGGATCGCCTCGCGGCCAACGAAGGGGACGTGCGGATCCTGGCGGCCCCAGACGAACATCGTCTCGGCCTTGAGTTCGTCCATGCGGGCGAGGCTGTTGTCGCTGCGGCCTTCGCCGAGCGTGCCGGAATGGATATCGGTCGCATAGAAGCAGGCGGCGGCCGAAACCCCTGGGTTGAGCGCGGCGCGGTAGGCGAGATGGCCACCGAGGCACACGCCCATGGTCGCGAGCTTGCCGGTGCAGGCGGGATGCGCGGCGAGGAAGGCGAGGCCGGCTTTGGAATCCGCATCGTACGCCGCGACCGGCTTGGCGAATTTCAGTTCGTTGCCGCGATCGGTGCCGGGCTGGTCATAGGCCAGCACCGTGCCGGCGGGCTCATATTCGTGATAGACTTCGGGCACGCCAACGACATAGCCCTGACCCGCGACCAAGGCCGCCAGCCGCCGGATCGGGGCGGTCACCTGATAGATTTCGGAAAAGAACAGGACGCCCGGGAAGCGGCCCTCGACTGCCGGCCGGAACAGATGGACCCGCATCGTGCCGAGGCCAGGGACGGGGACGTCTTGGATTTCGTCGCTGCGGATGATCATCGTGTCCAAGGCTCCAATTGGTTCGCCGTCCCATGCCGCGCGGCGACTATTGTGCAAAGCATCTACAATCCAAGACCAACCCGCGGCCATTATGCAAAACATATAAAGGAAGCCCGCGGCTCGTCTCGCATCCCTACGCGCGGCACGCCTAATGGCTGACCCTCGACCTTAACCCGCGAGGACATGGTGCAAGACATTTACTGGATCGCGATGATGCTCGGACTGGTGGCGGCAACGCTCGCTTATGTCCGGCTGTGCGACAATGCGTGAGGGATCAGACATATGACCCTCGATCTCTGGCTCGCCGCGATCACCGCGCTTGGGCTCCTCCTTTACCTCGTGGCCGTGCTCGTCCGGCCCGAGCGCTTTTGACGGGAGCGTCATCATGACATTCCAGGGCTGGATCCTGATCCTCGTCTTTTTCGCCATCATCATCGCCATCGCCAAGCCGATGGGGATGTGGCTGTTCGCGCTCTACGAAGGCCGCCGCACGCCGCTGCATCGCGTGCTCGGCCCGGTCGAGCGCGGCTTCTATCGCCTGTCGGGCATCGACCCGAACGAGGAGATGAGCTGGCACCGTTATGCGGTGCACATGCTGATCTTCAACTTCGTGCTGGTCTTGTTCACCTACGCGATATTGCGGCTGCAGGCGTTCCTGCCGTTGAACACGCCGGGCATGGCCAACATCACGCCCGATGGTGCCGCCAACGTCGCGGTCAGCTTTACCACCAACACCAATTGGCAATGGTATTCGGGCGAGGCGGCGATGTCGAACCTCAGCCAGATGCTGGGTCTGACGATCCACAATTTCACCTCCGCCGCGACCGGTATCGCGCTGGCCTTTGCCTTCTTCCGTGGTTTCGCGCGGCGGCAGGTGTCGACGCTCGGCAATTTCTGGGCGGATGCGACGCGCATCACGCTCTATCTGCTGCTGCCGATCTCGATCGTCTATGCGCTCTATCTGCTGTGGAGCGGCGTGCCGCAGACTTTGACCCAGCAGGTCACCGCCACCACGCTCGAAGGCGCGAAGCAGGTGATCGCGCTCGGCCCGATCGCATCCCAGGAAGCGATCAAGATGCTCGGCACCAACGGTGGCGGCTTCCTGAACGCCAACTCGGCGCACCCGTTCGAGAATCCGACGGCCGTCACGGACCTCGTCCAGATATTGTCGATCTTTTCGATCGGCGTTGGCCTGACCTGGTGCTTCGGCAAGGCGGTCGGCAACGTGCGGCAAGGCTGGGCGATCCTGTCGGCGATGCTGATCATGGTCCTGGCGGGTGTGATCGTCTGCTATTGGCAGGAAGCGGCAGGCAATCCGATGCTGCATCAGCTCGGCCTCGCCGGCAGCAATATGGAGGGCAAGGAGGTCCGCTTCGGGACCGCCGCCTCCGCTTTGTTCGCGGTGGTGACGACGGCCGCCTCGTGCGGCGCGGTCAACGCCATGCATGACAGCTTCACCGCGCTCGGCGGGCTCGTGCCCCTATTCAATATCGAACTCGGCGAAATCGTCGTCGGCGGCGTCGGCTCGGGCATTTACGGCTTCCTGCTGTTCGCCATCCTCGCGGTGTTCGTCGCGGGGCTGATGGTCGGCCGCACGCCCGAATATGTCGGCAAGAAGATCGAAGGGCGTGAGGTCAAGCTCGCGGTGCTGGCGATCGCGGTGCTGCCGCTCGCCATCCTCGGCGGTACGGCGATCGCGACCGTGACGACCGCTGGCCTGGCGGGGCCGCTCAACAAGGGTCCGCACGGCTTCTCGGAGATCCTCTACGCCTTCACCAGCGCGGTCGGAAATAACGGCTCGGCCTTCGCCGGCCTCAGCGCGGGCACGCCCTTCTACAATGGCGCGCTGGCGGTGTGCATGTGGGTCGGCCGCTTCTTCATGATCGTACCGATGCTTGCCATTGCGGGCAGCCTCGCGGCCAAGAAGCACACCCCCGAGAGCGCCGGCTCATTCCCGACCACCGGCGGTCTCTGGGTTGGCCTCCTGATCGGCGTGATCCTGATCATGGGCGGCCTCACCTTCCTGCCAAGCCTGGCGCTTGGTCCCATCGCCGATCATCTCGCGATGATCGGCGGACATCTCTCCTGACATTAGGAAGCGCGCAAATGGCTCGCACCGCTAACAAGTCCCTGTTCACCGCCGATCTGTTGCTGCCGGCGGTAGGGCAATCCTTCGTCAAGCTCGATCCGCGCCAATTGGTGCGCAACCCGGTGATGTTCGTCACCGCCTGCGTCGCCTTGCTGCTGACCGTGCTGCTGGCCGTCGGCCACGACAATCTGACGCTCGGCTTCAAGCTCCAGCTCGTCGTCTGGCTGTGGCTGACCGTATTGTTCGGCACCTTCGCCGAGGCGTTGGCCGAAGGCCGCGGCAAGGCGCAGGCGGCAAGTCTGCGTGCGACCAAAGCCGAGCTCACCGCCAAGCGGATCAAGGGCAAGGCGATCGAGGACGTACCGGCCAGCGCACTGCGCATGGACGACGTCGTCCTGGTCCGCACCGGCGAGCTGATCCCGTCGGACGGTGAGGTCGTGGAAGGCGTCGCCTCGGTCAACGAAGCCGCGATCACCGGCGAAAGCGCGCCCGTGATCCGCGAGGCCGGCGGCGACCGCTCGGCGGTGACGGCGGGCACGCGGGTCATCTCGGACGAGATCAAGGTCCGCGTCACGGTCAATCCCGGCCAGGGCTTCCTCGACCGCATGATCGCGCTGGTCGAAGGCGCCGAACGGCAGAAGACGCCCAACGAGATCGCACTCACGATCCTGCTCGTCGGCCTGACGATCATCTTCCTGATCGCGGTCGCGACCATCCCGAGCTTCGCCTCCTATGCGGGTGGCGCGATCCCGGTGACCGTGCTGGCGGCTTTGCTGATCACGCTCATCCCGACCACCATCGCGGCGCTTCTGTCCGCGATCGGCATCGCCGGCATGGATCGGCTGGTGCGCTTCAACGTGCTCGCCAAATCGGGCCGCGCGGTCGAGGCGGCGGGCGACATTGACGTGCTGCTGCTCGACAAGACCGGCACGATCACGATCGGCGACCGTCAGGCGAGCGAATTCCGTCCCGTGGGCGGGGTCAAGATCGCCGAACTGGCCGAAGCGGCTTTGCTCGCCAGTCTCGCCGACGAAACGCCCGAGGGCCGTTCGGTCGTCGTGCTGGCGCGCGAGAAGTTCAACGTCCGTATCCTGACCTTGCCGGAAGGATCGGAGATCATCCCCTTCACCGCGCAGACGCGCATCTCGGGCGTGAAGTTCGGATCCACCCTGATCCAGAAGGGCGCGGTCGATTCGATCCTCAAGGCCAATCCCGGCACCGGCGACAGCGCCGCCGCGACCGAATTGCGCCGCGCCACCGACGAGATCGCCCGTGCCGGCATGACTCCGCTTGGCGTTTCCAAGGACGGGCGCCTGCTCGGCGTGATCGCGCTCAAGGACGTGGTCAAGGCGGGTATCCGCGAACGCTTCGGCGAATTGCGCAAGATGGGCATCCGCACGGTGATGATCACCGGCGACAATCCGCTCACCGCCGCCGCGATCGCGGCCGAGGCCGGGGTCGACGATTTCCTCGCCCAGGCGACGCCCGAGGACAAGCTCGCGCTGATCCGGACCGAACAGCAGGGCGGCAAGCTCGTCGCGATGTGCGGCGACGGCACCAACGACGCGCCCGCTTTGGCCCAGGCCGATGTCGGCGTGGCGATGAACACCGGCACGCAAGCGGCGCGCGAGGCTGGCAACATGGTCGATCTCGACAGCGACCCGACCAAGCTGATCGAGGTCGTGGGTCTCGGCAAGCAGTTGCTGATGACGCGCGGTGCGCTCACCACGTTCTCGGTGGCCAACGACGTCGCGAAATATTTCGCGATCATCCCCGCGATGTTCATCGTCCTCTATCCGGGACTCGCGATTCTCAACGTGATGCATCTCCGCTCGCCATCGAGTGCGATCCTGTCGGCGATCATCTTCAACGCGCTGATCATTCCCGCGCTGGTGCCGCTCGCGCTCAAGGGGGTGAAGTATCGCCCTGTGGGAGCCGGACCGCTGCTCCGGCGCAATCTGGCGATCTACGGGCTGGGCGGCCTTGTCGCGCCGTTCGTCGGCATCAAGCTCGTGGACTTGGTGGTCAATGGTGTGGGGCTGGCGTGATCGGCCTCTCCATCAGGAGGCTGAGGGTGGGCCGGGCTCGTTGCGGGAGTCAATCGGCGGTCCCGGCCCATTTGCCACGCTACGAAGATTTCTAAGGAAAGCATGATGAACAAGGATTTTGTCTCCTCGCTGCGGCCGGCGATCGTCATGACGCTGCTGTTCGCGTTGCTGCTCGGCATCGCCTACCCGCTCGCGCTCACCGGCATCGGTCAGGTCGTCTTCCCGCATCAGGCCAATGGCAGCCTGATCGAGGACAAGGGCCAGGTCGTCGGCTCGGAGTTGCTCGCGCAGGGCTTCGCCACCGACCGCTATTTCCATCCGCGTCCGTCGGCGGCGGGCAAAGGCTATGACCCGCTCGCCTCGGCCGGTTCGAATCTCGGCCCGGCCAGCCAGGCGCTGCACGATCGCGTCGCCGGCGACATCAAGACTTTGCAAGCTTCCGTACCAGGTAGTTCCGTTCCACTGGACTTGGTTACGGCCTCCGCCTCGGGCCTTGATCCCGACATCACGCCCGAGGCGGCTTTTTATCAAGTTCCGCGCGTCGCCAAGGCGCGTGGGATCGACGAGGGGCGGCTGCGCGCGATCGTAGCGAGCGCAACCGCGCATCCGCTCCTCGGCTTTATCGGCGAGGACCGCGTCAACGTGCTGCTCCTCAATCGACAGCTGGATAGTGAAAGCGCTAAACCCGCCCGGTGAGCGCAAGCGACGACCGCCCCGATCCCGAGGCCCTGCTCCGCCAGGCGGAGCAGGAGTCGCGCGGCAAGCTCAAGGTCTTTCTCGGCGCCGCGCCCGGCGTCGGCAAGACCTATGAGATGCTGACCGACGGCGCCGCGCGCGGCCGCGCCGGCGTCGACGTCGTGATCGGGGTGGTCGAAACCCACGGCCGTGCGGAGACCGAGGCCCTGATCGCGGGGCACGAGGTCATCCCGCGCAAACAGATCGACTATCAGGGGCGCAAGCTCAGCGAGATGGACCTCGACGCCATCCTCGCGCGCAAGCCGCAATTGGTGCTGGTCGACGAGCTCGCCCACACCAACGCGCCCGAATGCCGTCATCCCAAGCGCTACCAGGATGTCGAGGAGCTGCTGGCGGCGGGGATCGACGTCTATTCGACGATCAACGTCCAGCATATCGAAAGCCTCAACGACGTCGTCGCCTCGTTCACCCGGGTGCGCGTGCGCGAGACGATTCCCGACCGCATCCTCGAAAGCGCCGAGATCGAGGTGGTCGACATTCCGCCCGACGAGCTGATCGAGCGGCTCAAGGACGGCAAGGTCTACGTCCCCGACGAAGCGACGCGCGCGCTGGCGCACTTCTTCTCCAAGTCGAACCTGTCGGCGCTGCGTGAGCTGGCGCTGCGGCGCGCGGCGCAGGCGGTCGATGCGCAGATGCTCGATTATGTCCGCACGCACGCGCTTGCGGGCAATTGGGCGGTGAGCGAGCGGATCGTGGTGGCGGTCAGCGAATTGCCCGGCGCCGACGGGCTGGTGCGCGCCGCCAAGCGTATCGCCGATACGCTGCGCGCGCCGTGGACGGCGGTCCATGTCGAAACCCCGCGCACGCGCAATCTGGGGGAGGATGAGCGCAAGCGGCTCGCCGCGACGCTCAACCTGGCGAGCCAGTTGGGCGCGACCGTCGCCACCGTGCCGGCCATGTCGGTGATCGAAGGCCTGGCCGCGTTCGCGACGGAGGCGCGCGCAACCCAGCTCGTCGTCGGCAAGTCGATCCGCTCGCGCTGGTTCGAATTGCGCCACGGATCGGTGGTCGACCGGCTGGTGCGTGGCATGCCCGGCGTCGCGGTCCATGTCCTGCCGACCGAGCAGCCGGCCCAGCCGCCGCAGCGCGTGCGCAAATCCGTGCCCGGCGCGTGGGGGCGGCGCAGCGACTATCTATGGACCGCGCTGATGGTGGTGGCGGTGACCGCGTTGGGGAGCGGCCTGATCCATATCCTCAACCTCGGCAATGTCGCCTTGCTCTACCTTCTGCCGGTGATGGTCGCGGCGAGCTCGTTCGGCCTGCGCGCGGGCCTGTTCGCGGGCATCGCCTCCAGCCTCGCCTACAATTTCTTCTTCCTGCCGCCGACCGGCACGCTGACGATCAACAACCCCGAGAACGTCGTCACCATCATCGTGCTGCTCGGCGTCGCCTTCGTCACCAGCCAGTTCGCGGCGCGCGTCCGCGCGCAGGCGGACCTTGCCTCGTCGAGCGCACGCGCCAACGCCGCGCTGGCGGGTTTCCTGGGGCAGCTGACCAAGACGACGGGCGAGGAGGAGCTGGCCCAGGCGATCTGCGGCGAGATCGCCCGCATCTTCGACGTGCGCACCGTGCTGCTGGTGGCGTCGCCCGACGGGCCGCAGGTGCGCGCCGCCAACCCCGCCGAAGACCGGCTCGACACGATCGAGTTGGCGGCGGTGAGCTGGGTGCTTGAGCGCGGCATGCCGGCGGGGCGCGGATCGGACACGCTGACCGCGTCGGACTGGCTGTTCTATCCGCTGCGCAACGCGTCCGAGACGCTGGCCGCGATCGGCATGAGCCACGACGATGGCAGCGAACCGGTCAAGTCGGATCAGCTGCCCTTGCTGATGAACCTGCTCGATCAGGCCTCGCTCGCGATCGAGCGCGCGCGCCTGACCGACGAGATGCAGGGCATGGCGCAGTTGAAGGAGCGCGACCGGTTGCGCGCGGCCTTGCTGTCGTCGGTCAGCCACGATCTGCGCACGCCGCTGACCGCGATCCTTGCATCCGCCGCCGAGCTCAGGAGCCATCCGACGCCCGCGCTGATCGACGGCATCGAGGCGGAGGCGCAGCGGCTCAACCGCTTCGTCGCCAACCTGCTCGACATGGCGCGGGTCGAGGCGGGCGCGCTCAAGCTCAAGGTCGAAGCGATCGATCTCGCCGACGCGATCGCCAGCGCGGTCCATGACACGCGCCGTGCGCTCGACGGACATGCGATCGAGATGGGCGTAGCGGCCGATCTGCCTTTGGTGCGGGTCGATCCGCAGCTGTTCCACCACATATTGATCAACCTGCTCGACAATGCCGGCCGCTATGCCGAGCCGGGCACGCCGATCGTGATCCGGGCCGAGCGCGAGCCCGGCAGCCTGACGCTCGCGGTGCTGGACGAAGGACCGGGCCTACCGCCCGGGCGCGAGCGCGACGTGTTCGAAACCTTCAAGCGGATCGAGGGATCGGATCGCAAGCAGGCCGGCACCGGCCTTGGCCTCGCCATCGTCAAGGGTTTCGCCGAGGCCTTGGGGCTGGAAGTCGAGGCCGCCAATCGCGGCGAGCCGGCGGGTGCGCGTTTCACGATCCGCTTTCCCGAAACGGCCTTGTTCAAGGGAATGGACACAGAATGAGCAATAGCGCGACGATATTGATCGTCGATGACGAGCCGCACATCCGCCGGCTGCTGCACGGCACGCTGACGCGCGCGGACTATCGCGTGACCGAAGCGGGATCGGCACGCCAGGCCATGGCCGAGATCGAGGCGAATGCACCCGACGTGGTTTTGCTCGATTTGGGGCTCCCCGACCGCGACGGGCTCGAACTGCTGCCGCTGATCCAGCAGAAATCGAAGGCCGCGGTGCTGATCGTATCGGCGCGCGACGCGACCGACGAAAAGGTCGCCGCGCTCGATCTGGGCGCGATCGACTATGTCACCAAGCCGTTCGACACGGAGGAATTGCTCGCCCGCGTGCGGGTGGCGTTGCGCAGCCGGCTGGTGGCCGATGGCGGCCGCGCGTCGATCGAGGCGGGCGATGTGTCGATCGATCTCGTCCAGCGCCGCATCCACAAAAAGGGCGAAGAGGTGCATCTCACCCCCAAGGAATTCGCCGTGGTGGCCGAACTGGCGCGCTTCCCTGGCCGCGTCATCACCCACGACAAGCTGCTCGCCGCGGTCTGGCCCCGCGATTACGAGCGCCACATCGAATATCTGCGCGTGATCGTGCGCAACATCCGCCAGAAGCTGGAGGATGATGCCACCGTACCCGCGATCATCGTCAATGAACTGGGCGTGGGATATCGCCTTATGGGCGTAGCCGGCTGATCGGTGCCGTTGCGGCGGCGTCCGCAATGTGTAGGCTCCCTGCATCATCCGGGGGGATTCCCATGAAGCTTTCGTCGATCGCGCTCCTCGTCGCCGGCGTTGCCGCGCCTGCCATCTCCGCGCCACCGGTCGAGCCGGCTACGCAGCCGCCCGCCGCCGTCGCGCGGCCCGTGACGGACGATTATTTCGGCACCAAGGTCACTGATCGTTTCCGCTACATGGAAAGCCGGGATGCCGAGACGACCGCGTGGATGAAGGCGCAAAGCGCCTGGACGCACGGGCTGCTCGACAGCATCAGGCCCAAGCCGGCTTTTCTTGCGACGATGAGCGCGTTCGGTGGCCAGTTCGGGCTGGTCGGCGTCACGCAGCGCGCCGGCGATCGCGTCTTCTATCTCGAGCGCGCGCCAGGCGCGGACCAATTCGACCTGCGGGTGAAGGAAAATGGGAAGGCGTGGACCCTGGTGGATACCGCCGCGCTGATGAAGGCGCATGGCGGTGCGCCCTATGCGATCGACTGGTTCCAGCCATCGCATGACGGCGGCAAGGTCGCGGTCGGCATTTCGAGCGGCGGCTCTGAAAATTCGCAGATGACGATCCTCGACGTCGCTTCGGGCGAGGCGATCGCCGGACCGGTTGATCGCGCGCAATTCGGCGGAGTCGACTGGCTGCCCGACGGCTCGGGCCTGTTCTTCACCCGGCTGCAGAAGCTTGGCCCCGACGCGAAACCAACCGAGAAATATCAGAATATCACTGCCGACTTCTGGGATCTGAAGGGCGAAACGCAACCGCTGGTCGGGCCGGGACTGAAAAAGGGCCCGATCACCAATGTGGATGCCGCGCCGGTGCTTTGGCAGATCCCGCACAGCGATGCGATGCTGCTGATGGAGCAGAATGGCGTCCAGAACGAGATCACCTTGTGGTGGGGCAAGCGCGACGCGGTTCGCGCGGGCGCGCAGAACTGGACGCCTCTGGTCACGCCGGCCGACGGCGTCACCCGCTTCGACAGCAATGGCAAGGTGCTGTTCCTCCTGAGTCACAAGGATGCGCCGCGCTTCAAGGTGCTGGCGCTACCGATCGGCGGCAGCCTGGCCCAGGCGCAGACGGTGATTCCGGCGCGCGAGGATCAATTGGTGGAGAGCATCGGCGCGGCGTCGGACGGCCTGTATGTCGCGACCCGCGCCGGTCTCTACAGCAAGCTGCTGCACGTCTCGAACGATGGTAAGGTCGAGGAGGTAGCACTCCCTGTGCGCGGTTCTATCGAAGGCCTTGCGACCGACGTCGATCATGCCGGCGCGATCGTCGCGCTCGACGGATGGGCGAGCCCCCTGGCGCATTACCGCTACGATCCGTCGACCCGGCAGCTGGTCGATCTCAAGCTCGACACGCATCCGCGGATCGATGCGTCGCGCTACCAGGTGACCGAATTGTGGGCCGTCGCCAAGGATGGCGCGAAGGTTCCGCTGACGGTGATCGGGCCCTCCGGCCCGATCAGGCCGCGGCCGATGCTGATCGATGCCTATGGCGCCTACGGCATCTCGTCCTTCCCCTATTTCGGCACGCGCACCATGCCTTACATCGACGCCGGGGTGAGCCGCGCCGAATGTGCGGTGCGCGGCGGGGGCGAGTTCGGCGAGCCCTGGCGGCTTGGCGGCAAGGGCCCGACCAAGCCCAACACCTGGCGCGATGCGATCGCCTGCGCGGAGACGTTGATCGCCAAGGGCTATACCACGCCCGACATGCTGTTCATCACCGGCACCTCCGCGGGCGGCATCATGGTCGGCCGCGCGGCGACCGAGCGCCCGGACCTGTTCGCGGGCGCGATCGCCCGCGTCGGCGACGTCAATGCGCTCCGCATGGAAACGATGGCGGCCGGCCCTGCCAACGTTCCGGAATTCGGGACCGTCAAGGATCCGCAGGGCTTCAAGGATCTCTACGCCATGGACGCCTATCAGCACGTGGTGGACGGTACGCGCTATCCGGCCTTCCTGATCACGGGCGGCCTTAACGATCCGCGGGTCGAACCTTGGGAGGGCGCCAAGCTGGCGGCGAGACTGCAGGAAATTCCGGGCCATCGTCCGGTCTTGTTCCGGCTGGAAGAAAAAGCCGGACATGGCCTCGGTACCACCAAGGCTACTCGCGATGCCGAAGAGGCTGACATTACAGCCTTTATACTATGGCGTTCTGGCGCTGGAAAATGGCAGCCGACGCAGTGAACCACCGAGCCTATGTGTTGCTTAAATGACGAATAATATAATTGTTACACCCGTGGTCTAAGTTTTACTATTTGCTCTAGCGCAATTTAATTACCTGTCTGCCAGATGAACCGATCCTGTCTATGAGATTAACAGCGGTAATTCACCGTATATAAGCTTCATTTCATCGCTACGGGGCGAACTCTATCGACCTGCGACGGTTAGTCTCACATGAGCAACCACAGCACCCCAATCCGCCCGGCCATGACCGCGCTTGCCGCCGTCATCGCTCTGTCCTCAACCTCGTTGCTGGCGCAGGCCACCGACACGACGCAGGCTGCGCCGGTCGTCATCGCTCCGCCGGCCCCGGATGTCTCGGCCCCGCCGGCCGCGGCGCAGACCGCCACGCCCGACGTGGCAGTCGCACCCGCTCCGGTCGAAGCCGCCCCGGCGCCTGCGATGCGGACGATGAGCACGCCGGTTGAGCATATTGTTGCCGAAGCATCGGACGCTCGGACCCTGCCGACGCGTAGCGCGCCGGTAACGCGTACGGTCACCCATGTTGCGCCGGCTGCGGCCGCCCCGGCGGTTGCCAAGCCCGCGCCGGTCGAAGCGCAGCGCGCCATTACGCCGGCTCCGGTCGAGGCTCCCGCCCCGGTCGCTGCCGCCCCGGCTCCCATAGCCGCGCCGGCTCCAGTCGCCACGACGACCCAGACCACGCGTCAGCAGTCGATCGAGAATGAGGCGCTGCCGATCGCCGGTATCGTCGGCCTCGGCGTTCTCGCCATCGGTGGCGCGGCCTTCGCAGTGCGCCGCAAGCGCCGTGAGGATGACGAGGAAGAACTTCTGCTTGAGCAGGAAGCGCTCGTCGCGCCGGCTCCGGTCATGGAAGCCGCGCCGGTCGCAATCGCCTCGCGCACTGCGGTCGCCGCCCCGGCTCGCACGCCGAAGACCCTGCCTGGCGGGTTCGATATTTCGAAGTTCGGCCGTCACGCGCAGGCTGCCTATATGGGGCCGACGCCGGATAACCCTTCGTTGTCGCTCATGCGTCGTCTGAAGCGCGCCAGCTTCTTCGACCAGCGCGAGCGCGAGGCGGCTGCGGCAGGCACGACGCCGAAACTGGCCGAGCCGGTCTACCCCGCGGCCGCCAAGGCCGAGAAGGACAAGGATCAGGTCACGATCCGCATGACCCCGCAGCGGAAGAACAGCCGCAACGGGTACGTCCTGCAGAAGTAATCCGTATCAGTTGTGTTGCTTAAGACGCCGCCGGTCCCGCGACCGGCGGCGTTGCCGTGTCCGGCTTTCCATCATTGCCTATACGTAGAATCACGGAGGCCCTACACGCACCGCCATGGTTAAGATTCGGCATGAAATGGAAAGCTGCCGTTAACCCTTGAGCTCGTAACAGCGGCGAAACGGCCGGCGGAAGCTAAGGCGGTCCGCAGGGATTGGTGGCTTACCAATATGGGAACAATGGTCAGCTTGAGCCTGGTGCAGGTGGGCATATTCGCCTTCCTCGCCTGCCTGTGCGCCGCCATCTATGCCGGGCTTCGCAACCAGTCTTCGCTTGCCTGGCTGGCGGCGGCCTTATTCTGCGGCGCGATCGGCATGCTGATCGTCGGCCAGGCAGGCGGATCGCTGTCCGAATGGGCCACGATCACCATAGCTGTGCCGGCCGCCTATCTCTGCGTCGGGCAATCCGTGCGCATCATCCTTGGCCAGCGAAGCCAGTATCGCGCGCTGATCGGAACGGTTCTGGCGCTGACCGCGGTCGCGCTGCTGATGGCATTCGCCGATGTGCCGTTCCTCTACCAGACGCTGCCTTTCCAGCTCGCCTGCGCCCTTGCGGTGTCCGAAAGCGTCATTCGGCTGGTCCGCGCCCCGCAAAGGCACGTGGTGGACATCTGCCTGATCGTCGCGCTCAGCGGGCTTGCGGCCGTGTTCCTTGTCCGCATCCCGCTCTTCCTGATCCTGTTCGAGCCGGGCTCGCATTATGCGGTGGTGAAGGCGTCGCCCTTCCAGCGCGTGTCCCTTGTCATTTCCGGCATATTGACGCCGCTGACGGCGTTCCTGCTGATGGTCAAGGTGATCGGCGGCGTGATCGCGACCTATCGCATGCGATCGGAGCGCGACGGCCTGACCGGCTTGCTCAACCGCCAGAGCTTCGATTTAGCGGTCGCGCGCGATAGGCGTGCCGGCGGCTTCGTGATCATGTGCGATATCGATCATTTCAAGCAGGTCAACGACCGCTACGGCCACGCCGTGGGCGACGATGTGTTGCGCGCCTTCGCCAGCCTGCTGGAGACCACCGGCCATAGTGCGGGGCGCATGGGCGGCGAGGAATTCGCCTTGCTGGTGCCGGTGCGGAATGCCGCCGAAGCGGCGAGCGTCGCGGAAATGATCCGTCAGCGCTTCCATGCCGGTTCGCCGCCCGGGATCGCGCCGGATCACCGTTTGAGCGCCAGCTTCGGTGTCGCCCGATATTGGTCCGGCGCCGACCCGAAGACGGTTTTCGTCCGGGCTGACGCGGCGCTCTATCGTGCCAAAGAGGCGGGGCGCAATCGGGTGGTCGTGGCGGAAGACAGGGATGTGCCCGGCGTGGATCGGCTCCGCGCGGCATAAGTTTGGTTCAGCCAGGCTGAACCGGAAGCGGCCGGCGCCGCTCTTCATCAAAACGCCTAGATCTCCAACTGGCTGCCCAGTTCGATCACGCGGTTGATCGGCAGCTTGAAGAATTCCATCGCGCTTTCGGCGTTGCGCACCATCCACGCGAACAATTGCTCGCGCCAGATTGCCATGCCCGGCTTGTCCGAGGGGATGAGCGTCTGGCGGCCGAGGAAGAAGCTCGTATCCATCTTTTGAAAGGCCGGCCCGCAGCCTTCGACTTTGGTGAGCGCGGCCGGGATGTCGATATCCTCCATGAAGCCGTAATGGAGGATGATGCGGTAAAAGCCGTCGTCCAGCGCCTCCACTTCGATCCTCTGTTCCTCCGGCACCACCGGCACGCCCTGGACCTGCACCGTCAGGATCACGACCCGTTGGTGCAGCACTTTGTTGTGCTTGACGTTGTGGAGCAGCGCGTGAGGCACCCCCTTGGAGCTGGCGGAGAGGAAGACGGCGGTGCCCTGGACGCGCTTCAGCGATCGCACGCTGGACGTGATGAACATCTCCATCGTCATCGCGCTCTGGTTGAGATGGCCGCGCACGATCTGCCGCCCGCGCGCCCACGTGGTGAGCAGGGTGAAGGCGATCGCCGCGACCAGCAATGGAAACCAGCCGCCGTCGGGCACCTTGGTCAGGTTCGATGCGAAATAGGCGCCGTCGACGATCAGGAAAGCACCGGTGACCCCCAATGCGATCGGCTTGGGCCATTTCCAGACCGAATAGGTCAGCACGCCCAGCATGCAGGCGGTAATGAACATCGTGCCCGTGACCGCGATGCCATAAGCCGCCGCCAGGTTGCTCGAGCTGCGGAAGCCGATCGTGATCACGATCACCAGCAACAACAGCGACCAGTTGACGAACGGCACGTAGATCTGCCCCGCCGCCTTGGCGCTGGTGTTGACGATCCTGAGCCGCGGCAGGAAGCCCAGCTGCACCGCCTGCTGCGTGACCGAGAACGCGCCCGAGATCACCGCCTGGCTCGCGATCACGGTGGCGATCGTGGCGAGGATGACGAGCGGTAGCCGCGCCCAGTCGGGCGCCATCAGGTAGAAGGGATTTTCGATCATCCTGGGATCGGTCAGCAACAACGCGCCCTGACCCATATAGTTGAGCAGCAGGCAGGGAAGCGCGATGTAGAGCCACGATATGCTGATCGCCTTCCGCCCGAAATGGCCCATGTCGGCATAGAGCGCCTCCGCCCCGGTGACGGCCAGCACGACCGAGCCCAGCGCGAGGAAAGCGAGCTTGGGATCGACCAGGAAGAAACGCGCCGCCCATATCGGATTGATGCTGCCGAGGATGGCGGGATGCGTGATCACGCTGCCGATGCCCAGCACCGCCAGCACGAGGAAATAGAAGACCATGATCGGCCCGAACAATATGCCGACCTTGGCGGTACCGTAGGACTGGATCGCGAACAGCCCGATCAGGATGACGATCGAGATCGGCAATACGAAGGCGGTGAAGGTGTCGCTGACCGTGCTCAGCCCCTCGACCGCCGACAGGACGGAGATGGCGGGCGTGATGATCGCGTCGCCATAGAAAAGCGCGGTCGCGGCGACGCCAAGCATGACGATCCCCGCCGTCCAGCGCCGCTCGCCCAGCCGCCGCGCGATCAAGGCGAGCAGGGCGAGGCTGCCGCCTTCGCCATGATTGTCCGCGCGCAGGATGATCAGCACATATTTGAGCGTGACGATCAGCATCATCGTCCAGAAGATCAGGCTCAGCACGCCAAAGATGTGCGGCTGATCGACCGTCAGCGGATGATGGCCCGCGAAACTCTCCTTGAGCGCATAAAGCGGCGACGTCCCGATATCGCCGAACACGACCCCGATCGCGCCCAAGGCGAGCAAGGACAGAGGTTCCTGTGCATGACCGGTCGGCGGAGTCTCGTCGGGCAAGGCGGAGGCTGACATCAGGCACGCATACTTTCGAGAGGGGCGGATCGCATCCGCCTCCGGCGCATCGACCGATCGCCATAAGCTTTCGAGGGTACGAAGCCACCCCGTACATATGTTTCGCATATGGTTTTGAATAGGGCCGCTTATGCCAATCCTATGCGATCGCCGTCGCGGCCGGCTCGAATCCCTATGCGCCGCGCCATAATTCAGCTCCCGTTCGGGAGATGCGACGATGGCATGGCACGATCGGAAATATGCGGATGCGTCCTTGCGGCTGGCGGGGCTGGCCTTGCTGTGCGTGGCGATTCTGGTCGCTCGCCACCTGTTCACCGCGCCCGACCCGCAGGGCAAGGTCACGGCTTCGGCCTATCTGCTGGCGCTGATCGGAATGGCGAGCGCCTGCACGGGGGCGGCGCTGGCGGTGCTAGGGCGTCATCTGTTCGACGAGGTGGAATTGTCCGCGCGCTGGACGATTCACGTACCGCCGCAGCGGGGTGATCAATAAGCCCCGGTTGGGATCAGCGGCCGGGTTGTCCGCGTGCGACCTGCATCAGCCAATTCCGCATCTTCGTCCGCGTCTCATCGGACAGTTCGATCAGCACGCGGCGCGCGTCGGTCGAGTCACGCGACTTGGCGAGCACGCCCTGATCGATCATCGCGTTGATGCAGCGTACCGCGGTCGTGGTCGGCACCGCGGCGGCGATGCACAGGCTCGACATGCTGACCCGGCGGCCGAAGCCGCCTTCGGCGAACAGATCGAGCAATATATCCCATTCGGGATCGGCGAAGATGACCGGTTCGAACAGCATGTCGCGCTTGCGCCGCCACTGGCTGATGCGCCGCGCGAGCTGAACCAGATCGGCCTCGCTGATGTCGCCCGCCGGACCGGGCGCCCCCGCCGGCTGCGCGTTCATAAGGGCCCGCCCTCCACCGTGGATGCGCCGAGCGAGAATTCGGACAGGTCGATCGGGCGATCGGGCATGCCGTGCGCGCGGCGCAGCATCTCGATCACCAGCGACAGACGGGTCAGGCCGGCAAGATCGCCGGCATCCACCATCAGCGCCTCGGCTGCCTCGAGGTGATCGAGGCAGGCTTCGAGCTGCTGCGGATTCAAGGCGCAATTCCCATCGAAACAAATCCCCCGCAACCTTCACGCGCCCCTCCGGCGACGGGGGCTATTGTAAAGGAGGTCGGGGCAGGGAGGAAGAGGGCGAAAACAAAGTCTTCGCCCTCTCCGGTTCCCCCGGGTCAATAGTTGAGCGAGAAGGTCATCAGCTTCATCGTGAAAGCGAGCCAGACCAGGAACAGGCCCGAGAGCGCGAACAGACCCGCCCAGCCATATTTCCACCAGCGCCGATCGGCCGCCTTGAAGGCAACATAGGCGTTCCAGCAGGACAGGGCCGTGCCGACCGTCGCCACCAACGTCAGCAGCTGGAGCAGCCGCATCGGCAGGTCCATGCCGCCGTTGAACGCCTCCAGGTTGCTGCTGACCGAGCTCACGATCATTACCCAGCCGGCCGCGATCAGCAGGAACAGCCAGGCGGTTATCCGGGCGGCGCGATGCAGCTGCAGCGCCCGGCCGGAAAGCGCCGGCTTGTAGCCATAGCTTCTGCGGATCAGCGCCACGATCGGCCAGCCGATCGCCATCAGCAAGGAGACGCCGAGCGACAGGTACAAAGCCGGCATGATCCAGCCGGCATTCGTGCTCGCGGAGGCGGGCATGAACAGCAGGATCTGAGGCAGGTCGCTGTTGAGGAAGGCGGTAACCTTGCCATCCTTGACGATCGCATGCAGTCGCGCGGTACCGTTCACGTCCTGCCACTGCCAGGGGCCGACTTCGCGCCACTTCCGCGGGTTGTGCGCCGGATCGGTGAAGTCCGACACGGTAATCGTGTTGTCGGGGTTCAGCGTGACCTTGGTCTCGCTCACCACGCCGATGAATTTCAGCCAATCGGTCTGCGCGCCGCGGCTGCTGACATAATGGCCCGCAATCGCCGCGCCATGCTCCTTGGCGGTGGCGACGGTGGGCAGGTTGACCGGGGTCTGCGGGAAATAGCGATCGGTGAAATCGTCGAACAGGCGGGTGCGCAGGACATGCGCCGCGCCTTCCTTGCCCGGGCTGTTGAACGACAGGAACAGGCCCACGTTCGACTTCAGATAGAGGTGCAGATCGGAGTGGAAATAATTGGTGTCGCCGCCATGTGCGATGATGATCTGGCCGTTGCGGTCCTCGTGATAGAAGCCGAGCGCCATGCCGGGCAAACCGGGGACGGGGGCGTTGGCCGGCGCGTACATCTGGTGAGCCGTCTCAGGGTTCAAGAGCGGTCCGCCATCTGCAAGGTGCGCGATCATGAACTTGGCCATGTCCGCGCCCGTCGCCGAAAGCGCGCCGGCCGGCGACAGCGGGATGATCTCGAACGGCTTGGGGGCGTCCGACCCGGGCTCATAGGCCTGCGACAGGCCATCCTTGAGCGCGGGCGGCAGTGGCTGCTGGAAGGTCGAACGGGTCATGCCCAGCGGCACCATGATATGGTGCTGGACATAATCCTCGAACTTCTCGCCCGAGACGCGCTGGACGATATAGCCCGCCAGCGACGCGCCGTAATTGGAATAAGCCGGAACCTCGCCCGGTGCGAAGATCCGGACCGGCACCGCGCGGCTGAGCGTCGGGCCGAGCGGCTTCACGATCTTCGGATTGGCGGTGATCAGATATTTCAGCGTTTCTTCGAAACCGGCCGTGTGCGTCATCAGGTTGCGCAACGTGACGGGCTTGCCGAACGCGGGCGGAATCTTGAAATCGAGATAGTCGTTGATGTCGCGGTCGAGGTCGAGCTTGCCCGCCTGGACCTGCTGCATCACCGCCGTCCAGGTGAACAGCTTGGAGATCGAACCGGGACGGAACATCGTCATGTCCGGGTCGACCGGCTTATGCGTCTTGCGGTCCGAATAGCCGAAGCCGCGCTTGGTCAGCACCTGGCCGTCCTTGACCACGACCACCACCGCGCCCGGAATTTCGCCGGTCGCCATCGCATAGGGCATGTAGCCGTCGAGCCAGGCGTCCACATCAGCCTTGCTGAGCGACGCCGGGCCGCCGGGCGTGACCGGAACGCTCTGCGGCGTGGCGACCTGATGGGTCGGGACGAGCGGCAGTTTGGGCTGAAGCTGGTTCGGCGCCTGCGCGACGGCGGGAACGGCGAGCGCGGCGAGTGCCAAGCCCAGTTTGCGGAAGAAACGCATCCTTCTTGCTCCCTTAGAGCGATTTCTAGCCGGGCGGATTCGCCCGGCGGCTCGGAAATCGCGGCAAAATCCTAGTAACGATAGCCGATGCTGAGCCCGGCCGAGCGTGGACGCACCACACCCGCCGAGATCGCACCGTTGAGCGCCGAACCGGCCGTGCCGAGATCCGTGATACCACGGCTGTCGGTCAGGTTGCGGACGAACAGGTCGATCCGCATCTTGTCGAAGCTCACGCCGGCATGCGCATCGAGCTGGCCATAGGCCTTGAGCTCATGCTGGCCGTAGGTGGTGTCGAAATTGGTTTCGCGCTTGCCGGTATAACGCCACGAAAAGCCGAAGCTGCCGTCGGTCGTGTCGGTCAGCGGCGTGCTGTAATCCGCGCTGACCGTGCCCGCCCAATGGGCGTTGAACGGCAGCGGATCGCCATCCTTGCCGCCGACGATGTCGGGCGCGTCCTCGGTCAGGTGCGCATTCACATAGGCGCCGTTGAGCGAGAGGCTCAGCTCCCTGGTGGGCGTCAGCGTGGTCGAAAGCTCGACGCCCGAGCTCTTCGCCTTGCCGCCATTGGTGTTGACGCCGAAACCGCCAATGTCCGCGAGAAGCTGGATATGGCTCCATTCGATATCGAAGCCCGTCAGCTCGACCGTCAGTAGCCGATCGATCAGTTCGGCTTTGACGCCCGCCTCATAATTGAGCGTGGTCGAAGGTCCGAACACGCGCGGAACCGAATCCGGCGCCAGCGGCGGCAGCACGTTGGGCCCGCCGGGCTGATAGCCCTTGGCGAGACGGAGGTAGAAGGTCGTCCGGTCGTTGGGCTTATATTCCGGCGCGATCGAATAGGTGAACGCATGATCGCTCGACCCGCCGGTGATAGTGGTCGCGCCGCCGACCAGCGGTCCGTCGGTGGTCTCGCTCACCGTCTGCTTGTTGTGGCTGTAGCGGGCTCCGAAGGTGACGTTGAATTGGTTGGTGAGATGGACGGTCGCGTTGGCGAAGCCCGCATATTCGCGATAGGTCGAAGGCAAGACCACCGTCTCGAGCGGCGAGAGCGCGGTATTGAGCGCGCCGCTGGTGCCATCGACGGCGTTCAGCGCCTGGAGCAGGTTGTTGCGCTCGCGTGTGTAGAAGCCGCCGATCGTCCATTCGAGCAGCTTGGTGTGGCTCGATGCGAGGCGAACTTCCTGCGTGAAACGGCGCTGCGACAGCGACTGGACCACGTCGGCGCCCAGCGGTATCCCGAAAATGCTGGTTAGAAGGCCGCCGTAAAGGCCGCTCGCATCTTGGACGGTCGACTGGTCGAGCGTGCCCCAACTCGACGAGGAGAGGAGTTGCACCCCGCCCAGATCATAATCGAGCGTGCCGTTATAGATGCGGTAGCGCATCTTGTTGGGTTGCTCGACGATCCGGCTCTGCGTGAGCGCGCCCGTGACCGGATCCAGCGTCACCGGATCGACATCCTCGGTGCTGCTACCGTCGGAGTTCAGGTTTTCGAGGAAGGCGGTCGCGCGGATCGTCAGCCGGGTGGTCGGCTTGAAGATCGCGCTGAAGCGCCCGCCATAGGTCTTGCCGCCATTGATGTCGGCCCCGCCATTGGGCTCGTCGATATAGCCGGGATCCTTGCGGTAGAAGCCGCTTGCGCGCACCGCCATGTCGTCGCTCAACGGCACGTTGAACGCGGCGCGGCCCGATACGCCGGCATCGCCATGCGCCAGGCTCTCGCCGCCGACTTCGGCCGCCATGTGGAAGGCATCGGTCTGCGGCGCGATCGTCACATATTTGACGAGGCCGCCCAGCGAATTGGCGCCGTAGAGCGTGCCCTGCGGGCCGCGCAGCACCTCGACCCGCGCCAGATCGAACGGATCGATATCGGGTGCCAGCACCGCGCCGTTGGCAAGGCTGGTCGCCGAACCATAAGGCGTCTCGTCGACATAAGTGGCGACGGTCGCGCCGACGCCGCCCGAATTGATGCCGCGCAGCACCAGGCGCGCCTGGCCCGCCTGGCTTTCGACGATGTTCGCGCTCGGGATGCGGTTGAAATAATCGGCGAACCGCTCGGCATGGACGTCGCTCAACGCCTGTGCGGACAGGACCGACACCGATTGCGGCACGTCGAGCAGGCGCTGCTCGCGCTTCTGCGCGGTGACGACGATTTCGCCCCGCGATTGGTCGTTCGCGCCCGACTCGGTCGGCGCGGCGGGCGTTTCGGCGAAGGCGGGCGATGCAAAAGCGACCGCCGCCGCACTTGCCAGCAACACAGCTTTGGATCGGGAAATCATCGTACAAGCCCCTTGATGACGTGCTTGTCATAATGACTCATGTTTCAAACATAGCAACTGGTTTCTGAAACCGGTCTATCTGTTCCCTTGGGCGTCGGGCTGCGCTATGCGGGCAGGGAGGGGAAAAGATGAAGAAAAGCGGCGGAAACACGTCCCATCCCGGCCTGGCGCTGCGCGCGGCGCGAATCGAGCAGGGGCTCACGCTGCGCGCGCTGGCGGCGCGGATCGGCCTGCCTTTCTCGACGCTGTCGAAGCTCGAGAACGGCAAGATGGCGATGACCTATGACAAATTGGTCCGGCTCGCCCAGGGGCTCGGCGTCGATATCGGCGCGCTCGTTTCGAGCAGTCCGGCGGTCGAGACGCCGCCGCCCGGCATCGGCCGGCGCAGTATCCTGCGCGCGGACGGGATGAAGGCCATCTCGGAGCACCACTCGCACTTCTATCCGGCGTCGGAATTGCTGGGGAAGATGATGGTGCCGATCATCATCGACGTGCAGGCGCGCAGCGTCGAGGAACTGGGCGGCCTCGTCCGCCATGGCGGTGAGGAATATCTCTACATCCTGACCGGCGCGATGGAACTGCACTCCGATCTCTATGCGCCGCTGCCGCTGGTCGCCGGCGATTCGGTCTATTTCGATAGCGGCATGGCGCACGGCTACGTCCGCACCAGCGATACGCCCTGCCGCGTGCTGTCGGTCTGTGCCGGATCGGGCATCCAGCGCCTGGCGCAGACGACCGACCCGAGCTGGAATGGATAGCGACCAGGATTGAGTCCCTAAAAACGCCAAACTATGTTTCTATAGTTGAAACACGTTCCCGGCTGTGGGATGTGGATGCCATGGCAACCACAGCGCGCACCGCCCTCGTCCTCAATCACCGCCGTGATCCGATGCGGATGAAGGAGCCGTTCCGCATCTCCGGCTATCTGTTCGAGGGTATTCCCGCGGTGACCGCGACGCTGGACGACGGACAATATCGGGGGCGGGGCGAGGCAGCCGGCGTCTATTATCTCAACGACGATCCCGATCACATGGAAAGCCAGATCGAACGCTATCGCGACGTGATCGAATATGGGATCGATCGCATCGCGCTCCAGAAGCTGATGCCGGTGGGCGGCGCGCGCAACGCGCTCGACTGCGCTTTCTGGGAGCTGGAATCCTTCCGGAAGGAGCAACCGGTGTGGAAGCTGGCCGGTGTCGGCCCGCCGCGCCCGCTGGTGACGACCTTCACCTTGCCCGCCGAGGATCCGGCCTACCTTCAGGCGCGGCTGCCGGGTTTCGCGCATGCCAAGGCGATCAAGCTCAAACTGTCGGGCGATCTCGCGGCTGATACGGCGCGGGTCGAAACCGTGCGCAAGGCGCGGCCCGATGCGTGGATCGGGGTCGATGCCAATCAGGGCTTCGAGGCCAAGGATCTCGACGCGCTGGTGGCGATGCTGGTCGATCAGCGGATCGGTCTGCTCGAACAGCCGCTCCGCCGCGGCGACGAGGCGGCGCTCGACGGCTGGCGCTCGCCCGTTCCGGTCGCGGCGGATGAAAGCATTCTTGGGCTGGAAGAGCTGGAGAGGCTCGGGCATCTGTTCCAGGTGATGAACATCAAGCTCGATAAATGCGGCGGGCTGACCGAGGCGCTCGAAATCGCGGCGCTGGCCAAGCGGATGGGGATGCAGGTGATGGTCGGCAACATGGCCGGATCGACGCTCTCGACCGCACCCGCCTTCGTGCTCGCGCAACTGTGCGACTTTGTCGATCTGGACGGACCGTCCTCGCTCGCCAACGATCCGCTGGCCGATCAGATTTATTCGGACGGTATGGTGATGGTGCCTGCCAGCTTGTGGGGCCACGCATGATCCGGTTGGGAGCCTAGAGTGGCGCGCATCGCGGCCGGCACGCTTCCGGCAAGGCAGAAGCCGCTCTTCGGCCACCCGCCCGGCCTGACCGTCCTGTTCCTGACGCAGATGTGGGCCGAATTCTCCTATTTCGGCCTGCAGGCTTTGCTGGTCTACTACATGACCGGTGAACTTGGCTTCAGCCAGGCCAAGTCCTCGTTGATCTATGGCACTTATGGCGCGGCCGCCTTTTTCAGCCCTTTCTTCGGCGGAATGATCGCCGACAAATGGCTCGGGCGGACGCGCAGCGTCGTGCTCGGCGGCGTGCTGATGATGTGCGGCCACTTCGCGATGGCCTTTCCGTTCCTGCTGTTTCCGGCACTGGCCCTGGTCGCGCTCGGCAACGGCCTTTTCATCCCGCCGCTCGCGGTCCAGGTCGGCGCGCTCTACGCCGACGACGATCCGCGCAAGGCCTATGCGTTCAGCGCTTACTATATGGGCATCAACCTGGGCGGGCTGCTCGCGCCATTGGTGTGCGGCTCGCTTGGGGAATTGCTCGGCTGGCATTGGGGTTTCGCCGCCGCCGGCATCGGCATGTTTGCCGGGCTGGTCATCTATCTTGGCTTCAAACGGCTGCTGCCCGCCGATCCGCGCGATGCGGCCCGCGCCGCGCCCGATGCGCCCGCCATCGCGATCGACGCGCGCGCGGTGCGCCTGCTGATCACGGTCGTCGCGGTCGTAGTCCTGTTCCGCATCGCCTATGAGCAGAGCGGCAACGTCATCGCCTTGTGGGTGCGCGACCAGACCGACCGCAGCTTGTTCGGCACGCTCACCATTCCCGCCACCTGGTTCCAGGCGATCAATCCGCTGGGGATCATCGTCCTGACCCCACTCCTGATCCGCCATTGGGGCAAGCAGGAGAAGAAGGCTTCGACGACGATGCTGATGCACCGCATGAGCCTCGGCTGCATCATTGCGGGCAGCTCGATGCTGGTGATGGTGCTCGCGGCGTTGGTCAATGCGCGCAGCGGCCTGCCGGTCAGCGCCTGGTGGACGATTGTCTATTTCGTGCTGCTGACAATCGGCGAATTGCTGGTGATCCCGGTCGGGCTGACCCTGGTCGACCTGCTTTCGCCCGCCGGCTTCGCCGCGACCGCAATGGGCGCCTGGTATATTGCCAAGTTCCTCGGCACGCTGCTGGCGGGCGTGATGGGCTCCTATTGGGGTGCAATCCCCGCAGCCCTGTTCTTCGGTCTCGGCGCTGTCTCGGTATTTGTCGCCGCCGCGATCTTGCGGCTTATGGGGACGCTGGAGCGCCGTTTCGCCTAGCAGGCGAGGGGGCTTTGCCTCGCCGCCCGGCGCGCGCTACGCCACGGCTTTCCATGGGATATCTCGCTGCATGCGCCTGCCTCTCGCTCTGCTTCTCGCCGCCACCGCACCTGCCCAGGCGCAAGTGGCGCACAAGTTCGAAGACCTGGCCGTTGCGCCCAAGGGCGATCTGCTCGCGGCCGTGGAATCGAGCGAGGACCTCGCCGTCCACAACGTCATCGTCGTTCGCAGGGTTGTCGATGGCAAGGTCGTCCGCACGATCGATCCCTGTGCGAAGTGCTTCTATTCCGATCTGACGTTCGGCCCGAGCGGCGCGCTCGCGTTCGTCAGCCGGGATCGTGCCGCGGGGACGGCCGCGCTCGACGTGGATCGGGCGGGGACGATCCACGCTATCGCCACGATCAAGGGCGTCGCGAACACGCTGCGCTTCTCGCCCGACGGCAAGCGGATTGCTGCGCTGGTGACGCTTAATGCCGCCAAGGAAGTCGGCGCGACCCAGGCGGGCGTGCGCCAGGTCGGCGAGATCGGCGAAAGCAGCGACGAACAGCGCATCGCTTTGTTCGACCTGAGCGGCTCGGTCGCGGCGGACGCGATCAAACCGGTCTCGCCGGCCGGCCGCTACATCTACGAATATGACTGGACGCCCGACGGGCGCGGCTTCGTTGCCAGCGATGCGATTGGCAATGGCGACAATAATTGGTGGGTGGCGACGATCGACGCGATCGACGCCGCGACTGGCGCGGTCCGCCCGATCGCGCAGCCCAAAACCCAGGTCCGCTTTCCGCGCGTGTCGCCCGACGGCAGGACGGTCGCCTATGTCGGCGGCTTGATGAGCGATTACGGCTCAGTTGGTGGCGATATCTGGACGGTGCCGTTTGCGGGCGGCACGCCCAACGATATCACGCCCGGCTACAAGGCGACCGTCACCTCGCTGGTGTGGCTGGCGGACGGCTTGCGTGGCACGATCCTGTCGGGCCCGGACGCGTCGATCGTCCGCTTCGATCCGAAGAAGAGCGGCGCGGTCCTGTGGAGCAAGCCGGCCGGGCTGATGGCGGGCGACGCCAAGGTCGCATTCAGCGCCGACGGCCGTGTCGCCGCGAGTGTGGTGCAGGATTTCGAGCATGCCTCAGCCATCTATGCGGGCCCCGTTCAGGCGCTCCGCCAGATCACGCACGACAATGACGCGCTGCCGGCTCTGGTCAGCGCGCGGAGCGTGAGCTGGACCAATGGCGGCCATGCTATCCAGGGCTGGCTGCTCGCGCCCGCGGGTGCCGATCCGGCCGCCCGCGCGCCGCTGATCGTCAGCGTCCATGGTGGCCCGGCTGCGGCGCACACGCCCAATTATATCGCGTCGACCGGAATCACCGCCGATCTCGCCAAGGCGGGCTATTACCTCTTCCTGCCCAATCCGCGCGGCAGTTACGGGCAGGGCGAAGCCTTCGCCGCCGCCAACAAGCGCGATTTCGGTGGCGGCGATCTCAAGGACATCCTCGCCGGCGTGGACGCGGTCGAGAAGATCGCGCCGGTCGATGAGGATCGGCTCGGCTTGATGGGCGGTTCCTACGGCGGCTTCATGGCGATGTGGGTCAACACCCAGACGAACCGCTTCAAGGGGCTGGTCGCGGGGGCCGGTTTGTCCGACTGGATCAGCTATTACGGAATCAACGGCATCGATCAGTGGATGATCCCCTTCTTCGGCGCGTCGGCCTATGACGATCCCAAGGCTTATTGGGACGTGTCCGCGATCCAGTTCATCAAGCGGGCGAAGACGCCGACCTTCATCTACGTCGGCGAGCGCGACATCGAGGTGCCGCCGACCCAATCGATCGAATATTGGCACGCGCTGAAGGCGATGGGCGTGCCGACCAGTCTCGTCATCTATCCGGGCGAGGGCCATCGCCTGCGCGATCCCGCCAACAGTGGCGACATGCGCAAGCGCACGGTTGCCTGGTTCGATAAATATGTGAAGCACGACCAATAGCGCGTTGACGGCCCGCTTTTCAGGGGCCTAGCTGATCCGATAGCGCTATCAGAAGCCGCTGCCGAAGCGGGTTGCGCCAGGAGAGGCAAATGCGGATCACGCGTCGCGACATGTCGATCGCAGCCGTCAGCGTCGCGCTGACCTGCACGGTCGGCGCCTTTGCGCAAACGGACAGGGCCATCCTCGGGCCGGCGGTGTTCGACTGGAACAGCCTGCCGGTCACCAAGAACGAAACCGGCGAGGTGCGGCAGGTGGTCAAGCAACCGACCGCCACGCTCGACGAGCTCGAAATGCACATCACCACGCTCAATCCGGGCGTCGCCTCGCACCCGCCGCACAAGCATCCCAACGAGGAATTGGTGATCATCCGCGAAGGCACGGTCGAGACCTTGTCGGGCGGGGTGTGGAAGCGCGTCGGCCCGGGATCGGTCATCTTCAATGCGTCCAATTCGCTGCACGCCTTGCGCAACGTCGGCACCACGCCGGCGGTCTATCATGTGATCAACTGGAAGAGCGCGACCACCCCCGCCAACTGACATCGGAGCACGCCTGCATGGACCCGATCGACCGCCGCCTGATCCTCACCGGCGCAGGGATTGCCGGCCTCGCTTCGACGCTGGGGAGCGAGTTGTTCGCCCAGACCGCCGCACAGGGCAACGCCGTCGCCACCGAATCCGCGCCGGTCGGGCCGGTTGCGCAGGCCAAATATCGCGTGCCGTTCGCGGTGATCGGGCTCGACCATGCGCATATCTATTCGATCACCGACGCGGTGATCCGCGGCGGCGGTGTGCTGACCGGCTTCTATGCCGCCGATCCGGAGCAGATCGCGACCTTCCGCAAACGCTATGGCGACGTAAAACTGGCGCGGAGCGAAGCCGAGATCCTCGAGGACAAGAGTATCAAACTCGTCGCGGGCGCGCCGATTCCCGATCTGCGCGCGCCGCTCGGCATCCGCGTGATGCAGGCGGGCAAGGATTATCTGAGCGACAAGCCCGCCATTACCTCGCTCCAGCAACTCGCCGACGTGCGCCGCGCGATCAAGGCGACCGGTCGCAAGTTCGCGATCATGTATTCGGAACGGCTGGAGGTGCCGGCGGCGGTCGCGGCGGGGCAATTGGTCGATCAGGGCGCGATCGGCAAGGTCGTCCAGACGATCAACATCGCGCCGCACCGCGTGAGCGCGCCGACGCGCCCGGCATGGTTCTGGGATAAGGCCCGCTATGGCGGCATATTAACCGACATCGGCAGCCACCAGGCCGACCAGTTCGTCTATTTCACCAAATCGACGCGCGCGCATGTCGTCGCCTCGCAGACCGGCAATTTCACCTATCCGCAGCATCCCCACTTCGAGGATTTCGGGGACATGACGCTGACCGGCAACGGCGGCACCGGCTATGTCCGCGTCGACTGGTTCACGCCCGATGGCTTGCCGACCTGGGGCGATGGGCGCCTGTTCCTGCTCGGCACCGAGGGCTACATCGAGCTTCGTAAATATGTCGATATCGCGGGCCGGCCGGGCGGCAACCACCTGTTCCTATGCGACAAGAAGGGCATGCGCTATCTCGACTGCGGCAAGACCTTCCTGCCGTTTGGGCCGCAGTTCGTGACCGACATCATCGAGCGCACATCGACCGCGCAGGATCAGGACGGCGCACTGCTCGCCGCCGAGCTGGTGCTGACCGCGCAGAAGAACGCCACACGGCCGATAGCGGCCTGACAGGGGAGAGGGACATGCAGAACCGCATCTCACGCCGCGGACTGATCAAGAGTGGGGCCGCCGTCGCGATCGGCTTTCCCGCGATCGTGCCGTCGAGCGTGTTCGGCGCGACCGCGCCCAGCAACCGGATCAACATCGGCGCGATCGGCGTCGGGCGCATCTCGCGGACGCACGATCTGCCCTCCACCTGGCAATATGACGACGCGCATATCGTCGCGGTGTGCGATCTCGACACCAAGCGGATCGCGCTCGGCCAGCAGCTGATCGACGAGACCTACGCCAAGAAGACGGGCAAGCCGTACAGCGGCACGCGCGGCTATGCCGATTATCACGACGTGCTCGCGGCCAAGGATATCGACGCGGTCATCATCTCCACCCCCGACCATCAGCATGCCCGCCTCGCGGTGCATGCGGTTCGCGCCGGCAAGGACGTCTATCTCCAGAAGCCCGCCTCGCTGACCATCCAGGAAGGCCGCACGATGGCGGATGCGGTCGCCAAATCGGGCCGCATCCTCCAGATCGGATCGCAGCAGCGCAGCCTCGATCCGTGGCCGCAATTCCACCGCGCGTGCGAGCTGGTGCGCAACGGTCGGCTCGGCAAGCTTCAGCATGTCGAGATCGGCCTGCCCGGCGATCCGTCGGGCCCGGCTGCGCCGCCGATGCCGATCCCGGCCAATCTCAATTACGACGCCTGGCTCGGCTCGACGCCAGAAGCCTATTATACCGAGATCCGCGTCCATCCGCAGGACGCCTCGTTCGACCGGCCGGGCTGGATGCGCTGCGAGCAGTTCGGCGCGGGCATGATCACCGGCTGGGGCGCGCACCATGTTGATACCGCGCATTGGGGCATGGATACCGAACATACCGGCCCGATCGAAGTGTGGGGCCGCGCCGAATTCCCCAAGAGCGGGCTGTGGGACGTGCACGGGCCGTTCGAGACACATGCGATCTATGCCAACGGCGTGACCATGACGATCTCGGGCGCTTTGCCCAACGGGGTCAAGTTCATCGGCAGCGACGGCAGCCTGTTCGTGACGCGCAGCGGTTCGGTAACGCCAAGCGATCCGTCGGGTCCGCAGATCGATCCCCTCGTAGCGAGCAACCCCAAGATCCTCGACAGCGTGATCGGGCCGAACGAGGTCCATCTCTATCGCAGCCCCGAACAACATCGGAACTGGCTCGATTCGATCCGCTCGCGCCAGCCCAATATCGCGACCGCCGAACTGGGCCACCGCGCCTGCTCGACCTGCCTCGTCCATTCGATCGCGATGCATCTGCCCGACCAGCACCTCAAATGGGATCCGGTCGCGGAGCGCTTCACCGGCAATGACGAAGCCAATGCCCGGCTCAGCCGGCCGATGCGCAAGGCCTATCTGATCTAAAGCCGGAAAAGGGAGGCAGTGATGGCTCGGAAGCTCTGGTCTCGCCTGATCATGGTCGGTGGCGCGATGGCATTGGTGGCTGGTGCCGCCGGCGCCCAGTCGGTGCCGGGCGCCAATTCGGATATCGTCGTCCGGGGCGTCCGCTCAAGGCTCAGCAATTGGCGCGAGGCGGAAACCAGCCACGTCATCATGCTCAGCGACGGCAGCGAAGAGGAGCTGGTCCGCCTCACGCGCAACCTCGAACGGCTCCATTTCCTGCTTGCCGGGCTGATGAGCCGCGGCGCGGCCGATGACGATACGGTCAAGATTCGCATCACGCTGATCGGCGAGGTCGCGCAGTTCGACGCCATGGACCTCCACAATGTGCGCTGGCAGCAGGGGCCGTATAACGACCTGTTCCAGATCGGCCGCTATTATGATCCGCGCGCGGACGGGGCGGTCATGGCCAGCACGCGCGTCGATCAGCGCGTGGTGGTCGAACATACGCAGGCCAATGCCCGCTCGGTGGAACGGGCGTTGGGATCGGTGGCGGCGGCGACGGCGGATCCCAACGTGCGTGCGGAGATGTTCGCCGCGATCGGCAACATTGATGCCATGTCCGGCCTGAAGGGGCCGCACGACAGCGGGATCACCTTCGGTGAAAAGGCGATGGAGATGTCCGCCGAAAGCCTGCTCTATGCCGGCTACGCGCAGCATTATCTGCTCACCTATTTCCCGGCCGCCTATCCGCGCTGGTATCTTGACGGCTTCGGCCAGATCTTCGCGACCTTCGCCGTGAAGGGGGACGGCACGCTCGAATTCGGGCGCTCGCCCAACGGGGCGCAGGCGGTGATGCACGAATTCGGCCCCTATCCGATCAAGGACGTGCTCGACGACGCCTATCTGACCGAGAAGCCACACAAGACCGGCTGGACTCCGATCCACGCCTGGATGCTGACGCACTTCCTGTTCTTCTCGGACAAAAGGCGGCCGCAGCTGCGCCAATATCTGGCCGCGCGTGCGGACGGCGCCGATCCGGAGACGGCGGCAAAGGTCTTCGGCGACCAGAAGCAACTCGCGCATGAGCTCGGCAGCTATTTCGCGACGCGCAAACCCTATCTCCAGATCACCTATGACGGCTCGAAGATCGAGCAGCCGATCGTCCGGCGGCTGCGCGAAAGCGAGGCCGCCTTCGTCCGGGGCCGGCTCGAACTGGGCGCGCGCGTGGTGATCCCGGCGCCGCCGCCGCCCAATACGGCCCCCGACATCGCAAGGGCCGTCATCAAGGCGCGCGACGAAGCGCTGCGGCAGCGCGCGCAATGGCTGGAAGGGCTGCGCCGGGACGCGACCCGCTGGTCGGGCGAACTCGAGGCGCAATTGCTATTGGCTGAGGCAGAATGCCGCAGCGGCAACCCCGCCGAGTGCCTCGCTGCGGCCAGCCGAGCGGAAGCGATCGCGCCGAACGATCCGCGCGTGCTCGTCTGGAAGGCTATCGCGATGGTCGGGCAGGCCGCCGCGGCGCCCACCGCCGAACGCGCGGCGCAACTGGCCGCGGCCAGGGCGCTGATCGTCAAGGCCAACGAGACGGATCATGAGGCGATCGGGCCGCTGCTGGCTTATTATGAGAGCTTCGCCCGCGCCGGCGAAGCGCCGACCGTCAGTGCGATCGACGGCCTGCAGAAGGCGATGGAGGAGGTGCCCGCCGCGCCAGAAACCCGGCTCGAACTCGCCAGGGCGCTGGTCGAACGCGGACAATTCGCGGTCGCGCGGCCCGTTATCATGCCGGTCGCGGTGGGCGCTTATGCCACGCCCGAACGGCCCGCCGCGCAGGCCTTGCTCGGCCGGATAGATGCATCGATCGGCAGCAGGTCGGCGGCACCGAAGGACAATAAAACAACGCCGGCGCCTCCCGCATCGTGAGCACAGCGCGAACCGGCCGCCTGCGGATTTTCTTCGACGGCGGCTGCCGGCCTAATCCGGGCAGGATGGAGATCGCCGCCGTGGCGCGCGGGATCACCTACAAACGGGAGGATATCGGCCAGGGCAGCGGCGAAGAGGCCGAATGGCTGGCGTTGCTCCATGCCGTCCGGATCGCGGTCGGGCTCGGCGCGGACGACGTCGAACTGGTCGGGGATTCCCGCTCCGTGATCAATCAGGCGAACGGGGCGGGGAAGTGCCGCGACGCTACGCTACGACAACATCTGGACGCCTATCGTGCGGCGATCGCGGCGATCCCCCATGTCCGGCTGCGCTTTATTCCCCGGTCGAAAAATCTCGCGGGGATAGTCTTGGCGAAAGGCCATCCCCGCTAGCTCAGAGCGTCACCCGCAGCGTCAGCCCGTAGGTGCGCGGCGTGCCGAGCTGGCCGGCGAAGGCAAAGGGCGAGGCGCCCACGATCGATGTGGTCGACAGGTTCTGATAATATTTCTTGTCGAACGCATTCTCGACCCAGGCGGACAGATCATATTTGCCCTGCTTGAACGCCGCGCCGACCCGGAATTCGGCGATGCCGTAGCCGGGGATCACGGTGTAGGGGCCATCGTCGGCGGTGCCGAACATGTTCGATCGATAGGCGTAGCGCCCGATCGCATAGGGCCGGACCCCGCTCGCCGTCTCGAAATGCACGTCGGCAATCGCGTTGGCGGTCCATTTGGGCGCCTGATAGACGCGCTTGCCGGTCAGATCGCAGATGCCGCTCACACCCACCGGGCAGGGCCCGTTGGTATAATGGCTGTATTTGGCGTCGTTATAGGCGCCGTTCGCGGTCAGGGTCAGGATCGGGGCGACCCGCCAGCTCGCGTCCGCTTCCACGCCCTTGGCGAGCACATCGCCGACATTGGCGAGGTAGGACCGGTTGCCGTTGCTGGGGACGATGTTCGCCTGGAGGCCCGACAAAGTGGTGCGATAGACATCGACGTTCAGCGTCAGCTTATTGTCGAAATATTGCTGCTTGAGGCCTGCTTCCCAGCTGCGCGCCTTTTCGGGCTGGAGCACGAGCGGTGTACCCGCCGACACCGCCGCATTGAGGTTGAGGCCGGCCCCCTTGTAGCCGGTCGAATAGGTGACATAGGCGAGCAAGCCATCGACCGGCTTCCACGACAGGGTGCCGAGCCAGGACAGATTGTTGTTCTTCACCGCCACGTCATAGTGGAAGGGCAGCGACGTCGCCGGATTGGGCGTGCCCACGTTCGATGTGTCGGAAACGCCGTCGCGCTTGTCGTGCGTGTAGCGGATGCCGCCCGTCGCGATCAGGCGCGGCGTGATCTCGAAATTGGCCTGGCCGAAGGCGGCGAGACTGGTCGTGTGCGTGTCGACATCGTCGATATATTGCGATCCCGGCGCGATCGTCACGGCGGCGGCGTTCGGGTTCGCGAGCCGGGCATAGGTCGTGTAGAAAGCCGAGGCGTCATAGCCGAACTGGTTCAGGATATAATGATCCTGCAGCCGCTGGTGGAAATAATAAGCGCCCGCCTGCCAGTTGAACCGGCCCGGGCCGGATGCCAGCCGGAATTCCTGCGAAAACTGCTTGTCGCGCGTGGTCGCGACATTGACCTGGATCACGTCGAGCGGCGTGCCGTCGCTGTCCTGCAGCGGGTTGAAATACCAATGGCGATAGGCGGTGATCGAGGTCGCGGTGGCGAAACCAAGATCCCAGTCGGCCTGGAGCGATGTCCCCCATTGGTGCGTGCGCATCTCCTGCGGCGCGTTGTTGCGGGTGAAGCTTCCAGGCGTCGGCACATAGCCCAGCGCCGCGAGCGCCTGCAGCGTGCGTCCGGTGGTCGCGCTCAGGTTCGCGGGCAGGACGAGCTTGGTCGCGCTGACGCAGCAGCTGTCGTCCTCCTGCGAATAATCCGCGATCCAGCGCAGCTTGAAGTTGCTCGCCGGCGTCGCGAGCAACTGCACGCGGCCGCCATTGCGGCTTACGCTGTTGCCCGGCGTGTTCGTCTTGATGTTGGGCAGGGTGCCGTCGCGATGCGTGTTGAACGCGGTCACGCGGAAGGCGAGCAGCCCGTCCACCACTGGCCCCGTGATCGCGAGCCGTTCCTGATTGTAATTGTAATTGCCGCCCGACGCCTCGGCATAGACGCCGAAATCGAAGCTGGGTGCGCGCGTCGTGATGTTGACCACGCCCGCCGAGCTGTTGCGCCCGAACAAGGTGCCCTGCGGCCCGCGCAGCACTTCGACCCGATCGACGTCGATCAGGTCGGCGAGCGCCATGCCTGGCCGGCCGAGATAGACATTGTCGATATAGACGCCGACCGAGCTGTCGAGCCCGTCCGACGCGCTCGAAACGCCGATGCCGCGCAGCGCGACCGAGCTGTTGCGTGGATTGCTGTTATAGGCGGTCAGGCTGGGCGTCTGCTGTGGCAGGTCGGCGATGCTGTAGGCGCCGGTACGCTCGAGGTTGCCGCCCGAGAGCACCGACAAGGCCACCGGCACATCCTGCGCGCGCTCGACCTGATGACGGGCGGTGACCACCACTTCGGCCGCGCCTTCGGCCAGCGCATTCCCGCCGTCGGCATCGCTTGGCGCCGGCGCCGCATCGGTGGTGCTCGCGGCTCCCGCCAGCTGCACGGCCTGCGCCGACGCACCCGCCGCCGCCAGCCCGGCGACAAGCGCCGCCGCGGATGCGGCATGGAAAAATCGACGCTGGTTCATGGTTCGCCCCTTCGCTTGGTTCAGGGCGCCGTTCCCTAATTCCCTAGTTTCCTAGTAGGGAACTATGTAATCTAGGGATGGCCTAAGTTTTTCTGCGTGGCTGCTTTTGCCGATCCGGCGCCATCCCATGCGTGCGGCAGGCCGCCGCTCAGGAGAGTCGCATGGCGAAGATCGGACGGTTCGAGGTGGGCGCACAAGGCTTTGGCGCCATGGGCTTGTCGAGCAGCTACGGCCAGGCCGACGATGCGGAATCGCTGCGGACTTTGCATCGCGCGATCGATCTCGGCATCACCTTCTTCGATACGGCGAGCGGCTATGGCGACGGCCATAATGAGCGGCTGCTCGGCCGCGCCATCGCCGGCAAGCGCGACCGCGTCATCATCGCCAGCAAGTTCACGCATCGCCGCGGCGGCGCGGGCGAATTGATCAGCGCGCGCGACGCGGTCGAGGCTAGCCTCAAGCGGCTCAAGGTCGACCATATCGACCTCTATTATCTTCACCGCGTCGATCCGCTGGTGCCGATCGGCCAGTCGGTAAGCGAGCTCGCCGAACTGCAACGGGAAGGCAAGATCGGCGCGATCGGCGTGTCCGAAGCCGACCCCGATCAGATCCGCCGCGCGCATGCGGTCGCGCCACTCGCCGCGCTGCAGAGCGAATATTCGCTGTGGACGCGTTATGTGGAGGCGGAAGTGCTGCCGACCGTGCGCGAACTCGGCATCGGCTTCGTCGCCTACAGTCCGCTCGGGCGCGGCTTCCTCGCGGGCAGCCTGCCGACCGAGGCGGACGACCGCCGCAACCTCCACCCCCGCTTCCAGCAGGACGCGATCGCGCAGAATGCGCGCCGCCGCCGCATCATCGAGGATGTCGCCGAACGACTCTACGTCACGCCCGCGCAGGTCAGCCTTGCCTGGGTGCTGGCCAAGGGCGTCGTGCCGATCCCGGGCTCGCGCCACATTGCGCACCTTGAGGACAATGTCGCCGCCAACGAGATCGTCCTCGACGAAGATACGATCGCCGAACTCGAAGGCGCCTTTCCGCCCGGCAGCACCGCCGGCGAACGCTATCCGCCCGAGCAATTGAAGTTCGTTCCACGCGAACCCGCGCTCGCCTGATCCCTTTTCCCCGCAGCCAGAAAGGCGCAACCGATGAGCAGCGCAGCACAGCTACAAGAGCGTCAGTCCTATTCGCGTATCCAGGTCGAACCCGTCACCCCCACGATCGGCGCCGAGATTTCGGGCATCGATCTTTCCAGGGGCATCGATCCCGAGACCGCCGAGGAAATCCAGCGTGCGCTCCACGAATGGCGCGTCGTCTTCTTCCGCGACCAGATTCTGTCCAACGATCAGCTCAAAGCATTCGGCCGTGCGTTCGGTCCGCTGACGCCTGCGCACCCGATCGCCGACGGTCTTGAGGATCATCCCGAAATCTGGGAGCGTTCCGTCACCGAATATCGCACACGGCGTACCGTCAACGAGACCCTCCCGCCCGGTCGCATCCCGCCACGCGATTACAAGGGCTGGCATATCGACATCACCTTCGTCGCCAACCCCAACCGCTATTCGATCCTCTACGGCGTCGAGATACCGCCTTATGGCGGCGACACGATCTTCGCCAATCTGATTGAGGCCTATGAAGGCCTGTCCAAGCCGATCCGTGATCTCGTCGATGGACTGCAGGCGGTCCACCGCACCAGCAGCTACGACAGTGCCAGCCGGGGCCCGCGCCGCGACGGACTGCCGACCGGTCCCTTCACCGCGCTCCATCCGCTGGTCCGCATCCATCCCGAGACCGGCGAGAAACTTTTGTTCCTCAATCCGGGCACGACCAGCCACATCATCGGGCTGAAGGAGCGCGAGAGCCAGACCCTGCTTGATCTGCTCTATAGCGAGCTCACCCGGCCCGAATATCAGGTCCGCTTCCACTGGCGGCCGGGCAGTCTGGTGGTGTGGGACAATCAGGCGGTCGCCCATGCGGGGCCGATCGATTATTCCCAATTCACCGGTGCGCGTACCGTGCGCCGTATCACCGTCGCTGGTGAGCTGACCAAGGGGCCGGACGGCTTCGTCTCGCGGCCGCTGGAAGGCGATTTGTTCGGCGTGCTCGGCTGATGCCGCAGGCCGCGCCCTCGCGACGCACCGGCCCGATCGGGCTGGCCGCGTTCGTGATCGTCTCGATCGCTTTGCTGGTCGCGTTCGCGCCGGCGTGGCGCGAGGGCGCGGCGCGTGCGGCGCTCGATCTGAGCAAGCCGCTGCCGGACAAGGTGCCGCCCGGCGTAGTGCTGCGTGTCGGCGATCCGGTCACCCAATGGGTGTTCCAGCATGAGGGGTATGAGAAAAACCTGCCGTTCAAGATCGAATGGGCGCAGATCACGGGCGGCCCGGACGTGACCGAGGCTTTCCATGCCGGCGCGCTCGACGTCGGGCTGGGCGCGAGCGTGCCGCCGATCCATGCCACCTGGACCGGCATTCCGGTGCGGATCGTGGCGTTTCGCGACTATGCCGACCCAGGCCATCACCAGGCCTGGGTGTTCGGGGTCTCTCCGAAGTCCGGCATCCGTTCGATCGCCGACTTCCGGGGCAAACGCATCGCCTTCAGCCCAAGCCAGGTGCAGGCGGTGGTCGTGCTGCAGACGCTGCAGGCGGCGGGGCTCAAGCCGAGTGACGTCACCCTCGTCGAGCTGCCATCCAGCATCGGCGGCGACGTTTACACCAGCGCGCTCGCGAGCGGCGAAGTCGATGTCGCCCCGCTCGGCGCGGGTATTGTCGCCGAGCGCTATATCCGCAAATTCGGCGGCGACGGCGCGCGCCTGGTCAAGCATCCGCCGTTCCGCGACGATGCGGTCGTCGCCTATGTGCCGGAAACGGTGCTCGCCGATCCGGGCAAGGCCGCCGCGCTCAAGGTCTTCATCCATTATTGGGGGCTGGCGCAGGCGTGGATCAACACGCACCCGGAGGAACTGGCGCAGGGCTATTATGGCCAGCATCAGGGCCTGCCGATCGACGACGGGCGGCTGATCCTCGCCGCGACCGGCAAGTTCAACGTGCCGCGCGATTGGACGCGCGCGCAATCGGTCGAGCAGGCCGCGATCGACCTGCTCGGGCGCCAGACCGGCCATCCCCGGCTCGATGCCGCCACCCTGTTCGATCCCCGCTTCGAAACCATCGCCGCCGACGCGGCGGGAGGACGCGCATCATGAACGCCCTTTCCGGAGAGATTTTCCCGGCCCCGCCTGTGGTGGTGCCGGTCCGGCAGCGCCGTCCGCTCGGCCCGGGCAAGCCCAGCCGTAACGGCCATCTGCTCGGGCCCGGTTTGCTCTTGCTCTACTGGGCGGTACTCTCGGCGACCGGCTGGCTCGATCCGCGCACCTTGCCCGCGCCCTGGACCGCGGTCACCGCTGCCGCGGAATTGCTGCGCGAAGGCCGGCTGCAGACCAATCTCGCCGTGTCGGCCGCGCGCGCCGCGACCGGCCTGCTGGTCGGCGGCGCGGCCGGCGTGCTGCTCGCCTTCCTGTCGGGGCTTTCGTTGCTCGGCGGCTATGTCATCGACGGCATCGTGCAACTCAAGCGGGGCATCCCGATCCTCGCTTTGATCCCGTTCATGGTCCTGTGGTTCGGGATCGGCGAGCCGATGAAGGTCGCGGTGATCGCGGTCGCGGCTTTCTTCCCGATCTATATCCAGACGCACAGCGCGCTCCGCGCGATCGACCTGCGCTATGTCGAGCTGGCGGAAACGCTGGGGCTCAGCCGCGCGCAATTCCTCACCCGCATCATCATTCCGGGCGCGCTGCCCGGTTTTTTGCTGGGCCTGCGGTTCGGCGCGACCGCCGCCTGGCTGGCTTTGGTCGTGGTCGAACAGCTCAACGCCACCAGCGGCATCGGCTATATGGTCACGCTCGCGCGCAACTATGCGCAGACCGACGTGATGCTGGTCGGCCTCGTCGTCTACGCCTTGCTCGGCTTTGGCACCGACAGCGTGATCCGATGGGGCGAGCGGCATTTGCTCACCTGGCGCAGGACGCTCGGCGCATGAGCGCGCCCGCCGTCCGCATCCGCGATCTTGTCCGCAATTTCACGCTGAAGGGCGTGCTCAACGGGGTCGATCTGGAGATCGCGCCGGGCGAATTCGTGGCCCTGCTCGGCCGCAGCGGATCGGGCAAGAGCACCCTGCTGCGTGCGCTCGCCGGGATCGATCATGAGGCCGAGGGCACGGGCGAGATCGTCCTGCCCCAACGCACTGCCGTCATCTTCCAGGATGCGCGGCTGCTGCCGTGGATGAGGGTGCTCGACAATGTCGTGCTCGGCCAAACCGGCGCCGAGGCGCGCCGTCGCGGCGGCGAGGCGCTGGCGGAGGTCGGCCTCGCCGGGCGCGAACGATCCTGGCCGCATGAATTGTCTGGCGGCGAGCAACAGCGCGTCGCGCTCGCGCGGGCGCTGGTACGCGAACCCGCCTTGCTGCTGGCCGATGAGCCCTTCGGCGCGCTCGACGCGCTCACCCGCGTCCAGATGCACGGCCTGCTTCGGCAACTCTCCGAACGCCACCATCCGGCCGTGCTGCTGGTGACGCACGACATCGATGAGGCCATCCTGCTCGCGGATCGTATCGTGATGCTCGACGATGGGCGATTGCTGGCCAGTTTGCCGGTTGTGGCGTGGGAGGGACGTTTGGGGGAGCTGCGCAGCCACCTCCTCGAGTTGCTCGGTGTAGGCTAAACTCCCTCTCCCCGGCGGGGAGAGGGCTGGGTGAGGGGGAGCGAGCCGCAGGCGAGCGCTCAACCTCGAAGTGGGCCACCCTCACCCAACCCTCTCCCTCAAGGGAGAGGGCTTTGCGTTCGGTGAAAACCAACCTAACCCTGCGTTCTGACCAGCTCGACGATATCGAAATCATAGCGCAGCCAGCCGCGATTGGCGGCGGCCTCCACCGCCGCGGTCTTCTTCTTTTTCGCCTCGGCCAGCGATTTGGTGTGGCCCCAGAATATCTCGGGCGGTCCATCGCCGAGATAGGCGACGATCCGCCAATAATGGGTGAATTCGGTCGCGGTCGGGCCGATCGTCTTGACGTAGCCGTCCGGCAATGTGGCCGTCAGATAATGTTTCTTCTTCGCCATCGCGGTTCGATAGCCGATCTGCGCCGTCGATCCAGGTCGCGAACTCAACGGCTGCTATCGGATGGGGGCTGAATGGCGGAGATTGGGTGGTTAGCGGCCCGTCGGCTTTGAGGGAGGAAAAAGTGGAAAGCGGACGAAGGGCGCCGTAAACCGATGCGATGAGTGACGATCCGGTTCTGGCCCGCATGTTACGCGTTAAGAGTGGCCTACGTGCGGGTGGCTCGTCACCGCATCACGAGGTGATTGCCACCTATTGGACGCGAAGTGAGAATGCGTTGTTCGCGTTTTGCCGCGACGGGTTGCTACTCGATCCCGAAGGCGTGCAGCGCTTTATTCCCTTCGTAGTGATTGCGGACGCGGGCTATTACAATCGAGACATGGTGGAGCGGGCCAAGCGGATGAGGCTTGGCAGCACGCCTGAACCGCTGTCGATTACTCTGACCAGCGGCGAGGTGATCGATCTACCTTTGAATGTCCACGATGATGGAATGCCCGACCTGCTGACTATCGCCGGGCTGATCGAGCAGCGAGTTCGCATTTTCCAAGCTGAGCAACGACGAGAAGGGTGCCACAGGAAAAGTCTGAACTGACGACCGTTACCGGGCATCGTCGCCGGAGCTCAGCAATGTCCGTGTTGGGGTCGTGAACGGTCTGGCCGCTTGTCGCTCATTTCGCTTAGGAGGGTAGATGATTGATTTGAAAGGTCTGCGGCCGCCGCTGGTTGGACTTTGCGCGCTCGTGCTGTGCGGAAACGCCGTCCCGACTTCACCCAATGCACTCGCGGAGCGATCCGACTTGATCGCGGAAGTGGTCGTAACCCGATTGAACGAGCCGCATCCTTTGCCTCAGGGGCCGCCACTCGCATGTCACCGTGCGGAGGTCAGTCGTGTATTGAAGGGCCACTCCGCCAATGAGATTCTCGTTTGCGATCCTGGGGTAGCTGAATTTACACCACCGACCCCAAGGCTTGGTCAGCGCTACAGAATGTACCTTAAGCGATCGTCCGACGGCTTCTATCTGCCATTCTCATACGAGAGTTTTCGTCGGCTCCCAGAGATGCATCCTTAGGATCGGTTTCGGGCTGTAATCGCCCACTAGTGGGCGAAAGCCGACGCCGCTTCTAGAATCTGGACCTAGTTCACCGGCACGGGCGGGATTTTGCTCGCCACCAGCTCGCTCGTCTTGCGCTCGATCGACCACAGGACGCGCGGCGCGGCCGGGTCCCAGCCGATCGCCTGGCCGTCGGTCGGGATCGCGATCGTCGCGACCAGCTCCAGCGTGCTGCCTTCCTTGGGCACGCGCAAGGCGTAGAGTTCGGGCCGGTCATGGCCGGTCACATAGAGCAATCCGTCATCGCCCCATGCGCCGCCCGACGCGCTTTTCGGCGCCATGCGCGCCATCACCTCGGCCGGGAAATGCCATTGCCCGATCTCCTGCCAATCGCGGTCGTAGCGGATCAGGATCGTGTAGCGATGGTCGCGGCCGGGCGTGCCGCCATGCCCGTCATAATTGGCGAAACAGGCCCACCAGCTGCCGTCATGCTGCACCACCCAGGTCAGCGACCCATGGTCGCCGTCCAGCACCTGGGTCGAGATGTGATTCAGCTTCTTCGCCTCGAACCGCTCGATCATGCTCCGCATCGGCAGGCCGGGGAAATTCGATCCCGCGCAGACCAGCAATTTCTGATCCATCGTGCAGCTATTGATGTGCGGATACTGCGTCTCGTCCCCATCCCAGCGCGTCACCTGCTTGCCGGTGGCCGGATCGATCTGCGCGATCGAATGCGTACCGATCGCGTAGAGGTAATGGCCGTCGGAGGCGACGCCCTGATCGGCATCGCCGCCGGGCACGCGCTTGATCTCCGTCGCCTGGAGGGAGAGCGCCGCGAGGATGGGGAGGAGGATGATCATCAGAATTTGACCGATACGCCACCATAGAAGGTCGAGCCATAGCGTTCGTTCTGGATCAGCCAGTTGGGATTGCCGCCCTGATATTGCCGGGTCGGCTCGTCGGTCAGGTTCTGGGCCTCGAAGAAGATCCGCACGTTGCGCAGCACGGCGACGCTTGCCTTGGCGTCGAGCCGGCGCAGATCGTCATTATACTGGTCGTTATAGGACGGCGATCCGACCGCGAGCAAAGCATGGCCGGTATTGTGGTAGGCGATCGACGCCTCGACCGGGCCCTTTTGGTAAAAGAGCTCCGCGCCATAGAGATACTTGGACTGGCTCGGGAAAGTCGATTTGCGCCCGTCGGGCAAAGTCAGCGTCGAATCCGTGAGCGTGCCCGTCAGCTGGATGCCGAAGCCCGACAGCAGGCCCGGCAGGAAGGTGAATTGCTGCTGATACTGGGCCTCGATCCCCTTGATCGTGCCCTTCACCGCATTGAATGGCTGGCTGATGTTCAGCGTCGGATAGGTCACGCCCTGGAAGGTCGTGTTGGTCAGCACCGTGGCCTGGGTGAAGATCGGGTTGGCGATGCGCTTGTAGAAGGCGCCCGCGCTCAACAGGCCGCCGCGCGCGAAATACCATTCGGCCATCGCGTCGAAATTGTCCGCGCGATACGGCTTGAGGTCGGGATTTCCGAGCGAGACCGCCGCGTTGATATTGTCGATCGTGCCGCCCGGGGAGAGCGAGGCATATTCCGGCCGGCCGAGGCTCTTCGAATAAGCGAGGCGGATGATCGTCTGGTCCGAAGGCGTGATCTTCACCAGCAAGGACGGCAGCCAATCGTCATAATCGTGATTGCGCGACGCCGGGGTCACGCTGGTGCCGGTCAGCTGGAAGCCGGTGATGTCGAGCTTCGTGTGCTCGTAGCGCAGGCCCGGCACGACGGTGACGATGCCGAACTTGAGACTGCCCATCGCATAGGCTGCGGCGACATCCTCGGTCAGCGTGAAGTCGGCGGTGGTATTGTTGAGCAGGGTGGTCGCCGCATCGAGCGGCATCAGCGCCCCGCCCAGATTCTGGTCGGTGAACGTCTTCAAGGCATCGATGTTGAAGGTCGGGCCGTTCGAATAGCATTGGCTGGTGTCGGCGCTGTTGGGATAGACGCACAGCGCGGGGCCGCCGAGGCCATATTGGCCGAGCGTCCAGCGGTTGGCCGTGGCGGATGCCCGGACCCAGGTCGGCAGATCCTGATCGAAGTCGCGATCGGTATCGCGATATTTCGCGCCGAACTGCAGGAAGCTGCCGCCGCCCAGATCATATTTGCCGTCGATCTTGCCCTGCCAGATCTTCTCCGTGTTGAGCTGATGCTGTTCCTGATATTGGCGGAACTGCAGCTGGCTGTCGGAGCATTCGGTCACCGGCGCGGCCGAATAGACCTTGTCGGTGAAGTCGAAATTGACCGTCCCCGGATTGCAGCGGAACTGCCACAGCGGATATTTATCGAGCGTCTGGTTGCGGCTGTAGGCGCCTTCATAGTCCAGTTTGAGCGCGCCGGTTTCGGTCGAGCCGCCGACGATGCCCGTCGCCAGATACTTGGATTTGTAATCGAGCCGCAGATCCTCGCGCCGCTCCGGCCCCGCTCCGGTGACGGTGCCGGTCAGCCCGTCGGGATTGAGCGTGAAGGCGGGACTGCCGACCAGGGCCGCGGTCGAGAAATCGAGCCGGTAGCGCGGGCGGATCTCATCCTCGGTGAACTTGGAATAGATGCCGCGGACATAGAAGGTCTGCGTTGAACTGGGGTGCCAGTCGAGCGAGCCGGTCGCGCCGAAGCGTTTCCGGTCGAGCGAATATTCGGTGTATTTGAGGTTGTCGGGCACGCCGCCGCGCGCGAAGCGCGGGTCCGGCCGCCAATTGTCGGGGTAGAAACCCTCGCTGTTGAAGTCGCGATCCGAATAATTGACGCCGAGCGTGATGCCCCATTGCTCATCCGGGCCAAAGCGCTTGGCGACGCTGGCATCGCCCTGGACCGGCACCTTGTCGTTCAGCTGCTGCTTGCCGGCCTTGCCGCTGACCGCGAAGGAGAAATCCTCCTTGAAGTCGAACGCGGTCTGCGTGACCAGGTTGATCGTGCCGCCGATCCCCTGGCCGTCCATGTCGGCGGTCTTGACCTTGGCGACCTCGACCCGGTTCAAAAGCTGGCCCGAAACAATGTCGAGGGGCAGCGATCGGGTGGTCCCGTCGGGGTTGCCGATCTCAATCCCGTCGATCGTGTAATTGTTGAGGTTGGACGGCACGCCACGGATCGCGACATAGCGGCCTTCGCCCTGATCGTAGGTCACGCCGACGCCGGGCAGATGCTCGACCACCTCGGCTACGTTGCGGTCGGGCAGGCGGCCGATCTCGTCGGCGGCGGCGACATCGAGCACGCCCAGTGCATCGCGCTTGGCCTGGATCGCGCGCTGCTGGCTGGCGCGCTGGCCGGTGACGACGATGTCGGCGTCACCGGGGGCGGGCGGTGCCGCATCCTGGGCAAAAGCGGCGGTGGCAAGCGCGGACAGCGCGACGGCAGTGAGAAGGCGATGAAGCATGGCTGTTTTCCCCGTTTTGGAGGCAGCTAGCTCCGCATCATGACAGCGCTGTTCCGCTTCGATGACGCTTGCGGGACTCTTTCATGAAAAGCGCCTGGCCCGCGCGAATACGGGCGCCGGTCTCGATCCCCGCGGCCAGGGTGAATGCCCTGGGCAGCAGCATCACGATGGTCGAGCCGTGCTCGAAGTAGCCCATATCCTCGCCCTTGCGGATTGGCGCCTCGACCGGGATCGTGCGCGGCCCGCCCGCGCGGATCGACTGGGTAGTATCGAGAAAAGAAAGACGGATGCTCGCCACCAGCACTGCCGCCACCGCCACCAGCATGATCGGTGTGCCGTCGTCCAGATGGCAGCTTATCGCCGCGCGCTCATTCTTGCAGAACAGCCGCTCGACCCGCTTGAGCGCGATTGGATTCACGTTCCAGCAGTCGCCCGAAATATAGGTGACCTGATCGACCGTCAGGTCGTGCGGCGCGTGGAAATGATGATACATGCCCGCCGTCAGCCGCAGCGTGACATAGGTGCCCCCGTCGTAAGCTTGGGAAGCTTCCGCACTGCCGAGCAGCTCGCTCAGCCGATAAGGCGCATCCTTGATCTGATGCACCGTATCGCCGTCGATCGTGCCGTGCGCGCCGACGATCGCGTCGCATGGGCTGGCGAGCACGGCCGCGTCGGCGGCGAAGGACCGCGCGCCGGGCCGTAGCGCCCGCGTGAAACAGGCGTGCATGCTCGGGAACTTGCTTTCTGCGGCATCCGCTAGGTCGACGTCGGAGAAGAGCCGCCACAGCGCGATCGACGCGCGCGCGACCAGGGGCTGCTCGATCTTGCTGAACCAGCCGACGAAGTCGGTCGCCAGCCGCCGGGGCAGGCGGTTGGTCAGCAGGAAATTCAGATCCTCGTTTGCGACGAGGCGTGCGATCGTGGAGCGCATTGTCATAATCCCGTTGTCAAAGCGCGGTAGCAAAAGTCATGAACCTGTCCCTCGCTTTCATCGCGGCGGGCTCGGTCGGGCTTGGCGCTACCGCCGGCCGCCGTCGCCTGCTTCTGTCCCAGGCCAAGCACCGCTCGCTCGCCGGCCATTCCAAATGGTCGCGCCGCATCGCCGCGCTGATCCCCGCGCTCGATTATGACGCGACGCATTTCTTCCGCTGCGACGGCGCGCCCGACGATATCGTCGCCAAGCGCGAACAGGGGTTCGAGCGGCTGGCCTCGCTCTTCGCCGAGCGTTTCCCCAAGAGCCGCGCGCTCACCGCCGAGGCGCGCGACGGCCTGTCCGATCTGCAATTCACGGGCAGCTACCGCGTGCCCTTCCAGTTCGCGAAACTGGTGAAGGAAAATCTCGGCGTCGGCGCCTTCGTCGATCGCTCGGCAGGCGTCACCGTCACCGATCTCGACGGCAACCACTTCTACGACCTGACCGGCTCCTATGGCGTCAACCTGCTCGGCTACGACGCCTATAAGGCGATGATCGCCGATGCGGTCGCGCAGGTCGGCGATCTCGGCCCCGTGCTCGGGGCGATGCATCCGGTGGTGGCCGATAATGTCGCGCGGCTGCGAGCGCTGTCCGGTCTCGACGAAGTCTCGTTCCACATGTCGGGCACCGAGGCGGTGATGCAGGCGGTGCGGCTCGCGCGCTACCATACGCGCCGCAGCCACGTCGTCCGCTTCTGCGGTGCCTATCATGGCTGGTGGGGCGACGTGCAGCCGGGGATCGGCAATCCGGTCAACGCCGATCGCACCTTCACGCTCGCCGAAATGTCCGAAAAGGCGCTGCAGACGCTCGCCACGCGCCGCGACATCGCCTGCGTGCTGATCAACCCGCTCCAGGCGCTCCATCCCAATAACGCCGCGCCGTCCGACAACACCTTGGTCGACGGCGGCCGCCGCGCGGGGCTCGATCGCGAGGCCTATGCCGAATGGCTGCACCGCGTCGCCGAAGTCTGCCGCGACCGCGGGATCGTGCTGATCCTCGACGACGTCTTCACCGGTTTCCGCATCGCGCGCGGCGGCGCGATCGAATATTTCGGCATTCGTCCCGACATGGTCACCTACGGCAAGACTTTGGGCGGCGGGCTGCCGGTCGGCGTGCTGGTCGGCAAAGCCGAACTGATGAAGCGCTTCCGCCCCGACCGGCCAGTCGACATCTGCTTCGCGCGCGGCACCTTCAACGCGCATCCTTATGTGATGGGGGCGATGAACGCCTTCCTGCGCAAGCTCGACGAGCCGGAGACGGCGGCGCTCTACGACGGGCTCGACGAACGCTGGAACGTGCGCGCCATGCAGATGAACGCGGCGCTCGAAACGGCCAGTGTGCCCGTCCGCGTCGCCAATCTCTCGTCGATCTGGACGGTGCTCTACAACGTGCCGTCGCGCTTCAACTGGATGCTGCAATATTATTTGCGCGAGGAAGGCCTCCTGCTGAGCTGGGTCGGCACCGGCCGCATCATCTTCAGCCTCAATTACAGCGATGCCGATTTCGACGAGGTGGTTGCGCGCTTCACCCGCGCGGCGGAGCGGATGGCGGCCAATGGCTGGTGGTGGCACGCGCCGAACGCGACCAACAAGTCGGTCCGCCGTGGCATTTTGCGCGAGCTGATCGCCAAGCGCTTCGGGCGTTAATTCGCTGGCCGTCATGCCGGACTTGTTCCGGCATCCACCGGGAGGCAGGCGCCTCGCCTCAGAGTGGACCCCGGAACAAGTCCGGGGTGACGGAAAGAGGTCTTCACGCGCATCACCAAAAAACAAACGGGCCTGCCGAGTAGGATACTCGACAGGCCCGAAACCCGCCGGCGCAAAGGGAAACGCCGGCAGAAGCTGGATCAGCGCGTCGCAATGCCGCCGTCGAACCGCTCGCCCTTCAGCAGCCGCGCCGGCGCGTGGCGATATTGTTTGAAGTCGTTGAACGGGTCGGTGATGATCTTCGCCGCCCAGACGAGACCGGTCGGCACGTCGCGGACGAAGAAGAGCTGGAAGGTGCGGAACAACAGTCCGCCCGCACCCAGCGCCAGCCACATCAGGCCAACATGGCGGAGGAAGCCCATCGGGCCGGGGATATCCGAGAACACGCCCCACAAGGTCGGGCTGATCAGCAGCAGGATCGGCATCAGCGCCCAGATCGACATGAAGACGACCTTGCGCATCAGATTGTAGCCGACCTTGATCTCTTCCTTGTACTGGTGCGTCGCCTGGTTGACCTCGTCATAGCCCTTGGGCTCGAAGAAGAAATGGCCCGCCTGGCGGCTGGTCATCGCCACGCACCAGCCGAGCAGGCTCGCCAGCGCGGGATCGTGGAACAGCAAGATGTAGGCGCCGATGAAGCTCGACGCGCTCAGGAAGTGCAGGCTCTGGTTGATCAGGCTGTGATGATAATAACGATGATCGTCCCAGCGCTGCTCTTCGAGCTGATCCTTGAACGCGGCGATCTTCTCGCCGCTCTTCGCCTTGAGCGCGCCGCCCTTCTGCTTGAGCGCGCCGCCGGCCTGCTTGATCTTCATCGTCTTCGTCGATCCGGTCATGACCTGTCCGTTCAGTTCTTGCGGAAGCGGAGGAGTTCGAAATGGCCGAGCGGCGGCAATGCGCGTCGCTCGACCAGATCGATCGATCCATTGGCGGTCGCCCAGTCCGAATAGCGTTCGAACGGGAATTCCGTGCGGAAGCCGAGCCGGCTGGTGATCGGCATCAAGGCTTTCTCGATCGCGCCGCGCAGGCCCTTGCCCGCGCCGATCCGCGTCGTGATGATGATCTCGCCGCCGCGGCGCACGGTGCGCGCGAATTCGTCGAGCGCGCGTTCGGGATTGGGGACGGCGGTGATCACATATTGCGCGACGACCACGTCGAACGCGCCGTCTTCGAATTTCAGGTCCTCGGCATCCATCACCGCGATCGCTTCGACATTGTCGAGCGTGTTCGCGCGCTCGCGCGCTTTGGCGAGCAAGCCCTCAGAAATATCGATGCCATAAAGTTTGCAGCGCTTGCTGTAGGACGGCAGCGAGATGCCCGTGCCGACGCCGACCTCGAGCACACGCCCGCCGACGCGGTCGGCCGCCTGGATCGCGATGTTCCGGCCGCGACGAAAGACCGCGCCGAACACCAGGTCATAGACGGGCGCCCAGCGGTCGTAGGCCGCTGCCACCGTCCGGGTCTGCATCACCGTATCCATCTGCCGGTCTCCCATGATCCGGCGAGCTATCGGTCAGTTCGGAGACAGGCGCGCTACGGGTTGATGCCGGTTTTGTTACAGGAGGCGCGGTTCGACCCATCCACCTTCACATATCTGCAACCGGACTGACCCACGCGCTTCACGGGTTCGCATTATTGGCGGCTCCATCGCAACGGCGCGAGGAGCACGTTTTGGCCTCTCTCCCAGACCTTTCGCCGATGGCACGGCGTACGCCGCCCGCCGGTCCGAAGAAGCCTTTCTCCGCGCCCGCCACATTGCCCGCCTGGTTCGACGAGCCCGATCCCAAGCCCGCACCGCGCCAGCGCACGCATTATCGGACGATCTGGATTTCGGACATCCATCTCGGCACCCCCGGCTGCAATGCCGAGCTGCTGATGGACTTCCTGAAGTCGATCGAGTGCGAAACGCTCTATCTGGTCGGCGACATCATCGACGCCTGGCGGCTGCGCAAGGGCTGGTACTGGCCGCCGCGCCACAACGATGTCGTGCGCCGCATCCTCAAGATGGCGAAGCACGGCACGCACGTCGTCTATGTACCCGGCAACCATGACGAGGTGCTGCGCGATTATGCCGGCCTCGCCTTCGGCGACGTGACCGTTGCGAGCGAAGTGATCCATGAAACCGCTGACGGCCGCCGCCTGCTGGTACTGCACGGCGACCAGTTCGACAGCATCGTGCTCTACGCCAAGTGGTTGGCCTTCCTTGGCGACAGCGCCTACGAATTGCTGCTCAAGTCCAACCGCATCGTGAACTTCGTGCGGCGGCGCTTCGGCCTGCCTTACTGGTCGCTCGCCGCGCACATGAAGAAGCGCGTCAAGAATGCGGTCTCCTTCATCTCGCGTTTCGAGGAGGTCGTCGCCCGCGCCGCCGCCGAGCGCCATGTCGAAGGTGTGGTCTGCGGCCACATCCACTCGGCCGAGATCCGTCAGTTCGGCGATATCACTTATTATAATGACGGCGACTGGGTGGAGAGCTGCACGGCTTTGGTCGAGCATGAAGACGGCCGGATGGAGATCGTCGACTGGGCCGAACGCAAGCGGATCGAAGCCGCCGAGGCAAGCGCCCCGGCGCGGATCGCGCAGCCGCTCGCTCTGGTGCCTGCATGAGGATCGCGCTCGTCTCCGATGCGTGGCGCCCGCAGATCAACGGTGTGGTGCGCACGCTGGAGACGACGGTCGGCAAATTGCGCGCGCGCGGCTACACGGTCGAGACGATCACGCCCGATCAGTTCCGCAGCATCCCTTGCCCGAGCTACCCTGAAATCCGCCTCGCCATCGGGTCGGGGCGTGAGGTCGCGCGGCGGCTGACCGGCTTCGGCGCGGACGCGGTCCATATCGCGACCGAAGGTCCGCTCGGCTGGGCGGCGCGGCGCTGGTGCCTCGATCAGCATATGCCATTCTCGACCTCGTTCCACACGCGTTTCCCGGACTATGTGGCGTTGCGTACCGGATTGCCGCCCAGCTGGTTCTGGCCGGTGGTCCGCCGTTTCCATGCGCCTGCCGCGACGATCATGACCGCGACCAGGATGTTGGCTGAGGAGCTCGCAGGCCAGCGACTGCCACAGACGCATCGTTGGTCGCGCGGCGTCGATCTCGACCTGTTCACGCCGGCCGCACCGCGCCTCGCGGCGATGATGGGCCTGCCGCACCCGATTCAGCTCTATGTCGGCCGGGTCGCGGTCGAGAAGAATATCGACGCTTTCCTCGACGCGCCGGTCAACGGATCGAAGGTCGTGGTCGGCGACGGTCCCGCGCGCGCCCAGCTGCAGCAGCGTTACCCGATGGTCCATTTCCTCGGGCCGCTGCACGGCGCGGAGCTGGCCTCGGCCTATGCGTCGGCCGACGTGTTCGTCTTTCCGAGCCGGACCGATACGTTCGGACTGGTGATGATCGAGGCGCTCGCCACGGGCACGCCGATCGCCGGTTTCCCGGTCCATGGGCCGCTCGACATTATCGGCGAAGCCGAAGGCCGTATCGGCGCGATGGACGAGGATTTGGGCGTAGCGATCCGCAAGGCGCTCACCGCGCAGCCCGCGGCCTGCGCGGCGGAAGGTCGTCGCTACAGTTGGGACGCCTGTACCGACCAGTTCGTCGCCGGCCTCTGCGTCAACACGACGATGGATTTGCGGCACGCAGCCTGACTAGGGTTTCGTAACCGCGAAGCGCCAGCCGAGCATTCCCCACAGCAGGATCGGCCAGCTCAGCGCGACTTCTGTCGCACCGAGCCCGCGCAACTGGCGCAAATAAGCGCGCGCATGGCGGATATCGAAGATCAGGATCTGGCCGCCCGGCTTGGTGACGCGCCACGCTTCGGCCACCGCGGCGGCCCGGCCGGGCTCGTCCGGGATATTGTGGATCACGGTCATCGACGCCACCACATCGAAGCTCGCATCGGGATAGGGCAGGGATCGCGCATCGCCCGTTTCAACCCGCACGCGGTCCGCCACCCCAGCAGCCTGCGCGTTGGCCGTCAGGGCTTCGGGCGTATTGCCGCTCAGATCGACATCCTGCCACAGATCGATCGCCAGGACCTTGCCCGACGGCACACGCCGCGCCGCGCCGATCGCGACCAGCCCGCGGCCGCAGCCCAGGTCGAGCACGATCTCGTCGCCGCGCCATCGATGCGCGTCGAGCAGCCGCCGCAGCACGAACCGTTTGAGCCACAGGCTGGAGATCAGCATCCACAGCGACATCGCCACCATCGACAGGCCTACGAAGACCATCGTCGGCGCGAGCCATTCCAGTATGTGCCAGTGACGCGACAGGACGCTCGAACTGAGCAGGATCGCACCGATCGACCCGAGGTTGCGCACGACCGTCGGCGCATGGATCCCGTAATTTTCCCTGCCCGACATCAGCGCGGCCGCCCCGCAAAGCGCCGCAGCGCCAACCGCCACAACGGGATCGTGCAGAGCGCGACCTGGCCGAGCCATGGCACGATCAGGCTGACCGCCATCGCCGTGAGCGACCCCAGGACCACGGCCGTGCCGCGCTCGCGCGTCACCGCGATCAGTTCGGGCGAGGCGGTTTCGCTCACCACCGGCGGGTGCGTCACGATCGCCTGCAAACGCCGGTTCAAGACCGCCGCGACCAGCAGCCACGCGCAATAGCAGAAGATCGGCACGCGCATCATCGGGTTGGCGCTGGCGAACGCGGTGAAGAAGGGCATCGCCGCGACCGACGCCAACAGCATCAGATTGGGGAAAATCAGCCTGGGCGAGTAATGCGACGCCAGCGACATGGCCCGATGGTGGCCCGCCCAGAAGAAGCCGATCACGAAGAAGGAAATGAAGAAGCCGAGGAATTCGGGGCCGAGGTTGATCAGGCTGATCCAATAATCGCGGTCAGGCGATCCGAACGGCAGATGCGGCGCATGGATGTCGATCACCAGCAGCGTGATGACGATCGCGAATACCGCGTCGGAGAAGAAGATCATCCGTTCGAGGCCATGTTCCGGCCCGTGCGCGACGGTCGATTCCCGCTCTGCCATGCTGTCCCCTTCAGACCGGCGTGATCCGATCATGCGGGGAAGCCCGCGCGCTGTCTATATCGGGCTTTTTGGGCGTCAGGGCGCGAGGCGTCCGTCGGTGACGGCCTCGGGCGTGTAAGGGAACAGGATTTCGGGCTCGGGCGGATCGATCGCGCCGGCTATGTCGGGCGGCGCGATCTGGTGAATCAAATGGCGGATGATCGCCAGCCGTGCCGGTTTCTTGTGGTTGGCGCGCACGATATGCCACGGCGCGATCGACGTGTTGGTGCGCTCCAGCATCATGTCGCGCGCGGCCGAATAGGCCTTCCATTTCTTCTGCGCGACCGCGTCGAGATCGGAGACCTTGAGCGCCTTCAAGGGATCGGTGCGCCGCGCGTTGAGCCGCTCCGCCTGCTCCTTCTTGGAAATGTCGAGCCAGAGCTTGATCAGGGTGATCCCGCTTTCGACCAGCATCCGTTCGAAATCGGGCGCGTCGCGCAGGAATTCGGCCTGCTCGGATGGCGTGGCGAAGCCCATCACGGTCTCCACACCCGCCCGGTTGTACCAGGACCGGTTGAAGATCACGAACTCGCCCGCCGCCGGCAGATGCGACGCATAACGCTGGAAATACCATTGCGACCGCTCGCGGTCCGATGGCTTGGGCAAGGCCACCGCGCGCGTATTGCGTGGGCTGAGATGTTCGGTGATGCGCTTGATGCTGCCGTCCTTGCCGGCGCCGTCCCGGCCTTCGAGCACCAGCACTGTCCGCGCGCCGCTCGCCATCAAGGCCTGCTGCGTGCGCACCAGCGCGCATTGCAGGTCGACGAGCGCCTTCTTGTAATGGCTCATGCGCGGCAGAGTTGAGCCTCTGCCGCGCCCGAGTCAAACCCCCGTTCGCGCTGAGCTTGTCGAAGTGCTGCCCTTCTTCAAAACGCGCAAAAAGAGAAATACCCGGCTTCGACAGACTCAGCCCGAACGGGAAGAGGGCGATCGTTTATCGGCAGCTACCCGCGACCGTTTCCAGGCATTTGCCGTCCACCTCCGGCGCCGGCACATGCGCGATACCGGCCAAAGTCGGCGCGATATCGACCGTCTCGATCGGCTCCTTACGGTCTTCGGGCGTCACGCCCGGCCACCAGAACAGGATCGGCACGCGCCGGTCATAATCCCATGGGCTGCCATGGCCCGCGACCGTGTCGCCTGGCCCGCGCGCCATATAGAGCGTGCTATATTGCTGGAACTGGACCTGGATGTCGCCGCTGCGCTCCTTGTCGTAGCTTTCGTGGAAGCGCTCGACGACCGAGAGCTGGTCGACCGGCTTTCCCGGCGGCGGGACGGCGGCGGCGGTCTGGTCGGCGGTGAAGACCGCGGCGACCTCAGGCTGCTGCTTCAGCCACGCGACCGCGGCATCGCGCACCTGCGCGCGCAAGGCCGCGTCCGGACCGACATTGATCGCCAATTGCTGCGGATCGTCGCCGACGATCGTCTCGTAGTTCAGGCCGAGCTGCTTGCCGATCGCATCGTTCAGCCTTTTCACGAATGCGACCGGATCGATCCGGTGCGCGTCCAACCCATGTTCGGCGGCGCGCTCGGCGGCGTCGATCCCGCCATGATCGGCGGTCAGCACGACCACATAGGGCACGTTCAGGCTGTCGAGCTTCGCGAGCAACGTGCCGAGCGCCTGATCGACCGCGGCCATCTGCACGCACGTCTCGGCGCCGCCATTGCCGTAGCGGTGTGCGATATAGTCGGTCGTCGACAGGCTGATCGCGAGCAGATCGGTCGCGGGGCCGTGGCCCAAGTGCAGCCGGTCGATCGTCTGGTCGGCAAAATCGATCGTCAGCGGATCGAAGATCGGCGAGACGCGCAATTGATCCTGGAAATCGGTGCGGTGGAGGAAGTCGCCGCTCTCGACCGTCAGCGACAGGTCCGGCGGCACCTTGCCCGAGAGCTTGAGCTTGCCGAAAATTTGGGGTGCGGCCAACGCCTGGCACGCCGCCGAAATGTTGGTCGGCCACAGCTTCGGCGGTGCCGCCTTCCAGCGCGCGAACAGGGCCTTGTCGAAGGCAGCCGCCGGGGCGGTTACCGCTGGCGTCGCCGGGCCCGCGAAGGACGAGGTGGTGAAGCCGACCCCGTCATTCCACCAATAGACCGCGTCGGGATGATGGCCCGCCATCATGATCGCGGCGCGATCCTTGCCCGAGATCGCGACGACGCGCGCCTGCGGCTGGGCCTGCTTGAGCCATTCGCCGAACGTGGGCACGCGCAGATTCTGCGGCCCGCGCGCATCGGGATCGGCGGTACCCTTGACCGCTACGCAATAGATGCTCGATCCGCTCTTCGCGTCGAACCAGGTGTTGGCGACGATCCCGGTCGCGGCCGGGTGGCGGCCGGTCAGGATGGTCGAGTGGCCGGGGCAGGTCTCGGTCGCGGCATGGCTCTGATAGCCGGTGAAGGCGATGCCGTCGCCGAGCCGCTTGAGCCCGCCGGTGAAGCTCGCGCGATAGCGCTCGAACAGTTCGGCGGAGAATTGATCGACCGCGATCGCCACGATCAATTTGGGCTGGGCGGGCGGCGTCGGTGCGGCCGTCGCCGACCAGCTCGCCGCCAGAGCCCAGGCCGCTGCAATCCATTGTCCCGCCCGCGCCATCGCAAATTCCTCCCGGAGAATATGCTTCGATTGCTGGACTGTGTTGCGGATCGATGACTCTGCCCGTTTTCCTATTGATCGGACGGGCGTAAGGGGTGGGCATGACGATCGCGAACCGCGCCCTTTTGGGCGGCTTGTGCGTGCTGTTCTGCACTGGCCCCCTGTCGGCGGCGACCGCCGATCTGCTGATCCGCGGCGGTACCATCTACACCGGGTCGGACGCGCCTTTCGCGGGCGATGTCGCGGTCCGCGGCGACCGCATCACAGCGGTCGGCAGGCACCTCACGGTAGCCGCGAAACGCGTGATCGATGCGAGGGGCATGATTGTCGCGCCCGGCTTCATCGATCCGCACACGCATGTCGGCGACGATCTCGCTTCGGACGACGCCCGCAAACGGCTCGTGCCCGCCTTCCTGATGCAGGGCGTGACCACCGCCTTCATCGGCAATGACGGCGGCGGCGCGATCGATGTCGGCGCGGTGCTCGATCGCGCCCGCGCCAGGCCCGTCGGCATCAATTACGCGACCTATACCGGCTTCGGCACGATCCGCGAGAAGGTGATCGGCGCCGCCAACCGCGCCCCGACCGAGGCCGAGCTCGCGCGCATGAAGGCGATGGTGGCAAGCGCGATGTGCCAGGGCGCGCTCGGGCTTTCGACCGGACTGTTCTACGCGCCGCAGAGCTTCTCGAAGACCGACGAAGTCGTCGCTTTGTCGAAGGAAGCAGCCAAGCGTGGCGGCTTCTACGATAGCCATATCCGTGACGAATCCTCCTACACGGTCGGGCTGAAGGCGGCGATCGACGAGGCGATCGAGATCGGGCGCGAGGCGCACATCCCGATCCACATCTCGCACATCAAGGCGCTTGGCGTGGACGTGCAGGGGCAGGCGCCGGACATCATTGCGAAGATCGATGCCGCGCGCGCCGAGGGCGTGAATATCACCGCCAGCCAATATCCCTGGTCGGCGAGCGGGACGAGCCTGGTCGCCTCGCTCATTCCGTTATGGGCGCAGGATGGCGGGCGTGAAGCCTTGCTCAAGCGCTTCGACGATCCGGCGTTGGCCGATCGGTTGCGCACCGACATGACCGAGAATTTGCGCAAGCGGGGCGGGCCGGACAAATTGCTGATCGTCGAAGGGCCGTTCAAGAACCATCGCCTGTCCGAGATCATGGCGGCGCATCATATGGACGCGGTCGCGACCGCCATCGCCGTCATCCGGATCGGGGATCCGGGCACCGTCTCCTTCAACCAGAGCGAAGCCGACATCGCCGCCTTCATGAGGCAGCCGTGGGTGATGACCGATTCCGATGCCTCGACCGGCCATCCCCGCGTCTACGGCACGTTCGCGCGCAAATATGCGAAATATGCGGTCGCGGATCAGGTCATCACTGTGCGCCAGTTCATCGAGCGCAGTTCAACACTGACCGCCGACTGGTTTCACCTTGCCGGTCGCGGCCATCTTAAGGCCGGCGCCTTCGCCGATGTGGTCGTGTTCGATCCGAAGACCTACGCGGCGCACGCGACCTATGAGCAGCCGACCTTGTTCGCCGCCGGCGTGCAGACCGTGCTCGTCAACGGCATGATCGCGGTCGATCACGGCACGTTAACCGGCGTTGCCGCAGGACGCGCGCTTCCGCATCAACCGACTCCAGGAACCTGTCCGTGACGGCGCTCGCCGATATTCCCGCCGATTATGCCCGCGACGGCTATGTCATCCTGCGCGGCCTGTTCAGCGCGGCGGAAGTGGCCGAAATCGGCAAGGCGATCGATCAGGTCCATGCCGAAGGCGTCGCGCACGGCCGCAGCTTCCGCCACGGCAATCTCTTCTACAACATCAAGCCCGATCAGAGCGGCACGCCTTTTGTGCGGATGGCGCAATGGATCGCCTACCACCAGCCGCTGCTCAACGCCGTCCGGCTCGATCCGCGCTTCGTGACTGTGCTCGAGCCGCTGATCGGCCGCAACCTCAAGCAGATCATCAACCAGATCCACTGGAAGGCGCCGGGCGCGCTCGGCGATTTCGCGTGGCATCAGGATGCGCGCTTCCGCCTGCCGGCCGAGGCCTATCGCAACCTCGCCACCTCCTACATCCAGACCGGGCTCGCGATTGATCCGCACACGCCCATTTCCGGCTGCATGAAGTTCATCCGCGGCAGCCATCTGCGCGGCGATCTCGATTTCGACACCTCGACCGAGGTGCTGGGCAATGCGATGAGCGATGGGGTGCTGGAGAGCGCCGGCCTGTCACCCGACGATCTTGTCGAGGTCATCCTCAAGCCGGGCGATCTCGCCTTCTGGAGCCCTTATCTGGTGCATGGATCGGGGGCCAACCGGTCCGATCACAAGCGCCGCCTCTATATCAACGGCTATGTTCGCGCCGAGGATTGCGATCGCGGCGAATGGGCGTTCCGCGACGGCCAACCCGTGCCGCTCGGCCCCGAACCGGCTTTGGTCCATTATGAAGCGCTGCGCGAGCGGGGCGAACCCCACTACGTCTAAGCTGGGCTCACCGCGTTGCGCACCGCCTTCACGATCTGCGGCGCGGTCAACGGCTTTTGCAGATAGAGGCTGTGGGGCACGCCTTCCGACGGCCAGTCGGCGGCGCTGTGGCCGCTGAAATAGATGACGGGCAGATCGGGTTTGATCCGCCGCGCATAGCGCGCCACCGCCCAGCCGTCCGGCCCGTCACCCAGCCGCACGTCGGTGATCAGCGCCGCGACCTTGGTCTGGTCGCCGTCGAGCAATTGGATTGCTTCGCCGCCATGGCCGGCGCTCACGACCCAGAAGTCGGCGTCCTCCAGCGATGTCTGGATGAGGTCACGAATGAGGAACTCATCCTCGACCAGGAGAACCAGCTTCTTGTCCGGCATCCTTCCCTCCCGCGGCGGCCTCGCCATCCATGGGCTCAAGCCTAAGCGCCTGTCACGTCAACAGATTTTCGCACCAGATTGACTTCACTCCGGCTCGAACGCCTGCCGTCGGACACTCGCAGGATCAAGTTAAAAAATTGATCCACATCAATTCCTGCATCGGGTCTGCGGGTTTTCAAAGTGACGAATTGTAAACTCGGCATGCACCGCCGATCATCACCGTAAAGTGCGCGGGTTCAGCGCATGGGCCAGTTCATCACCGCATCGCGCAGGAACGCATCGGCCGCGCGATAGCTCGCCAGCCAGTCGGCATAACGCAGGAAACCGTGCCGCTCGTTGGGGAAGACGAGGTCGCGATAGGGAATGCGCCGCGCGGCCAGTTCGCGCGCGAGCAGGATCGACTGGCCGAAATCGACATTCTTGTCGTCGTCGCCATGGATCAGCAGCACCGGCGAGCGCCATGTCTCGATCGATCCCATCGGCGACGATGTCCATTGCAACTGGTGCGCGGCGGCCTGCGCATCGGGCGAGAGGTTGTTCTCGACCGGGCGGACCATCGCGTGGACGCCATGGAAATCGACCCCGGCCGCGAACAGGTCGCTGTTTCGTGCAAGCGCAAGCGCGGTCAGATAGCCGCCCCAGCTTCCGCCCCAGATCCCGATCCGCTTTGGATCGACAAAGCTCTGCGCGGCGAGCCAGCGTCCGCCCGCGAGCACGTCGCGATATTCGGTCGCCCCCTCGCGCGCGATGCCGGGCGCGTCGCGGAAGGCGCGGCCATAGCCGGTGCCGCTGCGATAATTGACCGACAGCACGTCATAGCCCTCGGCGGCGAGATGCTGGTTCAGGATGTAGCTGTTCGAATAATAGCCCGACGGGTGGAAGCCGAGCAGCATCTGCCGGCGCGGCCCGCCATGAACGAAGATCATCGCCGGATGCTTGCCGCTGCCCCTGGCGCGGAAGAGTTGGGCGTGGACCGCAACCCCATCCTCAGCCTTGAACACGACCGGCTCGGGCGTGAGGAAATTGGTGGCCGCGGGCGCGGGCCCAATCGGCGACAGCTTGTGCTCGACCAAAGCCGGATAGGCCGGATGGCTCGCATCGGTCGCGGTCACGGCGAGGGTATCACCCGCGAACACGGGGTAGGATTCGATGCCATTGCCCTTGGTCAGTGCCATCGGCGCACCGCCATCGAGCGGTACGCGCCACAGATGATGGCGGTCCGCGTCGCCGGCGTTGGCGGCATAGGCCAGGCTCTTGCCGTCGGGGCTGAGCACGTAGGTGTCGATCTCGAACGCGCCCGGCGTCAGTTCGCGCGGGTTGCCGCCCTTCGGATCGATCGCATAGGCATGGACCCAGCCGCTCGCCTCCCACGGGAAGACGATCGTGCCGGTCGCGCTCCAGAGCAGGTTGCGGCCGCGCGTGCCGGCATAGCGGCCGCCCACGCCCTGCGGCGCCGACCATAAAGTCCGCGTCTCGCCCGTCGCGACGTCGGCGATGCGCAGCGACCAGTAAGGCCCGCTATCGTCGGCCGCGCCCGTCGGCGGATCGACGAAGAACAGGAAGGCGATCTGCTTGCCGTCCGGCGAAAAAGTCGGTTCGTCGGCGTGACCGAGCTCGGGCTGGAAATAGCGCACCTGCCCGGCGGCGATATCGAGCAGCCCGACAAAGCTGTGGCTGCCGCGATCGTCCATCAGCAACAGGCTGGTGCCGTCGGGCGACCAGCGCAGGCTCGCTACCTCGCCCGCGACCTTGGCGACGCGGTGCGCCTCGCCGGCGCGCTGCCACAGATAGATCGACCCCCGATACGTGAAGGCGAGCTTGCTGCCATCGGGCGAAAAGGTCGGGCTATGGCCCTCGCCGACCAGCACCGGCGTGCTGCCGTCGAGCGTCGAGACGAACAATTGCTGCTTGGGCCAGCTCGCGAAACTCGCCGGATTGGGGACATCCTCCATGTCCGGATATTCGGCGTCGCCGCCGCGCACGAATGCCAGCGCGCTGCCGTCGCGGGTGAATTCCAGATCGTAGATTTCGAGCCCGTCATCCTGCGTGAAGGCGGTCAGCGCATGCGCCGCAACACCCTTGTCGGCAATCCAGATGTTGCGGACGCCCGCCTCATTCTCGACCCAGGCGAAGCGGGCCTTGTCGTGCGCGCCGGTAAGGCCGCCCGCGACTGGCAACGCCATCGCCTTTTCCAGATCGTCGGTTGCAGCGAGGGCAGGGTGCGCGAGCACCAGCCCCGCCGCGCACAGCCCCAGTTTCAGTCCGGTCCACAAGCTCATCACATTGCTTGTGAAACCGCTTACCGCATGGGGCAAGCCATTTGCTTGCTTGCCGGGATATCTTGCTTAGGTTCGCGCCGATGATCCGGGGAATATTGCTTGTCGCGGCCTTGTTGCCGCTCGCCGCCGCAACCGCACAGGCGCCGCTGCAGGACCGGGTCGAGACGATACTGAAGGCCGCCGGCCCCGGCCCGCGCTACGGTCTCGTCGTCGCCGACGACAGCGGCAAGGAACTGATCGCGATCGATCCCGATGGCCGCTACATCCCGGCGTCCAACACCAAGATGTTCACCACCGCCGCCGTCTTTGCGACGCTCGACGGGCTCGATCAGCCTGACGCGACCGGCGGCGCTGCCGTGCGGCTCGAAACCTATCGCAAGGGACCGCCCGACGTCGTGCTCGAAGGCCATGGCGATGCCCGCCTGTCGAGCGCGGCCGATTGCGCGACCGACTGCCTCGCGACGCTTGCCGACGCGGTCGCGGCGAAGGCGCATAGCGTCCATGACGTGATCGGCGACGACAGCCTCTTTCCCGACGAGCGCTGGTCGCAGGGGATGAGCTGGAACAACATTCCGACCCGCTCGGGCACCGCCACCTCCGCGCTGACGCTCGACGACAATGAAGTGCCGATGACGGTGACGCCGGGCGCCATCGGCACCGCGCCGACGCTCGATCTGCCGGCTTACTACACGGTCGACAATCGCGCGGTCACGGTCGCGGGCGACAAGGTCGAACTCGATTATACGCGCGACCCCAACGGCCTCGTCGTGCGGCTCGTCGGCACGATCGGCGCGTCCGCCAAACCCGAACTGTTCCGAATGGGGATCGACGATCCGGCGCGCTATGCCGCGTGGCGTTTGCAGGCGTTGCTGGCGGCGCGCGGGGTCAAGGTCACCGGCACGATCGCGATGCGCCATCGCCCGCTCGCCTGGTCCGACGATATCGCGCATCGCGACGGTGCGCCGCCGATGCGCCCGCCCCCGCAGGCCGTGCTGGCCAAGCTGACGCTGCCGCCGCTCTATGAGGATCTGATCCACACCAACAAGATCAGCCAGAACCTCCACGCCGAACTGTTCCTGCGCCGCGTCTCGATCAAGGATGGCAGCGGCTCGGTCGCCGACGGGCTGGCGGTGGTGCGCGCGATGCTGGCCAAGGCTGGCGTACCGCGCGCCGACTACGACTTTGCCGACGGCTCGGGCATGTCGAGCTACAACCGGGTGGCACCGCGCGGCGCGGTGATCTTCCTGCGCTGGGTCGCGGCCCAGCCCTGGGGGGCTACATGGCGCGCGACCCTGCCGGTCGGCGGCGAACCCAGCACGCTCGGCCACCGCTTCCGCGGCACCCCGCTCGAAGGCAAACTCTTCGCCAAGACCGGCACGCTCAACCAGAGCAATGCGCTGTCGGGCTACATGATCGCGAAGAGCGGACGCACTTTGACCTTTTCGTCCTATGCCAACGACGTGCCCGAAAATGTGCGCGCCACCCGCGCGGTGGACGAAGCGCTCAATTTGATCGCCGCCGAGAATTAGCCGGATTTCAGCGTGAAGGCGGCTTTGCTGGAAAGCAGTCATTAGGGAGGATGCGCTTACACGCTATGGTCGCCAAACGAAGTTACGAGCATGAGCATGATCAAGGTCCACATAGATTTCTCTATCTTCACCAAAGAAGCAGCATTCGGCATGATATCTGGCTCGCTGACGTTGCCCGTCGCACCTCAGATAGGTGATGCGATAGCCTTTCGCATCTCGAAGAAAGTCGAAGCGTATCTCGGCCAGCTTCCGTTTGGTGGTTACTTGCGCGTGACAAGGCGGCTCATCGGGGCTGATGCGGATTTGGGCATCCTTCTAACGTTAGAAGACGTAACAGCCGCAACCTCCGATGACGCTCAACGACTAGTCTCGGCATTGGAGGAGAGTTACGGGCTCTTTGGAGACGTCTGGGAAAATCAATAGTCGACGGGGGTAATCGTCCGCGCCTAGGTCGAACTCCGCCGTTAAAGCACGGCAATCAGCGGCGTTTCAGCAGCGTTTCGGGGACACTATACCTAACTTCGGATAAGGGCGTCGCCGGACGCAATCACACCACAGCCCTGAAACGCCTTACTAGGTGAAGGATTGACAAATGTACGCATAAAGCGTACGCATTTCGATGCGAGATGCTGATACCACACGTCTGCAGATCGCGGGCTTCGGCTGTTTCTCAGATTTGGCAGTGGCAACGGCACCGAACGCGCGTGCCGGCCAGAGCCGCAAGCGCCAATTCCTTTAGTTCGTTTTCGGGGTTTTTTGTTTTTTCCCTTCGTGGCGGATAGGCGCGATCAGGTCGGACGCTGCCGTTAGCTGGCCGCGATCACCGCATCGCCGGTCGTCTGCCGCAACTCTAATATCCCCGTCTCGCGATGCCGGGTCGGATGGACGCGGTTGGTTAGCAACGTCCACCCGATCCCGCGCTCGAAGTCTATCCAAAGCCCGGTGCCGGTGAAGCCGGTATGGCCGATCGTCTCGGCCGAGCAGGCGTCGCCACCATGCCAGCCGGCGAATTTCTTCTCCCAGCCGCAGGTGCGATGATCGCGGATCGGCGTGCGGATCGCGTCCAGCTGGAACGGCGTGGTACCGCTGCCGTCGAGCAGGCCTTGCGCAAAATCGAGCACGCCCGCGACCGTGCCGAACAGCCCGGCATGGCCGGTCGCGCCGCCCAGCGCCGCGCAATTCTCGTCATGCACCTCGCCCTTCAGCACGCGCCCGCGCCACGTGCACGCCTCGGTCGCGACCGCCGGGCCGGGCGGCGGGCCATAGCTCAGCCCCTCGCCGAATGGGCAGGCGGACAAAGGCTGCCCGGTCAGCCGTTCGAACGCGATGCCGAGCATGATGAAGTTGATGTCCGAATAGACATGCGGCCCATGCTTCCATTCGCGCTGGAGCACGAACGCACGCAGCCGATCGGGATCGTCGCCATAGGTATAGATCGGCTCGACCGCTGGCAGGAAAGTGCGATGCGCGAGGCAGTCGCGGAACGTCAGCTTGCGCTCGGCGGCGTTCGCGACGTCATATTGGCGCAGGTCCGGGATCGCGTCGGTCAGCGGGCGGTCGAGATCGATCCGGCCTTGTTCGGCGAGGGCCAGGATCATCGTCGTGGTCGCGATCACCTTGCTGAGCGAGGCGAGGTCGAACCAGTGATTCTCGGTCAACACCTCCGGCTGCGGCACGAGCGCTGCCATGCCGGCGTGGCGGATCGCGCGGCGGCCATCGGCATGGACCACACCCAGCGCCGCGCCGGGAATGCGCCCTTCCGCGATCGCGGCTTCGGCGGAGGCGAAGGCAGCGTCGATCATGCGTCAGCGGGCCTTGGTTTCACGTTGGCGATGAAGGGCAGGAACACCACCGCCGCCGCGCTCAGCGCGCCCGAAAGCCAGAAGAATCCGTCATAGCCGATCTGCGCCTGGATCGATCCGCCCGCGCCTGCCACCAGCCGCGGCAGCAGGAAGGCGAAGCCCGACAGGAAGGCATATTGCGCGCCCGGATATTTGGGGTTCACCAGCAGCGACAGGTAGACGACGAACACCGCACCCTCCAGCCCGTGCGCGAACTGGTCCAGCGCGGTCGCGATATTGAGCACGAAGTTGCTCGGCGGCTGATACCACAGCCATACGAAGATCCAGTTGCCGACCGCCGAGCAGGCCGCGCCGACCACCAGCATCCAGGCGAGCCGGTAGCGCGCGGCGATCCAGCCGCCGATCGCGACGCCGACCATGCTCGACGGCAAAGCCACCCAGCCGTCGGCCCAGCCGATCTGGGTTAATGTATAATGGGCGGCATTCTCCAGCGGTTTGGACAAGGCCAGAGTCAGCACGTCGCCCATGCGATAGATCGCGACGAAACCCAGCACGGGCAAAGCCGCGTAACCGAACCGCCAGAAGATATCGACATAGGGCCCGACCGCCGCCGAGGTCCGCGCCTTGGCGGTCGGCGGCAATCTCCGGATCCACGGCAGCGCCAACGCGAGCGCGACGAACGGGATCAAGCAGATCACCAGCACCACCGGCGTGGCATTGGTCTTGTCGCTGATTCCGATATCGGCTGCCGCGCGCAACACCGCCCAGCCGATGGCCGCGACGATCGCCGTCGACGTCAGGAGGATGACGAGACTCGCGATCAGGCCGGTGAGCAACGCTGGCAGCCGCCCGCCGATGCCGCTCGGGTCGGGCCGCATCGCCGCCAGGATCGGGAAGGGCGCGAACGCCGCCGCCGCGATCACCAGATAGCCCCAGGTCCAGCCGGCAATGTCGGCGACGATCAAGGAGCCGCTGCCGGCCGCGACCATCGCCGATCGGTAGCCCCATAGGTTGGCAGCGACCATCGGCCCCTGCTCCTCCTGGGTTGGGGCAAGCTCGATCCGCCAGGCATCGGCGGCGACCTCCAAGGTCGTCGTCCAGAAGGCAAGCAGCACCGCGAACAGGCCGGTAACCGCCAGCGAACGGTCAGCGGCGGTAAAGGCCATCGCCGCCATCGACGCGAAGATGCCGAGCTGGGACAGCATGATCCAGCCCCGCCTTTTGCCCCAGAAGCGCGCGAAACCCGGCACGTCGAACCGGTCGAGCAACGGCGCCCACGCCCATTTGAAGGTCGGCAGCAACGTCACCCATGCGAAGAAGCCGATCATCACCAGCCCGACGCCATGCTTGGCCAGCCGCAGCGCGAGCACGGTCGAGAACATGTAGAACGGCAAACCGGCGGAGAAGCCGAGCAATAGATAGAGCGCGAGCCGGCCGAGCGGCGCGCGCGGCGGCGCGGGCGCGTCAGCCAAGATGGCGGATCCAGTCCGGCCGGATCGGGAAATCGGGTCGCTGCGGCATGTTCGGCGCCAAGCTCGGCCGTGAGAAGCGATCCGTCAATCGCCGAGGTGTGGCCCGGCTGCAACGAATGCGATCATGCTATGAAACCGGCTTCATATTCTCTGGCGCAGTGCAGCGCGCGTGTTAGCTTTCTTTCAGTTTCATGAACGAGTGGACAGAAGGGGGCACCGATATGACCACAACGACGTTATTCAAATTCCATCTGATTTCCGGAAGCGCCGCGATCGCGCTGGCGGCGTCGATGGCCTTCGCTGCGTCTGCGCAGACGACCACCCAGGACGCGGCAACCCCGACTGGTGCGGCGACCCCCATCGTCGATTCGAGCAGCAAGGCGAGCGTCAAGAACGTTGGCGATGGCGAGGTGATCATCACCGGTTCGCGCATCCGCCAGAACCCGAACAACAGCGCGCTGCCGCTGCAGATCGTCACCACCCAGGAAATCCAGCGCAACGGCATCGCCAGCCCGGAGCAATTGCTGTCGTTCCTGACCGACAACGGCAATTCGGCGGACAATCTGGCGTCCAATTCGGACGTCGTCACATCGGAGCGGCGCGGCAATAACGGCGCCTCCTACGCCAATCTGCGCGGCCAGGGCTCGGCCGCGACCCTCGTCCTGTTGAACGGCCGCCGCGTCGCCGCGCAGGGCACGACCGGCGCCGCGGTCGACGTCAACCAGATCCCGTTCATGGCGATCGACCATGTCGAAGTGCTCAAGGCGGGCGCATCCGCCGTGTACGGCACCGACGCGATCGGCGGCGTGATCAACTTCATCACCAAGAAGAATTACACCGGCTTCGGCGCGTCGGCGTCGAGCGACATCACGCAGGAAGGCGATTCGCCGATCTACCGTGTGTCCGCGATCGCCGGCTACGGCGATCTCGACGAGCAGCATTTCAACATCATGGGCACGGTCGGATACAGCTGGGTGTTCCCGCTGCAGGCGGCCGATCGCAGCTTCATCAACACCTTCCAGCATGACAAGGGCCTCGGCGTCGATACGCGCGGCACGCCGTTCGGGACGATCGTCAACCTTGCCGGCACCGCCTTCCCGGCAACGGGCAACTTCCCCTTCCTGCCGGGTAGCACGACCCAGCGCGCGACCGGCGGCATCAACCTGTTGCGCCTGCCGGGTCAGGCAGGCTGCGATTCTATTCCGGGGCAGGGCATCTATGATCAGGATGTTTGGGGGGCGCCGGGCAACGCGCTTGCCTGCGCGTTCGACACCGGCAAGAACGTCTATCTGCAGCAGAAGATCAACACGCTGACCTATTATGGCCGCGCCGCGGCACGCTTCGGCAGCCATGAGATCGCGCTGGAAGTGACCGGATCGAAGGCCGATTCCAACAAGAAATTCTCGCAGGTCCAGATCACGCCGAACACGACCACGCAGAATTATTCCTACAAGCTCGTCCCCGGCGTGAACGATGCGGCTTATGCCCAGGTTTACAACACGCTGATCCAGTCCTTCCCGACGCTGGCGGCCACTATCCCTTACGGCACCGGCTTCGCCTATCGCTGGCGCTGCATGGAATGCGGCGAGCGTGAGATCGACACGACCACCAAGACCTTCCGCACCGAATTGTCGGCAACCGGCCCGATCTTCGCCGACTGGAATTACGATGCCGGCGTTTCCTACGCCGACAGCAAGTCGGATTCGACGCTCGGCGGCGGTTATTATTACCAGGACGCGCTCATCGCCGCGCTCAACAGCGGCAAGGTCGATCCCTTCCTCTTCCCGGGCCAGTCGCAAAGCCCGGCCGGCATCGCCGCGATCCAGGCGGCTTCGGCCGAGGGGCTCGTGCTGTACGGCGGCAAATATTCGGTCAAGCAGGCCGACGCGTCGGCGAGCGGTTCGCTGTTCAATCTGCCCGCCGGCACGCTCAAGGCGGCGGTCGGCGTCGATTTCCGACGTGAGGAATATAAGTTCGATGGCGATCCGCGCGCGGTCGCGGCGCAACGCACGGTCATCGCCGCGCCGTACGACAATGCCAACGCGCTCGCCGGCGTGCATCGCGACATCAAAGCTGCCTATGCCGAATTGCTGGTCCCGATCCTCAAGAGCCTCGAACTCGATGCCAAGGTGCGCGTCGACGATTATTCGGGCTTCGGCACGACCACCAATCCGGACCTCAGCCTGAAATTCCGGCCGTGGCAGCCGCTCATGTTCCGCGCGTCGTACAACACCGCGTTCCGCGCGCCGGCGTTCAACCAGATCTTCAATCCCGATACGTCGGCGCTCTACACCGGCTCCGACTTCGCCGATCCGAAGAATTGCCCGGGCGGCAAGGTCAATGCGGCGACGGGCTGCCCGTCGCTCAACAACAATGTGCAGATCATCAACGGCGGCCACCTCGATCTCGGGCCGGAGACGGCGAAGGAATATGGCGCGGGTGTCGTGTTCGAACCCTCGTCGCACTTCAGCGCGAGCGTCGACTGGTGGCGGATCGACCGCAAGAATACGATCCAGGTGCTGCCGCTCGCTTATATGTTCCAGAGCTACGACGTGCTGCAGGATCGCTTCATCCGCGACGCTGCGGGCACGCTCGTCGCGGTCGACGAAACCTATGCCAATGCCGGCGCGACCCACACCGACGGCATCGACGTCACCGCGCGCGGCGTCTTCCCGGCGTTCGGCGGTTCGATCGGCGTCGGCATCGACGGCACCTACCTGCTCAAGAAGAATGAGAAGGTGAACGCCGCCTCGGCGACGATCCAGGAACTGGGCGTCTATTCGCTCGCGGCCGATCTCGGCCTCAAGTGGAAGCACAATGCCTATGTCGCCTATAACGGCAGCACCTGGGGCGTCACGCTGACCCAGATCTTCCGCGACGGCTACAAGAACCAGGTCCTGCCCGGCATTCTCGCCGGCACGTTCGATCCGTGTTGCGACGTGGCGCGGGTCAAGAACTACATCCTCTACAATCTGTCGGTGAACTATACCGGGATCGAGCACATGCGCTTCGTCGCCGGCGTCAAGAACCTGTTCGACAAGGATCCGCCGTTCGCGATCTCCTATGATTCGAACAACGGCACCGGCAGCGACTGGGAACCCCGCGTCGCCGATCCGCGCGGCCGGTCGTTCAACCTGACGATCGAAGTGAAGCTCTAGGCCTGCTGGCGGGGTCGTGGCCTTGGCGCCGCGGCCCCGCTAACTTCCGATCATGATCTTTTCGGCTCTCCTGCTCGCCTCCACCCAGCCGATGGCAAGCGTGCGCGTCGCGTTCGACCGGCATGGCGAAACCGCGGTCGCGGCCAAGGGTCTCGCCGATCTCGGCAGCGGCCGCGCCGTCACCGCCGACGATCCGGTGCGGATCGCCTCCATCTCCAAACTGGTGACCGCGATCGGCGTGATGCGACTGGTCGAGCAGCACAGGCTCGACCTCGACGCCGACGTCTCGACGCTGCTCGGCTATCGTTTGCGCAACCCCGCTTTCCCCGACACGCCGATCACGCTGCGGCTGCTGCTGTCGCACCGATCGAGCCTGATCGACGGCGTCGACTATGTACTGCCGCTCGATGCCGACCTTCGTACCGTGCTGGCCGATCCGAAAGTATGGGATGGCGCGCACGCGCCCGGCCGTTTCTTCCGCTACACCAACCTCAATTTCCCGGTCGTCGCGACGGTGATGGAGCGTGCCACCGGCGAGCGCTTCGACCGGCTGATGCACGATCTCGTGCTCGCCCCGCTCAAGCTCGATGCCTGCTACAATTTCACCACCTGCTCGGACGCGGCGGTGGCGCGGATCGTTGTCCAGTATCGCAAGGGGCAGGTTACCCGCGACGACAATCATGGCGCGCGGCCGGCTTGCCCCGTGACGCGCGCCCGCGACGGGAGTTGCGACCTTGATGCCTATCGGCCGGGCACCAATGGCGCGATCTTCTCGCCGCAGGGCGGGCTCTACGTCTCGGCACGCGATCTGGCGAAGATCGGGCGCCTGCTGCTCAATCGGGGCAGGGCCGACGGCGTACGGTTTCTGGGTCCTGCATCGGTCGCGACCCTGCAAACCCCGCTCTGGATCTATGACGGCAGCAACGGCGACACGGGCGAGGACCCGGCCGGCAATCACCAGGCGGGCTTCATCTGCAGCTACGGCATCGCCACCATGCTGCTCGCGACGGCCAAGGCGGGCTGCCATGACGATCCGTTCGGCGACGGGCGGCGGCGGCTGGGTCATGCCGGCGATGCCTATGGCCTGCGCTCGGGGCTGTGGATCGACCCGAAAAGCGGCACCGGCGTCGCCTATTTCGCGACCGACGTCTCGCTTGAGGAGACGCCGAAGCGCTCCGCTTACACGCGCACCGAGGAAATGCTGGCCAAGCCCGACTAACCTTGCGCGTGGCGCAGCAGGTCGGCGCGATAGAGGCGGCCGAGCGGTATCTCCTCGCCCCCAACCAGCAGCAGGCTGTAGCCGCCCGCCGTTTTGCGGCGGATCTTCGCGATCAGATCGAGCCGCACGACATAGGAACGGTGGACGCGCATGAAGCGGCCGGGATCGAGCCGGGCTGCGATCGAGCCGATCGAGGCGCGGTGGAGGAAGCTCTGCTCGCCTACGAACAACCGCACATATTCGCCTTCCGCGCGCACCAATTCGACCGCGTCGAGATCGACCCGGATGCGCTCGGCGCGGCGATGGACCCAGATCTCGTTGGCGCCGCCCACATTGTCATTGCCCTCGGCGCGGAGCGCGCTGAGCTGGCCCGCCAGATCGGCGAGGCGGCGGCGCGCATCGCGCTGGTCGATCACGTCGCGCACGCGTGCCACCGCCATTTCCAGGCGCGCGAAGCGCACCGGCTTGATCAGGAAGTCGACCGCGCCCGTATCGAAGGCGTGCGCCGCGAATTGCGGGAAGGCGGTCACGAACACGATCAAAGGCGGTGCGACATTGGGGTCGGCGGCGAGCGCCTCGACCACGTCGAAACCGTCGAGCGCGGGCATTTCGATGTCGAGGAACAAGGCGTCGGGCGCATGCTCGGCGATCAGCGCCAGCGCGTCGCGGCCGTTCTGCGCACTGCCCGCGATCACGATGTCGTCGATCCGCGACAGCATGCGCTCCAGCCGTTCGACCGCGAGGAACTCGTCGTCGCAGACTATCACCTTCATGCGCGCGCATCCGTATCGACGGCGGGTAAAGTCAGCCGCACGCTGAACCCGTCGTCGTCCGTGATCGCCAGGCAGCCGCTCGCGCCGGGATAGCGCATCGTCAGCCGCTCGTTGACGTTGGCGAGGCCGATGCCGGGCGGCCCGCGCCGCTGGTCGGGCACGTCACCGAAACTGTTGTGGATCGTCAGCTCGAGAATGTCTCCCGTCCGCCGCGCCGCGATCCGCAGGCTGATCGGGGTCGTGCTCTTGCGGAGCGCGTGCTTGATCACATTCTCGACCAGGGGCTGCGTGATCAGGCTGGGCACGGCCAGATCGTGCAATTCCCTGGGCACGTCGACGTCGACATGCAGCCGGTCGGGGAAGCGCGCCGTCTCGATGCCGAGATAGAGTTTCTGCAGCTCGAGCTCGCGCGACAGCGGGATATCGTCCTCGGGATTGAGCTGCAGCGTCGTATGGAGGAAGTCGGACAGGTCCTCGACCATAGCCTCGTCTTCCCCGGTCTCCTTGCGGCCGACCAGAGCCGCGATCGAGTTCAGCGTGTTGAACATGAAATGCGGGTTGATCTGGTAGCGCAGTGCCTTGATCTGGGCCGACTGGGCGACGGCGCGCATCTGCGCCAGCCGCCGGTCCCGCTCGCGCAGGTCGGCATGATAATAGATCACCAGCAGCAAGGCCGCGATCGTGCCGTAAGTCCAGAACCAGACGGTCGTCGCCGCCAGATAGGACGCCATCGTCGCCCGGTTGAGCGATTCCGCGGGCATGAGCAGATAGAAGACGCCGAAATTGGCGACCGCGTGGAGGAGCGAACCCACCAGCGCCGCGCCCGCCGCGACCGCGATGCGCGGCCCGAGCGTGGTCGCGCGCATCCGGCGCAGCAGCAGCGCCATGCAGCATGACAGCAATATGCCCACGATCGACACGCAGCCGCGCGCGATCATCTCCGATTGCCGCATCACCGGCATGTTCATCGCGCTTTCGGCGGCCGCCATTTCCGCGGTCAGCAGCACGAACTGCGTAACCCAGCAGACCAGGATCGCCAGGATAGCCACCCGGTTGGCGGAAAGGCCGCTCTTGGCCGGCGCTGCCTCGGTCGGATCCATGACACCTGCTACGGTTTTCGGACCGGCTGCGTAAACAGCGGCTTGTGTCGTTGGTGGGCAGCGCGTGGCCGTTGATGAGGTCAGCGGCGCATTTCGTCGTCGAAGCGCGTCCGAAGACCGGCTTAGCCGGTTGCCGACCCTCTGGCTGCGGTCCAAACGCCGACACCCTCGCTTTGGTGGATTTCGGCGATTGCCTGGCCGGCCCGCTCGGCCAGCCTGGCGAGCTGCGCCAGTGGCAACACCCCCTCGCGCGGGCGCACATCGAGTATGCAGAGCGCGCCCAGCGGATGGCCGTCGGTTCCCAGCACGGGCATGCCGACGTAGAAGCGCACCCCCGGCTCGTTCTGGACGAACGGATTGCCCGCGAACCGTTCGTCGCTGGCCGCGTCCGCGATCACGAGCGGTTCCTCGGGCTTGAGGATGGCGTGCGCGCAGAAAGAGATGGCGCGCGAGGTTTCGGGGGCGTCGATGCCGACGCGCGCCGCGAACCACATCCGGTCGCGGTCGATGATCGACAAGGCCGCCATCGGCGCATCGAGCAATTGAGCCGCCTTCGCGACCAGCTGATGCAGCGCCGGATCGGGTGGCGCGCGCAATACGCCCGACGCATCGACCGCACGCTGGCGTTCGCGTTCGTCGGTGGGGCGGGGAGCGGGCGAGAAGAAGCTCAGCGACACGGAAGCTGGCCTAGACCCACGACGGATACCGCGACGTTAACGCGCCGCGGGGAAAATATCCGATCTGGATTGCGTTTCTGAAGCAGCGTGCGGTCCCCGGCTTCGCTCCGGGCTACCGCACGCGGCTTTAACGCATGGTTCGCGACTGCCTAAAAATCTGGCTTAAAGTTTGGCGGTCAGATCGGGCACGATCTGGAACAGGTCGCCGACCAGGCCGAGATCGGCGACCTGGAAGATCGGCGCATCCTCGTCCTTGTTGATCGCGACGATCGTCTTGCTGTCCTTCATGCCGGCCAGATGCTGGATCGCACCGGAAATGCCGACCGCGATATAGACTTCGGGCGCGACGATCTTGCCGGTCTGGCCGACCTGGTAATCGTTGGGGGCATAACCCGCATCGACCGCCGCCCGGCTCGCCCCGACCGCCGCGCCGAGCTTGTCGGCGAGCGGATCGATCACGCGGTGGAATTCCTCCGACGATCCGAGTGCGCGGCCGCCCGAGACGACCACCTTGGCGCTGGTCAGTTCGGGCCGTTCCGACTTGCTCGTCTCCGCGCCGACGTAGCTCGAAAGCCCCGTATCGCCCGCGCCCGAAGCATTCTCGACGCTCGCGCTGCCGCCGGTCGCCGCCGCCTTGGGGAAAGCGGTGCCGCGTACCGTCAGCACCTTCTTGGCGTCGGACGACTTGACCGTCGCGATCGCATTGCCCGCGTAAATGGGGCGCGTGAACGTGTCCGGCCCCTCGACCGACAGCACGTCCGACACCTGCATCACGTCGAGCAAGGCGGCGACGCGCGGCGCGACATTCTTGCCGATCGAGGTCGCGTTGAAGAGCAGGGCATCGTAGCCGCTTGCAAGGCCGACGATCAGCGGCGCGACATTCTCGGCCAGCATGTTGGTGTAGGCCGCATTGTCGGCGAGCAGCACCTTGGCCACGCCCGCAATCTTCGCGGTCGCGTCCGCCGCCTGCTTGGCCTCGGCGCCCGAACCTGCGACGAGCGCGTGCACGTCGCCCAGCTTCTGCGCGGCGGTGATGGTCGAAAGCGAGGCGTCCTTGGGGACGCCGGCTTCATGTTCGACGAGAACCAGCACGCTCATGCGGTCACTCCCAGATCCTTGAGTTTCGCGACCAGCTCGTCGTCCGAGCTTAGCTTGACGCCGGCCTGGCGCTTTGCCGGCTCCTCGACCTTGAGCGTGGTCAGGCGCGGCGCGATGTCGACGCCGTAATCCTCGGGCGT
>Ga0193716_1000023_pt1 | contig 109542 bp, 113 predicted proteins | sample U2c1metaG_FD_145901 | JGI IMG/M metagenome (GOLD analysis project Ga0193716, IMG submission 145901) | Soil microbial communities from a riparian zone of the East river system, Colorado, United States - U2c1 | ecosystem: Environmental > Terrestrial > Soil > Riparian zone | place: USA: East...
AGCCGGCGATCGCGCCCGCCGGCTTGGTACCTGCCGTCGAACATGCCGGCCAGGTCTATGTGCAGAGCCTCGCCATCATCGAGTGGCTCGAGGAACGCTGGCCCAATGCGCCGTTACTGCCCGGGGCGATCGAGCAGCGCGCGATCGTCCGCGCGATGGCGACGACGATCGCCGCCGACATCCACCCGCTCAATAATCTTCGTATTCTCAAATACCTGAAGAAGGACTTTGAGAGAGAACAGGAACAGATTGACAGCTGGGTCGCGCACTGGATCGGGGAAGGTTTCGCTGCTCTGGAGGTGCTGATCGATCGCCATGGCGACGGCTATGCCTTCGGCGAATTCCCGACCATGGCCGACTGCTTCCTCGTGCCGCAGGTCTATAATGCCGAGCGGTTCGGGATCGATCTGACGCCTTTCCCAAAGCTGACGGCCGCTGCCGAAAAGGCGCGCGCGCACCCGGCCTTCGCCGCCGCGCATCCCGATCTCCAGCCGGGCGCCGAAACCGCGTGAACGAAGCCGAGCGGCTCGTCGAGACGCCGCCGGGTATCGCCCTCGGCCGGCTCGACCTGATCGCTGACGGAAAAGCGCGCAATTTCGTCATCCAGATGAAGGCCGGCCGCTTCCACGGCTTCGTCGTCCGCAAGGGCGAACAGGTGTTCGGCTATCGCGACCGTTGCCCGCATATGGGCCTGCCGCTCGCGCAGGAGCTCGATCATTATCTGAGCTCGGGCGGCGAACTGATAATGTGCTCGTGGCACGGCGCCTTGTTCGATATCGAGAGTGGGCGTTGTCTTGGTGGGCCCTGTGCCGGCGCCGGCTTGACGCCCTGGCCCGTCACGGTCGCCGACGGGATCGTCAAAACCGCCTAGCCGGCGAGGCTGCGCACCGCTTCCATGAAGCGCACCACCGTCACCGGCTTGGAGACGTAGGCCTCCGCGCCGGCCTCGCGGATCCGTTCCTCGTCGCCCTTGGCGGCATAAGCGGTGACCGCCATGATCGGCACGTCCTTGAGCGCGGCGTCGGCCTTGATCGTCTCGATCAGTTCGAGGCCGGTGATGTGGGGCAGCTGGATGTCCATCACGATCAAGTCGGGATGCGTCTCGCGGGCGCGGGCGACCGCGTCCCAGCCGTCGCGCACAGGCTCGGCTTCGTAGCCATGCGCCCGCAAAAGGTCACAGAACAGCTTGAGGTTCAGCTCATTGTCCTCGACAACGAGCACCTTCTTGGTCCGGGCAGGCTCCGGATCGAACATCACCAACTCCAAGCCCCCGGTTACTCATGATGCAAGAGCGTAAACAATTCGTTGTGGACCCAGTTGCACTGGCCTTGCATGCACTTGCATGGACTGTGGCTGAACAGGCACGGGCCGATCGCATGCTGGCACTGACCGGGCTCACCGGCGACGATCTGCGTGAGCGGGCGACCGATCCGGCGGTGCTGGCGGCTTTGCTCGGCTTTCTCGAAGCCTATGAACCCGATCTGATCGCCTGCGCGCACGCACTCGACGTCACGCCCTCGATGTTGGTCGCCGCGCGGGAGGCGCTGGAGGCATGAGCCGGCCGTTGCTGATTACCGACTGCGACGAGGTGCTGCTGCACATGGTGCGCCATTTCGGGGAATGGCTCGACGAGGCGCACGATATCGATTTCCGGCCCCAGGGCGGCGCGTTCGAAACCGCGCTCACCCGCCGCGAATCGGGCTCGACTGTTCCCACCGATGAGGTGTGGCCCTTGCTCGACGGCTTCTTCCGCACCGAAATGGATCGGCAGACCCTGGTCCCGGGCGCGGGCGAGGCGTTAGAGCGGATCGCCGAAGTCGCCGACATCGTGATCCTCACCAACCTTCAGGACTGGTGTCATGCCGGCCGCGCCGCCCAGCTCGACGCTCTCGGCATTCGCCATCGGGTCGTGTGCAATCAGGGCGGGAAGGGGCGGCCGGTCGCGCGTCTCGCCGCCGAGCATGGATCGAACGTGACGGTGTTCGTCGACGATCTCGAAACGCATCACACGTCGGTCGCGCATCATGCGCCGGACGTGTTCCGACTCCACATGATCGCCGAGCCGTCAATTGCGCCGACAATCCCCGCCGCACCGCACGCACAGGCGCGGATCGACGACTGGAACGTCGCGGTCGAATGGGTATTGGCCCGCTTTCGGGGCGAATCGCTTCAATCCTGACCGGGGGCAGGCATCTCGATCAGCCGCGCGCCTGTGCCTTCCTGGCCGAGCCGGTCATCCGGATTGCGCAGCGGGCAATGCGCGAGCGACAGGCAACCGCAGCCGATGCACTCGCTCAATTGGTCCCGGATCGCGCCGAGCTTGCGGATCCGTTCGTCGAGTGCGTCGCGCCACCCGGCCGATAGGGCGGCCCAATCCTCGGCCGTGGGCGCGCGATCTTGCGGCAGGCGGGCCAGCGCCTCGCTGATCTCCTTGAGCGACACCCCGGCGCGCTGTGCCACCTTGATGATCGCGACCCGCCGCAGGATTCCGCGTGGGAATCGGCGCTGATTGCCCGCGCTGCGGCGGCTGCGGATCAGCCCCTCGGCCTCATAGAAATGCAATGTCGAGACGGGCACGCCCGATCGGCGGGATATCTCCCCAACGGTGAGTTCGAGCGGCACGGTCTTCATGACGGGGAGATCTACCCAATATCCGGCTTGACCTCAACCTTACTTGAGGTTGTATCGAGGCTCTCCCCAAAGGGAGAATCAGTCATGTCGCTTGAAACCAATCTCGTCAGCATCAGCATCTTCACGCCCAAGCCCGAACATTTCGGCGCCTTCGTGGATACACAGGTTGCGAACCTGCCCCGGCTCGGAAGCCTCTCCCGCTCGCTCGGCGCGCAATTCTACGTCGCCAAGGATGGCCGCCATGCGATCCTCGTTTCGCTCTTCGAAAGTGAGGCGATCTTGCGCGATTTCCAGCAATCCGACGCGTTCCGCGCGCATCGGGACGAACTGCAGGCGCTGCTGGAGAGCAGCGACAGCGGCTTCTACACGCTGGCTTATGCGCGCGATGCGCGGCCTGCCTGACCGGTTGGCGGGGACGGCATGCCGCCGTTCCCGCCGAGCGGTCTCACGCGGGAATGACCGCGCTTGTATAAGGCGAATGCACCGTCCAGCCGATCGTTTCGTAAAGACCTCGACCCATCTCGGTCGCGGATAGAAGGCCCCGCGACGCACCGCGCGCAAGTGCGCCGTTGGACAATGCCTGCATCAACGTGCGCCCGAGCCCCCTGCGGCGATGGCGTTCGTCGGTGGCAATCTGATCGAACAGGGCCGTGTCATCCAGTAGCGCGATGCGCCCTTGCGCGACCGGAAAACCGTCCACCAGCACGGCCGCGCGCAGCAACTCGCCATCCTCCATCAGCGAGAGCCGGTATCCGGCCGCGAGATCGGTAGCCCGCTCGGCCAGCGGCGCGGTCATCATGAACGTCGGCGTCTCGCGAAGCTGCCACTGCGGCGGCAGGGCGGCACACACGGTTTCGGGTTCCTCGCACACCTTGAGATAGATCCACGGATCGCGAATCGTCCGGCCAAGCCCGGCGATCACCGTCCGGTCGAACTGGGGAAAAACATAGCGTGCCGCCTGATCGGGCTGGCCGACATGGATATAATGGCCGCCAAGACGCGCCACCGGTGGGGCCACGCCCCGCGTCATCGCCCAGCCACGGGCGAAAAGCGCGATCAATTCGGGGTCGGCGGCCATGATCCGCCGCTATCGGGCGACGGAGCGCGCCGCAACCGCTTGACGCTCGCCTGCTGTCGTCCGAAGGCGCGAGGCATGAGCATCGATACCCGCCTCGCCGAACTCGGCATCACCCTTCCCGAGCCCGCTGCCCCTGTCGCCGCTTATGTGCCGGCGGTCGAAGCCAACGGCCTTCTCCATGTTTCCGGCCAGCTGCCGTTCAAGGACGGCCAGTTGATGACCGGCCGCTGCGGCGAGGACGAGAATGAGGATTATGCGCGCGAAGCGGCCGAACGCTGCGGCGTGATGCTGCTCGCGCAGATCAAGAAGGCGCTGGGTTCGCTCGATCGGGTCGAACGTATCGTCAAACTCGGCGTGTTCGTCTCCTCGACACCGCATTTCACCGCGCAGCCCAAGGTCGCCAACGGTGCGTCCGAGCTGATGCAGGCGGTGTTCGGCGATGCCGGCAAGCATGCGCGCAGCGCGGTCGGCGTGCCGGTCCTGCCTCTGAACGCGATCGTCGAGGTCGACGCGGTCGTCGCGATCAAGGCCTGAGCCCATGACTGACGTCGTCGCCCGCATGGCCGGCGGCGTCGCCGCGTTCGACGCGGCCGAATGGGATGCCTGTGCCGGCGACGACAATCCGTTCGTCAGCCACGCTTTCCTGAGCGCACTCGAAGATTCGGGCAGCGCGGTCGCGCAGGCCGGCTGGCAGCCCGTGCCGATCGCGATCGACGGCCCGGACGGCGCGCCCGTGGCGATCCTACCGGCCTATGCCAAAAGCCACAGCCAGGGCGAATATGTGTTCGACCATGGCTGGGCCGACGCGTGGGAGCGGGCAGGGCGGTCTTATTACCCCAAATTGCAGATCGCGGTGCCGTTCTCGCCCGTGCCGGGCCCACGGCTGCTGCTGCGCGACCCGAACCTCGCCCCCGCCTTGATCGCGGCGGCCGAGGCGGTGGTGGAGCAGAACGACCTGTCCTCCGCCCATGCGACCTTCATCGAGGGCGATCAGCTGCGCTTCTTCGAGGCAGCCGGCTGGCTGATCCGGGCGGACCGCCAGTTCCACTGGTATAATCGCGATTATACCGATTTCGACGGCTTCCTCGACGCGCTTTCTTCGCGCAAGCGCAAGGCGATCCGCAAGGAACGGGCGGCGGCGCAAGAGGGGCTGGAATTCCTCCATCTCACCGGCGACGCGATCGAGGAAAAACATTGGAGCGCCTTCTGGCGTTTCTATCAGGATACCGGCTCGCGCAAATGGGGCCGTCCCTATCTCAAGCGGAAATTCTTCAGCCTGCTCGGCCAGCGCATGGGCGATAAGGTCATATTGATGCTGGCGCTCCGGGATGGCGTGCCGATCGCGGGTGCGCTCAATCTGGTCGGCAGCGATACGCTCTATGGCCGCTATTGGGGTTGCACCGAGGAAGTACCCTTCCTCCATTTCGAGCTTTGTTATTATCAGGCGATCGATGCCGCCATCGCGCGCGGCCTCGCCAGGGTCGAGGCGGGCGCGCAGGGCGAACACAAGCTCGCCCGCGGCTATCTGCCGGTGCCGACCTTCTCAGCGCACCATATTCCGGATCCGGGCTTTCGCCGCGCGGTCGCGGACTATCTCGAACAGGAGCGCCGGATGATCGCGAGCAATATCGCGGTGCTGGCGGAAGAATCGCCGTATAAGAAAGGCTTCTAGCCCTCTCCCCTTGTGGGAGAGGGCATTAAGTCAGGCAGCTTTGCGGAACATCCCGCCAAGCGTCGCGCGGGCGAGCTTCTGGGCTTCGACCACTTCGCGCGCACTCATTTCCATCGCGATTTCGTGCCGCCAGTCGAGCGCGGGCTGATAGCCGCACGCCGCCGCGACGTTGAACCAGCGATGCGCCTGGACCAGATCGACGCTAAGACCGCCGCTGCCGCTCGCATGGCACATGGCCAATTCGAACGCCGCGACCTCGTCGCCGCCAGCCGCGCTGCCCACCAGATCCTCGATACGCACCATTCGTGCCATGGCAAAAATCCCCAAGAAAACTTGCTCTCTGCATCGTTAACGACGATTTTCGCGGGGACTTGAGCGCCGTTGCGCCATATCGGGGGCCTCGACATAAGAGAGGTCGCAAAGAGGGGTTTAATGGCCGCGCATCGTATCATCTTCGCCAACGAGAAAGGCGGCTCCGGCAAGTCGACCAGCGCGGTCCACACCGCGATCGCGCTTGCCGTCAAGGGGCATAGGGTCACCGCGCTCGATCTCGATACGCGCCAGCGCACCTTCGGCCGCTATCTCGACAATCGCGTCGACTATATGAAGCGGGCGGGCGCGACGCTGCCGATGCCGGCCTACGGTACGTTCAACCCGGCCGACGGCTTCACCATTCACGAGCGGCTCGACAATCTGGCGGCCGAGGCCGATTTTCTGATCGTCGACACGCCCGGCCGCGATGATGATTATGTCCGCGCCGCGATCGAGACCGCCGACACATTGGTCACGCCGATCAACGACAGCTTCGTCGATCTCGACCTGATCGGCCAGGTCGATCCCGACAATTACAAGATCAAGCGCCCGAGCTTCTATGCCGAACTGGTGTGGGACGCGCGCAAAGCGCGCGCCAAGAGCGACGGCGGCACGGTCGACTGGGTCGTGCTGCGCAACCGCCTCCAGCATCTCGAAGCGCGTAACATGCGGCGCGTCGCGGCGGCGCTGAGCGAATTGTCGAAGCGCGTCGGCTTCCGCGTCATTCCCGGCCTGTCGGAGCGCGTCATCTACCGCGAGCTCTTCCCGAAGGGTCTGACCTTGCTCGATCTCGCCGCGATCGGCGAGGATGCAGGCCTTGCCCATGTCGCGGCGCGCGGTGAATTGCGCGAACTGATCGCCGGGCTCGAATTGCCCGAGCAGGCAGGGGCGCCCAAGCAGACCCAGGCCGCGTGATCATCGACCTGGTCCTGCTCGCCGCAGCGGGCGTGCTCTATTGGGCGTGGAAGACGCGCGATCCGCAGGCGATGCGGATCAGCGACGTCATGGCGGTGCTCGCCGCTCTGATCGGCCTGAAAATGCTCAACAGCCATTCGCCGCTGGGCGTGTTGGGCGTGGGGGCTGCGGTCTGGTGGTTCTGGTTCCGCAAAAGCGGGAAGGCCGGCAATTCGCAGCCCATGACCCATGCCGAAGCGCGGAGCCTCCTTGAAGTGCCGATCAACGCGACGCCCGAGGAAATTCGCGCCGCGCACCGCCGCCTGGTCGCCCGCGTCCACCCTGACGTTGGCGGCTCGGCCGACCTGACCCGTCAGGTCAACGACGCCCGCGATACTTTGCTGCGCCATCGGGGTTGAACCCGTAACAGTCTCGTGCGTCTAGACCTTGATTAGAGCCTGATTCACGTCATCAGCGCCCGTGCCGTCCGGCATCCCGTTCCAGGAGACATTCATGACCCATCGTTTCGATCCGACCTCGCTACGCGAATATGACATTCGCGGGATCGTCGGAAAGACGCTGGGAACCGAGGACGCCTATGCGATCGGCCGCGGCTTCGCGAGCCATGTCCGCCGCGCAGGCGGCACGCGCGTCGCGGTCGGCTGGGATGGACGCGTTTCCTCGCCGAGCCTCCGCGATGAACTGGTGCGCGGGCTGACCGAAAGCGGGGTGGATGTCGTCCGCGTCGGGATCGGCCCGACGCCGATGCTCTATTTCGCCGAAGCGACGCTGGAAGTGGACGGCGCCGTCCAGATCACCGGCAGCCACAACCCGGCCGAATATAATGGCTTCAAGATGGTGCTGCAGCACGGCCCGTTCTTCGGCGAGCAGATCCAGGCGATCGGCAAGATGGCTGCGGAGGGCGACTGGGACGAGGGCACCGGCGAAGTCAGCGATTACGATATCGAGGATCTCTACGTCGATCGCCTGTTCGCGGGCTATGCCGGCGGCGCGTTCCGGATTGGTTGGGACAATGGCAATGGTGCGGGCGGGCGCATCCTCGAGAAACTCGTCGCGAAGCTGCCGGGCGAGCATCACCTGCTTTATACCGAGATCGATGGCAGCTTTCCCAATCACCATCCCGATCCGACCGAGGAGAAGAATCTCGCCGACCTGAAGAAACTGGTCGCGAAGCTGCCGGGCGAGCATCACCTGCTTTATACCGAGATCGATGGCAGCTTTCCCAATCACCATCCCGATCCGACCGAGGAGAAGAATCTCGCCGACCTGAAGAAACTGGTCGCCGAGAAGCAGCTCGATTTCGGGATCGCCTTCGACGGCGACGCCGACCGCATCGGTGCGATCGACGGTCAGGGCAGGGTGGTGTGGGGCGACCAAATCCTCTCGATCCTCGCCGAACCGGTGCTGCGCGCCGAGCCCGGCTCGACCATCATCGCCGACGTGAAGGCCAGCCAGGCACTTTATGATCGGATCGCAGAATTGGGCGGTAAGCCTTTGATGTGGAAGACTGGTCATAGCCTGATCAAGGTCAAGATGAAGGAAACCGACAGCCCGCTCGCGGGCGAGATGTCCGGCCACATCTTCTTCCGCCACGAATGGTATGGCTTCGACGACGCGCTCTATGCCGCGATCCGCCTGATCGGCGCGGTGCGCGTGCTCGGCGGTTCGCTGACCGCGCTCAAGGATGCCATGCCTGCGTTGGTCAACACGCCGGAAATGCGCTTCCAGGTTGACGAAAGCCGCAAGTTCGCGGTGGTGGATGAGATACTCGACCGGCTTGAGACAGCGGGCGCGGAGGTCAACCGCACCGACGGCGCCCGGGTCAACACGGCCGACGGCTGGTGGCTGCTGCGCGCATCGAACACACAGGACGTGCTGGTCGCACGCGCCGAGGCGAAGGATCAGGCCGGCCTCGATCGCCTGCTCGGCCAGATCGACGAGCAGCTGGCATTGTCGGGGCTCGAGCGCGGACCACAGGCTGGACATTGAACCAAAACGGTCAAGAAACCATGCCCTACAGATCGGTGGTTTTTTTGAAGCCGAAACGGGTATTTAGTTGGTTAGCGGCCTGATATTCGCGCAATTTCGAGCAAATTCCCTAACCTGTGTTCACTAGCGATAAAGTCGGTTTACGTATAGGAAAGCACGTCCGTCAGTTCCGGCGGGGGTGATTGCGTAGAACGGCGTAAAATGAAGCACGACAAGATTGAAGAATGTCTGGGCTTGCTCCGGCAGGCCGACGATATCCTGATGGCGGAGAAAGAGCTGGCGCTGGCCGCGCATCTCTCGCTCGTGATTGAGCGGCTGGCGATGCGCCTACCCAATCACGTCCCCTCGGAAATCTACTAGGCCTTGCCGAACACCCGGTCGAAGATCGTGTCGACCTGGCGCAGATGGTAGCCAAGATCGAATTTCTCCTCGATCTCGGCCGCCGGCAACGCGACGGTCACCTCGGGATCGGCCTTGAGCAGTTCGAGCAGCGATAGCTGGCCGTCGGATTCCCAGACCTTCATCGCGTTGCGCTGGACCAGTCGATAGCTATCCTCGCGGCTGACGCCCGCTTGCGTCAGCGCGAGCAGCACGCGTTGCGAGTGGACAAGGCCGCCCATCTTGTCGAGATTCTTCATCATCCGCTCGGGATAGACGAGCAACTTGTCCATCACGCCGGTGAGGCGGGCGAGGGCGAAGTCGAGCGTGATCGTCGCATCAGGCCCGATATAGCGCTCGACCGACGAGTGGCTGATGTCGCGTTCATGCCAGAGCGCGACATTCTCAAGCGCAGGCGTGACATAGCCGCGCACCATCCGGGCGAGGCCGGTCAGATTCTCGGTCAGCACCGGATTGCGCTTGTGCGGCATCGCCGATGAGCCCTTCTGGCCGGGCGAGAAATATTCCTCAGCCTCCAGCACTTCGGTGCGCTGCAGATGGCGCACCTCGACCGCGAGCCGCTCTATCGATGACGCGATCACGCCCAACGTCGCGAAGAACATGGCATGGCGGTCGCGCGGGATGACCTGGGTCGAGACCGGCTCGACCGCCAGCCCCATCTTGTCGGCGACATAGGCTTCGACGCGCGGATCGATATTGGCGAAGGTGCCGACCGCGCCGGAGATCGCGCAGGTCGCGATATCCGCCCGCGCCGCCAGCAGCCGCGCCCTGTTGCGGCTGAATTCGGCATAAGCCTCGGCCAGTTTGAGCCCGAACGTGACCGGCTCGGCATGGATGCCGTGACTGCGGCCGATCGTCGGCGTCATCTTATATTCGAACGCGCGGCGCTTGAGCACGTCCAGAAGCTTGTCGATGTCGGTCAGCAGCAGGTCGCTCGCCTGCGCAAGCTGCACCGAGAGGCAGGTGTCGAGCACGTCGGACGAGGTCATCCCCTGATGCATGAAGCGCGCCTCGTCGCCGACCTGCTCCGCCACCCACGTCAGGAAGGCGATCACGTCATGCTTGGTCACCGCCTCGATCGCGTCGATCGCAGCCACGTCGATCTCGGGATTGGTTTTCCACCAGTCCCACAGCGCCTTGGCCGCGCTCTTCGGCACCACGCCAAGCTCGCCCAGCGCCTCGGTCGCGTGCGCCTCGATCTCGAACCAGATGCGGAAGCGGGACTGCGGCTCCCAGATGGCAACCATCTCGGGGCGCGAATAACGGGGGATCATAGCCGGGCTTTCTCAGGAGAGTCGGCGGCGCGGTAGCAACCGTCGCCCCAAGGTTCAACAAAGGGCGTCAGAGCAGTCCCAGCGCGCGCAAGCTGGCATGGCCGTTCGATCCGATCACGACATGGTCATGGACCTGAATGCCGAGCGGCTTGAGCGCGCCGATTATCTCTTTGGTCAGCGCGATATCCTGGCGCGAAGGGGAGGGATCGCCGCTGGGGTGATTGTGCACCAGGATGATCGCGGCCGAGCCCAGCTCCAGCGCGCGCCGCGCCACTTCGCGCACATAGATCGCGGCCTGATCGATCGAGCCTTCGGAGACGAGTTCGTCGCGGATCAACATGTTACGCGAATTGAGATGCAGCACGCGCGCGCTTTCGGTCATGCGGTGCGCCATCGCCACGTGGAGATAGTCGGTCAGCGCCTGCCAGCTGCCCAGCACCGGGCGCGCGGTCACTGCGCCCTTGAGCAGGCGCACCGCCGACGCCTGTGCGATCTTGATCGCGCCGATCGCGCCCTCGGTCAGGCCCGCGCGGGCAAGCGATTCGGCGTCGGCCGTGAAAACCGCGCCGAGGCTGCCGAACTCGGCCAGTAGGGCGCGCGCCAGCGGCTTGGTGTCGCGACGCGGGATCGCGAGCGCGAGCAGATATTCGATCAATTCATGGTCGAGCAACGCATCCGGGCCGCCCTCGACCAACCGTTGGCGCAGCCGGGCGCGATGGCCGCTCGCGTCGGTGGCAGGATCGGGATCGCTCATCCCGAGAAAGGTAACGCGATCCTCCAGGAAATCACCCTAAAGTTGACTTGGTCGACCCCCCTGCTAAAGGGACCGCGCCTGACGGGAACGCCCGCCGGCGCGGCCGTCGGCCGGCCCGATAACCTGGGTCTGCAGGAGGAACGCGTGGCGGCAAACGAGCCCGGGCAGGATCCGATCGGCGACGAGAATCCCCTACGGGACGTCCGGCTTTCCGAGCTGGATGCGCGGCTTAAGGCTGCGACCGGCGCCGAACAGGCAAGGGCAGGGACGGCGCCGCGCAAGCCCCAAAAGGGCTACAGCCAGGGCAGCCGGGTTCTGACCGAGCTGATTGCGGGTCCCGCCGGCGGAGCGCTGATCGGCTGGTTTCTCGACCGGCTGTTCGGCACCTCGCCCTGGCTTCTGCTGGTGCTGCTATTCCTCGGATTCGCGGTCGCCATCAGGAACATCTATCGGATTTCGCAGCAGCGTCCGGAGTGATCCGGGCGCTTGCCGTATAAGCAGGGGTAGAAGAGTGGCGGCTGAAGGGTCCGGTATCGATCCGATGCATCAATTCCTGGTCGAGCCCGTGCTCGGCCGGCATCTGGTGCTGCACGGCTACGATATCAGCTTCACCAATTCGGCCTTGTTCATGGTCATCACGGCCGCCGTGCTGTGGATCTTCATGCTCGGCGGCATGCAGCGCAAGCTCGTGCCCGGCCGCTGGCAGGCCGCGGTCGAAGGCATGACCGGCTTCGTCGCCGACATGATGAACACCAATATCGGGCCGAAGGGCAAGGCGTTCACGCCCTACGTCTTCTCGCTCTTCATGTTCATCCTGTTCGCCAATCTGATCGGCCTGTTCCCGCTCGGGATCGTCCCCGGCTGGCATCCCTTCACCGTGACGAGCCACATCACCGTCACCGCGGTGCTCGCCTTCGTCAGCTTCGGCATCGTGCTGCTGGTCGGTTTCGCCAAGCACGGTTTGCACTTCTTCTCGCTGTTCGTGCCGCACGGCACGCCCTGGTACATCGCGATCATCGTCACCCCGATCGAGCTGATGAGCTTTCTCGTCCGCCCGTTCAGCCTCGGTCTGCGACTGTTCGTGGCGATGACCGCCGGGCACATCCTGCTCGACGTGTTCGCCAGTTTCGTGGTTCAGGGCCTCAATTCGGGCTCGGCGATGGGCGGCACCGTCAGCGTGCTGTCCTTCATCATGATCATCGGCGTGTCGGCGCTGGAACTGCTGGTTTCGGCGATCCAGGCCTATGTGTTCGCGCTTCTGACGTCGCTCTATCTCAACGACGCCATCAATCTTCACTAAGTCCAACGAATACCAGGAAGGGAATACAATCATGGACGTCACTTCTGCCAAGATGATCGGCGCCGGCCTTGCGGCCATCGGCGTCGGCCTGGCCGCGCTCGGCGTGGGCAACGTGTTCGGCTCGTTCCTCGAAGGCGCGCTGCGCAATCCGGGTGCCGCCGACGGCCAGCAGGGCCGCCTGTTCATCGGCTTCGCCGCCGCCGAGCTTCTGGGCCTGATCGCGTTCGTTATCGCGATCCTGATCCTGTTCGTCGTCAAGTAAGCCTTTAGGGGAGGGCGCTCTGGCGCTCTCTCCTACTCCAACGGCATTCAAGGGAAGCCGATGCCCCAGATTGATCAGATTGCCTCTATTTACGCCTCCCAGCTCTTCTGGCTGGTGGTGGTGTTCGGGCTGATTCTGATCGGCAGCTATCTGATGCTGCCGAAGATCCAGGGCACGGTCGAACATCGTGCGGCAAAGATCAGCGGCGATCTCGCCGCTGCCGAAAAGGCGCGCGCCGAGGCCGATGCCGCCGACGCCGCCTATCAGGCCAAGCTCGGCGCCAGTCGTAGCGAAGCCCAGGCCGCCGCCGCCAAGGCCAAGGTCGACGCGGCACTCGCCGCCGAGAAGAAGGTCAAGGCCGAGGACGTCAAGATCGCCGCCAAGGTCGCCGAGGCCGAAGCCGAGCTCAAGGCGCAGCAGGACGAGGCCGTCGCCGGCATCGAAGCCGTCGCGGTCGAGGCGGTGCAGGAAATCGTCGCCAAGGTTTCGGGCCTCAAGGTCGACAAGCGGGCCGCCACCAAGGCGGTCAAGACCGCGCTGAACGCGTAAGGACGATCGATGAGCGCCCCCCTCAACGCCACCACCCTCGTGACCAATCCCGGTGCGATCGAGCAAGAAATCAACTTCCTCGGCATCAATCCGGGTGGGTTCGTCGCACTGTCGATGCTCGTCGTGATCGGGATCATGCTGTGGAAGGGCGTGCCCGCGGCGATCGGCAGGGCGCTCGACAAGAAGATCGCCTCGATCCGCGAGCAACTCGACGAAGCCTCGACGCTCCGCGCCGAGGCGGAGGCGCTCCGGGCCGAACATCAGGCTAAGGCCGCCGCCGCGCAGGGCGAAGCGGACCAGATCCTGGCCCATGCCCGCGCCGAGGCAGAGGTCATCCTCGCCAACGCCAAGGAACAGACCGAGCTTTTGGTCAAGCGCCGCGCGCGCATGGCCGAGGACAAGATCGCCGCCGCCGAGCGCACCGCGATCGCCGAAGTCCGCGCCACCGCCGCCGATGCCGCGACCCGCGCCGCCGCCGCACTCATCGCCGAGCACAACGACGCCGACAGCGACAAGGCCCTGGTCGACAAGGCCATCGCCGCTTTGGGTCAGCGCCTGAACTGATCAGGTCAGAAAGCTGATGATCGCGTTGGGGTGGATCGGCAGTTGGACATAGCCCGCGACCATGAACAGGATCGACAGCGATCCCGCGCCCCAGCCGAAGAATAGCAGCCACCACGTTTCGACCAGAGCCGCGATCGCGGTCGTCGCCAGCGCGATCGAAGCAAGGCCGTCCGACAGGTCGAACTGGTCGTCGCGGTAATTGTTATGGTCGTAATCGTCGCGCGCGGCCTGCGCCTGCGCCTTCAGATCGGACGATTCCTTCGTATATTTGGCGATCTCGCTCTTCGCGTGGTCGGCGTCGGACGTACCTGCCGCCAGCGCCATCTCCTCCATATGCAATTTGAGCCGCGTCGCCTGATACTCGTTCCAGGTATCGACCTGCGTCGCCTGCGCCTGCTGCATATTCTGGACGATATTGCCGTCCTTGATGTTCACCAGCGCCATGCACACGCTCAGGATGACCACCGTCGTCGCGACGGCGCGATTGAGCCTCTTGTCGTGAACCTCAGGCAGATCGGGCATTTCAGGGGCTTCGCTCATTGGCCTCTCCACTGCTGGCGCGTTGCGCTTCCTGCTCCTAAATCAGCATCGTGAGCGACACCACAGACCGTTTCAACGAAGAGAAAGCGACCTACGCCGTCAAAGGCGAGGGCGCGCCCGATATCGACGCCGGCATCGCCGCGATCCGCAACGTGCTCAAGACTTTGCCGGTGCGGCCCGGCGTCTATCGCATGCTCGATGCGCGCGGCGACGTCCTCTATGTCGGCAAGGCGCGCGCGCTCAAGAACCGCGTCTCCAACTACACCCAGGTCTCGCGCCTGCCGAAACGGCTGACCCGCATGGTCGCGCAAACGCGCGGCATGACGATCGTGACGACCAATACCGAGGCCGAAGCGCTTCTGCTCGAAGCACAGCTGATCAAGCGCTTCCGGCCGCCGTACAACGTCCTGCTCCGCGACGATAAAAGCTTTCCTTTCATCCTGTTGCGGGAGGATCATAAGTTTCCACGCGCACAATTGCATCGCGGTGCGCGCCGGGCGAAGGGGCAATATTTCGGGCCGTTTGCGGGGGCAGGGGCGGTCAGGAAGACGCTCACCTCGTTGCAGAAACTGTTCCTGCTGCGGTCCTGCACCGACAGCTTCTTCTCGAACCGGACGCGGCCATGCCTGCTCTATCAGATCAAGCGCTGCTCGGCGCCGTGCGTCGATCGCATCAGCGTCGAGGATTATGCCGAACTGGTCGATGACGCGACCGCCTTCCTCTCGGGCAAGTCGACCCAGGTGCAGAAGCGCCTGAGCGGCCAGATGGCGGCCGCCGCCGAGGCAATGGATTTCGAGCAGGCGGCGATGCTGCGCGACCGGCTCAAGGCGCTCACCTTCATCCAGGGGACGCAGGCGATCAATGCCGAGGGCGTCGACGATGCCGATGTGTTCGCGCTCGCCTGCAAATCGGGCCAGATGGGCATCCAGGCCTTCTTCATCCGCGGCGGCCAGAATTGGGGCCATCGCGCCTTCTTCCCGACGCACACCGCCGAAGTGCCCGAAGACGACGTGCTGGCGAGCATCATCATGCAATTTTACGAGGAGGTGCCGCCGCCGCGCCTGATCCTCACCGATCGCGTGCTGCCCGAGGCCGAATTGATCGCCGAGGCGCTCGCCGAGAAGGCCGAACGCAAGGTCGTGCTGAAAGTCCCTCAGCGCGGCGAACAGCGCCGTCTGCTCGCCCAGGCGACGCGCAATGCCGAGGAAGCGCTCGACCGCCGCCTCGCCGAGGGCGCGACCCAGACCAAGCTGCTGCGCGAGGTCGGCGAGCTGTTCGAACTGGAAGGGCCGCCCAACCGGATCGAGATTTACGACAACAGTCACATCATGGGCACCAACATGGTCGGCGCGATGGTGGTGGCGGGGCCGGAGGGCTTTCGCAACGGCCAGTATCGCAAGTTCAACATCAAGCGGCCCGAAACCGCACCCGGCGACGATTTCGCGATGATGCGCGAGGTGCTCGAGCGCCGCTTCGCGCGGTTGGAACGCGAGGATCCCGATCGCAAGTCGGGCGAATGGCCCGATCTGTTGCTGATCGACGGCGGCAAGGGCCAGGTCTCCGCCGTGTTCAAGACGATGGAGGAGATGGGCGTCCACGACGTGCCCGTGGTCGGCATCTCCAAGGGGCCCGACCGCAATGCCGGGCGCGAGCATTTCCATCTGCCCGACGGCCGCGAATCGATGCTGCCGATGAACTCGCCGGTGCTGTTCTACCTGCAAAGGCTGCGCGACGAGGCGCACCGCTTCGCGATCGGGGCGCACCGCACCAAGCGCGCCGCCGCCTTCACCAGCAGCCCACTCGACGACGTTCCCGGCATTGGGCCCGCGCGCAAGAAGGCGCTGCTGATGCATTTCGGCACGGCCAAGGCGGTCAAAGGCGCTGGGCTGGAGGATCTGCAGCGGGCGCCGGGCGTATCGGCGACGATGGCGCGCGCGATCTACGATCATTTCCATCCGAGCGGGTAAAGGACTGCCGGCGGAAAATCATGGCTTTCGGGACATTAACCCTCGGCCTTACCGGAATCGTCACGCCCCCGGATTAGACCGGCTGACGGCGAAGCTGACGCCCGTAACGGTCGAGTAGCTTCCAATCCGCTCAGTCATCCCGGCTCCGTGCAGGGGCCGGGATGACAAAGCGCGGCCTGCTCGCCTTTCCCGCGACCAGCGCCTAATTCCTTGCCCATGCATGTCGAAGCCCTGGCGATCGTCTGCGCGGTACGCGCCCATGGCGAGCATGGCGCGATCGTGCGCGCGCTCACGCCGGCGGACGGGATGCTCGCGGGTTACGTCCGCGGCGGCCGATCGCGCCGGCTGCGTCCCGTGCTGGTGCCGGGCAATCTGATCCGCGCCGATTTCCGCGCGCGCACCGAAGAACAATTGCCCGCGCTGACCGTCGAATTGAGCGAAAGTCGCGCCGGTATGATGAGCGAGGCCTTGCCCGCGGCCGCGATCGAATGGGCGACCGCGCTCTCCGCGACCGTGCTGCCCGAGGCGCAGCCTTTCCCCCGGCTCTATTCCGCGCTGGATGGCGTGCTTTCGGCGGTGATCGCCGCACCGGCCGCACGCGGCTGGGCGACCGCGATGGTGCGCTACGAACTGCTGCTGCTCACCGAATTGGGCTTCGGGCTCGATCTGTCGGGCTGCGTCGCGAGCGGCACCAATGACGATCTGGCGTTCGTCAGCCCGAAAAGCGGCGGCGCGGTCAGCCGGTCGGCGGGTGAGCTCTATCGCGACCGGCTGCTGCCCTTGCCGTCTTTTCTGCTGGAGGGCGGAGCAGGGGAGTGGGACGACATACTCGACGGTTTCCGCCTGACTGGCCATTTCCTCGAGCGCGACCTGCTCCATGGCCGCACCGTCGACATACTCGCCGCACGTGAAAGGCTGGTCGACCGCTTGAAGCGAGCGGTGGGGTAGGACTAGGGCGGACGAAAGAGGAGTCGCCCACATGACCGACCAGCCCCGCATCGCGCTCAACGACGGAAATTCCATGCCCCAGCTCGGCTATGGCGTATTCCTGGTGCCGCCCCCGGAAACCAAGCGCCTCGTCGCCGACGCGATCGATGTGGGCTATCAAGCTGTCGACACCGCTACCTTCTATCGCAACGAGGCCGAAGTCGGCGCGGCGGTACGCGAGAGCGGCAAGACCATCTTCGTCACCACCAAATTGTTCAATGAAGATCAGGGTTACGACCGCGCGCTCCAGGCGTTCGATGCCAGCTACAAGGCGCTCGGGCTGGAAACGATCGACCTTTATCTGATCCACTGGCCCAAGCCCGCCTTGGATCTCTATGCCGAAAGCTGGAAAGCGCTGGTCCGGCTGCGGGATGAGGGCCGTGTGAAGACGATCGGCGTGTCCAATTTCACGATGGTCCAGCTCGAACGGATCATCCACGACACAGGGGTCGTTCCGGCGGTCAACCAGATCGAGCTTCACCCCTATTTCCAGCAGGTTGAGCTGCGCGCTTACCATGACGAGAGCAATATCGTCACGACCAGCTGGTCGCCGCTTGGGCGGGGCGGGGTGCTGGACGATCCCGTCATCGCCGGTATCGCGCGCAAGCACGGCAAGACGCCCGCGCAGGTGATCATCCGCTGGCATATCGACAACGGCCTGACCGTGATCCCGAAATCGTCGAGCCGCGCGCGTCAGGCCGAGAATCTGGATGTCTTCGACTTCAGCCTCGACGCCGACGATATCCACGCCATCGCCGGGCTCGACCGGGCTGACGGCCGGATTGGGCCCGACCCCGATTTCCTATAATTTGGCGGAAATCCGCGCGATCCAGCGATAGAGGTAAGCGAGGATCGCGCCGAATAGGACGAGCCCGACGAAGATCGCCGGGGTGGCGAAGCTATCGCCGACCAAGGCCAGCGGCGTTCCGCTGCCGGTTGCGACGATCAGGCCCGCCAGCGCGACCCCGAACAGGCCATCGCCGACGATGAAGCCTGAAGCGAGCAGCACGCCGGTCCGCGCCGAGACATCGCGCTTGGTGCGCTTGTCGTACAGATGGCCGATCACCGCGCCGATAACGACCGGCAAGGTCGCGCCCATCGGTAGATAGATGCCGAGGCCGACCGCGAGCGGCGGTACGCGCCGCCAGCCAAGCTTGCCCAGCAAGGCGTCGATCAGGATCAGCACCGCACCGACCGCGACGCCCGATCCGATCGTCGGCCAGTCGAGCCCCGCGCCGAGCACGCCTTTTGCAAGCGTGCTGATCAACGTCGCCTGCGGCGCGGCGAGCGGAGCGATCGGCGCAAGCCCGGCCAACGGAACGCCCGGCAGAACGGCAAACCCATAAGCCTTGTTGAGCAGGTTGAGCGTGAAGGGGATAACGAGCGATCCCGCGATCACGCCGATCATCAACGCGACCTGCTGCTTCCACGGCGTCGCGCCGACCAATTGGCCGGTCTTCAGGTCCTGCAGATTGTCGTTGGCGATGGTCGCGGTCGAGAAAATCAGGGCGGTGAGGAACAAGGCGAAGGCGACCAGGTGCTGGACCGCGCCCGCCGGCACGTGCGGCTTGACGAAGAACGCCAGCACCAGCCCCGCGCCGACCACGCCGAGGATGCCGAGGCCTGAGACCGGACTGTTGGACGCACCGATCAGCCCGGCCATGTAACCGCACACCGCCGCGACGATTGCGCCAGCGATGATCACATAGACCACGCCCAGCGCCACCAGCGGCCAGGCGAGCTGGGCCAGCGGACCGGCCGTCAGGAATTCGTACAGCACCAGCGCCATCGGCACGATCAGCACGAGCAGGCCGACACCCAGCAAAGGCACCGGAATGTCCTGCTCCTCGATCGCCAGCGCCGTATTGCCGGCTTTGCGCGTGCGGGACGATTCCAGCGATTCCTTGAGACCGCCGAAAATCGGCACGATCAGGGTGGCGAGCGTCCACAAAGCGGAGATGCCGATCACGCCCGCGCCGAAGAAACGCACCTGATGCGCCCAGATCGCCTGGGCCAGATCGGGCGTGCCGGCCCAGTAGGTCAGCAGGGGCGTGACGATGCCGAAGCCGAGCACCAGCCCCCACAGGATGGCAAGGCCCACCGTCAGCCCGACCAGGTGGCCCGCGCCGATCAGCGCGAACGACATGCTGGCATCGACGCCCGTGCCGGTCTGGCCAACACGAAACCATTTGGTGATCTCGGCCGACGCAATCTGGGTCGCGGCGATCAGCGAGTAAAAGGCTGAGGCGATGCTGCCGGCGACGATCACGCGTAGGCCGACCTTGCTCTCGGCGGCGCCCTCGGCGGTCTCGGTGCCGACCTTGAGCACGGCCGCCGCGGCGACGCCCTCGGGGTAGGGCAGGTCCGATCCCGTGACGAGCGCGCGCCGCAGCGGCACGCTGAACAGCACGCCGAGCAGGCCGCCGATCGCGCAGACCCAGAACGTCACCCAGAAACTGAAGCCGGTCCACCAGCCGACCATGATCAGGCCGGGCAGGACATAGCCGATCGACGACAAGGTGCCCGCCGCCGACGCGATCGTCTGGACGATATTATTCTCGAAGATGTTGGCGTTCTTGAAATTGCGCAGCAGCGCCATCGAGATCACCGCCGCCGGAATCGACGTCGCGATCGTCAGGCCGACGCGTAATCCCAGATACAGATTGGCGGCCGTGAACAGCAATGTGATGAAACAGCCGAGCGCGATCCCGCGCAAGGTGAGCTCGGGCGGGCGGACAGCGGATTTTGAAACCATGACGCAGCCTAGCCGGAGCGCGGGAACAGAGTCGAGCGGCTAAGCTCTGCCTTATCTCCTGCCGCCCCTAAGGGCGGAGTAGGGAGGGCATGAATGCTGATCGGCAGAAGCCTATTTCGGCGCAGGCCCGCCCTTTGGCTCCCACAATTCGATCTTGGTGCCGTCGGGATCGACGATCCAGGCGAAGCTGCCGCTCGGATCGCTGTCGTCGCGCTTGAGCACCGCGACGCCTTTTGCCTTCAGGCGATCGAGAAACGCGGACAGATCGTCGACCGCAAAGTCGATCATGAACTCGCGCGTCGAAGGATCCATATAATGGGTGGTCTGACGGAATGCGTTCACCACCACCACAGGCGGGTGCCTGGGCGCGTTATACGCCATTGCCGCGCCACCCCAGGCCTCGATCTTTATCCCCAGGACATCGCGATACCACGCCATCAACGCCTTGGGGTCCTTGCTCTTGAAAAAGATGCCGCCGACACCCGTGATCCGGCCGACCGGCTCGGCGGCACGTGCGGCGGGCGTCACCGACGCGCACAACGCAATGATGGGCACTAGCCTGCGGATATGTCTCACGGAATCGCACCCCTGGCTCGCCAGACCATCGATACCAGACACCCAGCTTTGCTCCAATGTCCGCTTCGGCCAAGGCGTGGGCTATTCCAAAAGCGCAGCGACGCGATCTTTCACCCGCTTCAGATCCTCGACAAATCGCTTGAATTCGGCCTCAGCCTCGTCGCGCAAAGCCTGCCACGCGCCCGACCGATTGGCATCCGGATTTTTGCGGCTCGCGGCCACCATGCGTCCTCTCCATGCCTACGCGCTCGCGGTCAGGCACGGCACCAACGCCGTCCGGGGCGTGTCTTTCCACAGGGACGGGCACCGACTAAGCATCGCCCGTCAGGGATGGCCGTCAAAGGGCGGGCGTGTCGTCCACCAGCAGGCGCCGGAAACGCGGCGAGAAGGCGCAAAGCAGGCCGCCACTGACGGCCAAAAGCAGCGATCCACCATAAATGACGGCGATTACGCCAAGCAACGCAGACATGGACCGAACCTCGTTCAATGACTCTGCTGCAACGCAACATATCATAAGCGCAATGTGTGACGGTTCGAAACTGTTCCGACCAGCATGCATGTTTCGCACGCGAGGCGGGCGCTCCTGCGGCGAGTGGTGCAAGCCGCGCGACACGCCCCGATCAGCCGAGGTGCAACGCCACCAGCAGCCCCGCGAAAACGAGATAAAGCAGCCCCATCGCCGCGAGCAATTTGCGCGACACGAAGCCGCAGCGGAACGCGACGAACATGATCGCGACCGCCGCTGCCGTGACGCCGGCGGCGACGAGGAGAGGGGCGTCGAGCAGCCAAGGCGTCCAGAACAGGCCGAACGCGGTCGGGATCGTCGCCTGGATCATCATCGCGCCCGAAATATTGGCGAGTGCGAGCCGGTATTTGCCCTGACGCACCCAGATGATCGCGTTCATCGTCTCGGGCAGTTCGGTCGCGATCGGGCTCAGCAGCAAGGCCAGCAATTGCGGTTCGAGGCCGAGGGCAGGGCCGATCGCCTCGAGCTGACCTACGAAGACATGCGAGGCGGCGAAGATCACGCCGAGCGCGAGCAAGGTCTGGAAAAGGGCGATGCCGGTGCCGGGCACGGCGGCGTGGCGGGCGAAGGTGAGGGGCTCGCTTTCGCCTTCCTCGTCGTTGTTGGCGCCGCCGCCCATCTCCTGGCGGATGTAGAGCGCGTAGGCGCCGAGGAAGAGGATGCCGAGCCATGGCTTCCACGCGAAGGCGATCAGGCCGAGCCCGATCTTGGCGGCGAAAATGGCCAGAAACCAACCCTGGTCGCGCGCGAGAATCTTGAAATCCGCGCAGATTTCCGGGGTTCGCGGCAATTGCCGGCGGCACAGCAGCAACACCACGCCCACCGTCGCATAAGCGATCGTGGCGAGGGCGAGGGGGCCGCCCAGCGCCGCGCCGACGCCCAGTTGCTTGACCGCCATCGATCCACCGAACGCAACCGCGACCAAAGTGACGACGCTTTCGGGCAGGGCCGTGCCGAACGCCGCCAGGATCGATCCGGTCGCTTTCTGCCCGACGGCGAGCTTGCGGCCGACCCATTCGACGCCGTTCACGAACAATTCGCACGAGAGATAGATCGCGACCGCGGACCCGATCAACAGCGCGAAGTGAAGCCAGAGGCTGTGCATTTCTATTCCCGGGCCGGGCAGGGACACGCATGAACCGACACACGCGCCCAGCCCGGACGCCTGCCGATCCATGGTCTCGCCAAGCTGATGCTGCATCCGCCACGGCCGCGGCCGAGTATGTTGACGAATGCCCCGCTGAAAGGTGCGGGCGGCTACTCCCCAGGGAGAGACGCGCCCTTGGCAGGCGCATGCCTTCAGGTCAAATCGTTCAAGGGTCGAGCGAGGCGAGATAGGCCGAGATATCCCGGATCTGCGTCGCATCAAGTTGCTCTGCGGGAACCTGCATCAAGACAACCGCAGGGCCGCCGCGTGCGCCCGTCTTAATGTCCCACAGCATGCGCGCCACATAAGCGGCGGAGCGGCCGGCGATCGGTGGGGTGCCGCCGATGCCGTGCAGATTGGCGCCATGGCAGCTGGTGCAGGCCATGCCGCCCGGGCCGCCGCTGCGCACCAGCGCCTGGCCGCTCGCAAGCGCACCTTTGGGTACATAATCGACGATGCCGACGTGCGAATCGGCGACGAACAGATGCTTGGGATCCTCCGAAACCTCGATGATCCGGCCGTTGATCGGCTCGGTACCGCCATCGGGCGCGAGATCGAGCCAGCCATAATGATTGGGCCGCGTCGCCGGCACGGTGTCGGTTTCGACCACGCGGACGCGCTTGGTGCGTGGCAAGGCCGAGAAATAGGCCGCCGCCGCCGCAAGATCGTCCTCGCTGACCTTCTTCGCGGTCTTGATCATCTCGACCGTATCCGGCCGGTCCGCCTGCGCCGAAGCCCGGCGGCCGTCGCGGAATTCGTGGACCTGCTCAATGATATAGGCCGCCGGCAGCCCGGATATGTCCGCGCCGCCGAGGAAACCCTCGCCATTGGCGAAATGGCAGGACGCGCAGGGTGTGGGGCCGTTGGGCCGACCATGCGCCACGATTTGGGGCGGCACGGGATGTTCGGTCGGGAACCAGTCGACCGGATTGCCGTCATCCAGGATTTCGGCAGTCGTGAATGTCAAAGCGCTGCCGGGCACATGATAAGGTTCGGGGCCGACGTCGGGAAATGGACCCTTGGGCGCATGCGGATAGGCCCAGGCGAGTTCGGGGCTTGGTGCGGGCTTCGTTTTCGGTTGCTGGCTGCATGCGGCCAACGCCACCACAGCCCCGAATATCGCCAGAGACGTGAAACCGATGTGCCGCATGTGATTCCCCCAAGGCGATGCAGCTAGGCCAGGACCGGAAAGCACGTCCAGATCGATGGGGGAGAGATCAGGAATGTTCGGCCAGCCACCCCGCCACGCCGATCTTCTATCTTGATAATATATATTATGTTAAATCATTATCTATGGAGGGGGAACCCGGACGTTGCCGCCCACAGCATCACGATGGCGGCCACCGCCCACAGCACGCCGATGATCGCGACCCACAACGCCGCTTGCCTGGCGAGTTTTCCGATCGGTTCGCCGCGACGCCAGATCCCCACGCCCACCAGGATTATCCAGCCAAGCAAAGCGACGACACTGGCGGCGGCATTGGGAGCCATCATAAAGCTATCTCCAGCCCATCGAAGCCCGGCGCGACTCCGGCCGGCAGCTCCGCCGCCAGTGATACATAATCCATCGACTGATCCATATGAGTCAGGATCGCTTGCCGGGGCTTGAGCCGCGTCACGGCGTCGAGCGTCGTCGCCAGATTGGCGTGCGTCGGATGCGGCGCATGGCGCAGCGCATCGACGACCCACAGATCCATGTCTGCGAACATGTCTTCCATATCCGGCGTAATCTCATGAAAATCCGTCGAATATCCGGCCGACTTGGTGCCATGCTCGAAACGGAAACCGGCGGATGTTATATTGCCATGCGGCTGGTCGACCGTGCGGACCACGATGTCGCCGATCGTGATTTCGTCCTCGAGCAGGCTGATCGTCGCGGTTGGCGGATAGCCGCCGCGGCCGTGGAAAACGTAACGGAAGCGCCGTTCGAGCGATTCCAGGCAGCGCTCCCTTGCATAGCAAGGCACCGGCGCGTGACTGATGTGGAAGATCTGGCGCAGATCGTCGATGCCGTGCGTGTGATCGGCATGCTCGTGCGTCCACAGCACCGCGTCGATCCGGCTTACGTCCGCCGCCAACAGCTGTTCGCGCATGTCCGGCCCGGTATCGACCAGGATCGTCGTCGTCTCGCTCTGCACCAGGATCGACGCACGCGTACGCCGATTGCGCGGATCATTGGGATCACACGCGCCCCAATCGCCCCCGATCCGCGGCACGCCCGAAGAGGTGCCGCAACCGAGGATCGTCAGCTTCACGGCTTCGCTTTCCCGAACAAACTGAAGAAGTTGGCGGCGGTCCGATCCATCAGCGCCTGCGTGTCCTCGCCGCGCAAATTGGCGATGAACGCCGCCGTATCGGCCACGAACGCCGGTTCGCCGGGCTTGCCCCGGTGCGGCACCGGCGCGAGGAACGGCGCATCGGTCTCGATCAGCATACGATCGCCGGGCAAGGTCGCGACCGTTGCCTGCAGCTCGCGCGCATTCTTGAACGTCACGATGCCTGCGATCGAGATATAAAGCCCCAGATCCAGCATCTTCTCGGCGAAGCCCGCGCTGGCGGTGAAGCAGTGGATCAAAGCGGGATAGGCCCCCTTCCCCATTTCCTCGCCGATGATCGCCGCCGTATCCTCCTCGGCGTCGCGCGTGTGGACGATCAGCGGCAGCCTGGTCTCGCGCGCCGCCGCGATATGCGCGCGGAAGCTCTTCTTCTGCTGCTCGCGATCCGAATGATCGTAATAATAATCGAGGCCGGTCTCGCCGATGCCGACCACCCTGGGATGCTGCGCGGCCGCGATCAGCTTGGCGGCGTCGACATCCGGATGCTCGTCCGCCTCGTGCGGATGGATGCCGACCGACGCCCACACGTCCGGCTCGCGCTCGGCGATCGCGATCACCTCATCCCATTCGCGCTCGCGCGTCGAGATGCACAGCATGCCCGTCACGCCGCGCGCGCGGGCGCGTTCCAGCACTGCCGCCTGATCCTCGACCAGGCCCTTATAATTGAGGTGACAGTGGCTATCGATCAGCATCAGGCCGCCGGTTCTATCCAACGCGGGAAAACGCCCTGCGGCGCGGGAAGCTGCGTGCCGGGCACGATCGGCGTGCCGATCGCGGCGAAATCGCGCGAATCCGCATCCTGGCCGAGCAGATCGAGCAGCGCGTCCGCGCTCGCCGGGATCGCCCAGCGCGCGAGGATCGCGAGGATCCGCACCGCCTCCGCCGTCCAATAGAGCACACCGTCCGCCATCGCCGGATCTTCCTTGCGCAGCGACCAGGGCGCCATGTCGGCGAAATAGCGGTTGGCGAGCGCCACGCCGTCCCACACGACCTCGAGTGCGCGGTTGAGCGCCAGATCGTCGAACGCACCGTCGACGCGCTCCAGCAAGGCGCCGAGGCCGAGCTGATCGTGCGCCGGACCGGGTGCCGGAACGACGCCGTCGCAATTCTTGGTGATAATCGACAGACAACGCTGCGCCAGATTGCCGATCCCGTTGGCGAGATCGGCGTTGCAGCGCGTGACGATCGCCTCGTGGCTATAGCTGCCGTCCTGCCCGAAGCTGACCTCGCGCAGCAGGAAATAGCGCAGCTGATCGACGCCGTAGAGCTGCGCCATCTCGACCGGATCGACGACATTGCCGACAGACTTCGACATCTTCTCGCCCTTGTTGAGCAGGAAGCCGTGGCCGAACACCTGTTTGGGCAGTTCGAGACCCGCCGACATCAGGAAAGCCGGCCAATAGACCGCGTGGAAGCGGACAATGTCCTTGCCGATGATGTGCAGATCGGCCGGCCAGCGCCCGAAACCGTTGCCGCCCTCGCCCGGATAGCCTGCGCCGGTCAGGTAATTGGTCAGCGCATCGACCCACACATACATCACATGGCCCGGCGAATCCGGCACCGGCACGCCCCAATCGAAGCTTGTGCGCGAGATGGAGAGGTCGGAAAGCCCGCCTTTAACGAAGCTCATTACCTCATTGCGGCGGCCTTCGGGGCGGATGAAGTCCGGATTTGCCTCGTAATGGGCGATCAAACGGTCCGCATAAGCCGACAATTTGAAGAACCAGCTCTCCTCCACGGTCCATTCAACGGGCGTTCCCTGCGGCGAAAGCTTCTCTCCGTCGGCCCCTTCGGACAGCTCTTCCGCGCCGTAAAACGCCTCGTCGCGGACCGAATACCAGCCCTCGTAACGCCCCAGATAGATGTCGCCATTGGCCGCCATCGCACGCCAGATCGCCTGGCTCGCGGCATAATGATCAGGCTCGGTGGTGCGGATGAAGCGATCGAACGAGACATTCAAAGCCTCGTCCATCTCCCGGAAAAGCGAAGACATTTCATCGGCAAGCACTTTGGCCGAAACGCCCCGCTTGGCGGCCGTCTGCGCCATCTTCAGCCCATGCTCGTCGGTGCCGGTCATGAAGAAAACATCGCGGCCCTGCATCCGCCGGTAACGCGCGATCGCATCGGCGGCGATCGCCTCATAAGCATGCCCGATATGCGGCCGCCCATTGGGATAGGAAATTGCGGTGGTGATGTAGAAAGGCTCGGCCATGCGGCTAGCCTTTAACGGCGCTCTCCGACGGAGCAAGCTTCGCCACCAGCCCGGCAATCTCCACCACGGTCATAGTGGGGTCGAGCGACTGGCGTACCGCCCGGTCGGCTATGTCGCGCGCCTGCCGCCATAGAGCGACGGCTTCATTCATATCCTGACGCCCGCGCCGCGCCTCAGCCGCGATCCTTGAGGGCGCACGCTCCAGAAACGCCTCATACCGCTCCTGCGCGCTCTTGAGGCCGAGCGTGCGGCCGAGCGCGGTGCGCAGCGCATTGGTGGCGTCGCCATGCTGCGCGAGCTTTTCGATCGCGGCATCCAGCCCGGATATGTCGAGCCCGGCGAAGCGGATCGCATGGCCGGGCGCGCCAGCGGCTACGCGCACCAGACTGTCGAGTTCGCCCTCGTCCGCATCGGGTAGCGCACGGCGAAGGACGACACGCACCGCCTGGTCTTCGAGCGGCCCGAACCGTAGCAGGCGGCAACGCGAGCGGATCGTCGGCAGCAATCGCCCCGGCGCGTGGCTGACCAGCAGGAAAATCGTCCCCGCGGGTGGCTCTTCCAGATTCTTGAGCAAGGCATTGGCGCCGCCGCGCTCCATATCGTCGATCGCGTCGATCACGACGACACGGCGCGGCGACAGGCTGGGCGTGTTCGCGAACAAAGGTTGGAGGCTGCGCACTTGATCGACCGTGATCGAACGCGCCAGCTCTTCCGAACTGGGCTTGGGCAGCCGCTCCAGCAGCTTGAAATCCGGGTGCGATCCCGCTTCGAGCAACGACACGATCCGGTGATCGTCGGGTACGTCGAACCTGTCTTTCGACACGGCGGGGCCAGCCGCATCCGCGAGCAGCCAGCGTGCGGCGGCCAGCGCGAAGCTCGCCTTGCCGACACCCTGCGGCCCGGCGAGCAGCCAGGCGTGGTGCATTCGTCCGGAGCGTGCGGCGTCGAGGAAAGCTTCGACCGCTTCGTCCTGGCCGATGATCACAGCAAATCCCCAAGCGCGTTTAGGAGGCGTTGAGTCACCACTTCCTGCTCGCCATCTGCATCGATTATTCTGAAGCGAATAGGATCGGCTAAAGCCATTTCATGGAAGCTTTGCACGACACTGCCGTGATAATCGCCGCTGCGCTTCCCAAAGCGGTCAAGCTGGCCTTGATCGCGGGCAAACTCTCGAAATGCGGCCTGAAAGGTGTCCATCTCGAGCAGCAAGGTTCGGTCTGGCAGCAAGCCGGCGCTGCCGACTTCATGCAGCGCGCGGATCGCGTCCGCGCCGAGTCCGTCAGCGCCGCCCTGATAGGCGATCGAGCTGTCGACGAAACGGTCGCACAACACCCATTTTCCCGCCTCCAGCGCGGGGAGGATGGTCTTGTACACATGGTCGGAGCGCGCAGCCGCGAACAACAAGGCTTCGGCGCGCGCGCCCCAGCGATCGGCGCCGCCCTCCAGTAGCAAGGCGCGGATCGCTTCCGCGCCCGCGCTGCCGCCCGGCTCGCGCGTCTCGACCACCTCCAGCCCGCGACCGCGCAACGCCGCCGCCAGCGCGCGGGCCTGGGTCGATTTGCCGACCCCTTCCCCGCCCTCGAGGCTGATGAAGCGGCCGCGAGCGCTTCCGCTCATGCCATCCCGAACAGGTGGCGCAGGCCGCCCATCACGCGATCGAAGAAGCCGGCGCTGCCGACATCGGCCGCGGCGACCAGCGGCATCACCTGCGGCGGGCCATCCGACGTACGCACGATCAAGTCGGCGACATGATCGCCCTTCTTGATCGGCGCCTTGAGCGGGCCGTCATAGGCGACGGACATCTTGATATCGCCACCCAGTCCGGTCGGTTGCGTCACCGCCAGGTTGCGCGGCGCGACCAGGCCGACTTCGCGCGCGTTACCGAGCTGCACCTTCGCGGTCGCGACCTGGCTGCCGCTGGCGAAAAGCGGTTTGGACTGCCAGGCGTGCAGCCCCCAGTTCATGAACTTGACCGATTCATCGATCCGCTGATTGAACGAAGTCAAACCCGACACGACCATCACCAGCCTTCGGCCGTTCTGTTCTGCGGATCCGGTGAAGCTGAAGCCTGATTCCTCGGTGTGGCCGGTCTTGAGCCCATCGGCGCCGGCAACACGGCCCAGCAACGGGTCGCGATTGGCCTGGGTGATATCCGCCCCCGAGCCCATCGTCTTGCCCCACGTGAAATTCGGGCGGCTGTAGAATTGTTTGTAGAGATCCGGGAAGTTCTGGATCGTCGCGGTCGCGAGCGTGGAAAGGTCGCGTGCGGTGACATAGGTCACGCCGCCATCCGGCCAGCCGTTCGACGTGCCGAAATGACTATTGTTGAGGCCAATATCCTTGGCGCGCTGGTTCATGATCGCGGTGAAGGCGGGCTCGGTCCCGGCGATATGTTCGGCCAGCACGACGCAGGCGTCATTACCGGACAGCGTGATGATGCCGAGCAGCAGGTTGGCGACCGAAACCTGTTCACCAGGCGACAGGAACATCGTTGACCCTGCGGCGGGGCCGTGCCACTTCTTCCACGTCTCCGGGTTCACGGTCGCCATGTCGTTGAGGTGCAATTGCCCCTTCTTGATCATGTCGAACGCGACATAGACGGTCATCATCTTCGCCAGCGACGCCGGCGGGATCCGTTGATCGGCATTCTTCGAATACAAAGTCGCGCCCGACGACAGATCCTTCATGAAGGCCACGGTCGCGGGCGTGTCGAACGGCGGCGCGACGGCCTGGCCGGGAATGGCAACAAGCGCGGAAGCGACGAGGGCGAAAGCGATGGTGCGGAAGCGCGTCATGGTCATCCCGTTATGATTTCGCCCTTGATAGCGCCCGCCATCGCGTCGCGCCAAGCATCTATCTGACGATCGCATCCGCCAGCACGCCGACCGACATGGCGTAGAAGTTCGAGCAGTTATAATCGAGGATCGCGCGGTAATTGGTGGTGAGCAGATAAGCGGTCATGCCGGGACCATCGGGCTCCAGCAGCGTCGCGAGCTCGGTGTCGGCGGGGGCCGGATAGCCGGCGACGATCACGCCTTTCGCCTTCCATTCGCCGATCGTCAGCCAGCGGCTGAGGCGCGCATGGACGCGCGGGCAGCGCGGCGACACGAGCGTGGTGCGGATCGCCGCCCGATCGAAATCGCTCGGGAGTGTCGCCGCGACGCCCCACGGCGTATTCGGCTTCCAGCCGGCTTCGCGCAGATAGGCCGCGATCGAGGCGAGCGTATCGGCATCATTGGTCCAGATATCGGCCTTGCCGTCGCCGTCGCCGTCGGTGCCGATGCGCAGATAGGTGCTGGGCAGGAATTGGGGATAACCGGTCGCGCCCGCCCAGCTGCCCTTCATCTCGGCGCGGGTGAAGCCCTGGTCGATCAGCTTGAGCGTCGCGATCAGTTCGGCGGTGAACAATTCGCGCCGCCGCCCATCATAAGCGAGCGACGCGAACGACCGGATCAGGTCGAAACTGCCGGTGTAGATGCCGTAGCCAGTCTCCAGTCCGAAGATGGCGAGCGCGACGTTCCCCGGCACGCCCATCCTCGCCTGATTGCCCGCGAGCTGCGCGGACAGCATCTGATAGCGCGTCTGGCCCTTCTCGATATGCGCCTGGTCGACATGGCTGCGGCGGTACGGCGCGAAATCCATCGGCCCCGGCTGTCCGCTGGTGACCGCCCCACCCGGTTGCGAACGATCGAAATGGATCACGCGCGAATTGAAGGTCAGGCCCGCCGTCTCGCGGTCGAACGTCTCGGGCTTGACGCCCTCGGCGATCGCGCGAGCCCGCAGGCCCTGAACGAAGGCAGTGAAGGCCGCATCGGCCGCCGATGGCGCGTCTGGCGCTACATCGGGCGCGGCCGGCTGATCCGCAGCCGGCGGCGCATCCTGGGCGCCTGCCTCGCCACCCGGCGCGTTCTGCGCGATGGCCGGGGCGGCGCAGACCAAGGCCAGCGTCAAAGCGGATCTTCGAAGAAATGGGATCATCCCCTGCCCCTGCCACAGACTGGGCGATGACGGAATCCCGCTTATCCCGGCATCGCAACGCTTGCGCGCAACGCCAGTCGCCACGATAAGCGCCCGCGCCTGGACAGGTGGCCGAGTGGTTTAAGGCAGCGGTCTTGAAAACCGCCGTGCGGGTGACCGTACCGTGGGTTCGAATCCCACCCTGTCCGCCATATGGAGCAACGCGTGACCGACATCCTCTACCGCTCGCGTGCGCTAGAGGTGAAACGCGTCGTCGCGGGCGACGGGCACCGTCAGGTCGTCACCTTCGATTCCTACCATGAACCGCGCGGCATCGATCGCCCCGGCTTCGGCGAGGCCTTCTTCCAGACCGAAGGCATCACCACGATCCATGTCATGACGCATGGCAACGACTGGTTTCAATACCCTGAAATGACGTCTGTATTGTTACTGATCCGGCAGGCCTGCGTCGGTGCGGGACGGCTGCTCTGCTATGGGTCGAGCATGGGCGGCTATGCCGCCTTGCGCTTCGCGGGCGAGGTTGGTGCGCATGCCGCGCTGGCGCTGTCGCCGCAATTCTCGCTCGATCCGCGCAAGGTGCCATTCGAGACGCGCTGGGCGCCCGAGCGGCGCCGGATCCGCTTCCTCAACAGCCTCGACGGCGCGATCACGCCGGGACCGCGCATGATCCTCGCGTACGACAGCACGCTGGAGGCCGACCGCCGCCATGCCGAGCTGCTGGCGGCGGAAACCGATATGATCCGGTTGCCGCTGCCTTATGCAGGCCACCCGGTCGGTGGTTTCCTCAACGATACGCGGCTGCTGCGGCCACTGGTGTTGACCGCACTCGATGGCAGCTTCGATCCGGCGCGTTTCCGCCGCGCCGCACATGCCCGGCGGACCGGATCGGCCCATTGGCTGGCTAACCTCGCCGAACGGCAGCCCGGCGCGCGCGGTGGCACCAGCATCGCCCTCGCCCGCCGCGCGGTGGAGCTGGCACCCGATCATGCCAGCCTGCACGACGTATTGGCACGGCGGCTTGCCGCCGCCGGGCGCTATGGCGAGGCGGTTGCGGTCCATCATCAGGCGATCGCGATCGAGCCGATCGTCGATTATCTGTGGGGCCTCTCCAAGACGCTCCATGCCTCCGGCGATGTCGCAGGCGCGCTGGGCGTGGCGGAACAGCTGCAGCAGCTCGCGCCGCGTACCGCCGGCTATCATGCCTGGGCGGCGCGGTTGCGCGAGGCGCAGGGCGATCTGCCGGGCACCTTGACGGAGCTGCGCAAGGCGCTCCGCCAGGATAGAGGCAATCGCGGCTATCGCTTCCAGGTCCGCCAATTGTCCTGGCGGCTGCGGCTCTCGCGCTGGCGCGGAGCTTTATTCGGCGGTTGAGACGCGACGCGCTCGGCGGCGATCGGCGAGGATCGCGAACGGCCACGCTATGATCAGGCCGACGACCGCCGCGATCATGTCGGCGAACCAGTCGTCCCATTCGGCGTCGCGATGGATGATCGGCACGGCCTGACTGAGCTCGATGAAGGCGCCGAACGCGGCCATCGCCAGGAACAGCCGGAAAACCGGAATACGCGGATAGGCCGCACGCGCCAGGAAGGTGATCGTGAAGAAGGCGATCATGTGGTTGAGCTTGTCCCAGGCCGACAGGCTGAACGCGTCGCGCCCGGGAATGATGGCATCCACATAAGCGAACAGAGTCGCGCCCCAGAAGGCGAACACGAACAGACGGCGCAACGGAGACATGCCGGCGCCATGCCCGCTGGGGCCTGCAAGGTAAAGGCAGCGCGTTGGCCGACCACGTTTACCTTCGATAGACGCGCAAAAACCGGCGGAGATCGTTTTGCCGATCGCCGCCGGACGATCCAGGCGCTCCGGAGCTGGAAAGCCCCGGACGCCTGGTTCAATTATTGGCGGTCTTACTTCTTGGCGAGGCTGAGGCCGCCGAAGCGCTTGTTGAAGCGCGCGACCTGACCACCCTGATCGAGCAGATGGCCGCGCCCGCCGGTCCACGCCGGGTGGACGGTCGGGTCGATGTCGAGCTGCAGCGTGTCGCCTTCCTTGCCCCAGGTGGAGCGCGATTCGAACACGGTGCCGTCCGTCATCTGGACCTTGATCAGGTGGTAATCGGGATGAATATTCTGCTTCATGTCGTAAATCCTTGGGAGTGGCTGGTTTCCGACCAGCCGGAAGGAAGCGGCGCCTTTATAGCGTCGTCGTCAAAAAGGGAAGGCCTGCGGTCTCAGGCTGCGGCGGAAGGCGGATCCGCGATCATCGCGGTGAAATTGGCCTGCGCGACAACCTTGCCCTCGATCACCGCGCGGCCGGCGAATTTGCACACGCTCGCGCGCTTCTGGACGAACTCGACCTCGAGCCGCAGCAGCACGCCCGGTTCCACCGGTGCGCGGAACTTGGCTTCGTCGATCGCCATGAAATAGACCAGCTTGCCCGACCCGGCGAGGCCGAGGCTTTCGACCGCGAGCACGCCCGCCGCCTGCGCCAGCGCTTCGACGATCAGCACGCCCGGCATGATCGGACGACCCGGAAAATGCCCCTGGAAGAAGCTTTCGTTGATCGTCACCGCCTTGATCGCGACGATGCGCTGGTCGATCACGAGTTCCTCGACCCGGTCGACCAGCAGCATCGGATAGCGATGCGGCAGCGCCGCCATCACCCGACCGATGTCGAGTGGGCCGAGCACTGCCGCTTCGCCGCCTTCGCTCATCAGCGGCCGGGGCCTGCGGCCGGGGCCGGCGCGGTCGGCAGGACGATGCTCGGGTTCGGGAAGCTCGCGTCGAGGCGCTGGATCACCACGGTGGTGACGTCATTCGCCGGATCGGCAGCCAGGACCGAGCCCTTCGGCACGACCACGTCGGCCTTGCGCTCGCCACGGACCTGCTCGGCGAGCGGCGTGACATGGTCGACGATCTGCGACTGGACGTAGCGGCCGACGGCCTGGACTTCCTGGTCGAGCTGCTGGAGCGCGTCCTGCGCGGCCTGGGCGCGTTCGCCGGCCGAACGGGCGGCGCTGATCTGTGCCGGGGTCGGCTGCGCCGGGGCCTTGACCGCCTGCGCCGCGGAAGCCGCCGCATTATAGGCCTGGACCGCGGTGTTGAACGCGGTCTGACGCTGCTGGATCAGCGCGTCATACTTGGCGTGCAGCTGCGAATTGCCGCTCTTGGCCGCGGCCGAGTCCTGGAACACGCGGGCAAAATCGACGGTGAGCACCTCACCGGCGGCAAACGCCGGGGCGGCGGTGGCGGCGAGCAGGACGGCGGCCGCCGAAAGCTTGAGCATGGTCTTCATCAGAATTGGGTTCCTACGTTGAAAGTGAAGAGTTTCGTGTCATCGCCACGATGTTTAATGATCGCCTTGGCCATATCGATACGGAACGGACCGAACGGCGAATTCCAGTTCACGCCGATACCAATCGACAGGCGCGGTTTCCAGGTATCGCCGAGGAATTGTTCCTGGAAGCCGGCGATGTTGCTGCCGAACGGCGTCAGACCGGCCGGGCAGGTCGTGCCGGCGGGCACGCTTTGCGCGGGCAGTGTATTGGTGTCGTTGCCGTTGGAATCGACGCACTGGCGCGTCCCGTCGGTGTTGAGCTGCTCGCGGAACTGGCCGGAGGGGCCGGTGTCGATCAGCGCCGGCTTTTGCGTGCCGAACACCGAACCGATATCCGCGAAGATCGACGGGCGGATGCCCAGTTCCTTGACCGCGTTGCCAAGCGGAAGCTGCGCTTCGAGTTTGCCGAAATAATATGCGCGGCCGCCGAGCGCGTCGTCGCTCATCTGGCTGCGGTCGGTGACGAGCGTGCCGTCCGTATTATAGGGCACGCGCAGCACGCGCGGACCGAGCCCGCGAATGTCGAAGCCGGCGAAATCGGGCTCACCCAGATAGAAACGGTCGGTCAGGCGGACCTTGTCGATCCCCGGCCCCTTCCCGCTTTCGAGCGACTGGACATAACCGCCCTCGGCATTGGCCGAGACGACGAAACCGAACACCGTCCAATATTTATGGCCCTCGAACTTGGAGCGGACATAACGGACGCTGCCGCCCAGCCCGGCCAGATCCTGGCTGATGAAGAAGCGCATGCCGTGGGTTGGATGGATACGGTCGTTCAAATTGTCGAACACCAGGCTGTAGCCGAGCGACGAGGTGGTCCGATTGCCGATCGCGTCGCACAGATAGCGGCCGGCGAGGATCGGATCGCAATGCGTCGTGCCGGTGCCGTCGAGCGTGCCGTCGGGATTGTAGGGCGTGTAGAAGGTCGACTTGTCGAGCGAGACATTGTCGAGGCTGAGGCCATAGCGCAGCGCCATCGACCAAAATTCGGTCAGCGGCACGCCCGCCCGGATCTGGAAGCCGGTCGTCGCCTCGTCATAGGTCGTGTGGCGATCGGTGTTCACATAGTTGAACGAATTATAGTCGCGCCGGAACAGGTCGACGCCGAGCGCGATATTGTGATCGAACAGATAAGGCTCGGTGAAGCCGAGATTGACCGACTTGTTGTAGATCGACCAATCGACGCCGGCGCGGACCTCCTGGCCCTTGCCCATCAGGTTCGCCTGCTCGATTTGCGCGCTGACGATGAACTTTTCGAGGCTCGAATAGCCGGCCGAGACCTGGAGCGAACCGGTCGATTTCTCTTCGAGGTTGCTCTCGAGGATGACGCGATCGGGCGTGGAGCCCGGCTTCTGCTCGACTTCGAGCTTGTCCTGGAAATAGCCGAGGCTCTGGATGCGGTCGCGCGACCGCTTGACGCGGAAGCCGTTGAAGGCATCGCCTTCGGCCAGACGGAATTCGCGGCGAACGACCTTGTCGCGCGTGATCGTGTTACCGTTGATGTTGACCGCTTCCACATAGACGCGCGGTGCGTCCGAGAGCTGGAAGGTGATCGTCATCGTCTTCGCGTCTTTGTCGCGATCGTACTTCGGGTTGGTATCGGCGAAGGCGTAGCCGAGCGTGCCCGCGGTCTCGTTCAGAACGTCGAGCGTATCTTCGACCGTCTTGGCGTTATACCATTGGCCGGCCTTGATCTTGACCAGATATTTGAGCGCCTCGGGCCGCAGGTCGCGGATCGCGCTTTCGATCTTGGGGGCGCCGAACTTGTAGCGATCGCCTTCGTCGACGACGTAGGTGATGATGAAATCGCGCTTGTCGGGCGTCAGCTCGGCCACCGCCGACACGACGTGGAAGTCGGCATAGCCGTTGGTCAGGTAGAATTGGCGCAGTTTCTGCTGGTCGTAGGCGAGACGATCGGGATCGTAGCTCGTACCCTGCGAGAAGATATGGAGCAGGCTCGCCGTCTTGGTCGCCATTTCGGCGCGCAGGCGGCTGTCCTTGAAATGCGCGTTGCCGATGATGTTGATGCGGCGGACGCGCGACTTCTGGCCTTCGTGGATCTCGAACACGACATCGACGCGATTCTGGTCGAGCAGCACCATCTTGGGCTCGACCGTCGCGGCATAGCGCCCCTGACGTTTATAGAGCTCGATAATGCGGGTGACGTCCGCGCGGGCCTTGGAACGGGTGAAGATCTGGCGCGGCGCGAGCTTGATCTCGGGCCGGATCTTGTCTTCCTTGATCCGCTTGTTGCCCTCCAGCACGATCCGGTTGATCACCGGATTCTCGCGCACCTGGATAACCAGATTGCCCGTATCGGCGCCGGAGATGATCGCGTCGGCGAACAATTCGGAGCCATAAAGGTCCTTGATCGCCTGATCGAGATCAGCATTGGTATAGCTGTCGCCCGGGTGCAGCTTGACATAGGAACGGACCGTATCGGGCTCGAGCCGCTGGTTGCCCGTAACCTCGATCGAATGGATAACCTTGGTTACCGGCAGCGGCGCTGGCGCCGCCGGCGCGCTGACCGGGGCTGGCGCGGCAGCCGGTGCCTGCGCTGCGGCGGGCATGCCCGCCAGCGCTGTTCCGATCAATAATGCGCTCGCCAGCCGGCCAGATGCACGTCGCCCGTCGCTGGTCATGAATTCCGTCACGCAACCCCGCCCTTCACCTTAAATTTGCTCTTGAACCGGGGCTTTTTGGCCGGCGCGGAACGCCCTGCCCTATCCCCGTCAGCCGATCAAGCCGGCAAGCTTCCGCCAGAGCCCGAAAGAGCCGAGATCGTTGACGGTCACGAACAGCATGAATCCCAGCAACAAAGCAAGTCCCGACCGGAATGCCCATTCCTGTGCCTGCGCGGGCAACGGCCGGCGGCGGACGCCTTCGATAAGGTAGAAGAAAAGATGACCGCCATCGAGAAGAGGGATTGGCAGAAGGTTGATGAAGCCCAGATTAATCGAGATGAGCGCCATGAAGCGGATGAAGGGCAGCCAGCCGATGCTGACCGCGGTTCCGGAGAATTGCGCGATCTTCAGCGGTCCGCCCAATTCCTTGGCGGAACGTTCCCCGCCCAATATCTGACCGATCACGTCGGTGATCGTCTGGACCGTATGCCCGGTCTCGCGGAACGCTTCGACCACGGTCGTGACCGGGCCGGTATGGATCTGCTCCTGCGAGGCGGCGACCACGCCGAGCAGGCCAATCTCGATCTTGTTGCCGGCTGGATCGACCAGTTCCTGGACCTTGGGCGTCACCGGCACGGTCAGCTGGCGGCCCCCGCGATCGATCAGCAGGTCGATATGGATGTGCGGACGCAGCGCGATCATCTGCGCCATGTCTTCGAAGCGCGACACTGAACGCCCCGCGACGCGAAGCACGCGATCCCCAGGCTGGATGCCTGCTTCAGCAGCGGCGGAGCCGGGGATGACGTTCGAGATGAGCGTCGGCGTCTGCGGGACGCCCATCACGCCGAAATAGACGATGAAGATGGTGATGGCGGTGATGAAATTGGTGATCGGGCCGGCCGCGACGATCAGGAAACGCTGCCACACGGGCTTGCCCTGCAGCGTCTTGGCCTTCTCCTCCGGCGGAAGGGCTTCCCAGGCGGGATCGGGCGTGCTCGCGGGGCCCATGTCGCCACGGAACTTGACGTAGCCGCCGATCGGCAGCGCGGAGACTTTCCAGCGTGTGCCTCTCTTGTCGGTCCAGCCGAACAATTCGCGGCCCATGCCGATCGAGAACATATCGGCCTGTACGCCGAATATGCGGCCAGCAAGATAATGGCCCATCTCGTGCACGAACACGAGCGGACCGATCACGGCGACGAAGCCGAGAACGGTGATGATGATCGAAAGCAGGTGGGTCATGCCGCCTGCCGCTCCAACGCACGTGCCGCTACTCGCCGTGTCTCTGCGTCGATCATCAGAGCCTCGTCGATCGTCTCGGGTGAGCGGGGGTCATAGCGCGAAAGGACTTTATCAACGATTAAGGCGATGTCGAGGAAGCCGATCCGGCCGTCCAGGAAGGCGGCGACCGCCTCTTCGTTGGCGGCGTTGAGCACGCCGGGACGCGCGCCGCCGGCCGCCAGCACCTGCAAGGCGAGGCCAAGCGCGGGGAATCGGTTGAAATCGGGCTCTTCGAAGTCGAGTCGGGCGACCTTCGCCAGATCGAGCGGCGCGCACGGCGTCGCCATCCGCTCGGGCCAGGCCAAAGTATGCGCGATCGGGGTGCGCATATCCGGCGGCCCAAGCTGCGCGAGCGTGGATCCGTCGATATATTCGACCAGCGAGTGCACCACCGATTGCGGGTGGATAAGCACCGACAGCCGCTCATGCCCGACCGGGAAGAGGTGATGCGCCTCGATCAGCTCGAGGCCCTTGTTCATTAGCGTCGCCGAATCGACCGAGATCTTGGCGCCCATCGACCAATTGGGATGCTTGACCGCCTGTGCCGGGGTGACGCGCGCCATCTCCTCGCGGCTCAAGGTGCGGAATGGGCCGCCGCTGGCGGTGAGGATGATGCGGCGCACGCGCGATGGATCGTCGTGCGGAAAGCATTGGAAGACGGCGTTATGTTCGGAATCGACCGGCAGCAGGGTCGCCCCCGCCCCCTGCGCCGCCTGCGTCATCAGCGCTCCGGCGAGAACGAGCGATTCCTTGTTGGCGAGCGCGACCGTCTTGCCCTGGCGGAGGGCGGCCATGACCGGTTTCAGGCCGGCGGTGCCGACGATCGCCGCCATCGTCCAGTCCGCGCCCAAAGCCGCCGCCTCGCAGATCGCGTCGCAGCCGGCCGCCGCTTCGGTATCGGTGCCCGCCAGTGCCGCCTTGAGCGCGGGATAGAGGCTGGCGTCCCCGATCACCGCCCGGCGGGCGCGCGTGCGGCGTGCGGCGGCGGCGAGGCCTTCGACATCGCGTTGCGCGGTGAGCGCGAGCAGTTCGAACCTGTCTCCCTCGCGCTCGATCAGGTCGAGCGTCGAGCGGCCGATCGATCCGGTCGCGCCGAGGATGGTGATCGACCGCGCCGTCACAGATTGCCGTTCGCAACCAGAGCCGCGACCAGGATCGCGACCGGCAACAGGCCGTCGATCCGGTCGAGCAGCCCGCCATGGCCGGGCAGGATCTTGCCCGAATCCTTGACGCCGGCATGACGTTTCATGCCGCTTTCGAGGAGATCGCCGAGCTGCGCCACTACCGCCAGCAAAGGCGCCAGCCACAAAGCGCGGGTCGGCAAATGGCCGAATTTGACGATCAGGGCGCCGACGATCGCGGCTGCGACCATGCCGCCGATCAGCCCTGCCCAGGTCTTGTTCGGGCTGATCACGGGCGCGAGCCTGGGGCCGCCGATCGCGCGGCCGGCGAAATAGGCGCCGATGTCGGTCGCCCACACGATCGCCAGCGTCCACAAGGCGAGCGCGAAGCCCAAAGGCTGCTCACGCAGGAACAGGATGGCGATCGCCGCCGTACCGATATAGCCGACGCCGACCGCGGTCAGCGCCGCCTTCGGGAACATCGCCATCAGCATCGCCGCGATCAGCAGCAAGGCGAGCGTGGCGCGATCCGTGCCCCACAGCATCGGCAAGGCGTAGCTCATGCCGACCAGCAGGAAGAGAAGGCCGATACCGAGCCGTGCGCGGTGCGCCCGCACCAGCCCGGCCCATTCGATCAGCGCGATCGCCGCACCGATCGTGAGCAGAATCCACAGGCTCGCGCCGCCGAGCCACAGCAGGAGAATCGCGACCGCCGCCAGCGCGATCCCGATCACGCTGCGCTGGCCCAGATCGGATTTGGCTTCAGCGGCCGCCATAACGCCGTTCGCGCCGCCCGAAGGTGGCGATCGCCTGTTCGAGCGGCGCGAACGGCGTTATGGGCCAGAGCGTCTCGACGAACAGCAATTCGGCGTAAGCGGACTGCCACAGCAGGAAATTGGACAGGCGCTGTTCGCCCGACGTGCGGATGACGAGATCGAGGGGCGGCAGTGGCGCGGTGTCGAGCCGGGCGTCGAACGCATCGGCGTCGATCGCATCAGGATCGAGCGTGCCGTCCCGGGCATCGGCCGCGATCGTGCGGATTGCGCGCAATATCTCGTCCTGCGCGCCGTAGTTGAGCGCCAGTACCAGCGTCAGGCCGCGATTGTCGGCCAAACGGGTGCGGGCCGCTTCCAGATCGCCGACGATATCGGGGTCGAGCGCACGCCAGTCACCGATCAACTCGAGCCGCACGTCGTTGCGGTCGAGATCGGCGACCTCGCGGCGCAGATAGAAACGCAGCAGCCCCATCAGATCCGCGATCTCGGTTTCCGGCCGGCGCCAATTCTCCGATGAGAAGGCGTAAAGCGTCAGCGCTTCGACACCGAGTTCGCTCGCGGCCTTGATGGTGCGGCGCACCGCTTCCATGCCCGCGCGGTGGCCGGCGACGCGCGGCAGCAGCCGTTTCTTCGCCCAGCGGCCATTGCCGTCCATGATGATCGCGACATGGCGCGGAACGGCCAAGCCGTCCCCGCCGGTGGGCATAGGCGAGGCCGAAGCCGAGCTCACTTGCCCAGGATTTCCTTTTCCTTGGACGCGGTCGCGGCGTCGATCTCGGCGATCGTGCTGTCGGTCAGCTTCTGGACATCGCCTTCGCGACGCTTGCGATCGTCCTCGCTGATCTCACCCTTCTTCTCGTCGGTCTTGAGATTGTCCATGCCGTCGCGGCGGACGTTGCGTGCCGCGATGCGCGCCTTTTCGGCATATTGGCTGGCGAGCTTGGCCAGCTCCTTGCGGCGCTCCTCGGTCAGATCGGGGATTGGAATCCGCAGATTCTGCCCATCGACGATCGGGTTGAGGCCAAGACCCGCAGAGCGGATCGCCTTGTCGATCGGGCCGACATTGGATTTATCCCATACCTGCACCGAAATCATGCGCGGTTCGGGCACGGAGACGGTGGCGGCCTGGTTCAACGGCATGTGGCTGCCATAGACCTCAACCGTGACCGGATCGAGCAAACTGACCGACGCCCGGCCGGTGCGCAGGCCCTGCAGATCATGCTTCAGCGCCTCCACCGCGCCGTGCATGCGGCGTTCGAGATCGGCCTTGTCATAGGCGGCCATGAAGTCACTCCCCTGAATTGCGGACGATCGTGGCCGTCCCGTTGCCCGCGAGCACCTTGGCCAAATTGCCTTGCTCGCGGATGTTGAACACGACGATCGGAATAGCATTGTCACGGCAGAGCGCTACCGCGCTCGCATCCATGACCTTCAGATTATCCGACAATACTCTGTCGAAAGTCACTGTTTCATAACGTTTTGCGGTCGGAACCTTTTTCGGATCGGCATCATAGACGCCGTCGACCGAGGTGCCCTTGAACAAGGCATCGCACTTCATCTCGGCGGCGCGGAGCGCGGCACCGGTATCGGTGGTAAAGAACGGGCTGCCGACGCCGGCGGCGAAGATCACCACCCGCCCCTTTTCGAGATGGCGTTCGGCGCGGCGGCGGATGAAGGGTTCGCACACCGATGCCATCGGGATCGCCGACTGAACGCGCGTGTCGACGCCGATCTGCTCGAGCGCATTCTGCACCGCGAGCGCGTTCATCACGGTCGCGAGCATGCCCATATAATCGGCGGTCGCGCGTTCGATGCCCTTGGCGGCGGCGGAGAGGCCGCGGAAGATATTGCCGCCGCCGACGACAATGCACAGCTCGAAGCCGGCCTCACGCGCGGCGGCGATCTCGCCCGCGACGCGCGCGGTCATGGCGGGATCGATGGCGAGACCATCCGCGCCCATCAGCACCTCGCCCGAAAGCTTGAGCAGGATGCGTTTGAACGGCGGCTGCGTCATGCGCTGGAATAATCCGATGTTACAAGGAAACGGCGCACACCTTAGAGGTGCGCGCCGTTCCTGAAAACCCTCCCGAACGAGAGGGTGTTACAATGTTATACGCCTGCCGCAGCAGCAGCCACTTCGGCGGCGAAGTCGCTGACTTCCTTCTCGATGCCCTCGCCGAGCTGGAAACGGACATAATCCGTCAGCGCGATCGAGCCGCCGGCATCCTTGGCCGCCTGCGCGATCACGTCCGAAATCTTGGTCTTGTTGTCCATCACGAACAGCTGCGAGGTCAGCGCGTTTTCCTTGCGGAACTTGGCGATCGCGCCTTCGACCATCTTCTCGATGATGTTCTGCGGCTTGCCCGAACCGGCGGCCTTTTCCATCGCGATCGCGCGCTCGCGCTCGACCAGCGCCTCGTCGAGGCCCTCTTCGTGCAGCGCGAGCGGGTTGGCGGCGGCGATGTGCATCGCCAGGCTCTTGCCGAGCGCCTCGATCTTGTCGACCGGAGCAGACCCTTCAAGCGCGACCAGCACGCCGATCTTGCCGATACCGGTACCGGCGGCGTTGTGGACGTAGGACACGACCGCGCCCTCGTTCACCGACACGACCTTGGCGCGGCGCAGCTGCTGGTTCTCGCCGATCGTGGCGATATTCGCGGTCAGCTTGTCCTGGACCGAGCCTTCGGCCCCCGGATACGACGTGCCGGCAAGCGCCTCGATGCTGTCGCCAGTCAGCGCCAGCTTCGAAACGGTGCGCACGAAATCCTGGAACTGCTCGTTCTTGGCGACGAAATCGGTCTCGGAATTGACCTCGACCGCCGCACCCTTCTTGCCCTCGACCGCAACGCCGACGAGGCCTTCGGCTGCCGTGCGGCCCGACTTCTTGGCGGCGGTGGCGAGGCCTTTGGTGCGCAGCCAATCGATCGCGGCTTCCATGTCGCCGCCATTCTCGGTCAGCGCCTTCTTGCAATCCATCATGCCGGCGCCCGAGCGCTCGCGCAGGTCCTTAACGGCAGCAGCGGTGATTTCCGCCATGTGCATTCCTTTCAAATGTAAGCGAGTGCCCCCGCCGCAGCGGAGGCACATCAGCTCGAACAGGCGCCCGCCCCCAAAGGGCCAGGTGCACCAGAAATGTTACGCCAGCGCTTCTTCGGCCGGCGGGGCTTCGGCGGAGCCGATATCCTCGCCCGACGCAGCGCGGCCCTGGGCGTTGCCGCGGGTGGCTGCCTCGGCGACCGCCTCGCAATAGAGACGGATCGCGCGCGATGCGTCGTCATTGGCCGGGATCGGGAAAGCGATGCCGTCAGGGCTGACGTTCGAATCGAGGATCGCGACGACCGGGATGCCGAGCGTGTTGGCTTCCTTGATCGCCAGCTCTTCCTTGTTGGCGTCGATCACGAACATCACGTCCGGAATGCCGCCCATGTCGCGGATGCCGCCGAGGCTCTGCTCGAGCTTGTCGCGCTCGCGGGTGAGCTGCAGCACTTCCTTCTTGGTCAGGCCGTGCGTGTCGCCCGAAAGCTGCTCCTCAAGGCTCTTGAAGCGCTTGATCGAGCCCGAGATCGTCTTCCAGTTGGTGAGCATGCCGCCCAGCCAGCGATGGTTGACGAAATGCTGGTTCGACTGGCGCGCCGCATCGGCGATCGGATCCTGCGCCTGACGCTTGGTGCCGACGAACAGCACCTTGCCGCCGGCGGCGACGGTCGTGCTGATGAAGTCGAGCGCGCGTGCGAACAACGGCACGGTCTGCGACAGATCGATGATGTGAACCCCGTTGCGGTCGCCGAAGATGTAAGGCTTCATCTTCGGATTCCAGCGATGCGTCTGGTGACCGAAATGTGCACCTGCGTCGAGCAGCTGCTGCATGGAAACGGCACGTGCCGCCATGGTAATTCTCCTAACCCGGTTGAACCTCTGTGGAGCAGGAACCGCAGATTGCTCCGCGGCACCGGTATGGATGCTCCACATGTGGAATGGGCGCGCACTTAGTTGGGGATTCCGGAATTTGCAACCCTGCTCCGGTGTGGAAATGCCGCTTGACTACAGAACAAAACATGAACATATGGAACGAGTTCGTACCAACCCTGTTTCGACCGCACCCTTTTCAAGGCGGGCGAAGCCAGCCGGAGATCGTTCGATGCTTCAGACTGTTGCGACCATAACCTCCCTGGCCCTCGCGGTCGGCGCCTTGGCGTTGATCGCGGCTTTGCTCGCCGACGACTGGCAAATGGTGGTGCGGGCGTTCCGCAACGCACCCCAATTCCAGCCTTTGCCCCTCGCCGTCCAGGCACGCGTGACGATCAGCGATCGCCGCGCCCGTGTCGTGCGGGTCAGCTCGCAGTCGGTTCCGCAGCGCGCCGCCGCTTGACCTTCGCATAAGATCGGACCGCGAAGGGTATTGCGGCGGAATAAACGAGGGTGATGACACCCAAGGTTGCCCATGGAGCACTCGCCAGGGCGGCGCCGGTCAGGCCTATCATCACCAAGGCCGGCAGGCGGAATTCACGGCGCAGGCGGAACGAGCTCCAGCCGTAGGTCGCCAGATCGGAAATCATCAGGAAAGCGACGAACAAGGTCCACGGCGCGACCAGATAGGTGCGCGCGAAGATATCCTGCACCGCCGGCAGATCGGCATCGCGCAGTGCCAGCCACAATATCACCGGTAATAATGCCATACCGGCTCCGGCCGGCGCTGGAACGCCGGTCAGGAAACCCGCCGATTTGCGCGGCTGCATTTCGCTATCCATCTGCGAATTGAAACGCGCGAGCCGAAGCGCGCAGCACACCGCGTGCGCCAGCGCGATCACCCAGCCATATTTGGGGATATATTGCAGCGTCCACAGATAGAGGATCACCGCCGGCGATACGCCGAACGCGATCACGTCGGATAGCGAGTCGAGCTCCGCCCCGAACTTGCTCTCGGCCTTGAGCAGGCGCGCGACGCGGCCATCGAGCCCATCCAGCACACCGGCAATGACGATCGCGCCGACCGCTTTCTCCCACTCGCCCGCAATCGCGAAGCGGATGCCGGTCAATCCGAAGCAGAGCGCAAGCGCGGTCACCGCGTTCGGCATCACCGCGCGGAGCGGGATACCGCGCCGCGTTCCGTGGGGACGGATCAAATCGTGGGCCTCATTGCGCGACGCCGCTCGCGGGCTCGCTGTCGCCGATCCGCCCGAGAATCGTCTCGCCCGCAATCGAACGCTGGCCGGGCGTGACCTTGGCAGCGGTGCCCGCCGGCAGATAGACGTCGACCCGGCTGCCGAAGCGAATCAGGCCAACGCGCTGGCCGACTGCGACCGTGTCGCCCGATTTGACGAACGGCACGATCCGGCGCGCGACCAGGCCGGCAATCTGGGTGAAGCCGACCAAGGTGCCGTCGCTGCCGGTCATCAGGAAATGCTGGCGCTCATTCTCCTCGCTGGCCTTGTCGAGGCTGGCGTTGAGGAACTTGCCGGCGATGTAGACCACGCGGCTGACCGCGCCCGAAATCGGCGCACGATTGATGTGGACGTCGAACACGCTCATGAAAATCGACACGCGCAGGCACGGGCCCGGCGGCAATCCGCCCTCCCCGCCCAGTTCGAACGGCGGCTCGACCTCCTGGATCATCGTTACGAGGCCATCGGCGGGCGAGACGATCAGCCCCTTTCCCTGCGGCACGCTGCGGATCGGATCGCGGAAGAAGGCCGCGACCCACGCGGTGACGCCGACCATCGGCCATGCGAGCACATGCAGGTGGACGATATACAAAAGCGCGGTGATTCCCGCGGCTATCACCACGAACTTCCGGCCTTCGGGGTGGACGGCGGGCCAGCGCCATTGCGCGCTCGGCGTTGTCAGGGTGGTGTCGGACCGGGTCTCGATAGGGCTCATGGTCGCGCTTTCTAGGCGTCGGCTTGCTGCCTGACAATCTTGTGCACATGCGATCTGCCTCAAGACTTTGATCGTCCCGACCGTCCGGCCGGGGCGTGAATCAAGGTCTCGATCATTTATCCGGAGCCTGATTCACTTCATCGGTGGAAGCGCGGAAGGCGCTTCCACCGATGAAGATCAGGCTCTAGGAGGCGCGCAAACCTTCCATCACGGGAATAAGCGCACATGGCGAAGATCAAGGTGAAGACCCCCGTCGTCGAGATCGACGGCGACGAGATGACCCGGATCATCTGGGAATGGATCCGTGAACGCCTGATCAAACCCTATCTCGACATCGACCTCGAATATTACGACCTCAGCGTCGAGAATCGCGACGCGACCAACGATCAGGTCACGATCGACAGCGCGCACGCGATCCAGAAATATGGCGTCGGCGTGAAATGCGCGACGATCACACCCGATGAGGCCCGCGTCGAGGAATTCAGCCTCAAGAAGATGTGGAAATCGCCTAACGGCACGATCCGCAACATCCTGGGCGGCGTCATCTTCCGCGAGCCGATCGTAATTTCCAACGTGCCGCGTCTCGTGCCGGGCTGGACCAAGCCGATCGTCGTCGGCCGCCACGCCTTTGGAGATCAGTATAAGGCGACCGACTTCAAGGTGCCCGGCAAGGGCAAGCTGACCATGAAATGGCAGGGCGAGGATGGCCAGGCGATCGAGCACGAAGTGTTCGACTTCCCCGCCGCCGGCGTCGCGATGGGTATGTACAACCTCGACGAGTCGATCCGCGACTTCGCGCATGCCAGCATGAACTATGCGCTGGGCCGCGGGTGGCCGCTCTATCTGTCGACCAAGAACACGATCCTGAAGGCCTATGATGGCCGGTTCAAGGATATCTTCGAGGAAGTTTTCACAAGCGAATTCAAGGATAAGTTCCAGGATGCTGGTATCGTCTATGAGCATCGCTTGATCGACGACATGGTTGCTAGCGCGCTCAAGTGGCACGGCGAATTCGTCTGGGCCTGCAAGAATTATGACGGCGACGTCCAGTCGGACACGGTCGCGCAGGGCTTCGGCTCGCTGGGTTTGATGACGTCGGTGCTGATGAGCCCCGACGGCAAGACGATCGAGGCGGAAGCCGCGCACGGCACCGTCACCCGCCATTACCGCATGCATCAGCAGGGCAAGGCGACCTCGACCAACCCGATCGCGTCGATCTTCGCCTGGACCGGCGGCCTCAAGTTCCGCGGCAAGTTCGACAACACGCCCGACGTGACCCGCTTCGCCGAGGATCTGGAGCAGGTCTGCATCGAGACGGTCGAGAGCGGCGCGATGACCAAGGATCTGGCCTTGCTGGTCGGCCCCGATCAGGCGTGGATGACGACCGAGCAATTCTTCGAGGCGGTCCGCGCCAATCTCGAGAAGAAGATGGCGACCTGGGCGTAAGCCTTTTGAGGGCTAGGTTTTGGGCGAGCGGATATGCTCGCGCCTGATGCCTAGCCCCAATATCCGCGCCGGAATCCGCTGAAGCAGTGGCGTGGCGCTCAGCAAACGCACCAGCATCGGCGCCCTGGGCGTCTGGTTGCGGAAGGCCGCGCCGATCACACGTTCGTGGACGGTGCGTTGGATGCCCTGGATCACCCTGACCGGGAACATGCGCCGTTCCTGGACGCGGGGCGTGAGCGCATCGACCGACTGGCCTTGCGCCATCGGCCCGGCGAGAATGTTCGCGGCGGCGACCGCGTCCTGGATCGCCAGATTGATCCCCACCCCACCCACTGGCGACATGGCATGCGCGGCATCGCCGATCGCGAGCAGGCCGGGAGCGTACCAGCGTGTCAGCCGATCGAGCGAGACGGTCAGCAATTTGACGTCGTCGAACGAGGTTACGGTGTCGATCGCGCCCTGCAGGATCGGCGCGGTGGCGACGACCTCGGCCCGGAAACGCGCAATCCCCTCGGCCCGGATCGCTTCCGCGCCGCCCTTGCTGATGACGCGGGCGCACTGGAAATAGTCGCCGCGGTCGATCACGACGACCATCTGGCCATGATCTATATAGCCCTGCGTGCGATTTTCGGGCGTGCGCTGCTTGGGAGCGCGAAACCAGAAGACGTCGATCGGCGCGCCGAGATCGTAGAGCGGCAGCCCCGCCGCCGCGCGCAACACCGATCCGCGTCCGTCGGCGGCGATCACCAGCTTCGCCCTGATGCCGTCGCCGTTGCTAAGGCGAACGCCTACGGCGCGGTTGCCTTCATGGATCAGGTCGACCGCTTCGGTTTCCGTCTTGAGCGTGAAAGCCGGCAGCTTGCGTGCTTCCTCCGCGAGGAAGTTCAGAAATTCCCATTGCGGCATCAGCGCAATGAAGCGGCCCGGGCCGGGCAGATGCGAGAAATCGGCGATCCGGAATTCCTCGCCGCCGACGACCGCGCCGACGCTGGTGATCCGGTCATGCGGTCGTGCCAACAGCGCGTCGAGCAGGCCCAGTTCATCGAACAGATCGAGCGTCGAGGGGTGGACGGTGTCGCCCCGGAAATCGCGCAGGAAGTCTTTATGCTTTTCGAGCACGACCGTTTTCACCCCGGCCCGTGCGAACAGATAGCCGCACATCATGCCGGCCGGGCCCCCGCCGACGACGCAAAGCTCGGTTTCAGTCTCGGCCACGGGAGCGCCTCCTGCTTCTTCACTAGCCTTCCTGTGCCAGTCGCGCAAAAACCGGTTCATGGCGTTGCCGATCGAATCCGCGGGTTTTAGCGACGCGCTCGTCATTCTGGGCGCGGCCGGGCTCGTCATCCCCGCCTTCGCGCGGCTCAAGATCAACCCGGTGATCGGTTTCATCCTGGTTGGGATGGCGGTCGGCCCCGCCGGTCTTGGCCGGTTCGTGCCGCAAATGCCGTGGCTGTTTTACGCGACCATCACCGACCCCCATGCGATCGAGCCCTTCGCCGAATTCGGGATCGTGCTGCTGCTCTTCTCGATCGGACTGGAATTGTCGTTCCGGCGCCTATGGACGATGCGGCGTGAGGTATTCGGGCTGGGCGCCGCCGAGTTGATCGGCTGCGCCTTGCTGCTCGCGGCGGGCCTGTTCACTTTCGGCGAGAATGGAGCCACCGCGTTCGGCCTGGGCCTCGCTTTGGCCTTGTCCTCGACCGCTCTGGTGCTGCCGATCGCCGGCACGAGCGGACCAGTCGGCGAGCGCGCCTTCGCGATGCTGCTATTCGAGGATCTGGCGCTGGTGCCGATCATCTTCGCGCTGGGCGCGCTCGCGCCGCATGGCGGCGATGCCTGGCCGACCTTGATGCGCACGCTCCTTACCGGTGGGATCACGATCGGGGCGATGCTGTTGCTGGGGCGGATCGCGCTGCCCCCTCTGTTCGCGCAGGCGGCGCGCACCAAGAGCCCCGAACTGTTCCTCGCCGCCAGCCTGCTGGTGGTGATCCTCGCCAGCGTGGCGACGACCGCCGCTGGCCTGTCGCCGATCGTGGGCGCCCTGATCGCGGGCATCCTGATCGCGGAGACCGACTATCACGGCGAGGTCGAGTCGATGATCGCGCCGTTCAAGGGGCTGGCGCTCGGCGTGTTCCTGATCAGCGTCGGCATGTCGCTCGATTTGACCCTGATCGCGGCGCGCTGGCTGGACCTTTTGCTCGCCGTGGTCGGGGTGGTTGCGGCCAAGGCGGTGGTGACGGGATTGCTGCTGCGCGTCGGCGGCGCACGGCGCAGCGTCAGTCTCGAAACCGGTTTGCTCATGTCGGCACCGGCCGAGACGACCCTGATCGTGCTGACCGCGATGGCTTCGGCCGGCCTGATCGCGCCTGATGCCGCCTCCTTCTGGCAGATCGTGACCGCGATCGGGCTCACCATCACGCCCTTGCTGGCGCAGGCGGGAAGCTGGCTGGCCAAACGGGTCGCGCGGCGCGGCATGGAGCCGCCCCCTTCCCTCGCCGAGGCCAAGGCACCGCGCGCCTTGATCGTCGGCTTCGGCCGCGTCGGCCGCCTGGTCGCGCAGATGCTGGAGGCGCACAAACTGCCCTACCTCGCGATCGAGGCCGATGCGGATGCGGTTACGGCGGCCCGCGCGCGCGGTTATTCGGTGTCGTTCGGGGATATGGCGCGCTCGGGTATGATCGAACGGCTCGGTGTCGGCAGCGCGAGCGCGGTCATCCTGACGATGGACGATCCGGTGCTGGTGGTTCGTCTTACCAAGACGCTGCGCAAGCAATTCCCCACCCTGACCATCGTCGCCCGGGCGCGCGATCCTAACCATGCCGCCCAGCTCTATCGGGCGGGTGCGACCGACGCGGTGCCAGAAACGGTCGAATCCTCGCTCCAGCTGTCGGAAGCGGTGCTGGTCGATCTGGGGATGGCGATGGGGCCGGTGATCGCCTCGATCCACGACAAGCGCGCGCAATTGCGCGCCAAGATCATGGAGATGAGCGAGATATCCCGCGAGCCGCCGCTGAGAAGGCGGCAGCTCGGGGACATTGAGGAAGCTTAGACGCGGGTCGCGTGAACCGTTGCTGCGGCGGTCATGACCGCGCCGACGCGCGCAGCGGCCTGGATCACCTCGGCGGACACGCCATGGCCTTTGAGCACCTTCTCATGGCTGTCGATGCACATGCCGCAGCCATTCTGGGCGGAGACGGCAAGGCTGAACAGTTCGAAGTCGGCCTTGTCGATGCCGGGATTGCCAATCACGTTCATGCGCAGCTTGGCCGGCAAGGTACCATATTCCTTGTTCGAAGCGAGGTGGGTGAAGCGGTAATAGACGTTGTTCATCGCCATCACCGCCGCGGCCGCGCGCGCCGCATTGGCGGCCTCGGGCGACAGCTTGGGCGCGCATTCCGCCTCGGCCGCCTCGACCAGGGGCTTGTAGCCCGAGCCATGTGCGGTCGCGAGCAGCAGGCCATATTTGCGCTGGTCGTTGAGAATCTGGTCGCCGGACAGCGAATTGAGGTTGAGACGGATGTCCTTGGCATAATCGGGCAAGGCTTCCGAGAACTCACGCAGGGACATGAACTTCTCCTGTTGCAGGCGCGAAAAGGGCGCGAGCGACGGTCTGCCACCCGCACCCCTTCGATGTTGGTCGTGATTTAGGCGGCGGGTTTCAGCACCTCTTCGCCCTGCTGCCAGTTGCACGGGCAGAGCTCGTCGGTCTGAAGGGCGTCGAGCACGCGGATCGCCTCGGCCGGGTTGCGGCCCTGGTTGAGGCCGTTGACCGTGACGTGCTGGATCACATTGTGCGGATCGACGATGAAGGTGGCGCGGTAGGCGACGCCCTCTTCCTGCGCGACGATGCCGAGCGCGTTCGCCAGCTCCTTCTTGTTGTCGGCGATCCACGGGAAATCGCAATTCGCCAGACGCTCGTCCGACTTGCGCCATGCGAAGTGGACGAAATCGGTGTCGGTCGAGGCGCCGATCAGCACCGCGTCGCGATCCGCGAAATCGTTCTTGAGCTCGCCATAGCCGATGATCTCGGTCGGGCAGATGAAGGTGAAATCCTTCGGCCAGAAGAACACGACCTTCCACTTGCCGCCGGTATCGCCGGTGTCGATCGTTTCGCCTGCGGGAAGCGCGGAGACGCCCTCCTGGACGGGAAGCTTGAGCGACGGGAATTTGTCACCAACGGTAAGCATGAAGCTATTCTCCAATTTGCTGCAGATGCGAAGAGGTAGAGCCGTCCTCTGCGGTGCTGGCAATTTTCGATCCAATTGATTATTTAGAGCCTATTGATCGAGTGGAGCGATAAATGGCGGTATACCTTCCCACGTTGAAGCAGCTCCAGTATCTGGTTGCGCTGCGCGACACGGGGCATTTCGGGCGTGCGGCAGATGCGTGCTTCGTCACCCAATCCACCTTGTCGGCCGGCCTGCGCGAGCTCGAATCACTGCTCGGCGTGATGCTGGTCGAACGCACGCGCCGCGTGGTGCGCTTCACTCCCTTGGGCCTCAAGATCGCGGACAAGGGCGAGCGCGTGCTGCGTGAGGCGGAGGACCTGACGGCGCTGGCGCGTGCGGCGGGCAAGCCGCTCGCCGGCGAGATGCGGATGGCGGTGATCCCGACGATCGCGCCGTTCCTCCTGCCACGCATCCTCGGCAAGCTGCGCGAATCCTGGCCCGAGCTGAAACTCTATCTGCGCGAGGAGCCGTCGGCAGCGGCATGCGAGTCGCTCCATCGTGGTCATGTCGATTGCGTGCTGCTCGCCCTTCCCTACGCCTGCGGCGACATCGAGCATGCAGATCTGTTCGACGATCGCCTGTTCGTCGCCTTCCCCGCCGACAAAGCGGCGAGTATGCCCGATCCGCTGCAGGCCGACGCGATCGACGGGTCGCAACTGTTGCTGCTCGAGGATGGCCATTGCCTCAAGGATCATGTCCTCGCCGCCTGCAACCGGCCCGAATTGCGTGCGGGCGCGGCGATGATGGGCACGTCGCTCCACACGCTCGTGCAGATGGTCGACAATGGGCTTGGCGTGACGATGCTGCCGCAAATGGCGATCGACGCGGGCATCCTCGATCATACCAATGTGATCGCGCGCCCGCTTTCGGCCGATCACCCTTCGCGTCGGATCGCGTTGGTGTGGCGCAATGCCAGTCCGCGCGAGAAGGAATTCCGCCTGTTTGCCGAGGCGCTCAAGGAGGCGCATCAGGCCGCGCGCTGACGCTTTCTTCGCACTTGCGAACAAAGATGGCATTGGCCTCCGGGAAGCGCCGGACCTTGATCGGCCCACCATGTGGGTCGTGAATCAAGGTCCTCGATATTGAAAGAGCCTGATTCACGTTTGCTGCGGATGCGCAAAGCGCTTCCACAGCAAACGACCAGGCTCTAAGGCGCGGCCCATGCAACCCCGCACCACAGCCCTGATCGTGGCGGCCGGTTCCGGCACGCGCGCGGGCGGTGACATTCCCAAGCAATATGCGCCGATCGCCGGCAAGGCGGTGCTGGCGCATGCGATCGACGCGCTTGCGGCGCATCCACGCGTGGATGAGATTCGCGTCGTCATCGGTGCCGGGCAGGAACAGCTTTATGCCGATGCGATCGGTGCCCGCATGATCGCCGTGCCTGTGATCGGCGGCGTGACCCGGCGCGAGTCGGTCGCCAACGGCCTCGCCGCCACCCGAAGCGATCAAATCCTGATCCACGATGCCGCCCGCCCTTTCCTGCCCGGCGATGTGGTCGATCGGCTGCTGGCGGCGCTGGAGCAGGCGCCCGGCGCGGTGCCGGTGCTGCCCGTTGCGGATACTTTGGCCGAAGTTGGCGACGATCTCGGCCCGAACGTGCCGCGCGAACGGCTGGCGCGGGTGCAAACGCCGCAGGCGTTCCGCACGGACGCGATCCGCGCCGCCCATGCCGCCTGGGATGCCGGCAAGGAAGCGACCGACGACGCGCAGATCGCACGCGCGGCCGGGCTGACGGTCAAGACGGTCGAAGGCTCGCCCGCGCTCGACAAACTCACCTTTCCCGCCGACTTCGCCGCGGCGGAGCAAAGGCTGGCTGCGGCGATGGTGTCGCGCACGGCTCTGGGCTTCGATGTCCACGGCTTCACCGAAGGCGACGGGCTGTGGATCGGTGGCATCCGCATCCCGCACAGCCGCGCGCTCGCCGGCCATTCGGATGCCGATGTCGGGTTGCACGCGCTCACCGACGCCCTGCTCGGCACGATCGGCGATGGTGATATCGGTACGCATTTCCCGCCGAGCGACCCCAGATGGCGCGGCGCGGCGTCGCATCTGTTCCTGGCCCATGCGCGCGGCCTGATCGCGGCGCGGGGCGGACGGATCGATCATGTCGACTTAACCATTATCTGTGAGGAGCCCAAGGTCGGTCCGCATCGCGCCGCGATCCGCGCGCGCATTGCGGAACTGCTCGGGCTCACGGAGACGAAGATCAGCATCAAGGCCACCACTACCGAACGCCTGGGCTTCACTGGACGCCGCGAAGGCGTCGCCGCCCAGGCCGCCGCCACGGTGCGCCTGCCGGAGACCGAATGATGAAACGTCTGGGAATGATTTTCATGCTGGCGGCGATGCCGTCGGTTGCGCTCGCGCAGGCGCCGGATTGCATGCCGCAGCGTCAGGCGGCGGCGCTGGTGACCTTCGCCTTGCCGACACTCGCCGAAAAGCTCGGCAAGCGTTGCAGCGAGGTGCTGCCGCCCAACGCCTATATCGTCGCGAACGGCCCTGCTCTGGCCGATCGCTACGCTCCCGACAGCGCGGCCGCCTGGCCTGAAGCGCGGCGCGCGATCAGCATGGTCTTCCAGAAATTCCTGGGTCAGCCGATGCCCGCCGATATGAACTCGGACGGCGTACGATCGCTGGCCGAGCCTTTGCTCGGCGGCCTGCTCGCCAAGCAAATCAACCGCGACGATTGCTTTATCGCCAACGAGGCGATCATGGACGCGCGCAACCTGTCGGGCGCCGATGTCGGCCGCCTGACCGTGCTTGCGGTCTCGATCGCCGAGCGCAAGGGCAAGGGCCTCGCTGAAATCCTCAAAATTTGCCATCTGGAGCCGAACGGCCAGTGACCGAAAACCTCCTTCCCGAAGAAATGGTCGCGCTCGCGCGCCGCGTGATCGACGACAATCGCGCGGCCGGCCGCCGCATCTCGGTCGCCGAAAGCTGCACCGGCGGCCTCGTCAGCGCCGCGCTCACCGAAATTCCGGGTTCGTCCGACGTGTTCGACGCGGGTTTCGTGACCTATTCGGACGCGGCCAAGACCGCGCTGCTGGGCGTTGCGAGCGATGTGATCGAGACGTTCGGCGCGGTCAGCCTCGCCACCGCCTGGGCGATGGCGCATGGCGCGGTCGCCAAATCGGGCAGCGATATAGCGGTCGCGATCACGGGCATTGCCGGCCCCAGCGGCGGCAGCGACCGCAAGCCGGTCGGCACGGTCGTGTTCGCGCTCGCCAAGGCGGGTGACGATCCCGAGGATGCGATCACCGATCAGCGCGATTTTGGTGACCTCGGCCGCGCCGGTATCCGCCTTCAGGCGGCACTCTGCGCGTTGGAATTGCTGCTTCCGGGTGAAACGCCCGAACCGTAAAGCTTTTGGGCGCGTGTCTCAAAGGCACCGACCATCTTCTTGAAAGCCATGCCGAACATCTGGCCGGCGAGCGCTTCGAAGATGCGGCTCTTGAATTCGAAATCGACGTTGAAGCCGAGGATAGTGCCGCCCTCGCCGTCCGGCTCGAACGTCCAGTCGTTCTTGAGATATTTGAGCGGCCCGTCGAGATAGTCGACATGGATATGGCGCGGACGCTGCTTGGCGACGCGCGAGGTGAAGCGCTCCTTGAGCGCGCGAAAGCCGACCACGAGGTCGGCGACCATCTCGGTCTCGCTGTCGGACTTGACCCGCACCGCCGCGACCCAGGGCAGGAATTCCCCGTAGCGGCCGACATCGGCCACAAGATCGAACATCTGCTCCGGCGTGTAAGGCAGCCGGCGCGTCTCCCTATGCCGGGGCACGGCCCGCCTTGAGCTGTTCCTCGCGCGCGGCGCGCATCCGTTCGAAATCGTCGCCGGCATGGTAGGATGAGCGCGTCAGCGGCGTCGCCGCCACCAGCAGGAAGCCCTTGGCACGCGCGATCGCGCCATAGGCCGCAAAAGCCTGCGGGGTCACGAATTCGGCGACCTTGGCATGCTTGGGCGTGGGCTGGAGATATTGGCCCATCGTCAGGAAATCGATGCCGGCCGAACGCATGTCGTCAATCACCTGATGGACCTCCATCCTTTCCTCGCCGAGGCCGACCATCACGCCGGACTTGGTGAAGATCGACGGATCGAGCTTCTTGACCTGCTCGAGCAAGCGCAGCGAGGCATAATAGCGCGCGCCCGGCCGGATCGTCGGATAGAGCCTCGGCACGGTTTCGAGATTGTGATTGTAGACGTCGGGCCGCGCGGCGACGATCGCCTCGACCGCGCTGTCCGCCTTGTTGCGGAAATCGGGGGTCAATATCTCGATCGTGGTGGTGGGCGTCGTACGCCGCAGCGCCTCGATCACCTTCACGAACTGACTGGCGCCGCCATCCTTGAGATCGTCCCGGTCGACCGAGGTGACGACGATATGCGACAGGCCAAGCTCGGCGGCGGCATCGGCAACATGCTGCGGCTCGGTCAGGTCGACCGCGCGCGGCATGCCGGTCTTGACGTTGCAGAAGGCGCAGGCGCGCGTGCAGGTGTCGCCCAGGATCATCACGGTCGCGTGCTTCTTGGTCCAGCACTCGCCGATATTCGGGCAGGCGGCTTCCTCGCACACGGTGGCGAGGTTGAGGCGGCGCATCAGCTGGCGCGTCTCGTTGAAGCCGTGGCTGGTCGGCGCCTTGACGCGAATCCAGTCGGGCTTGCGCTCGCGGGGAGGACGGATCGGCAGCGGCTCGTTCATGCCCGCCAGATAGCGTCGCGGAAGCGGTCTTGCCACCCCCACGCTGCTTGCATCAGGCGAAGCGCAGGTTGCGCCGCGCGTGACGCATCAGGCCGCCGATCAGACCGAAGCCGCCCAGCATCATCGCCCAGCCTGCCGGCTCGGGCACGGCAGCGCGCACGCCTGACGCCTCAGCATAGGTGGCGATGCCGTCGTAGAGCCGGATCGCGTCGATATCGCCCTGAAAAAATTCGCTATGGGGGCCATATTGTCGGCCGAAGCGCGTCACCGAACCGGGGTTCGGATAAGAGGATGTGTAGCCGACCCCATTCCAGACGAGCGTCCCGTCGATATACAAATGCGATCCGCTGGCGCTGCTGGTCAGCAGGAAGTCATGCGGTCCCGATCCGCTCGGGAAAGCGACCGGAATGGAACCCGCGCCGTCGCCGACGCGGACATTGCCGCCAGGATCCTGGCCGACATAAAAACTGCCGCCGTCCTGCGAGACGACCTCCGTATAATTGAATTGCGGATTATGCCCGGTAAAGGCGAAATAGAGCGAGAAATCCGTCGTCGGGGCATAAGGGAAGATCGCGCTGTCGAGCTGCGCATAATCGCCGTCCCCGTCGAGGTGGAGATAGCCGCCGCTGACGCTCGCATCGCCAAACAAAGCGCCGTTTATGCCGCCCACCGAATCCGTCACACTGGAGCCATTGAACTCGTAATCGTGAACGAGATCGGCCGCCGACGCCGCATTGGCCAGCAAGAACGCGGCCGCCAGGCCGAGAAATCCCCCACGCATCCCTAGTCCCCCAAACAGCGTCCAAGATGAGTCCGCTTCGGATCTATTAACCTGAGGTTCACCTAAAAATCAATCCCCGACCCGGGGAAAATGCTGCGCTTGCCAGTCCGGTGCAGATCGTTGAAGGGGAAGCCATGTCCGTTCCTTCCCCCGAGTTCGATCGCCTGATTGCGGGGTATCGCCGCTTTCGCAGCGACGATTGGTCGCAGCAGCGCGCCCGCTGGGCAGAGCTGGCCGAGGGGCAGCAGCCCAAGACGATGGTGATCGCCTGCTCGGACAGCCGGGTCGATCCCACGCGGATCTTCGACGTGCCGCCGGGCGCCCTGTTCGTGGTCCGCAACATCGCCAATCTCGTCCCGCCGTTCGAGACGACCAAAGGCCATCACGGCGTTTCCGCCGCGCTGGAATTCGCGGTGACGCAGCTCGACGTCGCCGAAGTGATCGTGCTCGGCCATGGCGCATGCGGCGGTGTCAGCGCGTCGCTCAATCATGCCTTCGCGGGCGCGGCGCCGGGGCGCGGCGGCTTCATCGCCGACTGGGTATCGTTGCTGGACGAGGCGCGCGACCGCGTTGTCGCCGAGCATGGCACGGGTCCCGAAGCGGTGCATGCGCTCGAGCTGGAATGCGTCAGGGTCAGCCTCGCCAACCTGCGCACCTTTCCGTTCGTCCCCCAGCGCGAAGCGGAAGGGACGCTGCGTCTGCGCGGCGCCTATTTCGCGATCGCGGAGGGCGTACTGCACGTGCTTGACGAGCAAAAGGGCACTTTCGCTCCGGCGTGATTTGCGTCCGATTCGGAACGGCTGCGTCGCGGTCGCGTTACGCCCGGCAAATCGCAAACAAGGAGAGCGATATGTCGGCCAAACCTCTTTTCGGGCTGCTGCTTGCCGCCACCGCACTGGCGCCCAGCTTTGCCCAATCCACCACGGGTACGGAAAACACCGGTCGCTCGGCGCAGGAAGAATATCAGCGCGGCTATGCGACCACGCCGATGCCGCACCAGGACGCTATCAATGCGGCCGGGGCGCCCGGCACGGCGGCGCTCAACAATCAGGTCTCGACGACCACGCAGGCCAATAACGACGCCAACGCCGCGACGATTGCCCAGTATCAGGAATCGCAGGCGGATTATGATGCCGACCGGCAGGCCTATATGGCCGCGCTGGTGAAGCATGATGCGGCGGTCAACCGCACCGACGTGCGTTATGTCCGCCAGCAGGCCGCCTATGCCGATGCGATGCGCGTGTGGCGGCGTCAGGTCTGGGCGTGCAAGCATGGCCACCAGCGCGCCTGCGACATGCCCCCGCCTAACCCGGCGGCCTTCTACTAAGTCTCTGAGGGGGAGCGTTCGCGCTCCCCTTTCCGTTCAGGCGCCGTGTACCACGCCGTCGGGGAGGGCGGCACGGATCATCTTTTCCCACACCGCGGGATCGCCGGCTTCCGCCATGCGGGGGTCGGGCTCGCGCAAGGTGCGCAGCACGGCGACGGCATCCTCGACATGATTGCGCCACGCGGCGTCGACCGCGGCGGCGGCATGATCGTTGCTGCCTTCCGCATTGGCGCTGAGCCGCTGTCCGGCAAGCACGCGCGCGATCCGTTCGACCACGCCGCCTTTTGAAACGTTCATACCCAAGGCTCCTCTACGACGGCCATTACCGCAGAAGTGCCTTCTTCAGGCGGCCACGGCAACTGTCGAACGCGCTTCCGCCCGATCTCGCAGCAAAAGCGCCTGTGCCGCACCTTCAAGCTCGGCATGGTCGAAACTGGCGAAGCTGCAGGGCACCTGCGTCAGCTGGCGCGCATAGGGACCCGGAAGGCAGAATTGTTCGCGCACGCTTTGCTGACGCAAAATCTTAGCAAGCGCGTGGGTGAGGCTGCCGGTCAGGATCACACCGTCCCAGGCGCCGTGGCTCAACACCATGTTGCCGGCGAATTGCCATAGGGCCTGCGCGATTAGGTCGAGCGCCTTCATGGCGGCCGGATCCCGCTGCGTTTCGGCCAGTTGGACAACCTCGACCGAATTGGCCGCCCGCCGTTCCACCTGCAGTTGCTCGACGCAGGCCAGATAGGTGCGGTGCAAGCCGTTGGCGGACAATATCTGTTCCGCTGTCTGGCAGATCGCCGAACGGCGCATGATTTCGAGGATCGGCTGCCAGTTGGCCGATGTCGGTGCGAAGGAGCAATGGCCGGCTTCGGTCGCCAGCACGCTGTAATGGCCGAAATCGTCGCGCTGGAGCACGGCCACGCCGAGCCCGCTGCCGATCCCGACGATGCAATAGGTCCCTGCTTTGGTCGCGGGGCAGATCAGCCCCTGCTCGGTGCGCTCGATGCGCGCGCTGCCTTTGGGCGACGTCAGCGACCAGGCGATGGCAGCGAAATCGTTGATCAGAACCGGGTCGGCCTGGAGCATCGAACGCAATCCGCTACGCGACACGAACCAGCGGCTGTTTGTCACCGCTATCGTGTCGCCGCGTGGCGTGCCGGACAAAGCGAGCGCGCAACGGCTGGGGAGCTTGGTCAGGCCGCATTCGCGGGCGAACGTGCTTAGCGCGCCGGATATGGTCGATTGGGTAGCGCCGGCGTAAGCGCGGATCGTATCGCGCCGCAGCTCGCCCGCCGCATCGGTCAGGCCAAGGCGGATCGTCTGACGGCCGATGTCGCCGACGATGGCGGTCAGGGCCTCGGGCGCGCGCGGCGCGCCGGGGCCCGGAGGGAAGACAAGGCAATCCATCCGGAGCGTATGCCATTAAATTCTTTAGCGAACGCTAACCCTGTTACCGTATTTATACGCGCTTGAATGCCGCCGCCAGTTCGACATGGGTCGACCAGCGGAATTGCCCGACCGGTTTGATCCAGTCGATCCGCCAGCCGCCGTCGACCAGGGTTCGTGCGTCGCGCGCGAAGGTGGCGGGATTGCACGAGACATAGGCGATGCGCGCGATATCGGCGCGCGCCAATGCCGGCGTCTGCTCCTTCGCGCCGGCGCGCGGCGGATCGAGGATGATTGCCTCGAACTGCCCGAGCTCCGCGTCCGACATCGGCCGGCGGAAGAGATCGCGATGCTCGACCGCGATCGATCGTCCCGTGCGATTGGCGGCCATGCGCAGCGCCAACGCCGGATCGCGCGCGCCTTCTACCGCCAGTATCTTCGCTTTGGCGGAAAGCGGCACGGCGAAGGTGCCGAGCCCGGCGAACAGGTCGGCGACGGTCGCCGCCTTCCCGATCGCTTCGGCCACTGCCTGCGTCAGCGCGGCCTCGCCGTCCGCCGTCGCCTGGAGGAAGCCGCCGATCGGCAGGCCGACCTGGATGCCGTCGAAGGTGACGGTCACGGGTTCCGGCTCCCAGCGCGGCTCGCTGCCATAACCTTCGTCGATCGCCAGCCGCGCGAGGCGATGCGCCTGCGCGAAATCGGTCAGTGCCTCGTGCGCGGCATATCCCTCGATCGAAACGCCATCGATCGCGACGTCTACGCCCTGATCGGTCCAGGCGAGCGTGACATTGGCTGTCTTGCGCGGCGCGAGCAGGACGTCGAGCAACCCCCGCAACGGATCGACCATCGCGAACAGTTGGGGCAGCAGGACATGGCATTCGCGGATGTCGACGATGAAGTGGCTGACCGCCTCGTTGAAACCGAAGACGATGCGCTTGCCGACCTTCTCGGCGCGCAGCGACGCCCGGCGGCGCGTGCGCGGCGGCGAGAGGTGCGGCGGGCGTATCTCCGGCACTTCGAGCCGCTGCGCGCTCAGCGCGGAGCCGATCCGTTCAACCAGATAATCGGCGTAGGTCTCGTCATCGACATGCTGGAGCTGGCAGCCGCCGCACTTCGGGAAGTGGCGGCAAGGCGGAACGACATGGTGCGGCCCGGGAATGATCTCGGCGGCGATGTCGACCATATCGCCGGGCGCGGCGAGCGCGACATGACGGCCGTCGGCGGTGACGCCGTCGCCCCGCGCGGCGAGCTTGACCACTTCGGACAGGGTCACAGGCAGGCCGCCAAAGCGGTCGGCAGATGCGCGATCAGATCGTCGGCGATCAGGACCGGGCCGGCGAGCCGTGCCGCCTCGGCATGAAGCCAGATCCCGGCCTGCGCCGCCTCGAACGGCGCCTGCCCGCCTGCGAGCAACGCGCCGATAATCCCCGCCAGCACGTCGCCGGTGCCCGCGCTGGCGAGCCAGGACGACGCGAGCGACGCGATCGCAGCGCGCCCATCGGGATGCGCAACGATGCTGTCCGCGCCCTTGAGCAGGACGATCGCGCCCGATTGCGCGGCTGCGTTTCGTGCCTGGGTCAGCCGATCCTTGCCGCCATCGCCGAACAGGCGCGTGAACTCGCCCCAATGCGGGGTGAGGATATGGCCGGCGAGGCGATCGTGGCGCGATTTACCGATCAACGTCAGCGCGTCGGCATCGAGCACCAGCGGCTTGCCGGTGGCGAGCGCGGCATCGAGCCGGGCTCGCGCGCTCTTGCCGCGCCCGAGTCCGGGGCCGACGACGATCGCGGAGATGCGCGGATCGTCAAGCGCCCGCTCGCTCCACGCGCGCCGCACGAGGGCATGCGGCGGGGCATCGCCTTCCGACCCGAGCAGTTCGACATAGCCCGCCCCGGCCCGTTGCCCGGCCAGGGCCGAAAGCAGGCTTGCACCGGACATTTCGCCGGCAAGCACGACCAATTTGCCCCGGCTGTATTTGTTGGCGTCGTGCGGCGGCGCGATGAAACTCGGGCGAACGATCCGATGCGTGCGGCCGTCGATCGGCCCAAGGCCGATATCGGCGACCGCCACCTGACCGCAATGCTCCGCCGCCGGCAGCAAGAGATGCGACGGCTTGAGGGCGCCCAGCGCGATGGTGAGATCGAACCGCGGCACCGCACCCAGCACGGTCCCATCATCGGTGGCGATTCCGCTCGGCAGATCGACGGCGATGCGGCGGTGTGCGCTCGTGCATAGCCGGGCCAGCCCGTCGGCGGTCGCGGGGTCGAGCGGCCGGGTGAGCCCTGTCCCGAATAGCGCATCCACGATCACGGCCGCCCGCTTGGCCTCCGCCAGCGTCTCGATCGGGCCAGTCCAGCGGGCGGCGGCCCTAGCGGCGGCTTCCGCCTTGGCGGGCGCGCTCGCCGCCAGCCGGATCGTCATGCCGCGATCGCGCAGCAGGCGCGCCGCGACATAGCCATCGCCGCCATTATTGCCGGGCCCACACAGGATCAGGACTTCGGACCCACCCGCGATGCGCCACACCGCCTCGGCAATCGCCGCGCCGGCGCGCTCCATCAACGTGTCGACCGATGTGCCGGCGTCGATCGTCTTTTGCTCGCCGGCGCGCATCTCGGCGGCGGTCAGGACGGGGAATGCCGTACTCATGTGGAGCCCAGTCCATTGCGAACCGCGCGGATGATCGGTGCCAGCCGCTCGCCCCAGCGCGCGACGCCCGCTTCGTCGGAGATCAGGTCCTGCCGGACCTCGATTCCGAGATAGGGAATGGCGTTCGCCTCGCCGTGGCGGTTCATGGTCGCGTTCAACACCTTGCCCGAATAGGGCAGATTGTCGCCCGCGACGATCCCGGCCTGCGCCAACAGCGGCAAGGCCAGCCGCGCGGCGCGTTCGTCCGCGTTGTACAGGATACCGATTTGCCACGGGCGTTCGGCATCACTCGTGGCGAGGCGCGGTGTGAAGCTGTGCAAAGAAATCATAAGTTTCGGCCTACCTGCTTCGATCATCTCTGCGATGTGATCATGATAAGGCCGCCAGTAAGCGGCGATGCGCTTATTGCGCTCAACGGGGTCGAGGCCGGCATTGCCCGGAATGCTATGCCCGTCGCTGGTTTCCGGGATCAGCCCGGCCGCATCCTCCTCGCGATTGAGGTCGATCAGCAGGCGCGAAATGCCGCCGAGAATGCCCGGGCAGCCGAGGGAAGCGCATAACGCCCGACCGAGCGGCGCCACGCCGATATCGATCGCGACATGCTGGGCCATCACCCAGTGCGGCACACCAAGATCGTAACCGTCAGGAAGGTGGTTAGAGGCGTGATCCCCGATCAGCAGCATGCCTGAGCCGGGATCGCCCACGATATCGGTCCAGGCCTCGCTCATCTGAGCCTCGTCGGCAGCAGCCACCAGTCGGGATGATCGGCGGCGATGGCCGTGGCAGCGGCATCGCGCGCGGTATCGTCTTCGAACAAGGCGAAACAGGTCGCGCCAGAGCCCGACATGCGCGCCAGGATCACGCCGTCATGGCCGCTCAGCAAGGCCAGTATCTCGCCGATCACCGGCAGGATCGCGATCGCGGGCGGCTCGAGGTCGTTGCGGCCGGCCTGCGCCGCGGCGATCGGATCGCCCTGATCGAGCGGGCCATGATCGACGCCGTCCCAATGCGCGAAGACCGGACCGGTGGCGAGCGGGCGCATCGGATTGACCAGCAGCAAGGCTTGCCCACTTGGCAGGCCATCGACCGACGCGAGCAGATCGCCCCGCCCCTCCCCGCGCACCGGCCGCGACACCAGGCAGGCTGGCACGTCGGCGCCGAGCGAAGCCGCCAGCTCGCGGACCGACCGTTCGCCGGGATCGATGCCGTCACGCGCGCAGAGCAAGCGCAACGCCGCTGCCGCATCCGCCGAGCCGCCACCGATGCCCGCTGCGACCGGCAGGCGCTTGTCGAGCAGGAAACCGCTCTCCGCCGGCTGGCCGGTGAGATCGGCAAAGCCTTCAGCCGCACGCGCCACCAGATTGTCGCCCATCGTCAGCGCGGCCGCGAATGGGCCAGTCACCTTCAGTCCCGGCTCGGCCGTCAACGACAACCGATCGCCATCCTCGGCGAAGGCGAACAAGGTCTCGATCGCATGATAGCCGTCCGCCTCCCGCCGGCGGACGTGGAGCGCTAGGTTGATCTTGGCGAAGGCGGTCTCGGCCGCGTCCATCAGGGCGCCGCCGTCGCCTTGTCGAGCCCGGTATCGATCTTGGCGGTCAGGCGCGCTTTGTCCTTGTCCTCGGCGGTGAGCAACGCCGCGCGCCAGGCATAGCGCGCCTCATAGGCACGGCCGATCGTCCAATAGGCATCGCCGAGATGCTCGTTGATCGCGGCCTCGCCCGGTTCGCCGGCGGCGGCGCGTTCGAGCAAGGGCACTGCCTCCCCCGCCTTGCCCTGCAGATAGAGCACCCAGCCGAGCGAATCCGTGATCGCGGGATCGTCGGGGCGAAGATTGCTGGCCTTGGCGATCATCGCGCTGGCGCGATCCACATTTTCGCGATGCTCGATTTCCGAATAGCCGACCTGGTTGAGCACGGTCGGCTGATCGGGCGCCATCGCATAAGCGCGTTCGAGCGCGGCTTTGGCGGCGGGCCAGTCGCCCGCGAGATCGAGCGCGCCGCCCTGCTGGAGCAGGATCGGCCACAGCACGTCGGGCGGCGCGTGCGCCGCCTCAGCCAGCGCCAGCGCCTTGGCATAGGCCGCCGCCGCTTCGGCCGGATGGGACAGGATCAACTGGAGATCGCCGACCCGGCCCCAATCGTCGGAACCGGCGCTGGCGGGCTTCACCGCGGCGAGCGCGTCGGCGAGCGCTGCTTCATGCTGGCCGTCATCGTTGAGCAAAGCGATCCGCAAGATGCGCGCGTTCGCACCAAGCTCGCCGCCTGGCGCGATATGGTTGAGCGCGATCAGCGCGAGATCCGACCGCTGCATGCGGTGGAGCAATTCGGCCAGGACCAGCCAACCGGGATCGTTATCGGGCGCGGCATAGGTCGCCATCCGCGCCATGATCATGCCGACCGGTATATATTGCTGACGCGCGAAATCGGCCGCGACCTCGACCAGCAGGGGCGAGAGGCCATGCTCCGGCCCTTTGACGCTGGCCGGAAGCTGCGCCGCGGCCTGCGGCCCGAGCGAGCCGGCGGCCTCCTGCGAACGCCCGAGCGCGATCAGCAGCAGCGCGCGCTGTTGCGGATAATAAGGCGAGGCGAGCGGCATACCCCGCGCGCCCTCGACCAAGGCAATCGGGTCACCGCTGCCCGACCCAACCGCGATCCAGGCGCGGCAATAAGGCGCGAGGAAGCCGAACACGCGGTCCTGCGCCAGCTTTTCGGTGGCATCGTGCGCCTTGGCCCAGTCGCGCGCCTTCACCTGTTCGAGCACGAGCAAAACCCGTGCGTCGGACGGCATCGCCGGCTGTCCGTCGAGCAAATGCGCGGCGCGGATCGCCAGCGTCATGTCGCCCGCCGACAAAGCTTGCCGATAAGCGTGCGTGACGATCTCCGCATTGGCCGGATCCTGCGCCATCAGCGCGGAGAAGCCGGCATTGGCCTCGCGCACGTCGCCTGCGGCCTCGGCCGCGCGGGCATGGATGTAGAGGCTGCCGAGCGAGCTCGGTGCGGCCCCGGCGGGTGCAGCCAGCGCCAGCGCCAACAGGCCGGAAAGTGGAAGTGAACGCAGATACCGCACGCTGTCTGTACCCTCACATGTTCGGATAATTGGGGCCGCCGCCGCCCTCGGGCACGACCCAGTTGATATTCTGGGTCGGGTCCTTGATGTCGCACGTCTTGCAGTGGACGCAATTCTGCGCGTTGATCTGTAGCCGGGGGCCTTCAACGATCTCATAGACGCCGGCCGGGCAGTAGAGCTGCTCGGGTGCGTCGTAGAGTGCGAGATTGACGTCGATCGGCACCGCCGCATCCCTTAGCGTCAGGTGGATCGGCTGATCTTCCTCATGGTTGGTGTTCGACAGGAACACCGAGGAGAGGCGATCGAAACTGATCACGCCGTCGGGCTTGGGATAGTCGATCGGCGGCACCAGATCCTTGCGCCACAAGGTCGTGTTGTCGCGATGGTGCTCGAAACTATACGGCAATCCGATGCGCAGCTGGCGCATCCACATGTCGATGCCGGCCCAGAGCGTGCCGATAAACGCGCCCATCTTCGCGACCGCCGGCTCGGCATTGCGGACCGTCTTGAGTTCGGTCGCGATCCAGCTTGCCTCGACCGCGGGCTGGTAGGCGGCGAGCGTGTCGTTGCCTCGCCCCGCCGCCAGCGCTTCAGCAGCCGCTTCGGCGGCGAGCATCGCCGATTTCATCGCCGTATGCGTGCCCTTGATGCGCGGCACGTTCACGAACCCGGCCGCGCAGCCGATCAGCGCACCGCCCGGGAAAGCCAGCTTGGGCACCGACTGCCAGCCGCCTTCATTGATCGCGCGCGCGCCGTAGCTGACGCGGCGACCGCCTTCGAGGATCGCACGGATCGACGGATGCTGCTTCCAGCGCTGGAATTCGTGGAAGGGTGACAGATGCGGGTTGCGGTAGCCCAGACCGACCACGAAGCCGAGCGCCACCTGCTGGTTGGCCTGGTGATAGAGGAAGCCGCCGCCGACCTCGTCCTTCAACGGCCAGCCCTGGGTATGGATCACGCGACCGGGCACATGCTTGGCCGGGATGATATCCCAAAGTTCCTTTATTCCAAGACCATAGATTTGGGGCTGGCTATCCCGTTCGAGGTCGAACAGGCGCTTGGCTTCCTTGGTCAGGCTGCCGCGCGCGCCCTCGCCGAAGAAGGTGTAGCGGGCATGGAGCTCGATGCCGGGCTGATAGTCCGGCCGGTGCGTGCCGTCGCGGGCGACACCCATGTCGCCGGTCGCGACGCCCTTCACCGAGCCATCGTCGTTGAACAATATCTCAGCCGCCGCGAAGCCCGGGAATATCTCGACGCCCAGTTCCTGCGCCTGATCGGCGAGCCAGCGGCAGAGATTGCCGAGCGAGCCGGTGTAGGTGCCCTTGTTGCTCATGAACGGCGGCATCAGCCAATGCGGCATGCCGAGCTGTTTGGTGCGGGTCAGGAACCAGTGATGGTTCTCGATCACGGGCACATCGAGCGGGCAGCCCTTGTCGCGCCAATCGGGGATCAGTTCGTCGAGCGCGATCGGATCGATCACCGCGCCGGACAGGATATGCGCGCCGACCTCCGAGCCCTTTTCGAGCACGCACACGGCGATATCGGGATTGATCTGCTTGAGCCGGATCGAAGCGGCCAGGCCCGCGGGACCCGCGCCAACGATCACGACATCGTAATTCATGCTTTCGCGTGTCGTCATGTCTCTCTCCGCGTCCGGTCGTCGTAACGCCCGAACGCCTCATCAGAAAGCCGGTGAGCGCAGATTGACCCCCTCGTCAACTCTCCGTCTAGTCACAGGCGGCGGGTAGCGGGGAAGTTGCATGATCGATGGCGTCGCGTTGAGCGCGCTGGATTGGTGGGCGGAAGCGGGCGTCGATACGCTCGCTGACGATCTGCCGCGCAACTGGCTCGCCGCCGCGCCTGTCCTGTCGGAATCCGTTGCCGCCGCACCGGCACAGGCAAAGGCGGCTCTGCCCGACACGCTCGCCGCTTTCCGCGCCTTCTTGCTCGCGGATGCTTCCATTCCCGGCCCGCCCAAAGGGCGCGTCGATGCCTCCGGCGATGCGGCCAGCGGCGTCGTCATCGTCGTCGACATGCCCGAAAGCGAGGACCGCATTTCGGGCAATCTGCTGTCGGGCGAAGTCGGCGCCCTGTTCGATCGCATGCTGGGCGCGATCAATCTCGGCCGGGATCAGGTCTATCTGATCCCCTTTTCGCCGGTGCGGGCGACCACCGGGAAGCTCGGCGAGGCGGAGCTGACCAAGCTGACCCCGCTTTTGCTCCATCATCTGGCGCTGGCGGCACCGCGCAAATTGCTGCTGCTAGGTGATGCGCCGGTGCAGGCGCTGCTGCGCAAGCCGGCCGCGCAGGCGCGCGACACGGTGCACCAGCTCGCGATCGCCGATGGCGAGGTGCCGACCGTCGCGTCGATCCATCCCCGCATGGTCCATCTGCGCCGCGACTATCGCGCGCTGGCCTGGGCCGATCTGCAGCGGTTCGAAACGTTGTGATCCGCACCGCCATCCTCTCCGCACTCGCGTTGGCGCTGGCCGCGCCGGCCTGGGCGGACGTGCCGGTCATCACGCTCGCGCCGCCGACGGCCTCGAACCATCAATTGAGCGACAGCGAGCGCGATAGTTATCGGCAGGTGTTTCAGGCACTTCGGCAGGACAATTACACCGTTGCGGCAAGTTTGCTCGATGGCCTGCCCAATGGCGTGCTGACGCCGATGGCGCGAGCCGAACTGCTGCTGGCCAGCCCCGCGACGCGCGATCCTTCGACGATCTCGGCCCTGCTGAGCGCGGCGCCCGAATTGCCCGAGGCCCCTTCCCTCGCCAAACTGTCGCCGACGGGCGCGGCATTGCCGGTACAGCATATGCTGGTGCGGATGGCGGGGCCGAGCAAGCGCGCGCCGACCCGGCCGAACCGCGATTGCACCGTGCTGGCGGCCAAGGTCCAGCCCATGCTCCGGGCGAACGATGCGATTGGCGCCGAGCCTCTGGTCGAGGCGGCGGCGGACAGCGTGTCGCCGGAAGCGCTCACCGAATGGCGGCAAAAGGTCGCCTGGACCTATTTCCAGAATGGCGACGATGTGTCCGCACGGCGCGTGGCTTTGCTCGCGCAAGTCGGCGCGGGCGACTGGGCGGTCGACGCCGCTTGGGTCAACGGCCTGGCGAGTTGGCGCGCGGGCGATTACCCGGCGGCGGCCGATGCGTTCGATCGGGTCGCATCCAATGCCGGCGATGACGAGACCAAGGCATCGGGACTGTTCTGGGCGGCGCGGAGCGAAGCCGCGACGGGCGATGCGGTCGCCGCCAATAACCGTCTCCAGACGGCGAGCCGGCTGAGCGAGACCTTCTACGGCATGCTCGCCAGCGCTGCGCTCGGCGTGCCGAGCACGCCCGCTTTCTATCTCGACGCGGCGGACATGCAGGCGCTGCTGCGCCACCCCAATCTGCGCGCCGCCGCCGCCTTGGTGGAGATTGGCGAGACCGCGCTGGCCGATCAGTTGATCCGTTATCAGGCGCGGATCGGGGCGCCCGCCGAGCATGGCCAATTGATCGCCTTCGCCGACCGGCTGTCGCTGCCCGCGACACAGGTGTGGCTGGCGCAGAATGCGCCGTCGGGCACACGCACCAGCCTGGCTGCGCGCTTCCCCATGCCTGCATGGAGCCCTGCCCAAGGCTGGCGGGTCGATCCGGCTTTGGTCTATGCCCATGCGCTTCAGGAATCGGAGATGCGAACCGACGCGGTCAGCCGTTCGGGCGCGCGCGGGCTGATGCAGTTGATGCCCGCGACCGCGCAATTGATCGCGCGCCATAAAGGCGATGTCGTGCGACCGCTCGACGATCCGTCGATCAGCTTCGAATATGGCCAATCCTATCTTGAGGAACTGGCGTCGGCGGGCGGTACCGGCGGGCTGCTGCCCAAGGTGATCGCGGCCTATAATGCCGGACCGAACAATGTCGCGCGCTGGACTGCGGGGATGAACGATCCTTTGCTGTTCATCGAGGCGATCCCGTTCGCGCAGACGCGGGCCTATGTCGCGATCGTGCTGCGCAATTACTGGATCTACCAGCGCCAGAAAGGCGCCGCGACGCCGAGCCTGACGGCGATGGCGCAAGGGCACTGGCCCGCCTTCCCCACCACCCGCACGGTCGAGACCGCGAGCGCCGCCGCAGCGACCTACGCGCCCAACTGACGGCCTCGAGCGCGCAATCAGCGTTCTTGCTATGTTCCGGTATCATACTATGCTGCCCGAATGGATAATCCGCGCCTCCCGCCCCGCCCCGGCCGCGGGGCGACGCTCAACGAGACGCCGCAGCGCTTCAACCTGAAGGGCCGCGAGAGTGACGGCGACTGGCTCGACGCGCGTGAGGATCTGGATGGCGGCGCGCCGCCGTTGCGCACGACGGTGACGGTCGAACGGCCCAAGACGATCATCACGCGCAACCAGTCGCCCGATGTCGGCTTCGATCGTTCGATCAATCCCTATCGGGGCTGCGAGCATGGCTGCATCTATTGCTTCGCACGGCCCAGCCACGCCTTCCACGATCTGTCGCCCGGGCTGGATTTTGAATCCAAGCTGTTCGCCAAGCCCAGCGCGCCGGCCTTGCTGCGCGCCGAGTTGGCGGCGCGCAATTACGTCCCCCGCCCGATCGCGTTCGGGACCAATACCGATCCCTATCAGCCGATCGAGGCCGAATGGCGCATCACGCGCGCCTGCCTCGAAATCCTGGTCGAGACGCAGCACCCCTTCACGATCACGACCAAGTCGGACCGGGTGGTGCGCGATATCGACCTGATCGCGCCGATGGCGGCGAAGGGGCTGGCGGCGGTGGTGGTTTCGGTACCGACGATCGATCCGGTGACCGCGCACACGCTCGAGCCGCGTTGCCCGCGCCCCGCCAAAAGGCTGGCCGCCGTGAGAGCGCTCATCGATGCCGGCGTGCCGACCTTCGTCAGCCTCGCGCCGGTGGTGCCACAGATCACGGATCACGAGATGGAGCATATTTTGGAGGCGGCGAAGGCAGCGGGCGCGCGCGGCGCCTTCTTCCTGCCGGTGCGGCTGCCGCACGAGGTCGCGCCCTTGTTCCGCGCGTGGCTCGACGCGCACCATCCGGATCGCGCGGACAAGGTGATGGCGACGATCCAGTCGATCCGCGGCGGGCGCGACAACGATCCCAATTTCTTCACGCGGATGCGCGGCCAGGGGCCGTGGGCGGAGCTGCTGCGCACGCGGTTCGACATTGCGTGCCGGAAGCTGGATCTGAAGGGCGAGCGGCTGAAGCTGCGGACGGATCTGTTCCGGCCGCCCGAGGGAGACCAGTTGCGGTTGTTTTGAAGAGCGACGGACTCAGGGCGTACGAGATCGTGGCTTGGGGCAAGCTTTGTGACCGGCGCGGTCCGCCACCTGCTCGGCCGCGGGGAAGCTGCAATTTGGCCTTGGGCGGTGAAGCCCTGGACGGCGCCTGCAAGCCTGCCAACTGCGCGACGTCCAGCCGGTGGCTGCGGTTCAGGACGGGTAGCAGTTAAGCCCCTGGAGGTTGCCCTCCAGCATCGCCCGCTTAGCCACGATACGCGATGCCGACACCGAAGCCGCGGTATTGGCCGGGGGTTACCCCTCAAACGTCGTCCGCATAGCTCCCGTGCACGACGCCGGCATCACCCAGAAGGTGAGATCTGTACGCTTTGGGCGAAGGTACCGTCTCATGCATGCCGAGGAGATTCGCGCCGGTCATTGTCCACCGACCGGATTCCGATCAGCGAACGCATCATGCGTACACTTTTGTTCTCTTTTGTCAAGGACGGAGTTTAACCGTCATGCTGAACTTGTTTCAGCATCCATCATCCGCATCGCCGCGCCTGGTGCACGATGGACCCTGAAACAAGTTCAGGGTGACGCAGAAGAGCAGTGGCTCGCTCCCTGCTCAGCTTACCAGCGCGAGGCGAGGCGGATCGAGGGGTTCGAGTTGGACCGCAACGACGCCCGGCAGGCGCTCGATCGCTTCGACCAGCTCGCCATCGAGACGGTAATCGCGGCCGATACGCAGGCGGGCGGACCTGCCGCCGGCCGGTATGACCAGATGGACTTCGCCGCGGCCGCCCTTGGCCTCACCGAGCGCGGCGGCGAGATCAGCGAGCGCGCCATCGTCGGCCAGTTCGATTTCCATAAGGAGGCGCGCATTGGAGGACAGGCCGTCGAGCGGCCGGGCGGCGCGGACGGTGATGCGCGGCGTTTCCTCGCCGGGGCGCTTGTCGGATTCAACCTCCAGCAGCATGCACGCGCCCGAACGCGCTGCAGCCTCCATCGCTTCCGAGGCATCGTCGTCGAACGAACTGGCGATGAACTGGCCTGAAGCATCCGAACAGGTCGCGAGCAGATAGCGATTGCCGCGCGCCGACGTGCGCCATCGCGCCTCCTCGACCAAAGCCGCCATCTTGAGCCGGCCGCGCGGCAAAGGGCGCCCGCGCTCGTCACGATCGGGCCCGGACGGCGCGCCCATCTGGCCGATCTGTTCAAACGTGCGTACGCCTTCACTTCTTGCGACATGGCGGTAACGATCGGTCGGATGTGCCGAGAAATAAAAGCCGAAGGCTTCTTTCTCGGCGGTCATGCGCTCGGCCACCGACCAGCGTGCATCCTTGGGCAAACGGATCGGCTGGACGCCGGCATTGGCCTCGCCGCCGAACAGGCCATGCTGCCCGCTGGTGCGCGCGTCGTGCGCGCTGGCGGCATGGGCGAGGATCGTCTCGGTCGCCGCGAACACAGCGGCGCGATCGGGCACGATCGCATCGAACGCCCCTGCCCCGGCCAGGCTTTCGAGCTGGCGGCGATTGAGCAGGCGCGGATCGATGCGGTCGGCGAGGTCGTCGAGGCTCTTGAACGGCCCGTTGGCGCGCCGTTCCTCGACCAATTGTTCCATCGCCTTCTCGCCCACGCCCTTGAGCGCGCCGAGCGCGTAGCGGACGGCATCGCCGGACACGCTGTATTCGGCTTCGGACTCGTTCACGTCGGGCGGCAGCAACGCCACCGCCGAGCGTCGCATATCGTCCGCCCAGATCGACAATTTGTCGGTCAGGCTGATGTCGTAACACATGGAGGCCGCGAAGAATTCGGGCTTGTGATGCGCCTTGAGCCAGGCGGTCTGGTAAGCAAGCAAGGCGTAGGCCGCCGCGTGGCTCTTGTTGAAGCCGTAGCCCGCGAACTTGTCGATCAAGTCGAACAGCTCATTGGCCTTGGGCGGCGCGATGTCGTTGGCGGCGCAGCCGTCGATGAAGCGCTGGCGCTGCGCGTCCATCTCCGCCTGGATCTTCTTGCCCATCGCGCGGCGCAGCAGATCGGCTTCGCCCAGGCTGTAGCCGGCGAGGATCTGCGCGGCCTGCATCACCTGTTCCTGATAGACGAAGATGCCGTAGGTCTCGGCGAGGATCGTCTCGAGCAGAGGGTGCGGATACTCGATCGGCGCCCGGCCGTTCTTGCGGTCGCCGAACATCGGGATGTTATCCATCGGGCCCGGCCGGTAGAGCGAGACGAGCGCAATGATATCGCCGAAATTGGTCGGCCGGACGGCGGCGAGCGTGCGGCGCATGCCTTCCGATTCCAGCTGGAACACGCCGACCGTGTCGCCCTTCTGGAGCAAGGCGTAAACCGCCGGATCGTCGAGCTGGAGCGCGAGCAGATCGAGCGCGACACCCTTGTCGGCCAGCATCTCGACCGCCTTTTGCAGGACGGACAAGGTCTTGAGGCCGAGGAAGTCGAATTTCACCAGCCCGGCGCCCTCGACATATTTCATGTCGAACTGCGTGACCGGGAATTCGGAGCGTGGATCGCGATAGAGCGGGACAAGCTGGTCGAGCGGGCGATCGCCGATCACGACGCCGGCGGCGTGGGTCGAGCTGTGGCGCGGCAGGCCTTCCAGCTTCATCGCCAAGTCGAGCAGGCGTTTGACCTGCTTGTCCGATTTGTACTCGGCCGCCAGCTCCGACACGCCGTTGAGCGCGCGATCCAGCGTCCACGGATCGGTCGGGTGGTTGGGGACAAGCTTGGCGAGGCGATCGACCTGGCCATAGCTCATCTGGAGGACGCGGCCGGTATCCTTGAGCACCGCGCGCGCCTTGAGCCGTCCGAAGGTGATGATCTGCGCGACATGGTCGCGGCCATATTTGGCCTGAACGTAGGATATGACCTCGCCGCGCCTTGTTTCGCAAAAGTCGATGTCGAAGTCGGGCATCGACACGCGTTCCGGATTGAGGAAGCGTTCGAACAGCAGGCCCAATTGGAGCGGATCGAGATCGGTGATGGTGAGCGACCAGGCGACGACCGAGCCCGCGCCCGAACCACGACCGGGGCCGACCGGAATCCCCTGCTCCTTCGCCCATTTGATGAAATCGGCGACGATCAGGAAGTAACCGGGGAAGCCCATCTGGACGATGACGTCGACTTCGAAGGTGAGGCGCTCGCGATAGGGCGCGCGCTCGGCTTCGGGGGTGCCGAGCTTGTCGAGCCGCGCTTCGAGGCCGCCGGCGGCGTCGCGGCGGAGCATCTCCGCTTCGGCATCGCGATCGCCGGCGAGGCTGGGCAGGATCGGCTTGCGCGACGGGGCCGCGACCGCGCAGCGCTGCGCGACGACGAGGCTGTTGGCGATCGCCTCGGGCAGATCGGCGAACAAAGCCTGCATCGCCTCGGCGGGCTTGATCCACGAATCGGGCGAGGAGTGCGGACGATCCTGAACCTCGAGATAGGAGGAGGAAGCGATGCACAGCATCGCGTCGTGCGCCGCGTGGAAATCGGGTTCGGCGAAGCAGGCGGGATTGGTCGCGACCAGAGGCAGATCGCGCGCATAGGCCAGATCGATCAGCGCGCCCTCGGCCGCCTCCTCCACGGAATCGTTGCGGCGGGCGAGCTCGATATAGAGGCGGCCGGGAAAGACGCCTTCCAACCGGCTGAGATAGCGCTCGGCCGCGTCCTGCTGACCTTCGGCGAGCAAGCGGGCAAGCGCGCCCTCCCCGCTTCCGGTGAGCGCGATCAGGCCTTCGCTGCGGCCGATCAGCGCGTCGAACGGGACGTGCGGGTCTTCGTGCGGCGGCCGGTCGAGATGGGCGGCGGACACGAGCGCGCACAGATTGTCATAGCCGGTCTCGTCCTGCGCGTAGAGCGGCAGCCAATCGAGCACCGGCGGCTTGCCCTCCGCTCCGCCCGGCCGCGCGACTCCGAGCAAGGCGCCGATGATCGGCTGCACGCCCGCTTTCTTGGCGGCTTCGCTGAACGCCATCGCGCCATAAAGCCCGTTGCGATCGGTGATCGCGGCCGCCGGAAAGCCCAAGGCGCGCGCGCGCGTCGCGATCTCCTTGGGATCGATCGCGCCTTCCAGCATGGTGTAAGCCGAAAAGATGCGCAGCGGCACGAAGAGGTTGGCGGCCATCGGATCAATCTAGGCACCGGGCCGCGCGAACGAAAGCGCCCCGTGCATCCTATCCACAGCTAAGATTGCTTGCCGCGCCTTTTTTCGCCGAGCAGCCGCCGACGCTCCTTGATCGCGAGCGCGCGCAGCCGCGCCGACTGGCCCTCGTCGTGCAAGCGGCGCGCGAAGGCGAAGCTCGCGCCCGCGATCACCGCGAGTGTGCCGATCTCGATCAGATTGTTCACGTGGACGTGGGGAATCCCCACGTCATGGTGAAGCAACTGGTCGACGTCGTGGAGCGAAATGGTGCGGATCACGGTGAAGAGGGCGAGCAAAGCCGCGCCCACCAGCGCGATCAACACCGAAGCTTCGGCGCGGCGGAAGCTGAACAGCGCGATCAGCAGCCCGATCGTCCCGAATATGCCGATCACCGCGATCAGGCCGATCTGAAGGCCGCTGCGTTCCTCATAGACGCCGTCCTGGTGCAACGCGCTACGCGTCATCTGGGCCGCGAGCGCCTGCAGATCGAGTTGCCGTGTCAGCCCGAGCAGCAACAATAATACCGCCAGCACGATCCAGAAGCGACGCCGCGATTGCGCCTGCGCAACCTGACGCACGCCGGTTGCGGCCAACGTGGCGCTTTTGCGGGCGTTGGCGGCGCATAGCCAGGCGGCGACGAGATAGACGAGGAAGGTCGCCCAGCCGTCCAGGCTGGGATCGCCAACGATGGATGATAGCCCCCCGATCATATCGCGGGCCCGGAGATATCAGGCGTCGGCGGCTTCGGCCAGTGGAACGCCGTCAGCTCATCTGGGGAAAACAGGCGACCGAGGTCAGCGTCGACGGCGCGATCGCTTGCGGCAGCAACGTCATCGCGCCCTTCTTCCAGGGGATGCTGATCGTCGCCTTGGTCATGTTGGCGACATTGTTGCAACTGGTGCCGATCAGGATCGTGACGTCGGTCGTGGCCACTTGCAGATTATTGTGGTTGAGTCCTCGGCTGACCGCCCAGGTCTGGGCGCTGCTCGCGTCGGTGCAGCCGGCCGCCTTGATCGCCGCGCAGCGCGCGGTCGAGGCGGCGAGATCGTTCAGCGACTGGCGGGCGAAGACCATCCGCCCGCCGTCGAGAATCAGGAACAGGAACATCAGGAAGGTCGGCGCGACCAGCGCGAATTCGACCGCGGCGCCACCGCGCCGGTTCCGGAGCAAGCTGCGCATCATGACAGGCGCACCACCGCTTGCTGCTGGATCGTCTTGCCGTTCAAATAGCGATCGGGGACGATCACCGGTTGGTACGTTCTGGTCGCGCGGATCACGAGGTAATAACCGGGCAAGGCGCCGTCGGCGCAAATCGACACATTGTTCGTCGTGGTGGGATCGGTGAAGGTCGGCCAGCCGCCCGACGTCGCCGGCGCGGCGATGCATTTGGCGGTGGCGGTGCTTGAGCAGGAAATGCCATTGCACTGATAGGTCATGGTCGGCGCACCGCCCGCGACCGCAGCGACATAATTGCCGAGCGTGGTCGTATCGATGGTGCTCGACGCGCGGTTGTCGAAGGCGAGCACGGCGCCCTGCTCGACCGCGTTGCCGAGCCGCAGATTCTGCTGCGCGTAGACGCCGAAATCGAGGCCCACCATCAGGATGCCGAACAGGAACAAGGACGCGAACGCGAATTCGATCGTCGCGGTGCCTTTTTGGTGGCGGAGCAAGGCGTCCAGGCGGATCACTGAATCAGCGCGACCGAAGTGTTGGTGGTCAGCGTGGGCGCGGTGCAATTGGTATCGCGCAGCATCGCGCTGCCGGTGATCCCCACCGTCTTCGCGATCAGCGCGAAGCAGGTCGGCGCCGCGACCGATCCCGCGCCGGTGATGCTCAGATCCGAATTGGGCAGGTAGAAGATGCCGCCCAAGGTGTTCGACGAGCTGCCGTCGATCGTGCTGGCCGAGGTCGTCTTGCTGGCGAAGGCGATGCCGACGATCCCGCCATTGGTCGCGCTGTCGGCGGCCGGGGCGGTCAGCGTCAGGCTCGACGCGCCTCCGGTGTAGAAGCTGCCGGCGGCGATGATGGTCACGCTGTTCGCGGTGACGCCCATGCTCGCACTTTTGTAGAAATTGCCGTTGATCGTGTAGCGGCCCGCCCCCATCGTGCCGCCGCCGTTGATCGTCAGATTGCCGTCGATCGCATGTTGGCCGGCCCCGAAGCTGATCTGGCTGCTGCCGCCGGTGACGATATTGCCATCCGCGCTGAGATCACCGCTTCCCATGTAGAAAGTGGAACTGCCGCTGACGTTCATCGCATTGCCGTCATTCGCCGCGCCGAGCGTCAGATCGCCATTTCCCATCGTCAGCGTGCTCGAACCGTTGACATAGACGCCGCCGGTGCCGCTGAAATCGCCCGTGCCGAAGGTCAAGGTCGGGCCGACCAGGTCGATGCTGTAGCCGTTGCTGTCCTTGCCCACGACATAATTGCCGTTGCCGAAGGTGGCGGTCGCCGAGCCCTCGACATAGATGCTGCCGTTGGCGGTCAGATCGCCCGCGCCGACCGTCAGCGAACTGCTGCCGCCGACGTCGATCGTGCCGCCGATCGCATGCGTGCCGGCGCCGATCGTCAGCGACGACGAGCCGCCGATCGTGAGCCCGCCCGCGATGAAGACGTTGCCCGACCCGATCTTGTTGCCCGAACCGCTATAGCTGACCGCGCCGCCGACATAGAGGCTGGCGATATTCCCGAAGGTCGGGCTGCTGGCCCACCCTGTGCTGTACGGACTGCGCAGATTGTAGCTTGTCTGCGTGCCGTTGAGTGTCGCCCCATTGGCGCTGAACGTGCCGTAGACGTTGACCACCGACACGCCGGTGAAGGTAACGGTCATGCCGCTCGGCAGGGTGAAGTTGTTGATAGCGTACGTGCCCTGGTTGCAGGTGAAGGCCTGACCGGAAATCGTGCAATTCGTCTTCACCGGATCGTTGGCGGCGAGCGCATTGTAGGCCCCCTGGTTGGCGGGGAAGCTCCAGTTGGTGGAGCTGGCCGATATCGTGGGGGCGGTCGGCATCGCGACTGTCGTGGGCGTGGTCGTGACCCCGAGCTGGACGAAGGCCGCGCTTAGCGCGCTGCTGCTGGCGAGCGGATCGGTCGCGTTCGATCCGATCGCCTTGGTGCCGTTGATGACGCTGCTGCCGCTGGCGGTGATACTGGGGCCGGTAATGGTGGAGGCGGTGAGGTTCGAGCTGCCCTCGACCGACACCGCGCTGTTGCTGGTTACCGCGCAGCCGGTGGTGTTGAGCGTCGACGCACCCTGGATGCGGACGCCGAAGCTGGCGGTCTTGCTGAGCGACAGCACGCAGGCAGGGCTGGTATTGCCGCTGAGCGACGCGACCGCGGTGGTGCTGACGTCATAGCTCGCCGCACGCGTGATCATCGACGCCAGCCGGATCGGGACCGTGGTGGTGATCTGAACCTGGACGCCGCTGACCCCGCCGACCGTGACCGGCAGTGTGACGGTGGCCGAACTGGCCGGGAGCCCGCTCGCCGCGACGATATCCTTCGCGGTCTGGGTCGCCTGGCTGACCGAGTTATTCGCCTGATAGGACATGGCGGCGCCCAGCGCGGCCATGTCGGAAACGCGCTGGTTGCGGACCTTGGCATAATAGCCGTTGCCGACTTCGACGGCGAGGCCAGACATGCCCATCACGGCGGTCAGCGCGAACGCCGCCAGCACCATGATCGATCCGCTCTCGGCGCCAAACAGACGCTTTAACACCCCACACATAGCCGGGGGCCATAGCCCGGAGGTGTGAAGATTGAGTCCGCAAGGCGGGGTTAACGGATGTTTAGAAGATGGATCCGATTTGGCCCTTTCAGGCCGCGCCGCCGCATCTAAGCCTAATATCTAAGTTACGGTAATCGCTTGTTTACCTCATCCGGTTACACTCTGCGCTGTTCTTCAAGAGTATCAGCAGCGTCGACATGAGTAAGAAACGGGCCATCGCGGAGACCCTGGGTTTCCTGAGCCGGTTACGGCGAGACGTGCGCGGCAATACGCTCGCGCTGATGGCGGCCATGCTGATTCCGCTGGCCGCTTTGTCCGGGTCGGCCGTGGACCTCGGCCGAACATATTCCGTCAAAACGCGGCTGCAACAGGCGTGCGACGCGGGCGTGCTCGCGGGCCGCAAGATGATGACGGATACGTCCGGCACCACGCTCGACGCGGACGCCACCGCCGCGGCCCAGACCTTCTTCTCCAACAATTTCAAGACCGGCTGGTTCAGGACGACCGGCCTGACCTTCACCCCGTCCAAGACCGGCGACAGCCAGGTTTCCGGCACGGCGTCGGTGAGCGTGCCGATGACGGTCATGACGATGTTCGGCATGAGCGCGCGCACCGTCTCCGTCACCTGCGAGGCGCGCTACGACGTAGCCGACGCGGACATCATGTTTGTGCTCGACACGACGGGGTCGATGGCGTGCACGACCTCCGACGATCCGTGCAACGCCCCCGTCAAGACTTATACGCGCTCCGACGGCACAACCGCTTATTATACGGTCGAGGAAAGCGGATCGAAGATTGGGGGGCTGCGCACCGCGGTGCTGAGCTTCTACGACACGCTCGCGGCGACGGCCGATTCGACCACGCACATACGCTATGGCTTCGTCACCTACACCTCCACGGTGAATGTCGGCTATCTGCTGCCGCAGGCGGATCTGGTGAAGACCTGGAACTATCAGTCGCGCAAGTGGACCGGTAACGACGTAAACAACGGCAACACCACCACGCAGACCTATTCCAACGTCGCGACCTCGGCGGACTGCACCGCAAAGCTGGGACGACAGCCCGCCACCGGTTACGACGGCTCGGGTCAGGCGCAGAACAATATCTCGGTCAACAGCTATACCGGCAGCACGCAGAAGTGCGTTATTAAAGTCCAGCCGCTGTTGCCGGAATATAAATACGATCAATATTCGCTCGACGTTTCGCAATTCATCACGGGCGCGAGCGTGACTGATCCCACCCGGGTCGTGCCATCGACATCGAAGTGGCAGGGTTGCATCGAGGAACGCGACACGACGACCGGAAGCACGTTCAACACCGATAGCCTGCCCGCCGATCTGGATCCCGATCTCGTCCCTACTTCGGACGCTACACGCTGGCGCCCGATGTGGGAGGACGCCGAATATTATCGGCCGAGCACGTCCTCCTCTACCCACGGCGGAGACGTGGTCAGCGGCAGCTCGGTCGCAAACTATTCCAGCTACGGCATTTCGGGCGGAAACCAGCAAACCGCATATTACACATGCGGCAAGCCGGCGCAGCGACTGGCGACGATGACGCGCGACGATGTCTCGAATTATGTCAACGCCAGCGATTTCAAGGTTATCGGCGGCACCTATCATGACACGGGCATGATCTGGGGCACGCGCCTGATCTCGCCCAACGGCATCTTCGCGTCGGACACGGCGGCATGGCCGGGCCGTCAGGCGCCGAACCGCTTCATCGTCTTCATGACCGACGGCCAGATGAACACCAATCCGAACATCTACGGCCTGTACGGGATGGAAGCGCTGGATAAGCGCGCGTCGGGCAGCAGTCCGTCAAACGATACCGCCAACCACAACGCCCGCTTCCTGGCGGAATGCGCGGCCGCCAAGGCGCGTAACATCACGGTGTTCGTGGTCGGTTTCGGGCAGACGCTGAACAGCCAGCTCAAGACCTGCGCGTCACCGGGTCAGGCTTATTATGCCAGCGACAATGCCGCGCTGAAAACGGCGTTCCAGAAGATCGCGCAACAGGTCGCGATGCTGCGGATATCGAAATGACCGGGCGCCTGTGCGCGCTTGTTCGCGACCAGCGTGGCGGCCCCGCCACCGAATTCGCGATCGTGCTGCCGGTGGCGCTTACGCTCATCCTCGGCTTTGGCGACCTTGCCTATCAGGGCTATATGGAATCGGTGCTGACCGGCGCGGTGCAGAAAGCCGGCCGCGACAGCACGATCCAGGGCAACGCCACCCAGACCGACTCGATCGACCAGAAGGTGATCGACATCATCAAGATGATCGCGCCGAAGGCGACGTTCGTCTCGTCGCGCGAGAATTACGACAATTACAGCGAGATCGGGCCGGAGCCGTTCACCGACACCAATCATAACGGCGTGCGCGATGCGGGCGAATGCTACAGCGACGTCAACGCCAACAGCCAGTGGGATGCCGATCCCGGCACCACCGGCCAGGGCGGCGCCAACGACGTGACCCTGTACAAGATGAAGGTCACCTATCCCCGGCTGTTCCCGTTCGCGTGGTTGATCGGCTGGAGCGCCAAGGAGACGATCACGGCGGAGACGATCCTCAAGAACCAGCCTTACGCCACGCAAACCGTGACCACGTCCGTGACGATATGCAAACCGTGAGTGTCCGGAAACGACTGGCCCGGCTGGGACGCCGGTTCTGGCGCGACGCCCGCGCCGTCAGCGCGATGGAATTCGCGCTCGGCATGCCGTTGGTGCTGGCGTTCGGCGGCTATGGGATCGAGATTTGCAATCTCGCCGTAACGAATATGCGCGTCAGCCAATATGCGCTGCAACTCGCGGACAATGCGTCGCGGATCGGCGTGAATACCGGTCTTGCGACCTATCAATTGCGCGAGGGCGATATCAATGACGCGCTGCAAGGCCTGCGGCTGTTCAGCTCCAACGTGAAGCTGACCACCTATGGGCGTATCACCGTGTCCAGCCTGGAAAATGTCGAGCAGTCGTATGACGACGACAATGTCCAGCGGATCCACTGGCAACGTTGCGTCGGCCTCAAGAGCGGCGCGGGCTTCGATGCGGACTCAGCACAAGCGCCCGGCACCAGTGCGGGATCTGACGGGACTTCGTCGACGGCCGGCAAAAGCGCCCCCGACGGGATTGGCGATGCCGGCCAGAAGGTGCAGGCGCCCGACAATAGCGGCGTGATCTATGTCGAGGTCAATTATCAGTATCAACCGCTGTTCGGCACCGTGTTCGTCGCGCCGACCAAGCTCCATTATGTCGCGTCGGTGATCGTGCGCGACAAGCGCGACTTCAGCCAGATCTACAATCCGACGCCGACGGCCTCGCCGTCCACCTGCAACAAATATACGGCCTGAAGCTTCAGGCCAGCACGCCCTCGTGCAGCCGGACGACGCGATCCATTCGTTCCGCCAGTCGCTCGTTATGGGTCGCGACCAAAGCCGCCGCCCCCTCGCCCCGCACCAGCCGCAGGAATTCGCCGAGCACGCGATCCGCAGTGGCCTCGTCGAGATTGCCGGTCGGCTCGTCCGCCAGCACCAGAGCGGGGCGATTGGCGAGCGCGCGCGCGACCGCGACGCGTTGCTGCTCGCCGCCCGATAGCTGTGACGGACGGTGATCGAGCCGTTCGGACAGACCGAGCGCGTCGAGCAGGCTACGCGCACGCTCGGCGGCCGGGCCCGGCAAAGCGCCCCGGATCAATTGCGGCAGGATCACATTCTCCTCCGCGGTGAAGTCCGGGAGCAGGTGGTGGAACTGGTAGACGAAGCCGATCGCCTCGCGTCGCAGCCGCGTGCGGCCGTCGTCGTCGAGCTGGCTCGCTTCCTCGCCGGCGATGCGGATCGAACCGGAAAAGCCGCCCTCGAGCAGGCCGACCGCCTGCAGCAAGGTCGACTTGCCCGAGCCGGACGGTCCGAGCAGGCCGACAATCTCGCCCGGCGCGAGCGCCAGATCGACGCCGCGCAACACATGGATCGTGCGGTCGCCCTGGGTGAAGGCGCGGCTCAGACCCGCGACGGCGAGCGCGTCACTCATAACGCAGCACCTCGACCGGATCGGTCCGCGCCGCGCGGAAGGCCGGATAGAGCGTGAAAAGCAGCGCCAGCACCAGCGTCATGGCGATGACAAGGCCGACCTCGAACGGATCGGTGCGCGCGGGTAATTCGGTCAGAAAACGGACAGAAGGATCCCATAGATTCTGGCCGGTCAGCCGCTGGATGATGTTCACGATCCCCTGGCGATAGGTCAGGAACAGGGCCGCCAGCACGAGGCCGATCACGGTGCCGAGCACGCCGATCGACAGGCCGATCGTCACGAAGATGCGGACCAGAGCGCCGCGGGTCGCCCCCATCGTCCGGAGGATCGCGATATCGCGCGTCTTGGCACGCACCAGCATGATCAGCGACGACAGGATGTTGAAGGCCGCGACGACGATGATGATCGACAGAATGATGAACATTATCACGCGTTCGATCTCGATCGTCTCGAACAGGGAGCTGTTCTGCTGCTTCCAGTCCTGGATCACGCCCGCGCTGCGGATTTTGGGCGCAAGCGGCGCGAGGATGCGATCGACATGATCGGCATCGGTGGTCTGGAGGCGGATCATGCCGACCGCGTCGCCGAGCATCAGCAGGGCCTGCGCGTCCGCCATCGGCATTACAACATAGCTGTTGTCATAAGCGTAGACGCCGACCTCGAAGATCGCGGCCACACGATAGGACACGATGCGCGGCACGGTGCCGAAGGGCGTGGTCTGGCCATTGGGGCTGATCAGGCTGATCTGCCCGCCGATCGTGACGCCGAGCGCCAAAGCGAGCTCCGATCCGATCGCGACATTGCCCGATCCGGGGGTGACCTCCTTGATGTCGCCATGCACGACATTCCCGCCGATCTGGGCGCCGCGAATGTCCGCCATTGTCATGCCGCGCGCAAGCACGGCCTCGACCCGCCCCTGGGTCGAGGCCATCAAGGGCTGCTCGATCAAGGGCGTTGCCTCGGTCACGCCGGGGGTGGCGCGGGCTTCGGCCTGCACGCGCTGCCAGTCGTTCAAGCGCCCGTCATAGCCCTGGATCACGGCATGGCCGGTCTGGGCGGTTATCTTGTCGAACAGGTCGGCACGGAAGCCGTTCATCACGCTGGTGACGATCACGAGCGCCGCGACGCCGAGGGTTACGCCGAGCAGCGAGAAGCCGGCGACAATCGCGATGATCCCCTCGCCCTTGCCCGGCCAGAGATAGCGCCGCGCGATCGTACGTTCGTAGCGGGTGATCAACCTTTGACCTTCGCCACCGCATCCGCCGGCGAGACTTCGATCCGCTCGTCGGTGGCGCGGCGTTTCAGTTCGACGATGCCGTTGGCGAGGCCCTTGGGGCCGATCACGATCTGCCAGGGAAGGCCGATCAGATCCATCGTCGCGAATTTGGCGCCGCCGCGTTCGTCGCGGTCGTCGTACAGCACGTCGACGCCGGCGGCCTGAAGCTGGGCGTAGAGATCGTCGGCGGCTTTGGTGCAGGCTTCGTCGTCGGCGCGCATGTTGATCAGGCCGACCGCATAAGGCGCGACCGCGTCGGGCCAGACGATGCCCTTGTCGTCATGGCTCGCCTCGATGATCGCCGCCATGAGGCGCGACACGCCGACGCCATAGCTACCCATGTGCGGGACGATGTCGGCCCCGTCCTGCCCCTGGAGCTTGAGCCCCATCGCGGCCGAATATTTGGTGCCGAAATAGAAGATATGACCGACCTCGACCCCGCGCGACTGGCGCAGTTCGCCGCCCGCTTCCGCTTCGCGCGCCGCGTCGCGCTTTTCGTCGGTCGCGGCATAATCGGCGGTATAGCCGCCGACGATCGCTTTCAGCCCGTCGACATCCTCGAAATCGACGTTGGAGAGCGCGGCCGGCTTCTCCCAATTGCTATGGTAGAAGACCTCGCTCTCGCCGGTCGGCGCGAGCACGATGAATTCGTGGCTGAGATCGCCGCCGATCGGGCCGGTATCGGCCTGCATCGGGATCGCGCGCAGCCCCATCCGCGCGAACGTGTTGAGATAGGCGACGAACATGCGGTTATAGCTGTGGCGCGCACCGGCCTCGTCCAGATCGAACGAATAAGCGTCCTTCATCAGGAATTCGCGGCCGCGCATCACGCCGAAGCGCGGGCGGACCTCGTCGCGGAACTTCCACTGGATGTTGTAGAGCGTGCGCGGCAGATCGCGGTAGGAGCGCGCGGCATCGCGGAAGATCGCGGTGATCACCTCTTCCGCGGTCGGGCCGAACAGCATCTCACGGTCGTGGCGGTCCCTGATGCGCAGCATCTCGAGCCCGTAATCGTCGTAGCGGCCCGATTGCTTCCACAATTCGGCCGACTGGATCGTCGGCATGATCAATTCGATCGCGCCGGCCTTGTCCTGCTCCTCGCGCACGATCTGCGCGATCCGGGCGAGCACGCGCGTGCCGAGCGGCAGCCAGGCATAGATGCCGGCGGCGGTCTGGCGCACCAGGCCCGCGCGCAGCATCAGCTTGTGGCTGACGATCTGCGCGTCGGCGGGCGATTCCTTCATGACAGGCAGGAAATAACGGGAAAGGCGCATCGGGCTCCGCTCGGATTAAGGGCGGTCTGCGCTTAGGCGGCTGCGCCCGGGAGGGCAACGCCGGTCAGACTTTAGCCGATCGCATTCCCTCGGCTTCGGCGACGAGGCGGCCGATCGCATCGTTCCAATTGCCGTCGACACGGCTGCGGAACAGCCGGTGGCGCGGATACCAGGGGCTATCGTCGCGGTCCTGCAGCCAGCGCCAGTCGGTCCCGAAACCGGGTACGAGCAGCAGGCACGGTCTGTCGAGCGCGCCGGCAAGATGGCCGACAGCGGTATCGACCGAGACGATCAGGTCGAGCCCGGCGATGATCGCCGCGGTCTCGGCGAAATCCTTCGCTTTGCTCTTTTTCGGATCAAGTTCGACGATCCTGCCCGGCAGGCGTGCCGTCAAGCGGCGGGCGACGTCCGCCGGCAAGGAGCGCTGGCGATCGTTGAGGTGCTTGGGATTGCCGCTCGTGCACAGGCCGATCGTGAAGTCCGGGCCGGTGGTCGGCGGCACCGCCGCATAAGCCGCCGGCGGCAGGTTGGTCAGTGTGACGCCGAGCGGTTCGAGCATGTCGAACGTGGTCGTCCAGGCATCCTGCGGGCCCATCGACGCCAGTTCGGCGGCGTCGCGGACGATAATCGACGGGAAAGCGGATTGGAGAAAGCTTACCAAAGGCGCGCGCTCGAACAGGCTGATGTGGGCGCCTTGTTCGATCAGGCCTGGCAGGAAGCGCGCCAATTGCAGCGTGTCGCCCAGGCCCTGTTCGGCGAGGATCAGCAGCTTTTTGCCGGCCAGTTCCTGGCCTTCCCAGCGCGGGCCGTTGACGCCGCGCGGATAGCCGATGCCGAGATCCGCGATCTCGCGACGGGCGCGATAAAGCGGCCAGGCTTCCTTGTAGCGACCCTGCGCGAGCAGGTTGAGCGCGAGTTGGTAACGCGCGCGTTCGATCTGGTCGCCGCCGAGTGCGACCGCGCGATGCAGGACCGATTCGCCCTCCTCCAGATCGCCGATCTGGGTGAGCAGGCTGCCCAACTGGCGCATTGGGGTGGCGGCTTTCGGCTGGGCCGCGGCCGCCTTGCGGGATAAAGCCAGCGCGTCACGCCAGCGGCCGAGATGCTGTTTCGGCGCGGGCGCCTTTTGCCCCTGGGCCAAGGTCGTGGCGTGCGCGCACAGCCGGTCGATCGTATCGGCCCAGCCGCCATCCATCGCGCCCCAGAACAGGCGATGCCCAGGGTACCAGGGCGAATCGTCGCGACCGCGCATCCAGCGCCAGTCGGTCGCGAGCGAGGGCACGAGCAGCAGGCACGGCTTGCCGAGCGCGCCGGCGAGATGCGCGACCGACGTATCGACCGCTACCACCAGATCGAGCTGGGCGATCAGCGCGGCGCTGTCGGCGAAATCGCGCGCGCCGCTGATGTGCGGATCGAGGTCGATTACCTGCCCGGGCAGCTTCGCGCGCAACGCCGCCGCGTCCTCGGGCGACAGCGACCGCCACGCATCGTTGGTATGAAGCGGGTTGCCGCTGGTCTGCACGCCGATCTTGAAGCCGTCCGGCAGCGGAGGCCAGGTGCGGTCGGTGCGCAGATAGGGCGGCTGCGGCAACGCTTCGACGGTAACATGAAGTGGCTGCGCCATGTCGACCAGGGTCGTCCAGAAATCGGGCTTGCCGAGGCGTACCTCGCCATCGGCGGAGAATATCTCGATGCCGGGAAAGCTGGATTGGAACAGCGCGACCAGGCCCGGCCGGGTGAACAGGCGAATGTCCGCGCCCGATTGCTGGAGCCGCGGCAGGAACCGCATAAACTGAATTTCGTCGCCAAAGCCCTGCTCGGGCATGATGACGAGCCGCTTGCCCGCCAGATGTTCGCCCCGCCAGCGTGCACCGGGCATATTCTTCGGAAAGCCGGTTGAAAGCGACGGCACTTCGCTGCGCGCCACATAGAGCGGCCACGCCTCCGTAAAGCGCCCCTGCGCCAGCAAGGTGAGGGCAAGCCCATTGCGAAAACCGGGATATTCGGGCGCCAGCGCGAGCGCGCGGCGCTGAAATTTCTCCGCCTCCGCCAACCGGCCGACATCGCTCAGCATCGTGCCGATGATGTTGAGCGCGCCGGGGTTGTCGGGCGCCTGCCGCACCGCCTGGCGCATCAGATCGAGCGCCTCGGCATAGCGTGCCTCGTCGCGCAGCGCATTGGCGCGATACATCAGTTGCGCGAGTGCGCTGCCGCCCTTGGGGATGGGCACGGCCGCGGCCGCGGCGGCGGCGCGGGCCTTGGCATCGGCGATCAGCCGATCGACCGCCTCGTCCCAGCTGCCTTCGATCTCGCTGCGATAGAGCGTGTGGCCGGGATACCAGGGCGAATCGTCGCGCTCGGTCATCCAACGCCAGTCGGGCGAGAAACCCGGGACCAGCAGCAGGCAGGGCTTGCCGAGCGCGCCGGCGACGTGCGCGACCGAGGTATCGACGGACACGAGCAGATCGAGCTGCGCGATGATCGCGGCGGTGTCGGCCATGTCCTTGGCCCCGCTTTCATCGGGCTCGAGACTGATCACCTTGCCCGGCAGGCTCGCGCGCAGCCGTTCGGCGCATTCCTCGGGCAGCGAGCGCAATTTGTCGTTGAGATGCTTGGGATTGCCCTTGGTCTTGAGTCCGATCTTGAACCCGTCGCCCAATGACGGCCAGGTGCCGGGCACGCGCAGATAGGGTTCGCCGGGAATGGCGTCGGATTCGATCCCGAGCACGCCCGGCAGATCGTGCATCGTCGTCCAGTAATCGGGATCGGGGAATTCGATCTTGCCGTCGGCGAGCACGATCTCAGCCTTCGGGAAATTGTACCGGAACAGGCGTTCGAGCTGGCGCATCGTCAGCAGGCTGACCGCGCCCGCCTGCGCGATTATCGGCGGCAGGAACCGCGCGAACTGGATCTGGTCGCCCAAGCCCTGTTCGGGGAAGATCGTGAGCCTTTTGCCAGCCAGCGGTTCCCCATGCCAGCGGGGGAAGGGGAAATCGCGCGGAAAGCCCGTATTGAGCTCGGGCATCAGCGCCCGGATCTCGTAGAGCGGGAACCCTTCCTTGTAGCGGCCCTGCGCGAGCAAGGTGTGGGCGAGCGCGTGGATGATGATCGGTGAGGTCGGCGCGAGCGACAAGGCATGGCGCGTCGCCGCCTCGCCTTCCGCCAACCGCCCGATCTTGGCGAGCAACACGCCCAGATTATGCGCCGCCGCCGCGTTTTTGGGGTCAGCGCGAACCGCTTCGAACGACAAGGGCATGGCCTCACGCCAGCGCCCTTCGGCACGCAGCGCATTGGCTTCGCGGGTCAGCGCGCGCGAACGCTCCGTCGCGGCGGCCGCATCTTCGGCGTTCGGCGGTTCGGCCATCGCGCGGTCAGCGCTTGGCGGCCCTGCGCGCGGGCTTCTTCTTGCCCTTGGCCGGCCCCTTGGCGGCGCGTTCGACCAGCAGGGCCAGCGCCTCTTCGGCCGTGAGCGTCGCGGGATCGGTCCCCTTGGGCAAGGTCGCGTTGGTCGCGCCGTCGGTGACGTAAGGCCCGAAGCGCCCCTCCATCACCTTGACCGGCTTACCCGTCACCGGGCTGTCGCCGAGGGTGGCGATCGGTTCACGCGATGCGCTGCGAGCGCCGCCGCCCTTGGCCGCATCGGCCAGCTTCGAAACGGCGGCATTCATGCCGGTCTCGAACACTTCGGCGGTCGACTGGAGCTTCGCATATTTGCCGTCATGCGCGAGATAGGGCCCATAACGGCCGATGCTCGCGGTGATCGGCTTGCCGCTCTCGGGATGCGCGCCGATCTCGCGCGGCAGCGCGAGCAAACGCAGCGCCATCGGCAGATCGAGTTCGGGCACATCCTTGGGGATCGAGGAGCGCTTGGCGTCCTTGCCGTCACCGAGCTGAATATAGGGACCAAACCGCCCTGCCCTGCGCGTCACCATCTCGCCCGTATCGGGATCGGTGCCGAGCTCGGTCGGGCCGGTATCGTTCGCGCCCTCCTCGCCGCCGCCCTGGGCGAAGCGGCGCGTATATTTACAGTCGGGATAATTGGAGCAGGCAACGAACGCGCCATATTTGCCGCCGCGCAGCGCCAACTTGCCCGTGCCGCAACTCGGGCACAGGCGTGGATCGCTGCCGTCGCCCTTGTCGGGGAAGAGATAAGGCGCGAGGAATTCGTCGAGCGCGGCGGTGATGTCGCTCGGCTTCTGCTCCATCACTTCGGCGGTCTTGGGTTTGAAGTCCTTCCAGAAATCGGCGAGCACCTGCTGCCAGTCGGCGCGGCCGCCGGACACCTCGTCCAGCTCCTCCTCCATCCCGGCGGTGAAGTCGTAGCTTACATATTTTTCGAAGAAGCGTTCGAGGAAGCTGGTCAGCAGCCGCCCGCTCTCCTGAGGCAAGAAGCGGTTCTTCTCGAGCGTGACATACTCACGGTCCTTGAGCGTCTGGAGCGTCGCGGCGTAGGTGGACGGCCGACCGATGCCGAGCTCTTCCATCTTCTTGACGAGCGAGGCTTCCGAATAACGCGGCGGCGGCTGCGTGAAATGCTGCTCGGCGGTGACGGCCTTCTTGGCCGGGCTATCGCCTTCGCCGATGCGCGGCAGGCGCTTGGCGTCTTCGTCCTCGCTATCGTCGCGGCCTTCCTCGTAGAGCGCGAGATAGCCGGGAAACAAGACGACCTGACCGGTCGCGCGAAGGCCGGTCTGGCCGGTGCCGTCCGCCATCTCGACGGTGGTGCGTTCCAGCCGCGCCGAGGCCATCTGGCTCGCCAGCGCGCGCTTCCACACCAGTTCGTACAAGCGGGCATGGTCGCCCGAGCCGGCATGATCGCGGGTGAAATCGGTCGGGCGGATCGCCTCGTGCGCTTCCTGGGCGTTCTTCGCCTTGGTCACATATTGGCGCGGCTGATCGGGGACGTAGCCGCCGTCGTAGCGGTCGACGATCGCGTGGCGTGCGGCCGAGATGGCGCTGTGATCTATCTGCACGCCGTCGGTACGCATATACGTGATCGCGCCCTGCTCGTAGAGGTCCTGCGCCACGCGCATCGTGTGGCTGGCGGAGAAGCCGAGCTTGCGCGCCGCCTCCTGCTGCAGGGTCGAGGTGGTGAAAGGCGGCGGCGGATTGCGCGTGAGCGGCTTGGTCTCGACGCTGATGACGGAGAAGCGGCCGGCTTCGACATCCGCCTTGGCGGCATCGGCGTCACCGCCATTGCCGATCGTCAGGCGATCGATCTTGTTGCCGCGCCAGCGGACCAGGCGCGCGACGAACGGCACGCCATCCTGCTCCATGTCGGCGGCGACCGACCAATATTCCTGCGCGCGGAACAGCTCGATCTCGCGCTCGCGGTCTACCACCAGGCGCAGCGTGACCGACTGGACGCGGCCGGCCGACTTGGCGCCGGGCAATTTGCGCCACAGCACCGGCGACAGCGTGAAACCGACCAGATAATCGAGCGCGCGGCGCGCCCGATAGGCGTCGATCAGATCCTCATCCAGCGCGCGCGGATGCGCCATCGCGTCGAGCACGGCCGCCTTGGTGATGGCGTTGAAGGTGACGCGCTGGACATCGGCCGGCAGCGCCTTCTTCTTCCGCAGCACTTCCTGGACGTGCCAGGAAATCGCCTCGCCCTCGCGATCGGGATCAGTCGCCAGGATCAAGGTGTCGGCGGTCTTGGCCTCGTCGGCGATGGCCTTGAGCTGCTTGGCCTTGTCGGCATAAGGCTCCCACTCCATCGCGAAGCCATTATCGGGATCGACCGACCCGTCCTTGGGCGGCAGATCGCGGACATGACCATAGGAGGCCAGCACCCGATGGCCGGGTCCGAGATATTTCTCGATGGTTTTGGCCTTGGCGGGGGATTCGACGACAACGAGCTTCATGAGGCTGGTTTTTTATCCTTACGTGTACGCGCGATGGTGAAGAGCCGCAGACCGGTGCGTCAAGGGCCTGATACAAGGACCTGATATGGGCGCTAGCGGGCTAAACGGAAGCTTGCCATAGTTTAAGCCGATGCTGCCGCCCGATCCCATGCTGCTTCAGGCCTTCGGCCTGCTCAATGCCGGGCAGGAACAGGAGGCGCTCGCGCTGTTCCAGCAATTGGCCGACCGGCAGGATCCCGGCGCGCTGGCGACCCTGGCCGAACTGAATTGGCAGGGCGGCCTGCTGCCCCAGAATTTCGCCGCCGGACGCGCTTTCTATCAGCGCGCCGGCGAAGCGGGTCATGTCGGCAGCGCGATCTATGCCACCAACCTGCTGGCGCACGGCTATGTCGGCGAACGCAATTGGGGCGAGGCGATGGCGCGCCTGCGCCATGAAGCCGGACACGATCCGGCGCGCGCCGAAATAGCGGCTTTGCTGGCAGCGCTGCCGCTGACCAAACAGGGCGATCCGGCCACGCTGCCACGTGGAGACCGCGTGAGCGAGTCCCCCGATACCCTGTTGTTCAAGGACGCTTTTTCGCAGGCCGAGTGCGACTATCTGATCCGTATCGCCGAACCGGATTTCCAGCGCGCGCGTGTGCTGGAGCAACATAGCGGAACCGAACGGATCGACCCGATCCGGACGGCGGACGAAGCGCATATCCACTGGCTGAACGAGAACCCCCTGATCCATGCCTTCAACCGGCGGCTGGCGGCGCTCAGCGGCACCCAGGCCGATCAGGGAGAGCCGCTGCAGATCCTGCGCTATCGGCCTGGCCAACATTATCTGAACCATCTCGACTATATCAACGGCGCCGCCAATCAGCGGGTGAAGACCGCTTTGATCTATCTCAACGAAGCCTATCTCGGCGGCGAGACCAATTTCCCGCGCCTGGGCAAAAAGGTGCGGGGCTGGACCGGGACGGTCCTGGTGTTCCGCAACGCCTTGCCCGACGGACGCGCCGACCAGATGTCGGAGCATGCCGGACTGCCCGTAGGCGAAGGGACCAAATATCTCGCGAGCCGCTGGATTCGCGAGCGCACGTTTGTGACCCCCTGACTATTCGTCCAGGCTGACGCGCGCGCCGGCATGACGCGCCAATCGTCCGGCGAGCTCGAGTTCCAGCAATATGATGTGTACCGCCGCCGGCGGCATGCCCGACTGGCGCACAAGTTCGTCGATCGCGACGGGACTCGGACCGAGCAGCGTGACGATGACGCGTCGTTCCTGATCGCCGATATCGCCGGAGGCGGCGGCGGCGAAGTCCGGCGCCGGCGCAGCGACATGATTCTGACCGAAAGGCCCGAGTGCCTCAGCCACATCAGCCGCGGACTGGACCAGGGTAGCCCCTTCACGGATGAGCTGGTTGCATCCTTGCGCCCGCGGATCGAGCGGTGAGCCGGGCACCGCCATCACGTCCCGCCCATAGTCCGCCGCGAGCCGCGCGGTGATCAGCGAACCCGATTTGGGCGCCGCCTCCACCACCACCGTCCCTTGGGCCAGACCGGCGATGATGCGATTGCGCGACGGGAAATGGCGCGCATGCGGCTCGGTTCCCGGCGGCTGTTCGGACAAGACCAGCCCGCGCGTCATCATGTCGCGCTGCAGCGCTTCGTTTTCGGGGGGATAAAAGATGTCGATCCCGCCGGCGACGACGCCGATCGTGCCGGTCGCGAGCGCGCCCTGATGCGCGGCGGTGTCGATCCCCCGCGCGAGACCGGACACGACCACATGGCCGAGCATCGCCAGATCATAAGCCAGCTGGCGCGCGAAGCGGACCGCCGCCGCCGACGCGTTGCGCGCGCCGACCATCGCCACGGTCGGGCGACCAAGCAGCGAAAGGTCGCCGGCGGCGATCAGCACCGGGGGTGCATCGTCCGCCTCGGCCAGCAATGCCGGGTAGAGATCGCGGCCATTGAACAGATAATACGCACCTGAAGCGGCCACCCGGTTCGCCTCGCGCTCGACATCGGCTAGGCTCGGGATGAACGGCGTGCGCCCGCCGCCACGACCGGCAAGATCTGGAATCGCGTCGAGCGCGGCCTGGGCCGATCCGAAACGGCGAAGAAGCTGGCGATAGCTGACCGGCCCGACCGAAGCCGTCCGGATCAGCCGCAGGCGCGCCAATCCGTCGGCGTCGATTGGATCAGCCCTGGCCACGCTCGCCGATGCGCGGCTCGGTCCCTTCGATCAGCCGCTCGATATTGGCGCGATGGCGCCAGAGCACGATCAGCGCCAGCGCGAGGAACATCAAGGTCAAATCTACGCGGAAGAAATAGGCCGACGCCACCGGCGTCACCGTCGCCGCCGCCATGCCGCCGACCGAGGAACGACGCGAGATCAGCATCGCCAACACCCACGCCGCAAGCGCCACCAGCCCGGTCGGCCAATGGAGTGCTAGCGTAATGCCGAGCAGGGTCGCGACCCCCTTGCCGCCCCTGAAACGGAGCCAGACCGGGAACAGATGGCCGAAGAAAGCACCGACCGCCGCGATCGGGCCGCTGCCGGGACTCACCGACTCCGCCGCGAGTACCGCAGCAGCGCCTTTGGCGCCGTCGAGAAGCAGGGTCATCGCCGCCAGCCCCTTGCGGCCGGTGCGCAGCACGTTGGTCGCGCCGATATTGCCCGAGCCGATCGAACGCGGATCATCGGCGCCTGCGATCCGCGTCACGATCACGCCGAACGGGATCGAGCCGAGAAGGTAGCTGCAAACCAGAATGAGTGCGGGCAACGCCCAGCCGTCCACCGAAAAATTCCCCCTATTCGGCAAAGGATTACGCATTCGCCCAAACGGCGCAACTAAACTAGATCAATATAACCAAGACGGGCCATTCCCCGCAGATTTGCGCCGAATTGGCGCTTCTACCAAATAAAAAGGGCGGGCCAATGCCCGCCCCTCGTTTTGGCGAAAAGCCCAGCGATCAGAAGTCGTTGGCGTAGGCCTCGTTGCCGACGAAACCCATCCTGGTGACATGCGCATGCTTGGTAACCGCCAGCACCGAATCCACCGTTTCGTACCGCGCATCCGACGCCGGGCGCAGCTGCAATTCGGGAATCGGGTCAAGCGTCTGCGACTGGTCGAGATAGCGGCGCAGCGTGACCAGATCGACCGGCGTACTGTTCCACAACACCTGACCGGTGTTGGTGATGGCAACCTCGTTCCTGATTGGCGGGGGGGCAGGCCTGGGCGGCGGGCCGGAGGGCGTATCCACCTTCACCGCGTGGGTCTGCATCGGAATGGTGATGATGAACATGATGAGGAGCACCAGCATGACGTCGATAAGCGGCGTCGTGTTGATATCCATCATCGGCTGGTCTGCAATTACACTGGAGCTCATGGCCATATCGAACCACTCCTCTATGTCCGCTCATGCGGTCATGGGATGATATATGATATCCTCTGGGTCGACAATGAGCCATCTTTAGGCACAAAAATGGGGGCGGACCAGATGGCCCGCCCCCATTTTCTTGCCGATCGCGAAGGCGATCAGAAGTCGTTCGCGTAAGCCTCGTTGCCAACGAAGCCCATCTTGGTGACTTGCGCGCGCTTGGTGACGGCCAGCACCGCGTCCACCACCTCGTAACGCGCATCCGGCGCCGGGCGCAGGTGCAGTTCGGGGGTCGGGTTCTGAATCTGCGACTGATCGAGATATTGACGAAGCGTGATCAGATCGACCGGCGTACCGTTCCACAGGATCTGACCGGTGTTGGTGATCGCGACCTCGTTCTTGGTCGGCAGAATCGGCGGCGGCGGCACATTGGTCGGCTGCGGCAGATCCAGCTTCACGGCATGGGTCTGCACGGGGATCGTAATGATGAACATGATGAGGAGCACCAGCATGACGTCGATAAGCGGCGTCGTGTTGATGTCCATCATCGGCTCGCCTTCGGCGCCGCCGGTGCTCATAGCCATTGTCGTCTACTCCTGAATTCGGCGCTTATTCGACCGCGGCGTGATACATGCCGGGATCGGGCTGCGAGATGAAGCCGACGCGGGTGAAGCCGGCACGCGACACGTTGGTCATCGCGCCGCCGACGCATTCCCAGCGGGTGTCGATATCGCTGCGGATATGGACCTCCGGCAGCGAATCCGCGGTGATGTGCGACGGACCGCCCAGCTTGTCGATCTCAAGCTTCAGCTTGGCGACGGACCTGTCGAGCAACTCCTGCGCGGTGATCTTGGTCTGACCCCAGAAGACCTCGCAGCGGCCGTCCTTGCCGTTACGCACCGAGAGAACGACATTCTCCGGCTTGCTGGTGGTCGGCTCGTAAGCAACCTTCGGCAGGCGAACGGGCACGGTCTGGATCACGACCGGCACGGTGATCAGGAAGATGATCAGAAGCACCAGCATGACGTCCACGAGAGGCGTCGTGTTGATGTCCGACATCGGGGCGTTATCTTCGGCATTGCCGACACTCATCGCCATGGAGCGAATTTCCTATTCTGTTTGGCGGACGGCATGGCCGCCACCGTTGAAGCGGCGGGCGAGGCCGAAACCCCGCCCGCGCTTCCCATTAGGCCTTCGGCGCAGTCGAGGTCGGTGCCTTGACGGCCGGAGCCGACACGGTCTTCGCCGCGGTGAGCTGCGGGCGCAGGGCGCCGTTCGACACCATGTAGGCGTGCAGATCGGTCGCGAAGACGCCAAGCTGTTCGCCTACGACCTTGTTGCGGCGGACGAGCCAGTTGTAGCCGAGCACGGCCGGAACCGCGACGACGAGGCCGAGCGCGGTCATGATCAGCGCTTCGCCGACCGGACCGGCGACCGCGTCGATCGAGGCCTGACCGGCGGCGCCGATCTTGATCAGCGCGCGGTAGATACCGATGACGGTACCGAACAGCCCGACGAACGGCGCGGTCGAACCGACGGTCGCGAGGATCGCGAGACCCGAGCCGAGACGCGAGTTGATCGAGGCGGTCGAGCGCGACAGCGAGGCGCCAACCCACTCATGCTGGTCGACCGGGTCGATCAGCTTGGTGTGCTGGTCCTGCGCGAGCAGGCCGTCGTCGACGATCTGGCGATAGGCCGAGTTACGCTCCAGCTTGTTGGCGCCGTCCTTGATGGTCGGCGTACCCCAGAAGCTGCTGCGAACGCGCTTATACTGGTTGAGGATCTTCTGCTGCTCGAACAGCTTGGCGAACAGCACGTACCACGTCGAGAGCGACATGATCACGAGGATGATGAACACCGTCCAGGCGATGATACCGCCCTGGTGCAGCGCGGCCATCAGGCCGTACGGATTGGAATTCGCGGCTGCAGCGCCGGCGGCGGGAGTAGTCATGGTCTCAACAGTCCTTCTTCGTATAGGTTGAGCGGCGCAGGGCGATCATCGCCCCGCCCCGCGGCCAGCGTCATTCGTTAGGTATCTGCCAACGGAAGCGGCGCGCGTCCGAGGATTTGATCGGATTGCCTGCCTGATCCTTGGCGGGGGCATAGCGCCCGCGGCGGGTGACGAGACGGCAGGCCGCTTCGTCCAGATCCGGGGAACCGCTCGATGCCGTGATACGGCAATTCTCGACGCGGCCCTGCTCGTTGACAGTCCAGGCGATCGCGCTGACGCCCTGACGCTCTTCACGAAGCGCGCCCGGCGGATAATCGTCGGCGGTAACCCAGGATTGCGGATTGCCCTTCGCGGCGGCAGCCTGCGAAATCACCGGCGGTGCCGGCGCGGGCGTAGCAGCCACGGTGATCGGCGGCGCAACCGGCGGCGGCGTCAAGACCGTCTGGATCTGCGGCGCGAGAGTCTGCGTCTGCACAATCGGCGGCGGCGCCACGATCGGCGGCGGCGGCACATTGGTCTGCTGCGGCGGCGGTGGCGGCGGCTTCTGCTCGGGTGGTGGCGGTTGGTCCTTGATGTCCACCACCTTCAGATCCTGCGCCGCCTTCTTGATAACGTTGAAGGCAAGTCCGGTAACGAACGCATATCCGATGACGACATGGAGCAGCACAACCAGCCCGATGGAGAAAGCCTTACGAGGGCTCATTGTTGGTTGGTCAGCGTAAGCCATTAAAGAATGACACTCCCTCCGATCCGTGAGTTGGGAATACCGCCCTTTCCGGCATCCCGTCCGATACGCACGCGTCAGGCTCTGCGTCCTAGTCGCTGCACGAGCCGTGTTCCTATCGCGACGATTTGGACCATGCAAACGCTTTATGGTTGCGTTAACCGGCTAAAGGCGGATTGAATCTTTCTTTACGCTCGTGGCAAGGCTTTAAAACCATGCGTTTACCGGTTCCCTTGTGCGTGATTACGCTGATTGTCGCAGCCACGGCCTGCCCGGCCGCCGCCCCCCTTCCCTTCGGCGGATTGTCGACAGATTACAGCTATGTAGAGCTCGCCGACATGGCGCTGGCCGCGCCGCAGGTGGTCGCCGCCCAGATCGCGGAGTCGATTCCCGTGAAGGGTCCGGCGGCCGCCGACGTCCCACCAGGTGAGACACGCTATTATGTCCAGGCGGATGTGAAGGCGCTGATCAGCGGAACCGGCGTGCCGGCGCGCGTTTCCTATCTGGTCGACCTCGCGGACGACTCAAAGGGCAAGCATCGCAAGCTGAAAGGCGTTCCCGTGCTGCTGCTGGCCGGCACCACCGCGACGCCGGGAGAGCTTCAGCTGGTCGGGCCGCGCGCGCAGGTGCCGCGCACGCCCGAGAACGAGGCACGGCTGCGCGCGATCCTGACCGCCGCGATCGCGGCCGACGCGCCGCCCGCGATCACCGGCATCACCCGCGCCTTCCATGTCGCGGGGTCCCTGCCCGGCGAAAGCGAGACGCAGATTTTCCTGCGCACGTCCGACAAGAGGCCGATCTCGCTCTCGATCCTGCGCCGTCCGCACGAGGATCCGCGCTGGGCGGTGGCCTTGTCCGAGCTGGTCGACGACAGCGCGGCCCCGCCCAAACCCGACAGTCTGCTGTGGTATCGGCTCGCCTGCGGCCTGCCCCGCCCGTTGCCCGATGCCGCGGTCGCGGGTCTCTCCGCCGAGGATGCGGACGCGGCACGCGCCGATTATCAGGTGGTGCTGACCGGCCTGGGGCCCTGCAAGCGCTGAAGCGCGCTCTTTTAATTTGAGATGCGGCACCGGCCCGCACCCCCGCCCGGCCTCCCAACAGGTTATTCTATGGGAGGCCGGGTGGGGGTGCGGGCCGGTGCCGCCCCAGAAACAAAGCGCTCAATCGCGCATCATGTGGACGAAATCGCGCGCGAAGCTTTCGAGATTCGCGCCACCGTCGACATAGAGGGTCTGTCCGGTCACGGCCCGCGCGCCAAGCAGGTAAGCGACCGCCTCGGCAATTTCCTCCGGCGGCGAATTGCGCCGCAACGGCATCGCCGTCTTCAGCCTTTGCCATTGGTCGTCGTCATAATCGTCGCCGGGCAAGACCATGCCGGGTGCGACCGCATTGACGCGAACCTGGGGCGCGAAAGCGCGCGCCATCACGCGCGTCACCGATCCCAAGGCCAGCTTCGATGCGGTGTAAGCCGCCTGATCGACCGGCGGATTGGCCACGCGCTGGTCGACGATATTGACCACCGCCCCCGCCTGCCCGTCCGCGAGCGCGGCCGCGAAACCCCGCGTCAGCAGCATCGGCGCGACGAAATTGACGTCGAGATGGCGGGCCAGCGCCTCGTGCGACAGATCGGCCCACTGGCCCTCGGCGATGATCGAGGCGCTGTTGACCAGCGCGTCGGGCGCTCGCCCGAAACGTGCCTTCACCTGGGCGACCAATGTCTCGACGTCACCGGACGCAGCCAGATCGGCCGGGAAAATCGCCGATTCGCGGCCATGCGCGGCAATCGCCTGCGCCAGCGCGGGATCGGGCTCGCCCGCGCGATGCGCGTGGAGCGCGAGGTCGTAACCGGCCGCCGCCAGCCGCGCGGCGATCGCCGCGCCGACCCGGTGCAATCCGCCCGTGACCAGCGCGAGCATCAGCGGCGCTCGCGCACCAGGGTCATGCCGATCGATTCGTTCGCCTGCGACAAGGCCAGCTTGACGATCTTGACCTCGACCCGCGTGACACGCGCGTCACCGCCGAAGATCGTGTCGACGATATGATCGGCGACCGCCTCGACCAAAGTGAAGTGGACGTCGCGCGGCAGGCCGTCCTCGACCGCACGACGCAGATCGAGATAATTCTTGGACGCACTCAACGGTGTGTCATGGTTGAAACGCCTGGGCGCGGCGATGTCGGCGGTGACCGAAATCTTGAGCGGCTGCGGCATATGCGTTTCTTCGGAATAGATTCCGGTCAGCACCTCGACGACGAGATCGCTCACCTCGAGGCGCACGAAATCGCCAGCCGAGCCTGTTTCAGGCACCAGCACCAGAGGCTTGGGGTGATCGATCGCGGTCATCAGGGTCTCACTTCTGTAACGGTGGCGCCTTAGAGCCTGATCGTTGTCTGTGAAAGCGCTGCGCGCTTTCGCGGATGACGTGAATCAGGCTCTAAACAATAAAGGGCCTTGATTCACGGTTCAGGCTTTCAGCCTGAGCCGATCAGGGCCCGGCAGCCGAAGATCGGGCCTGCCAGCCGGGTTTCCTTTCGCGCCTTATCCGTTATGGGGCGCTCCCCTTCCCGTACGGAGATTGCCTTGTTGATCACGCTGTCGCCGCTTGCCGATGCCGATCCGAACGCTGTCGAATCGCTGCTCGACGCAGCCTTCGGCGCGGACCGACGCGGCCGCACGGCCTACCGGCTGCGCGAAGGCATGGCCGTCATTCCCGAATTGTCGCTGGCCGCGTACGAAGAGGACCGGCTGGTCGGATCGCTGCAATGCTGGCCGATCGCGCTGCATGGGGCCGACGGCGAGACGCCCTTGATCCTGGTCGGTCCGGTCGCGGTCGATCCCGAACGGCAGCAGCAGGGCATCGGCCGGGCGATGATGCGGGAGATGCTGGCATCGGCGGACGGGCGCGAGCCGCTCGTGCTGATCGGCGACGCCGAATATTATAGCCGGCATTTCGGCTTCATCGCCGACCAGGCCATCAATTGGGACTTGCCCGGTCCGTTCGAACGGCGGCGGCTGCTGGCGCGGACCGGCGGGCGCGACCTGCCCTACCGCGGCATGCTTGGTCCGCGACGCGAGACAAAGGGCGCCCTCCTCCGCTAACGGCACGTCCATGACCGAAAGCGCGCCGCCTCCGTCCGAGCTTGCCAGCCTGACGCTTGCCGAGATCGCGCAAGCGGTGGTCGACCGCCGCCTGCCGCCGGTCGATCAATGGAATCCGCCGCATTGCGGCGACAGCGCGATGCGGATCGCGCGCGACGGCACTTGGTATCATGAAGGCGCACCGATCCGGCGGCCAGCGATGGTTCGGCTGTTCGCCGGCCTGCTCCGGCGCGAGGAAGACGGACAATATGTGCTGGTGACTCCCGTGGAGAAGCTCGACATCGCGGTCGAGGATGCGCCCTTTGTCGCGGTCGAGGCGCAGTGTGAAGGCACCGGCAAGGATCGCCGCATCGCGTTCCGACTGAACACGGACGAGCCGGTGGTGGCCGGCCCCGCGCACAAATTGCATCTGGTCGAGGGGCGGCCTTATCTGACCGTGCGCGGCGGACTGGAGGCGGCGATCGCGCGTCCCGTTTATTACGAGCTGGCCGAGCTGGCGCTGGAGGAAGGCGATACGCCCCCCGGCCTCTGGTCGGACGGCATCTTCTTTCCGCTGGCCGCCGCATGAGCCTCGCCGATCGGCTACGCGCCGCGCTGGCGGACGCGGGCGATCATGTTGCGATCAGCGGCGACGACTATGATCGCGCACGCGGCATCTATGCGCCGGCCGCGGTGCTGGTTGCGATCACCGACCGTCCGGAGCCGGGCGTGTTGCTGACGTTGCGCCAGCCGCATCTGAGGCGTCATGCCGGCCAGATCGCGTTCCCCGGCGGGCGGGTCGATCTGGAAGACAAGGACGTGGTCGCGACCGCCTTGCGCGAGGCGCAGGAGGAGATCGGGCTCGATCCGGATCTGGTCGATGTGGTGGGGACGAGCGACCTCTATCGCATCGGCACCGGCTTCGCGGTCACCCCCGTGATAGGCGTGATCCCGCCCGATCTGCCGCTTGCCCCGCATGAAGGCGAGGTGGCGGCGGTGTTCGAGACACCGCTGGCCTTCCTGCTCACGCCGGGCAATCATGTGCCCCAGAGCATGATGTGGGAGGGGCGCGAGCGCCACTTCCACGAGATAGTCTGGGAGGACCGGCGTATCTGGGGCGCGACGGCGGCGATGATCATCAACCTCGGCGCCCGGCTGCGGGGCGCGATCGCATGATCTTGCCCGAAGCCGGCTGGCGCACGCGCGCGGACCTGATCCGCCTGACCGACGCGCTCGGCGCGGGCGACGGACTGGTGCGCTATGTTGGCGGCGCGGTGCGCGACACTCTGCTCGGCCTGCCCGTGTCCGACCTCGACCTTGCCACCGCATTGCTGCCCGACGACGTGTCGCGGCGGGTGCTCGCCGCCGGCTTCAAGGCGGTGCCGACCGGCATCGCCCACGGCACGGTCACCGTGGTGCTGCCGAGCGGGCCGGTCGAGGTGACCACGCTCAGGCGCGACGTCGAAACCGACGGCCGGCGCGCGACCGTCGCCTTTACCGACGACTGGCGCGAGGATGCGGCGCGGCGCGACTTCACGATCAACGCGCTCTCGGCCGATCCCACCGATGGCCGGATCCACGATTATTTCGGCGGGGCCGAGGACGTGAAAACCGGGCTGGTACGCTTCATCGGCGATCCGCTGGCGCGCATCGCCGAAGATCATCTGCGCATCCTGCGCTTCTTCCGCTTCCATGCGCGCTTCGGCCAGGGCACGCCCGACGTCGCGGGACTGGCCGCCTGCACCGAACGCGCCAACGATTTGATGGCGCTGTCGCGGGAACGGATCGCGCAGGAATTGCTCAAATTGCTCGCCGTGGACGACCCGGTGCCAACCGTGGCGTTGATGGTCGCGCATGGGATTTTCGCGCCGGTGCTGCCGGAAATCGATACGGACAGCGTCGCCCGGCTCAGGCGACTGGTCGCGCGCGAGCCTGCTCAGGGCGGCGATGCGGTGCGGCGGCTGGCGGCTTTGCTGCCGCCCGATCCCGCTCTGGCCGATCAGGTCGGCGCGCGGCTCAAATTGTCCAATGCCCAGCGCAAACGGCTGGTGACTGCCGCCGAGCCTGGCGAACCTGGGCCTGCCCGCGCGCTGGCCCAGGCGATCGGGGTCGGGCCCGCGCGCGACCGGCTGCTGTTGCGTAGCGCCGATCCGGCGGAAGGTCTGGCCGCGCTGGAAGGCTGGACGCCGCCGCGCCTGCCGATCGGCGGCGGCGATCTGGTCGCGCTGGGCCTAAGCGCCGGTCCGCAGGTCGCGGCGACGCTGCAGGCGATCGAGCGTCAGTGGGTGGAAGAGGATTTCCCGAACGCGGCGCGCGTGCGCGCCATCGCCGGCGAAAAGGTCGCTCAGGCCTTGCGCGCGCGGTAGAATTCGAGCGCGTTGTCCGCGGTCAAAGGCCGCGCGAAGAAATAGCCCTGCCCGGTATCGCAGCCGAGATTGGCGAGCGTGCGCTCCGCCTCGGCGGTCTCGATACCCTCGGCGGTGGTCGACATGCCGAGCGTGCGCGCGAGGCTCAGGATCGCGCGGATGATCGCGACCGAGTCGCCATTTTCATGCATGTTGGTGACGAAGCTGCGGTCGATCTTGAGGATGTCGATCGGCAGCTTCTGGAGATAGGCCAGGCTCGAATAGCCCGTGCCGAAATCGTCCATCGCCACGCGGCAGCCAAGATCGTGAAGCGCGCTCAGCACGCGATTGGCGCGTTCCGGATCGGCGATGATCGAGCTTTCGGTCAATTCGAGCGTCAGGCGCTGACCGCCGATCCCGTTGTGATCGAGGATCGTCTTGACCGCTTCGTCGACCGCGTCACGCGCAAGCTGAACCGGCGAGACGTTGACGCACAGTTTAAGCGGCAGCTGGCTGCCGTGCTTTTTGTCCCAGTCCGCGAGCGTGCGCGCGGTCGCGTCGAGCGCCCAGCGTCCGAGCGGGACGATCAGACCTGATTCCTCCGCCACCGAGATGAACTCGACCGGGGAGATATTGCCCTGTTCGGGGTGCTCCCAGCGCGCCAGCGCCTCGAATCCGGAAACGGTGCCGGTCTGGAGATGGATCAGAGGCTGGAACGCCAGGCTCAATTTATCCTGCTCGATCGCGCGACGCAGCTCGGTTTCGAGGCTGAAACGGCGGCGGGCATGGTTCGCTTCGCCCGGACGGAACAGCTCGACCTGGCCCGAATTCTTGGCGCGCTTGAGCGCGACCTGGGCATTGCGGAGCAGGTCGCCCGAACTGTGAATACGCTTGTCCCAAAGCGCGCCGCCGATCGAGCAATCGACGCGGATTTCGAGTTCGGACAGGCGGATCGGGGTCGACAGTGCGGCCTGCAGGCGCGTGGCGGCGTTGGCCACGTCATTGTCGCCCTCGGTGTGGCGCAACAGGACGCCGAATTCATCGCCGGCCATGCGGGCCAGCATGTCCCCCTGACGCAGCGCCGAAACCAGACGGCGCGCGACGGTGATGATCAGTTCGTCGCCGGCGAGCGCGCCGACGCATTCGTTGATACGGCTGAAGCGATTGAGATCGACCGCAAGGATCGCGAAGCTGCTGTCGGTGCCGTCGGTCTCGATCGCTTCTTCGAGCGCCTCGCCGAACGCCAGTCGATTGGGCAGGCCGGTCAGGCTGTCGTGCAGCATCTCGGCCCGGAGCGAGCGCGCGGTCTCCACCTCGGCGGTACGATCGACCAGGGTAACGAGCGCGCGGCGGTTTTCGCCATTGAGCGGCAGGCGTGAAAGGTGGAGGCGAAAGCTGCGTCCGCCGATGCCCGGCTGGCGCCAGTCGAGGTCGTTCTTTTCCTGGCTCTCCTCGAGGAAGGTTTTGACCGCGCTGATCAGGCCACGCGCCTCTTCGCCGTCGGCCGCGTCGCCGCCGATCCGCTGGAATGGGGTGTTGCAGGCGACAATCTTGGGCTGATCGTCATCGATCACGACCACGGCTGCCGGGATATGGATGGCGTCGAGATAACGCTGTCGCGTGATCACCATCGCCGGTTCGACGTCGGGGTTTTTCACAGACGCGAGTGCGCCCGCATTCCCAAGGGTTGCGGGACGCCTCTTGCCGCGGCTGATACTCGCAACCTGCATTGGGCTACGGATAAGCCAAAAAGCGTTAAGATTTCGTCGACTGTACCTTGATGGGACCGCTACCGAATCTGTTATCCCTCGGAAATCCGGTCGGCGGCATGCGCCCAGCGGCACCGCGCGCGGCGCGCCACGGTCCCAGATCGGTTTCGGTGCGGAAGCGGCCGCTATCGCCGCCCATCGGCCACGACAGGCCTTCCTCGAAGCGGAAGGTGGTAGCGTCCGACAAGCCGCCGTCACGATAGCGCTGCAGCTGGGCGCCCTGCCCGCGTGCCAGTTCGGGTACCTCGTTCAGCGGGAAGACGACCAGTTTCCGATTGTCGCCGATCGCGGCGACATAATCGTCCTCGGCCGGAATCGGCCGCGCAACCTTCACCGCAGCGCCACTGCGCAGATTGACCACCTGACGGCCCTTGCGCGTCTCGCCGATCGCATCCTCGGTCTTGGCGATGAAGCCCTTGCCGTCGCTCGCCGCGAACAGCAGGCGCTCGCCGGCGCGGTACGGGAACAGGGTATTGATCCCCGCCTCCCCCTCCAGGTCGATCATCAAACGCACCGGTTCGCCGAAGCCGCGCCCGCCCGGCAATTTGTCGGCGGCGAGCGTGTAGATGCGGCCCGTATCCGCCACGAGCAGCAATTTGTCGGTGGTCTGGGCGTGGAAGGCGAAGGCAGGTCCGTCGCCTTCCTTGAACTTGAGCGCCTCGGCCGAGGCGAGGTCGATATGACCCTTCATCGCACGGACCCAGCCGCGCTGCGACAGGATCACCGAAATCGGCTCACGTTCGATCATCGCCTCGAGCGGGATTTCGCGCGCCGGACCCTGCTCCTCGATCAGGGTGCGGCGGCGGCCAATCTCGGTCGTTTCCGAATAACGTTCGCGCAATTTGGCGAGATCGCGCTTGAGCCGGGTGCGCTGGCGCGCGGGGCTTTCGACCAAAGCCGTCAGTTCCTGCGCTTCCTTGTCGAGCGCCTCGCGCTCCTTGCGCAATTCCATCTCCTCAAGCTTGCGCAAGCTGCGCAACCGCATGTTGAGGATCGCCTCGGCCTGGCGATCGGTCAGCGCGAACTCCGCCATCAGGATCGGCTTGGGCTCGTCCTCCTGGCGGATGATCTGGATAACGCGATCGAGATTGAGATAGGTGACGAGATAACCGTCGACCAACTCGATCCGGTCGGCGATCTTGGCGAGTCGATGGTTCGAACGGCGGACCAGAACCTCGAACTGATGGTCAAGCCAGGCCGCAAGTGCCTGTTTCAGCGACATGACGCGGGGCGTGCGATCGCGATCGAGCACGTTGAGGTTGAGCGGTACGCGCGTTTCGAGATCGGTCAACCGGAACAGGCTGTCCATCAATGTCTGCGGATCGACGGTACGGCTGCGCGGCTCGAGCACGATCCGGATCGCCTCGTCGCTCTCGTCGCGGACGTCGGCCAGGATCGGCAGGCGCTTGTCGTTGATCAGCTGCGCGATCGCCTCGATCAACTTGGCCTTGGGCACCTGATACGGCACCTCGGTAATCACCGCATTCCAGGTGCCCCGGCCCTGATCCTCGATCGACCAGCGCGCGCGCACGCGGAACGAGCCGCGGCCGGTGGCATAGGCTTCGGCGATGGCGGCGGCGCTGTCGACGACGATGCCGCCGGTCGGCAAATCGGGGCCGGTGACGAAACGCATCAATTCGCGCGGATCGCTTTCGGGCTGGTCGAGGATATGGACCGCGGCGTCGATCAGTTCGGCGACATTGTGCGGCGGGATCGAGGTCGCCATGCCGACCGCGATGCCGGCGGCGCCGTTGGCGAGCAGATTGGGGAACAGGCCGGGGAAGACTTCGGGCTCTTCCTCCTCGCCATTATAGGTCGGCTTGAAGTCGACGGTGGCCTCGTCGAGGCCGTCCATCAGCAGGATCGCCGCCTGCGTCAGCCGCGCCTCGGTATAGCGCATCGCCGCGGCGTTATCGCCGTCGACATTGCCGAAATTGCCCTGCCCGTCGACCAAAGGGTAACGCAGCGCGAACGGCTGGGCGAGGCGCACCATCGCATCGTAGATCGAGGCGTCGCCGTGCGGGTGATATTTGCCCATCACGTCGCCGACGACGCGCGCGCATTTCTTGTAGCCCGACGCCGGATCGAGCTTGAGCAGCCGCATACCCCAAAGCAGGCGGCGATGGACCGGCTTCAGCCCGTCGCGCACGTCCGGCAGCGAACGCGCCGTGATCGTGGACAAAGCATAGACGAGATAGCGCTCGCTCAGCGCGCTATCGAACGGGGCATCTACGATCAGATTGAATGGGTCGGCGGTGTCAGTCATCGCGGGGGCGATAACAGGCCGGTGCGACGGGTGTCACTATGCCGAGCAAAAATGAATGTTGCCGCGCTTGCCACAAGCGAGCCGCGCGATAAGCTCCGTCGAAAGATAAGGGGGAAGAAATGCGCAAGGCGATCCTGATCCTGGCCTTGATCGTCGCCGGCTGCAGCAAGCAGGCGCCGGATCAGGGTCACATGGCCTCCGACATGACGGCCAATGAGGCCGCGTCGGGACCGGACGTCGCGCCGACCAACCTGCCCGGCGTCGCGCTGACCTATGCCTATTCCTTCCTGCTCCCGCCCGAGCATGTCGCCGAGACCCAGGAGCAGCACGCCATGCAGTGCGAGGCGCTCGGCCCGTCGCGCTGCCGCATAACCGGGCTCGAATATCATGCAGCGAATCGCAATGTGTGGGGCAGCCTGTCGCTCAAGCTCGCCCCGGATATCGCACGTCGCTTCGGCAAGCAGGGCGTCGCGACCGTCGTGCAGAAAGGCGGTATGCTATCTGATTCCGAGATCGACAGCGTGGATGCGGGCACGACGATCGCCGCCGCCGACCGCGATGCTGCGAGCATGACTGCCGAGCAGAAGCAAATAATCGGCCAGCTTGCCAAGCCCGGTCTCGGTTCGGCCGAACGCACCCAGTTGCAGCAACGGGCGCAAAGCCTGGGCGATGCACAGCGCCAGGTCGCCGCGAGCCGCGCCGACGCGGCGCTCCTGCTGGCCAGCACGCCGATGAAGTTCAACTACGCTTCGGGTCGGGTCGATCCCGGTTTGCGTGACGGGCCTTTCGTGGGGGCACTCAAGGACGGCTGGAGCAATGTCATCGCCGGCAGCCTGTTCCTACTCTCCCTCCTCATCACTTTGATCCCGTGGATCGTCATTCTGGTGCTGATCTTCTGGCTCTGGCGGCGCTTCGGGAGCCGGATCGGCATGGGCCATACCGGTGACGACTGAGTCACTCGGCCATTCCCAACGCCGCGAAACTAAATAGATCACCAAGGGGATCTCCATGCGCCTGCTTCTCACCACCGTCGCCGCTTTCGCGCTCGCCGCGCCCGCTTTCGCCCAGGTGCCCGCCGTGCCCTTGATCGAACGCCCCCAATTTTTCGGCAATCCGACCAAGACCGGCGGCAAGCTCAGCCCCGATGGCAAATGGCTCGCCTGGATCGCGCCGCGCGACGGCGTGCTCAACATCTGGGTCGCGCCAACCGCCGATCCCGCCGCGGCCAAGCCGTTGACCGCCGAGACCAAGCGCCCGATCCGTTCCTATTACTGGTCGCCGGATTCGAAGATGATCCTGTTCGTCAACGACAAGGGCGGCGACGAGAATTTCCTGCTCTACGGCGTCGATATCGCCACCGCGACGCAGAAGAGCTTGACGCCGTTCGACAAGACGCGGGTCGAGGTGATCAACATCAGCCACGTCGTGAAGGATCGCATCCTGATCGGCATCAACAATCGCGATGCGCGCTGGCACGATGTCTATAATCTCGATCTGACGAGCGGAAAGCTCAGCCTCGTCCTTCAGAATGACGGCGAATATGGCGGGTTCGTCGCCGACGAGCAGCTCGTGCCCAGGCTCGCTTTCAGGCAGACGCCCGACGGCGGCCAGAGCTTCTACCGGATCACCGGCGGCAAGGTCGAAGCGGCGCCCTTCGCCACGATCGGGCTGGACGATTCGCTGACCACCGGCCCCGCCGGCTTCACCACCGACGGCAAGACGCTCTACTGGCTGGATTCGCGCGGCCGCGACACCGCGGCTTTGATCGCGCAGGACGTCGCCACCGGCAAGCAGACGATCGTCGCGCAGGATTCGCGCGCCGATATCGACGGCACCATGGCCGATCCGAAGACGGGCGTGGTCCAGGCCTGGTCGGTCAATTATCTGCGCAACGAATGGACCGCGAGCGATCCCGCGATCGGCAAGGACCTCGCCTGGCTCAAGCGCCAGCTCAAGGGCGATATCGTCGTCACCTCGCGCACCGACGCGGACGATCTGTGGACGGTCGGGGTCGATCCGGTAACAGCGCCGTCGGCCTCCTATCTCTACAACCGCAAGGCGCACACGCTGAAGCAGCTCTATGTGACGCGTCCCGAGCTGGTCGGCGCGCCGCTGGTGCCGATGTATCCCGAGACGATCCCGGCGCGGGATGGGCTGACGCTCGTCTCCTACTTGACGCTGCCGGCGGGCAGCGATCCCGATGGCGACGGCAAACCCAATCATCCGGTGCCGATGGTGCTGTTCGTCCATGGCGGCCCGTGGGCGCGCGACGATTACGGCTATAGCAGCTGGCATCAGTGGCTCGCGAACCGCGGCTATGCTGTCCTGTCGGTCAATTATCGCGGCTCCACCGGCTTCGGAAAGAGCTTCACTACCGCCGGCAACCTGCAATGGGGCCGCAGGATGCACGACGACCTCCTCGACGCGGTCGCGTGGGCGGTCAAGCAGGGCGTGACCACGGCGGACAAGGTCGCGATCGCGGGCGGATCCTATGGCGGTTATGCGACGCTCGCCGGCGTCGCCTTCACGCCCGACACGTTCCGCTGCGGCGTCGACATCGTCGGCCCATCCAACCTGTTCACGTTGCTGCAGACGATCCCGCCTTACTGGGAGGCGGGCAAGCAGCAATTCTACCAGCGGATGGGCAACCCCACGACCGACGACGGCAAGGCGTTGCTGCACGAACGTTCGCCCTTGTTCGCCGCCGACAGGATCAAGGTGCCCCTGCTGATCGGCCAGGGGCAGAACGACCCGCGCGTCAACGTGCGCGAGAGCCAGCAGATCGTCGATGCGATGAAGGCGAAGAACATCCCCGTCACCTACGTCGTCTTTCCCGACGAAGGCCATGGCTTCGCCCGGCCGGTCAACAACGTCGCGTTCAACGCGATCACCGAGAATTTCCTGCAGCCCTGCCTCGGCGGGCGCGCGGAGCCGATCGGGGATGCGCTGAAGCCGTCGAGCGCCGAAATCCACGACGGGGCGGCGCAGGTACCCGGTTTGGCGGCGGCGGTGGCGGCGCGATAGGATCGTTTGTAGCTAGCTGAAGCGGCACCTGCTTCAGTGAAACTGAAGCAGGCCTAGAGAGAAGGCGCGGCACGAAGCGGATCGTGCCGCTGCTCCTCGATCTCGTGCAGCAGCCATTCGCGGAAGCGCTTGATCTTGGCCAC